>ENA-UONT01001335-UONT01001335.1-human-gut-metagenome-genome-assembly--contig:-CS20-NODE-1335-length-21373-cov-9.942349_pt1 | contig 21373 bp, 19 predicted proteins | sample MGYA00242459_ERZ724006 | MGnify/ENA metagenome assembly ERZ724006 | reverse complement strand
GGGTTCGAGTCCCACCACCGGCACCAAATAGAAACACCATCCGTCAGGGTGGTGTTCCTTTTTTGCTATGCAAAGCGTAGCAAAATAAGAAATGTGCCACTTCCTCGCCCCTGCGGGGCAACCGGAAATGGTGCACGAAAACTTCATGCACATTTCGTTTGCGGTATGCGCTGTCCGTATGCGGCAGATCTTATGGGAAAACAGGAGGAAACCGCAGCGGTCAAGGTGGCCCATGGAATTCTGTATAGATATTTTTCGCCAATATGTGTATAGTATAAAGACATATGATGCGCTCTGTTCTGCACCGCAGAATGGACGAACACAGGAAAGGTAACGTAATTTATGAATCGGAAAAACCATCTGCTGGCGATCCTTGCGGCTGTCAGCCTCATCCTTGCCTCCCTTGCCGGCTGCGGCGGAAAAACAGAGCCGGACGTCCCGCAGCCGACGCAGAAACCTGTCGAATACGCCAATCTGACGGACGAGGATTCCCGTGCTCTGCTCTCCCGGCTGCTTGAGAACGCGGGCATAGACGAGACCCGGATCCGCGGCCTTTTTGACCGGGTGGACCAGTTCAACGCCAGTGTTAAGAGTGAATGGCTGACGAACGGCTTTGAGCGCGCTGTCCCCACCGACACCAAGTACGATCCCTATGAGATGCAGGATCTGTGGGCGGAGAAAAACGGCAGCTTCCCCGGCTATAACTGCCGCATTACGGCATTCAGCCTGTTCGGCGAGTTCGTCACCGTCGGAGCGGATCAGCCGAAGACTCAGGGAGAGGATACGCTTTTTCTGGATTTGGAAACGCTGACCGAAGATCCCGCCGTTCTCTGCGGAGACAGCACTGCCAAATTCTGCGCGCTGTTTGCGCCGGTGCCCGCCGCAGACAGTACGGATGTGGACGAGCAGGCCCAGACGCTTCAGGCGGGCTGGGCCGCCCGGGGCGTCGCATTCTCGGACAGCCCCGCCCGGCTGATCTCCGTTGTCCTGCATGACAAGTTTTCGGATACGGAGAATACGCTGTTTGTGGGGCATGTTGGGGTGCTGCTGCCTGTGGAGGACGGGAGCTTCTGTCTGATCGAGAAGGTTGCCTTCCAGGAACCGTACCGGCTGGTAAAGTTACAAAATCGGGCGGAACTGCGCGATTATCTGATGGCAAAGTACGATACCTCCTGGGGACAGGATACCACCCGGCCCTTCATCATGGAAAATGACAGCCTGATGGCGGAGTGAGCGGCGGCACGGGACTGCGGATACCGTATCAGCAATCATACAGTAAAAATAATTGGTTTCCTTGAAAAACCGGCAGACGTGCGGAGCGTCTGCCGGTTTTTGTGTGCAGAACGTTGCACCGGGGCACATGTTTCTGTTGATGGCCGCATAGATTGGACAAGCAAAGGAGGAATCGCTATGCAGCTTTGGAAAAATACGGCTTTGACCTCGATGGCGGCGCTGCTGGGGCTGTTTCTGCTGCCCTTGGCCGTAGCCCGGGAACCGGCGGAGGTGCCGGAGTATACGGAATTACCCCGGACGGAGCAGACGGCTCCGGTCCAGCCTGCGGTAAAGGCTGTTTATGACGCGGACCGGACCCTGCGGGTGCTGGACGGAGAGACTGTGCGGGAAATGACGCTGGCGGACTATCTGGTGGGCGTCACGGCGGCAGAGATGCCGGCGTCCTTTGCAGAGGAGGCGCTGAAGGCTCAGGCGGTGGCAGCCCGTACCTATACCCTTTACAAGCTGACAGCTGGCAGCAACCACGGGGACACGGCGGACATCTGCACGGACTCTACCTGCTGTCAGGCGTATATCGCCATGGAGCAGGCCCGGGCCAACTGGGGGGCACAGGCGGACGCTTATGAGAAAAAGGTCCGTGATGCAGTGATATCTACCGATGGGGAGGCCATCCTTTACGGCGGCGTTCCGATTCTGGCGGTGTTCCATTCCAGCTCCGCAGGGCTGACCCGAGCTGCGGGACAGGTGTGGCAGAACGATCTGCCCTACCTGAAGCCGGTGGATTCCCCCGAAGCCAAGGAGACCATCCCCAATTATTACAGCCGCGTGGACTTTACCCCGGCGGCGCTGAAGGAAAAGCTGCTGGCGAAGATCCCCTCTGCCGATCTCTCCGGGGACAAGAAAAGCTGGCTGAAAGATCCTATCCGGGACAGCGCCGGCAGCGTGGAGACGGTGGAGGTGGGGGGCGTGACGGTCCGGGGCGGTACGGTGCGCGCCGCACTGGGGCTGCGCTCCGCCTGCTTTGAATGGGGATTGCAGGACGGCAATTTTGTGTTTTACGTTACCGGCTATGGCCACGGCGTGGGCCTCAGTCAATACGGCGCGGACGCCATGGCGGAGAGCGGCGCGGACTATCAGACCATCCTGACCCACTACTATACCGGTGTGACAGTGGAGGCCTTCAACGGCTGAGTCACGGACTTTACAAGACAGAAGCAAATGTGGTAAAATATTTTATTAAAAAACTGCCGCAAAGGGGGAACTGCTGATGAAAAAGCGATGGGCTATGGGTCTGCTGTGCTGCTTGCTGCTGTTTCAATTGGCTTTTCCGGCCAAAGCGGCGGGCAGTGTGTATTTCGTGGCGGCAGAGGAAAGCGTTCTGCCGGTGACGGATGCCACCATGCCCTTCTGGGCCAACGGCTATCTGTATGTACCGGCCTCTGTATTCACCAATCTGGGGATCTCTGTCATCAACAATACCGCAAAAAAGATGACGGTGCTGGAAAAGGACCGCCGGGCCATGCTGTTTGACTGGGCCAAGGGTACGGCGCAGGACAGCAGCGGCAGCCTGTTTACCCCCGGCGTCATTCAGTCCGGCGGACTGGTGTTTGTCCCGGCGTCTACCGTCGCAAACTTTTTCGGCCTGCAATATTCCGTGACAGATGTGACCAACGGCTATCTGGTGTGGCTGCGGTCTCCGGATTTCGGCATGAGCGCCAAGGATTTTGCCAATGCGGCGACCTACAATATGGAAGAGCGCTACAACGCGTATAACAGGGATGCCACGTCCAGTACCACGCCCAATGTACCGGTTACACCCTCCGCACCGACGCGGGGGGCCAGAATCCATCTGTGTCTGGAAGCGGATCAGCGGACCTCCGGGCTGCTGGACGCCTTGGACCGTGCTAACGGCTGGGCCACCTTCTACTGTACGCCGGACTTCCTGGAATCCAACGGCGAACTGCTGCGGCGGATGGCTGCCTCCGGTCATGCGGTGGGCATACTGGCGGAGAGCGGCGAGGACACGGCGGAGCAGCTGCGGCGGGGCAATGAAGCCCTGTACCGGGCCACTCTGGGAAAGACCCGGCTGGCCTACGTGCCGGATGCGGAGGAGACGGAGCTGCAGGCCTTGGAGGAGGTCGGCTGGCGGTGCCTGACACCCTCGATGGACCGGGCGGATTATAAACTGGAAAGCAGCTCCAACGCCTCCGCGCTGATGAAGCGGGTGTCGGCCCGGCGGGGGGATGTGTCTGTCTGGCTGGGGACCACTGCCTCTGCCGCGGGCCTGCGGGAATTTGTGATCTCCGCTCAGGGAGCGGGCCACTACTGCCTGGCGATGACGGAAATCGGCTGACCGGCGGCTGAAATGGCGCAAGATTTACAAAACGTTCAACACCCTGACGAAGTTTAGGGTAATATAAAGTAGAGAAGAACATAAGAAACGGGACCGGAAGGCCCTGCAGAACGGAGGAGACCCTATGGGACGCAACATTCTGGTTGTAGAAGACGATAAGAATATCTCCGACCTGATCCACATGTATCTGGTAAAGGAAGGCTTTGACGTCCGCATTGCCGGGGACGGCGGCAAAGCACTGGAGGAGTTCCAGAAGAAGGAGCCGGACCTGATCCTGTTGGACATCATGCTGCCTGTGATGGATGGCTGGGCGGTCTGCGCCAAGATCCGGGAGACCAGCAAGGTGCCCATCATCATGCTGACGGCCAAGAGCGAGGTCTTTGATCGGATTCAGGGCCTTGAAATGGGCGCGGATGACTACATCGTCAAGCCCTTTGAGATGAAGGAGCTGATCGCCCGGATCAATGCCGTTCTGCGGCGGACGGAGATCCCCAACGACACCAGCAAGAAACTCCATTTCGACAAGCTGACCATTGATCTGGATTCCTATGAGCTGATCGTGGACGGCAAAAAGATCGACACGCCTCCCAAGGAGCTGGAACTGCTGTACCATTTGGCCTCCACCCCCAACCGGGTCTACACCCGCAACCAGCTTTTGGACGAGGTGTGGGGCTTCGACTATTTTGGCGACAGCCGCACCGTGGACGTGCATATCAAGCGCCTGCGAGAAAAGGTAGAGGGCGTCAGCGACCAGTGGGCGCTGAAAACCGTCTGGGGCGTGGGCTATAAGTTCGAGACCGTTGGCGGCCAGACGGCAGACAAGGCGAAGTAATATGAAGGATTGGTTCCGCGAGCGGTTTCACGGGCTTTATTGGCGGCAGATGGCCGTCACCGTGGGCATGGTGTTCCTGACGCTGGTGCTGTTGGGCGTGTCCTTTTTTTCCCTGAGCTATTCCTATGCCCGGGGGCAGAAAACCGATGAGCTGATGGTCCGGGCGATGGCGGTGAGCAAGCTGTCCGTGCGGTATCTGGAGACCGGCCGCTATCTCTCTATGGAGGAATTGCAGAAGGACGAGCAGTTCCGTCAGCTGGCGGCCACTGCCGCCGTGATCTCCGAAATGGATATTCTGGTGTGCGATATGGATGGCCATGTCCTCCTGTCCACGGATGCCACTATGGAGGGCCGGCCCGTCACCATTCCGTCATCGGTGATGGACAAGGTTTCCGCAGACGGCACCTGGGCCGGGCGGAGCCGTCTGGACCAGATTTATTCCAGCAAGCAGTTTGTGGGCGGCGTGTCCGTGGTGAACCCGACCACCGGGGAGGTCCTGGGGGCGGTGTTCACCGTCTGCGCCTCGGATTCCGTTGATAATCTGTGGCGGGCCTTTGCGGGACTGCTGATGATGACGGGCTTCGTGGTGCTGATGATTTCCTTTATGGCGTCCTCCATCACCACCATGCGGCAGATCAAGCCCATCCGGGAAATGGCTGCTGCCACCCGGCAGTATGCCGACGGTGATTTTGACGTTCGCATGAATGACTATGGCCGGGAGGACGAGATCGGCGAGCTGGCGGCTTCCTTTAATAATATGGCAGAGTCCTTGCAGCAGACGGAGCGTCAGCGCCGGGAGTTCATCGCCAACATCTCCCACGAGCTGAAAACCCCTATGACCACCATCGCCGGGTATACGGACGGCATTTTGGACGGTACCATCCCGCCTGAGAATGAAAAGCAGTATCTGCGGATCATCGCCAACGAGAGCCGCCGTCTCAGCCGCCTGGTGCGGCGGATGCTGGACGTCAGCCAGCTGCAGGCCATCGATCCCCTGCGCAACGGCAATCATTTCGATGTGTGCGAGTCTATGCGCCGGGTACTGATCTCCATGGAGAAGAAGATCAATGACCGGCATCTGGATGTAGAGGCGGACATCCCCGATGAGCCGATTTTGGTGCTGGGCGACAATGACATGATTACCCAGGTCATTTACAACCTGCTGGAAAACGCCGCCAAATTTGCGCGGGAGGGCTCCACCCTCTACCTGGGCGTGGCCATGATGGACGGCAAGGCCCGGATCACCGTCCGAAATGTGGGCGAGACCATCCCGGCGGAGGAGCTGCCGCTGCTGTTCGAGCGGTTCCACAAAAGCGACAAGTCCCGCAGCGAGGATAAGGACGGCTATGGCTTGGGATTGTATATCGTCAAGACCATTTTGCAGCAGCACAAGGAAGAAATCAATGTCACCAGCGAGAATGGCGTGACCACCTTCACGTTTTCTCTGCGGGTGGAGTAAAGAGGTACTATGAGCGAGCGCAGGACCCTGCAGACGCGGGGAGAAGTCATCGAGGAATACAGCAGAGATTTCCCTGCGGAGATCGTGGAGACCTATTCCCGGCCTTTGCCGGGGGCTGTGGAGCCTGTACCCACAGAGCCAACGCCCAGATCTCGGAGGAAAAAGCGACGGGTGTGGAAGGGGCTGCTGGTCCTTCTGGCCATAGCGGCGGTAATCGCTTTGTTGGCGGCGGGGGTGCGGTGGCTGATATGGGAATTGCAAATGCCTGATGACTGGGGCGAGGATGATTATTACTACTACGATCAGGATCAGGAGGATGAGGATGCCCCCATTACCATTCCCGCTGTGGAACCGGATGCAGACGCTCGTCTGGAACTGGCGAAGGACCGCAGCCATGCGCTTTCGGCTCAAGAGGTTTACCGGAAGGTAAGCGGCGCTGTGGTCACGGTGGCGGTGGATCTGGACGGCGGCCGGATGTCTGTGGGAACCGGTGTGATCTTCCGGGAGGACGGCTACATCCTCACCAACCACCATGTAGTGGCCGGGGGCAAGACCTGCACGGTGCTGCTGCCCGGAGGACGGCCCTATGCGGCGAAGTATATCGCCAGCGACGCCGGGTACGATCTGGCTGTGCTGAAGATCAATGCGGAGGAGGCTCTTCCCTTTGCGGAATTCGGAAATTCCGACGCTTTGTCCGTAGGCGACCCTGTGTACGCCATCGGTACGCCCCTGGACATTGAGATGGGCGGCACCTTCACGGATGGTATCGTTTCCTCCGTCAACCGGGAGATCCAGCTTACCAGCCGGACCTCCATGCCGCTGATCCAGACCAATGCGGCGCTGAACAACGGCAACTCCGGCGGCCCGCTCATCGACAGTTACGGGCAGGTAGTGGGTATCAACTTTATGAAGCTGTATGCCCGATATTCCACGGTGGAGGGTCTTGGCTTTGCCATTCCCTCCGTGCAGGCAGAGCGGGTGGTCAATGATCTGCTGATCTACGGCGAGCCTCAGCCGGAGCCGCTGCTGGGCGTTTCCGTTCTGCAAGTGCCGGACCAACTGGCGGAGCACCTGTGGGGCATTCAGGTGAAGGAGGTCACGGCGGGCGGCGCGGCGGACCGGGCCGGCGTCCGGGCCGGGGATTATCTTCTGGCGGCGGATGGCAAGGAGACCCTCAGCAGTGCGGATCTGCTGCGGGCCCGGTGGCAGCACCATGTGGGAGACGAGATGACGTTGACCCTTTGGCGCCGCGGCGAGATCCTGACGGTGACGCTGGAACTGACCGAGGCCGTGGAAAAATGATCCCCTCTAAATGAAACGAATGACCCCCGGCGGCTGAGTTCAGCCGCCGGGGGGTTTATGATCCTTTTGGGGGAAAATCAGCGAAAGACCGGAGAGCAGCAGGTAGATACCGAAGGGGCGGCGCAGCAGGTCCACATCCACCGCTGTGGCGATCCATGCTCCTGCAAGTGCCGCCGGGACAGCCACGGGGACGGCGGCCTTCCATGTGGGTGTATCCAGATATCCCTTCTGCCAGTGGCACAGCAGGGCGGAAATGGCTGTGGGCAGGAAGAACAGCAGGTTGATGCCCTGGGCCATTCGCTGGTCCACGCCTAAAAACAGTGTCATCACCAACAGCAGCAGCGTTCCGCCGCCCACGCCCCACGCGGAGATCACCGCAGCCCCCAGCCCGCAGAGAAAGGGGAGCAGCCAGTCCGTCAAAGCAGATACCTCACCCCCGCGTAAAAGAGAAAGGCGGCGAAGATCCACTTCAGAATTTTGGTGGACACTCTGCCGTAGAGCTTTCCGCCCAGCCATCCCCCCAACAGCCCGCCTGTCAGATAGGGCAGGGCGGAGGCCCAATTCATCCCGCCCCGCCAGAGGTACATGGCGGCGGACACGGCGCACACCGGGAAAATGACCGCCACACAGGTGGCATAGAGCTGCCGGGACTTCAGATTGCCCCAACGGGAGAGAATGGGGAGAAATACCATACCGCCGCCCCCACCGAACAGACCGTTGGCAAGACCAGCTGCACCGCCGGCGATCCGGGCGGGCCATTTTGAAGCCATCACGCCACCTTCCTTTCTCATATGTACGGCCTCCGCCGGTGGGTCAAAGGATTTTTGGCCCGGCGGCGGAGGGGAGGGAGCCGTTATTTCAGCTCAAAGCTCTGGCAGTCGGTGCACTTGATCTCGGTGGGGTTAGCCTCGTGAGTGCCGACCCGAATGGAGGTCAGGCCGCAGTAATTGGAGTCCTGGCAGTGGTGCGCGCAGTTGTTGACGGTGCAGCTGATGCTCTGATTGGGGGTGCACTGGCAGCCGCCGTTGGTGCAGTCCTTCATGATTCGTTCCTCCTGCATGAGAAAAATTTTGGCTTACGCCGTCAGGTAGTATGTCCCCGGACCTGAACTTTATACGGCGGCGAACATAAAAAACAGGCGTTCCCGGAGGGAACGCCTGCGAGGCTGTCGATAAAGTGATAAATTTTCCGCGACGGTAAGGAAGGGTGTGCGCGGGAAACCCAAGAAGGGTGTCCCGCGCCATTAAAATCCTAAGTTTTCAGAACTTTTATGAAGTTCTGAAAACTTGTTCAGCGGGGAGAAAAGACTTTTTCGACACGCTGAGGCGTTCCCTCCGGGAACGCCTGTCAAATATTGGCTCATTTTTCCAAAAGCTTCCGCAGGGAGTCAAAGGCTTCACCCAGTTCCGCCTTAGCCTTGGCGGAGGGGTTGGCCCGGAGGACCCGCAAAGCGGTTTCATAGCGCTGGATGGAGCGGGTGCGGACCTGCGCTTCTCTCTGACGGACGGCAGCGATGAGGGCGTCCAGCTCCTCCCGATGCTTGGCAAGCTCCTGCTCGCCGGGTTCGTCGATGCCATCGTCCAGCGCGGCGCGGGTCTTTTCCAAAGCCTGGGCGATATTGGCCAGGATTTCCAGCTTGGATTCCACCCGGCGGCGGAAGGCGTTTTCCAGAGCCGCCCGGCGGCGCTGCTTCCGGACCTGCTTGGCGGTGCGGTGGGCTTCCAGCTCGTCAGTCAGATAGGACTGTAGCAGGTATCTGTCCAGAGAGGTCTTTTCCCGGAAAGCCTGCAGTTCCTCGGCAGTGCGGGCCTGGGCGGCCTCGGCCTTTTTGGCCAGCCGCCGCAGCTCTGCGTTTTCCTCGGTAAGCTTGGTAAGGACCTCCCGCAGGTCGATGGCGGCCTTGGTGGACTTTACCGTATCCATGATGAACAGCACGGCGATCACTGCGGCCAGAGGATTCACCAGCAGGGCCGGGAGCTTATGGAGCAGCTTGTCGATGGGGGGATGGATGACATAGATCAGCAGATCGGAGAAAAAGCCCCAGGCGATCGAACTGGTCAGGCAGATGTAGCCGTGGAGGTTAAAGGGCTGCTTGGTGTAATCCCAGTAGCGGACCTTGAAAAGCTGCTCCATTACGGCGCCTACCACATATTCCAGCGCCGTAGCGGCCAGCATACCCAGAAAATAGACCAGCCAGAAGTTGTCCGCCACCGGCAGGGTGGCAAACAGAATGATGATGGCCCCGGAGCCATAGATCGGCAGCAGCGGCCCATGGAGAAAGCCCCGATTCACCCAATGACGCTGCTTGGCGGAGACATAACAGGATTCCCAGACCCAGCCGCAGAAGCAATAGAAGAAGAACAGCAGGGCCCACTGCCCCGGCGTGTAAACGTACATAGAAAATCATCCTTTCATAGGATCGGCAGTGCCGTTTGGCTGCGGGTCAGTCCAGATTGACCCGGAAATCGCCCCGGGCCGCCGCGTCTGCCCGGCGCTGCTTTTCCGCCGCCTGAGCATCCAGCAGCCCGCCGATGATCTGGTTGGATACTAAAAAGCCCTTGGGGGTCAGATGCCACACACCGTTTTCCGACACAGCATAGCTGGCGGCCACGCACTTTTGCAGAAACGGCAGGAAAATCGGATCAAACCGGCGGCGGAACTGGGCTTCGTAATCCTTGGGATCCAGACCGGAGATTAGTCGCGCACCCAGCATCACCCATTCCACGTCCCGGTCTCTGGGAGGGATGACGGTGTTTTCGGAAAAGCGGAACTGTCCGCCGTGTGCGGCGGCGATGTAGGCGTCCAAGTCTTTTTCGTAGGCATACCGGACGCCGCCGAAATCGCTGTGGGCGCCGGGGCCGAAGCCGGCGTATTCCTGAAGCTTCCAATATTTCAGGTTATGCCGGGATTCCCGGCCCGGCTTGGCAAAGTTGGAAATTTCATATTGTCCATAGCCGTATTGCTTCAAAAATTCTACGGTTTGCAGGTACATATCCGCTTGTTCCGCGTCTCCCGGCAGACCGGCGGTGTCCTTCATGGCAAAGAGAGGTGTCCCTTCCTCTACCTTCAGGCCGTAGCAGCTCAGATGCTCCGGGTTCAGAGCTACGGCAGCGGCGAGATTTTCCATCCATCGCTCCTGCGTCTGGTGGGGCAGACCATAAATGAGGTCCAGCGACAGATTTTGAATCTTGGCTTTTCGGGCAGCCTCCACCGCCTGTTGGACCTGCTCCATGGTGTGGACCCGGCCGATGGTTCGCAGTTCCTCGTCGCAGGCGGACTGCATCCCCAAGGAGATCCGGTTGAAGCCGCAGCGCCGCAGGGCGCGGAGAGCTTTCCAATCCCCGGCGGAGTCCGGGTTGGCCTCCAGAGTGATCTCCGCGTCACGGGCCACTTGATAACGCTTTTCAATGACCTTTAAAATTTTGCACAGGCGCTTTTCTCCTAAATAGCTGGGAGTGCCGCCGCCGAAGTATACGGTATCCACTGTGTGAGACGCGGCCAGCGTCGCGGCTTCTGTCAAATGGGCGCAGAGGGCGTCGGTATAGGCGTCCATGCGGTCCTCGCCATGGGGCAGGGAGTAGAAGTCGCAGTAGACGCATTTGGCCTTGCAGAAGGGGATGTGGATGTACAGCCCCAGCGGCCGGACGGTTTTCATAAAAATGCCCTCCTTTTGGAATCATGGTCAATAGTTTACCGCTTTTCAGGCTGCATTGCAAGAAATTTCACATACTTTTCGCCGGAATGGGGAACCTATGGAAAACTTGTGAAAAGAGGTCGTACTATGGATATGACGCCCCGGGAATACCAACAGTATGTGCAGCGGAAAATGAAAAAGTCCCCCTTGGGGAAGGACGTATGTCTGGCCTTTTTCGTGGGCGGAGCCATCTGTGTTCTGGGACAGGCCATTCTGGACGGCTGGATGTCTCTGGGTCTGCCCAAGGAGGACGCGGGCACAGCTACCTCCTGTTCGCTGGTGGCCCTGTCCTCATTGCTGACGGGACTGAATCTCTACAACAAGCTGGCCCGCTTCGGCGGCGCGGGAACGCTGGTGCCCATTACCGGCTTTTCCAACGCAGTGACCTCACCGGCACTGGATTTCAAGTCCGAGGGATTCGTCACCGGTATGGCGGCGAAGATGTTCACCGTGGCCGGGCCGGTCATCACCTTCGGGACACTGGCATCGGTGATCTACGGCGTGATCCTGATGCTGTTGAAATGATCGGCGGGGGGAAAATTGCATATCTGAACCGAACTCCTTTGATGTGGGGATGTCTTGGCGGATCTGTGCGTCGGATTCACCTTTCCTGAAAACGGGGGGGTGACAACTGCGACCGACCCTGCAGCCTGCGCTCTTGCATTGAAATTTCGCAAAGCTGAACCGGTAGATGTATTGTATGGCATTTTCAAATTCAACAAAAAATTGTTATTTTTTTGCCATATCTTATAATTGCAAAAAAACGGACACAGATTATATTAACAGTGCTAATAAGCGATATTGTTTCGCTTTTCTTTTTGCACTGACTCGTGCACGTGCACGGAACGGAAAAACATATACAGCTCGAGTGGAGACCAACAGAGCAAGTATGGAACGCATCGCCGCCAGAGCCGGCGTATCCCGGGGCACTGGAATCGGGTGCTGCCTGCTATGATCTTGACGGGCACGGTGTTGGGGGGAACAGCCCACGGCATCCGTTTTCAAATTAAAAATCTGTATAATTGTTGATACGATATGCCGCCTGCGGCGGCGAGAGAGGAGCAAGACATGGAAACCATTACCAACCTGATCAAAGACACACCGATCCCCAAGATGGTCAAGGTCCGCCAGAACTTCGACAAGACCTGCATCCCTGGGCTCTTTCATCTCCTCTGTGTGCATTTTCGTGCTGGCTCTGATCGGCGCCCTGGTGATCCCCCTGTAAGTATATACCAGGCCCATAATATGAAGGAGGAATTATACATGCAAAATGCAATGATTATTGACCCCAAGGATAATGTGGCCGTTGCCATTGAGCCGATTGCCGCAGGGGATACCGTTACCTATCTCAAAGAGGGAAAGACTGTATCTCTGAAAGCCACGGAAGATATTACCATTTATCATAAGCTGGCTACCCGGACCATCGAAAAGGGTGAGCCTGTGGTGAAGTATGGCGAACACATCGGTGTGGCCGCGGAACAGATCCCCGAGGGCGCTCATGTTCATGTTCACAATGTTGAGAGCATGAAAGAAGATCGCCGCGGGATGGAGTAAGGGAGGATACAGAATATGACTTTTTACGGATATCGCCGTCCTGACGGACGGGTTGGCGTGCGTAACCGAGTACTGATCCTGCCCGCCAGCGTTTGCGCCACAGACACGGCCCGCATCATTGCACAGCAGGTCGAGGGCGCTATCAGCTTCAATAACCAGCAGGGTTGCCCTCAGGTGGCCCCTGACCAGCAGTTCACTATGGATGTAATGGCCGGCTATGCCGCCAACCCCAATATCTACGGTACTGTGGTGGTGTCTCTGGGCTGCGAAAACTGCCAGATGGACCTGGTGGTCAAGGCCATTGAGGAGCGCACCAACAAGCCCCTCAAGCAGGTCATCATTCAGGAAGTGGGCGGAACCCTCAAGGCTGTTGAGATTGCCGTTCGTTATGCCAAGGGGATGGTGGCTGAAGCCTCCATGCTCCAGAAGGAGGAGTTCCCCCTGTCCGAACTGATCGTCGGCACGGAATGCGGCGGCTCCGATCCTACCAGCGGCCTTGCTGCCAACCCCGCCATCGGCGCTATGAGCGATCTGGTGGTGCAGGCAGGCGATACCAGCATTCTCTCCGAGACCTCCGAGTTCATTGGCGCTGAGCACATTCTGGCCCGCCGTGCTATCAACAAGGAAGTCCACGATCGCATCTATGAGATCACCAGCCGCTTTGAGGCGCACTTCCACGCTGTCGGCGAAGATGTCCGCCAGGGCAACCCCTCTCCGGGCAACAAGGCCGGCGGCATCACCACGCTGGAGGAGAAGTCTCTGGGCTGCATCCACAAGGGTGGCCACAGCCCCATCAATGCTGTATATGATTACGCCAAACAGGTCGAGAGCAAGCAGGGCCTGGTCATCATGGACACGCCGGGCAATGACCCCGCCTCCGTGGCGGCCATGGTGGCCGGCGGTGCACAGGTCATTGTGTTCTCCAGCGGCCGGGGTTCACCGGTGGGCCATCCCATTGCTCCTGTGGTGAAGGTCACGGGCAATAAGATCACTTTTGCCAATATGGAGGATAACATCGACTTCTGCGCAGCTCCTCTGATCTACGGGGAGAAGACGGTGGAGCAGCTGGGTACTGATCTGCTGAATATGGTGGTAGAGACCGCCTGCGGCAAGCAGACCAAGGCGGAAGCACTGGGCTTTGTTGAGACCGCTATTGCCCGTATCTGCAACTACGTCTGATTTGTTTTATAAAGTACATCTATAAAGTACATCGTCGGCTCTGACGCGGCATAAAGCCGCGTCAGAGCTTTTTTGTGCAAATAGAGAATTGGATAGACCGTCCCAATATTTAAGAGCGAAAAGAAAGCGGCCACAAACAGGCGGCATATCATCAGAACTTCTTCCTTGTATAAGCTGTGTAAAATTTGAGAACTTTTTTCGCTTTAACAGGGTTACATAACGATGTGGAAAAAGCTGTGGAAAATGTGAAGAACCCTTTGGAACTGGGGAAAATACCGGGTGACCGGCTGTTATGTAAAAAATTACGCAACAACCTTTCTGGGTGAAATGGCACTCTTTCTGACAAAAAAACGGGGAACAGCGGAGGACGCTTGCAGTCAGGACGGGGATATGCTATAATCAACTCAGCATGAAAATGGCAGAATGTTCCCTGATAAACGGGGAAATGCCCTCTTGGAGGAACTATGGCGACTAAAAAACAGGATTATGGCAATGACAGCATCTCGTCTCTGAAAGGCGCGGACCGGGTCCGGAAACGGCCCGGTGTCATTTTTGGCTCCGACGGTCTGGACGGCTGCGAACACGCGGTTTTTGAGATCCTCTCCAACTCCATCGACGAGGCCCGGGAGGGCCACGGCCGGGTCATCACTGTGACGCGGTACAATGACCGCTCTATTCAGGTGGAGGATATGGGCCGCGGCTGCCCTGTGGACTGGAACGAAAAGGAACAGCGCTACAACTGGGAACTGGTGTACTGTGAGCTGTACGCCGGCGGCAAGTATGATAACCTCACCGGTGACAACTATGAATACTCTCTGGGCCTCAACGGTCTGGGCGCCTGCGCCACCCAGTACGCCTCCCGCTATATGGACGTCACCGTCTGGCGGGACGGCTTTGAATACAAGCTCCACTTTGAGCGGGGCGAGATTGTGGGTGAACTGGAAAAGACGCCCCTGCCCAAGTCTCAGGTAAGAAAGACCGGCACCCGCACCCGCTGGCTGCCGGATCTGGATGTGTTTACCGATATTGCCATCCCGGCGGAATATTTCACGGATGTACTGCGCCGTCAAGCGGTGGTGAACGAGGGGATCACCTTCAAGTTCCGGGATCAGCAGGAGGACGGCTCTCTGCCTGAGGAGGATTTCGTTTACGAGCACGGCATCCAGGACTATGTGGCGGAGCTGGCCGGGGAGGGCGCTCTGACTACTCCGGTGTTCTGGCAGGCGGAAAAGCGGGGCCGGGACCGGGCGGACAAGCCGGAGTACAAGGTAAAGCTCTCTGCCGCCTGCTGCTTTTCCAACAAGGTGCAGGTCATCGAGCACTACCACAACTCCTCCTGGCTGGAGCATGGCGGCGCGCCGGAAAAGGCAACAAAAAGCGCTTTTGTCTCCGCGGTGGACAAGTACCTGCGGGATCAGAACAAATATCAGAAGAATGAAAGCAAGATCACATGGCAGGATATTGAGGACTGTCTGATCTTCGTCTCCAACAACTTCTCCACCCAGACCAGTTACGAGAACCAGACGAAAAAATCCATCACCAACAAGTTCGTGCAGGAGGCCATGACGGAATTCCTGCGGACGAATCTGGAAATTTATTTCATCGAGAACCATTTTGACGCGGAGAAGATCGCCGAGCAGGTGCTGGTGAACAAGCGCAGCCGGGAAAGCGCGGAGAAGCAGCGGCTGAATATCAAGAAAAAACTCTCCGGCAATATTGATATCTCCAACCGGGTCCAGAAATTCGTGGACTGCCGCTCCAAGGATGTGGAGAAGCGGGAAATTTATATCGTGGAGGGCGACTCCGCCTTGGGCAGCGTCAAGCTCAGCCGGGACGCGGAGTATCAGGGCATCATGCCTGTCCGGGGCAAGATTTTGAACTGCCTGAAGGCAGACTACGCCCGGATCTTCAAGAGCGAGATCATCACGGACCTGATCCGGGTGCTGGGCTGCGGCGTGGAGATCCAGAACAAGCACGTGAAGGATCTGGCAGCCTTCGATCTGAACAACCTCCGGTGGAACAAGGTGGTCATCTGCACCGATGGCGATGTGGACGGTTTCCAGATCCGGACGCTGATTTTGACCATGCTCTACCGCCTGACCCCCACCCTGATCCAGCAGGGGTATGTGTATATCGCGGAAACGCCGCTTTTCGAGATCAACTGCGGGGATAAGACCTGGTTCGCCTATTCCGACAAGGAAAAAGCGGACATTGTAAAGTCTCTGGAGGGGAAGAAGTACAAGATCGACCGCTCCAAGGGCCTTGGCGAAAACGATCCGGACATGATGTGGCTCACCACCATGAACCCGGAGACCCGGCGGCTCATCCGGGTCATGCCGGAGGATGTGGAGCGGACGGCGGAGGTGTTTGACCTCCTGCTGGGGGATAACCTTCAGGGCCGGAAGGACCACATTGCGGAAAATGGGGCCAGATTTTTGGATCTGGCGGATATTTCATAAATGTGCCGCTATGCGGCACCAGATTGCGGCCCCCACTTTTCTTTTGTCTTGTCAAAAGAAAAGTCGCCGCCGCAGCGGTGGAAAAGAAAAGCGCTATCAACCAAACTTGCACACCATGCAAGTTTGGGGAAACGGCTTCTGTGAGAACTGCTGTGCAAATGAAGCAGTGCGTACTAAATCACGGGCGGGGTGCGGTAAATCTCTAACCCGGTACGCCGTGCTGATGGAACATCAGATTTCGGGGTGCAAATAAGACACCCCCTGCCCCTCTTTCCGCTGCCGCTGATACTCATTTGCGAAATCAGCCAGCGCGTAGCAAAGCGGAACGCGCGGGAGCAGAAATACGCCGATTCGGTTTTGCAGCCTGATGTGCGGTGTGCCTACAGGTGCGGGGACGCAGTGCCGGACGGAACAGGTTTAGCGCAGCCGGTAGGAGACTTCCGGATTTGGTCGGAAGTCCGTGACAGCCAGCCCCCGTTTCGGGTGAGTTGACACAGAAGTGTCAAATCATCCCTCAGCGTCTTTTCTTTTGACCATGAATGGCCGTTTTCTTTTCCGCAAGAGGAAAAGAAAATGGGAATTCAATTCTGCATGGTATCACCATGCTCCCCCGTGCGGCAACGCCGCGCTCCTTTGTGAAGCAAGGAACATACAGGGGACATCTGCACGGCAAAGCCGTGTTGCTCAGAGATTTATCTGGCAAAAACACCACATTTTGTGGACGAAATATAAGGAACGTTTACTATGCCGAAAAAGAAGCAGCCGGAAGGATCCCGGCATCCAGTTAGCAACCCCAACGTCATGGGCCTCCGGGCGGCGGTGGTGGAGCAGCCCATCACCGACACGCTGGAGACCAACTATATGCCCTACGCCATGAGCGTCATCGTCTCCCGCGCCATCCCGGAGATCGACGGCTTCAAGCCCTCCCACCGCAAGCTGCTCTACACCATGTATAAAATGGGTCTGCTGACGGGAGCGCGGACGAAGTCCGCCAACATCGTGGGCCAGACCATGCGCTTGAATCCCCACGGTGACGCCGCCATCTACGATACGATGGTGCGTCTCTCCAAGGGCTACGGCGCTTTGCTGACGCCTTTTGTGGACTCCAAGGGCAACTTCGGTAAGTCCTATTCCAGGGATATGTCCTGGGCCGCCCCCCGGTATACGGAGGCAAAGCTCTCCGCAATCTGCGGCGAGATCTTCAAGGACATCGACAGTGACACCGTGGACTTCGTGGATAACTATGACAACACCATGAAGGAGCCGGCGCTGCTGCCCACCACCTTCCCCAATATTCTGGTATCCGCCAACAGCGGCATCGCCGTGGGTATGGCCTCCCAGTTCTGCGGCTTTAACCTGAAAGAGGTCTGCGATACTACGGTGGCCTATTTGAAAAACCCGGACTGCGACCTGACAGAGACACTGCTGGCCCCGGATTTTCCCACCGGCGGCGAACTGATCTTTGACGCCGATGCCATTCGGGACATTTACAATACGGGCCGGGGCAGCGTCCGGGTGCGGGCCAAGTACCGCTATGTGAAGGACCAGAACCTGCTGGAAATTTACGAGATCCCCTACTCCACTACGGTAGAGGCCATTCTGGACAAGGTGGCGGAGCTGATCAAGGCGGGCAAGGCGAAAGAGATCTCGGATATGCGGGATGAGACCGACCTCTCCGGATTGAAGCTGGCCATCGACCTGAAGCGGGGCGTGGACCCGGATAAGCTGATGGCCAAGCTCTACAAGCTGACACCGCTGGAGGACGCCTTTGCCTGCAACTTCAACGTGCTGATCGCCGGCAGCCCCAAGGTGCTGGGTATCCGGCAGATTCTGGAGGAATGGACAGCGTGGCGCACCGACAGCGTGAAGCGGCGGATCTTCTTCGTGCTGGGCAAGAAGAAGGAAAAGCTGCACCTGCTGAAGGGCCTGAAGCGCATCCTGCTGGATATTGACAAGGCCATCCGCATTATCCGGGAGACCGAGGAGGAAGCCGAGGTCATCCCCAATTTGATGATCGGCTTCGGCATCGACCAGGTCCAGGCGGAATATGTGGCGGAGATCAAGCTGCGGAACATCAACAAGGAATATATTCTCAAGCGCACCCGGGAGACGGACGCCTTGCGGGATGAGATCGACGATCTGGAGGACCTGCTGAACAGCCCCAAGCGGGTGAAGAAGGTCATTGTGGAGGAGCTGAACGCCGCCGCCAAGAAATACGGCGAGCCCCGCCGCACCTCCATCGTCTACCCCCACGAGATCACCAGCTACACCCCGGAGGAGGAACAGAAGGAGGAGTATCCCGTCACTGTGTTCCTGTCCCGTGAGGGGTATTTCAAGAAAATCACCCCCGCCTCTCTGCGGATGAACAGTGAGCAGAAGTTTAAGGAGGGGGATGCCCTCCGCCAAAGCTTTGAGGCCACCTCCAACGCCGAGGCCATGTTCTTTACCGACCAGTGTCAGGTCTACAAGACCCGCCTGGGCGAGTTTGATGACGCCAAGGCCAGCGTGCTGGGTGACTACCTGCCCACCAAGCTGAAAATGGATGCGGGAGAAAATGTGATCTTCATGGTGCTGCCGGGGGCGGACTACGCCGGAAGCCTGCTGTTCTTCTATGAGAACGGCAAGGTGGCCCGGATCGAGATGAAGGCGTATCAGACTGCCTCCAACCGCCGGAAGCTCACCGGCGCCTATTCCGACAAGTCGCCCCTGGCCTGCATCCGCCGTCTGGATGAGGACTGTGAGCTGGCTGTGTATTCCAACGAACCTCGCTGCCTGATCTTCCACACGGCGCTGTTGGCTCCCAAGACCACCCGTTCCGCTCAAGGCGTGGCGGTGATGACGTTGAAGCCCAAGTATCATCTGGAAACGGTGCTGCTGTCTGAGGAGACCTCCATTACCAACCGGAACCGCTATCGGGTGCGGGCCATTCCCGCCGCCGGCGCTTTGGTAAGGGAAGAGGATTCTGAGGATCAGCAGATCAGCCTGCTGTAAGGCTGTGTTCCGGGCGAATAGATAAAGATAGGGAGAAATCCATTTGAAAAAACAACTGAGAAGCTATGGCATTATAACAGTGGGCTCTGTGATCTTCGCACTGTCCTTCGACTGGTTTTTTGCTGCTAACGCCGTGGGTATGGGCGGCATTACGGGACTGGCCCAAGTGCTGAATGTCCTATTCCCGGCTCTTTCCGTAGGTATCGGCACGATTCTCCTGAATGTCCCGCTGTTTCTGGCCGGATGGAAGTTCATCGGCTTTCACCTGCTGGCCTCGTCCCTGTTTTCCATGACGGTCAGCTCACTGGCGATGGACGGCATCGCCCTTTTGTATACATTTTCCCCGATGGATCCCATGCTGGCCTCCATCTGCGGCGGCGCTATGATGGGTGCGGGACTGGGCATCGTCTTTTCTCAGGGGGCTACTACCGGCGGTACGGACATCGTGGCCCGCCTGCTGAAGCTGAAATTTCCGTGGCTTCCCATGGGCAAGCTGATACTGATCCCGGATGGTGTGGTACTGGCATTGACGGCCATCGCCTTTCAGCGGCTGGAAACGGCTCTCTATGGCGCGGTGGCCCTGTATGTGTCCAGCAAGGTCATGGATACGGTGCTCTACGGCCTGAATGCTTCCAAAGTGGCCTATATCATCTCGAATCACTGGCAGAAGATCTCCGACGCTATTCTGGCCTATGACCGGGGCGTGACCATCCTCAACGCCACCGGCGCGTACAGCGGCAGCGAAAAGCACGTTTTGATGGTGGCCTTCCGCCAGCGGGAGATCGTGGAGATCAAGGAGATCGTCCATGAGGCGGACCCGGCGGCGTTTTTGATCGTCTGTGACGCCCACGACGTGCTGGGTGAGGGCTTCGGCGAGTATCAGAAGGAATTATAAGGAGGCAGTTTCCATGACGGATTTTACAACGGTCAAAAAAAATCTGGAATCCAAGCGGTTCCGCGTCAGTATGTTTGCCACGGCGGAGGAGGCCGCGGACTATCTGGATCGCTCCATTGACGGCGTATCTGTGGGCATCGGCGGCTCCGTCACGGCGGAGCAGATGGGCCTTTACGAAAAGCTGTCCGGACACAACCGGGTGTTCTGGCACTGGCGTCCGGAGTCGGCGGAGGACCCCCGCAGAGAGGCCATGACGGCGGATATGTATATCACCTCTGTCAACGGCATGGCAGAGACCGGCGAACTCATCAACATCGACGGCAACGGCAACCGGGTGGCGTCGTCCCTGTACGGCCACAAGAAGGTCTGGTTCATCGTGGGTCGGAACAAGCTGGCCCCCACCTACGAAGAGGCCCTTTGGCGGGCGCGGAACATTGCCGCACCGAAGAATGCCCAGCGGCTGGGCCGGAAAACGCCCTGCGCCGTTCATGGAGATCGCTGCTATGACTGCAAGAGCCCGGAGCGGATCTGCCGGGGCCTGGTGGTCCTGTGGGAGGCCGTAGCCAACATGGAGATGGAAGTGGTCCTCATCGATCAGGATCTGGGCTATTAAACGATTTAAAAAAGGAGGGGCGCGAATGAAGGTATATCGACTGGCGGCGGCGGGACTGGCGCTGGGCCTGCTGACAGGCTGCGCCTCTCTTCTGGAGCGCTCCTATACCACATCGGAGCCTCACAGCAGCAAGTTCTGGGAAAGTGAGGCCGCCGCTACCCTGCGGGCGGAAAACCGGCAGGATATGGTCAACGATCTGCTGATTCTCATCGGTCAGCACACAGAAACCGCGTCGCTGCGGCTGTATAATTTCCCGGACGAACAAACTGCGTTGGAGGAATTGGAAAAGGCGGCACAGGAGGTTCAGCAGGAGACCCCGCTGGGAGCCTATGCCGTGGAGTACATCACCTATATCAGCCAGCCCCAGCGGAGCTGCTTTGAGGCGGACCTTCAGATCGGATATCGCCGCACGGCGGAGCAGATGCAGACCATCGTCAGCGCCTCCAGCGTCAGTGCGCTTGGTGATTTGCTGGAAGCGGCGCTGGACGGTGGCCGGACGGAACTGGTGGTCCGCATGGGCTATTGGCAGGCAGACAGCCGGGAGAAGGTGGCGCAGGAGGTTCAGCAGGTGCGGCAGGAGCGGGGAACCCGGGAGGAAGCGGTCTGGATCGTCCATTACTATCCGGAAACCGACCCAGTGGGGATCATCGAATTCCTACTCAAGCCCACGGAGGAAGAAATTCAGGCGTATCAAGCAGAGCAGGCGGCTGCGGCGCAGTCGGATGCTCCGACGGAATCGGAGGCATCTTCAGCAGAACAGACGCCGTGATAGGCTCTTTGAAAGACATCGAAAAAACTATTGAAAAAAT
>ENA-UONT01001324-UONT01001324.1-human-gut-metagenome-genome-assembly--contig:-CS20-NODE-1324-length-21507-cov-6.250886_pt1 | contig 21507 bp, 18 predicted proteins | sample MGYA00242459_ERZ724006 | MGnify/ENA metagenome assembly ERZ724006 | reverse complement strand
TAACTTTTTTCCTAAATCAGGTAGCAATGAATTTTATCATATGATGGAAAACTATGGTCATATTGATGCTTTAATTACGCTTCCTAGTAGTTTTTTTCAAAATAAAGAGGATGCGAAATCTCTCATTGTTATTTCTAATCGACCATTAAAAGAGGTTGAAACAAATATTTTTATGTTGCCAGAATTATCAGAAAAAGAAAAATTTATTACTCAAATTGAAGCTATTCAAGCATTTTTACAACAAAGAAAAGGAGAACTAAAATGATTTTTCGAAATGCCAGATTAGAAGACTTAAAATTAATGTGTGAATTATGGAATGAAGTTGTCACAGAAGAATATTTTCTAAAAACCATGTCTGTTGATGCATATGAAGAAAAACTTTTGAATAATCCTGATTTCTCATATGATTCAACTTTTGTTGTTTATGATGAAGAGAATACGCTAATTGCTTTTGCCATTGGATATTTACGAAAGCAATATATAGATAATTTAGAAGTTGCAGGAATTGTAAATGCAATTATTGTAAAAAAAGAATATCGACGTCAAGGCATAGGGTCTAAACTATTAACAAAATTAGAAACGTATTTTAAACATATGGGTAGAAAAAAGATTGCGGTAGCCTATTTTCTTCCCTCTTGTTATGCTTGGTATATTCCGCATACTGATAATCATGATCACCCTTGTGCACCTGGGATTAGAATTAATTCTAATGAATACTTCTTTTATTTACATCGGGGTTATGAACCTTATAATTATCAAGATGCTTTTCATTTAAATCTTGTTGACTATGAAATTAGTGATAAAATTAAAGAAATTCTCAATAATAATGAAAAAGAAGGCATTCAAATTGAAATCTATCAGCCACATAAGCATTATGGGTTAGAGGAGTTTTGTCAAAAATTGAACATTTATGATTTTGAAAAAGTAATTAAAGAAAATTTAGAATTAGAAAAACCATATCCATTTTTGGTAGTTAGCAAAAATAATCAAATTGTAGGATGGACTGGTGCGATGTGGAATGAAGAAAGTGGTCGTGGTCATTTTGATGGTATTGCTATTTTGGAAGAGGTTAGAGGAAAAGGATTAGGACAAGCTTTATTCTCCATGCTTGCATATTATAATAAAATGCATGGTGCTAAATTTATGACTTTTTATACAGGGTTACATAATCATGCTAGATATATATATATGAAAGCTGGTTTCAAAATAGTGATGTCTTATGCTAGTATGGGTAAGACTTTCAAATAAGTAGAAGTAACGGTTGTTTATTTTTATAAACATCCTTGCTTCTTTTTCTTTGAAAGTGTATATTTTAATATCAATCATTCCAATAGATGCATAAACTAAAATGAGTAGGTGAAAGAATGGACAAACAAATAGAAACGCCATTATATCAAATATATTATAAATATCATGGAGTTGTAAAAAAGGTTCAAGTCAAAGATGAATCAAAAAATATTTCTGGAAGTATCAAAGATAGGCCAGCAAGAATGATTATTGAGGATGCTTATCAAAAAGGACTCATTCATCAAGATACAACCATTTGTGAGGTCACAAGTGGCAATATGGGAATTGCTCTTGCAACAATTGCTAAAGATTATGGTAATCCGGTTATTATTTGTATGCCTCAATTTATGAGTCAAGAGCGTAAAGAAATTTTAAATCGTTTAGGAGTAAAATTAATTCTAACCAATTCTTTTGAAGAAGCTTTTCAGATTGCTGAAAAATTAGCGGTTGAACAACAGGTATTTCTTACTAAACAATTTGAAAATCCTAATAATGCCAAAGCGTATATTGCATTTTGTAAAGAATTAGAAAAAAAGACAACTGAATTTCCAGCTGTGATTGCAGGAGTAGGAACAGGAGGAACCATTAACGGAATTGGTCATTATTTGAAAGAAAAATATCAAACGAAAGTGTATGCTTTAGAACCGCTTCAGACCTTAATTTTATCAACTGGCATCAGTCATGGACATCACCGAATAGAAGGTTTATCTGATGGCTTTGTACCAGATTTATATCCAAAAGATATTGTTGATCAAATAATTAGTGTTGATGATAATGATGCAATATGTATGGCCCAAAAATTAAAACAAAAATTAGGACTCAATGTAGGTATTTCCAGTGGTGCTAATTTTATAGGTGCTGTTATGAGTGATGTGGATGGAATCATTACCGTTTTCCCCGATGATGATACGAAATATTATTCTACTGATTTGATGAATGTTGAGTTAAATAGTAAACTAGTAGATGAAATTGAACTTTTATATTTTGAGGTAATTTAAGAAAATAAAAAGCATATTAAACTAAATCAAATAGTTTAATATGCTTTTTTAAATTTAAATAATTTTAACGATTTTGTCAAGGCGTTTATTGATAGCCTCTAATTCTTCTTTAATACTAGGAGTGAGGATTGCTTCTTCGTCTTTAATTCCGGCAATATAATCAATGCTTACATTAAATAGCAATGATAGTTTTATTAAAACACTAATTGTTGGTTCACTGATACCTGATTCATAGCGAGTAAGGGTACGCTCACTAATATCTAGTTTATCAGCAAGTTCTTTTTTCCCCATATCATGGTCGATACGTAAATCTTTAATTCTTTTATTCCAACTCATATTGCCACCTTTGACCTCTTTTTCTTCATTATACCCTATTTTGTCTATAATTATGCAAAAGCGGACAAAATAGGTATTTTTTAAAAGAAAAGGACAAATTTGTCAATTTGCAAAATACAATAAAAAAACCAAATATATGAGTCATATTAGACAAAATGAAAAAGAATTTACTCTAAATTGACGAATAGTTAAAAAAATGTTATAATACAAAATATATGGTACATAGTAGGTAAAAGATGAATATGCAAAAAGTAATTTTAAAAAAAGATGAAGAACAAAGAATTCAAAATGGTCATCCTTGGATTTTTTCTAATGAAGTTTTCTCAATTGAGGGTAAAATACAATCAGGGAAACTTTGTGATGTTTATACTTATACTGGAACTTTTCTAGGTAGAGGTTTTCTAAATACCGCAAGCAAAATTATGGTAAGAATGTTATCATTTGAAAAAATTGAAATTACAGAAGAATTTTTTGTAGAAAGAATTAATCTAGCAAATGATTTTCGAAAACAAATGGGTTTATCCAATAATTATCGTGTTGTATTTAGTGAGGCTGATGGGCTACCAGGTTTAATTGTAGATAAATACGGAGAGTATTTATCAGTTCAATTTTTATCACTTGGGATGGATATGCATAAGCAGATGATTGTGCATGCTTTAGTAAAAATCTTTTCACCTAAAGGAATAATGGAACGAAGTGATAGTGCTGTTCGAAAAAAAGAGGGATTAGAAGAATACAAAGGTATGATATATCATGCTCCTTTTCAGCCTAAGGTAGTAATTGAAGAAAATGGTGTGCGGTTAATGGTTGATTTGGAAAATGGTCAAAAAACAGGATATTTTTTAGACCAAAAATGGAATAGGGCCGTATTAAAATATTATGTCAAAGATCGCATCGTTCTTGATTGTTTTTCTCATACAGGAAGTTTTGCTATGCATGCTTTGAAATATGGAGCGAAAAAAAGTGTTGCGGTAGATATTAGTCAAAAAGCTTGTGATGATATTTTAACAAATGCCAATCTCAATCATTTTACAAATATTGAAGTTGTGTGTGAAGATGTGTTTGACTTTTTGCGAGATAGTAAAAATCAAAATCAATTTGATGTAATCATACTTGATCCACCCGCATTTACTAAATCAAAAGATACGGTTAAAAAAGCTTATAGTGGGTATAAAGAAATTAATTTAAGTGCGTTAAAAGCAATCAAATCAGGTGGAATTTTATTCACTTTTTCTTGCTCTAATCATATGACACCCGCTTTATTTTTACAGATGTTAGAAGAAGCAAGTTTGGATGCAAAACGAATCGTTCAAATGCTTGATTTTCGTATTCAATCACCCGATCATCCAGTTAGAATTGATAGTGAAGAATCATTATATCTAAAATGTGTCATTTTAAGAGTGTTATAAAAATACGATATATAAAAGGAGGAGCAATTTGGAAATCTATAGCGGTTGTGAAAATACCTTTATTATATGTATGTATCAAAGTCAAAAAGATCATGCTGCTTATGCACAAATGGTTTGTAAAAATAAAATAGATGGTTTTATGATGGTCAAGACGACACCCTTAGAAATGGTTTTATATAATCAAGATGGTAGTTTAGCTTCTATGTGTGGAAATGGTATAAGATGCTTTATTGAATACTGTTATCGTCATCATATTATTCAAGAAGAAGAGAATATGGTTCTCACACCAAGTGGTAGAATAGATACTAAAATAGTAAATCTATCACCATTTATGGTTTACGTAAGAATGAATGAGCCAATCTTCACATATATTGATAATAGAATATATCTTGATGAACCTATTGTTGTGAACAATCATATATATAAAATTAGTCTTGTGCATACTGGTGTGTGGCATGGAATCATTCTTCCTGATGATTTTAAACAAGCATTAGAAGATGCACCTTTGATTAGAAATCTACCACTTTTTAAAGAATATTTAAATTTAGATATTATAATGATTACAAATGATATATATGTTAAAACATATGAAAGAGGCGTCGGTTTTACCAAAGCGTGTGGAACAGGTGTAATGGCAAGTTTTGTAATTTTAGAAAAACTAAAATTATTAACGTGTAATCAAATAGCAGTTCGAACAGATGGTGGCTATATTGAAGCAGGGAGGAATGAAAAAGGGTTATATATTTTAGGTCCATCAAGATATGTAAGTAGTTATAAAGATGGAGAATAAAAGATATGGTAACTTTAGACGTTATTCGTCAAATTCATGATTTTATTTGGGGGATGCCCCTTATTTGTTTAATCATTATAGTTGGTGTATGGCTAACAATAAAATTAAAAGGTCTCCAAGTTACAAAACTTAAGAAGGCCTTTTCTTTTATGTTAAAAGAAGAAGAAGGACAAAAAGGAGAAGTGAGCACTTTTCAGGCTTTGTGCATTTCGATGTCCGCAACTATTGGGACAGGTAATATTACTGCTGTAGCATCAGCTATTACAATTGGAGGTCCAGGAGCGCTACTTTGGATGATTATTACTGCCTTTTTTGGAATGGCTACCAAATATGCGGAAGGTTTTTTGGCGGTTAAATACCGTAAAATTGAAAATGATCGAATAATTGGGGGTCCTTATGCTTATATTGAATATGGATTAGGGGCGAAGTGGAAACCGCTTGCGAAAGCCTTTGCTATCTTCGGTATGTTTGCTTCCATCTTGGGTCTTGGTACTCTTACACAAATTAATGGAATTGTTGATGCTACGCAAAATGTTTTTGATAAGGAAAGTTTACATCTTCTATCAATAGGTAAGATAAATTTATCATGGTGTTCTTTGATTGCGGGAGCGCTGATTGCTATTTTTTCTGCATTAGTGTTAATTGGAGGAGTGAAGAGAATTGGTAGAGTATGTGAATGGATTGTTCCTATTATGGCTCTTACCTATATTGCTATTTGTCTTTTATTGATATGTTGTAATATCAAAGAAATTCCCCTAGCAATACGGTCAATTGTTCAAATGGCCTTTTCTAATCAAGCACTTGCAGGAGGAATTACGGGAATCACAATCAGAAATGTCATTCAACAAGGAGTAGCCAAAGGAATTTTTACCAATGAAGCAGGTCTTGGTAGTGCTCCGATTGCTACGGCAACCGTTAAATCTAACGATCCTATACGGCAAGGGTTAGTTGCTATGACATCAACTTTTTTTGGCACTGTAATCATATGTAGTCTTACAGGACTTTGCGTTGTCCTTACTGGTGCTTGGAAAGAAAATTTAATGGGGATTTCAATTGCTGATTATGCCTTTACCAAAGGGCTTCCTTTTCCTAGTATCGTTTGTTCTTTGTTAATTTTATTGTGTATAATCTGTTTTGCTTTTACGACCATTATTGGTTGGAATCTATATGGAGTAAAGTGTCTGGATTACTTGACTAAGGGAAATGTGAAAATTCAAAAGATTTATAATTGGTTATATATTTTAATGGTCTTTATAGGTGCATTTTTAAAAATAGATTTGATTTGGAATTTGGCGGAAATTATAAATGCCTTAATGGCAATTCCTAACTTAATTGCTATTTTATTTTTAACAAATGATATTGCTAAAGATACTAACCTATATTTTAAATAATACCATCAATGGATAGAAAAGAACAAGTAACAAAAAAAGAAGCAATGGATATTTGCTTCTTTTTAAATATCAAATAAAATTGATATCAATTTAGTAGTTAGTATGCTTACACCAATTCCAAATAAACTTCCGGTTAAAATTCTTCTTAAGTTATTGCTTTCTATATCGAAAAAATATTGCAAAGATCCATCAATAATAAGTGGCAATATGAAAGTAATACAAATTATCATACTATATATGATGGGAAGAGAAATTATTTTTTTTCGCAAATGTGTTAAATTCAAACATATCATTCCTAAAATATAGAACAATAACATACATGTACAACGCCAACAAAGCGGAAAAACAAAATTTCCTATTGCTAATGCGGAATCTTTATTTCGATTACAAAGAGGAACTTTGCCAATGATAGCAAAAGAAAATTGTAACTCTTTAGGTAGGAAGGATTGGAGTGCAATCATCATAATAATAAAAATACTAAATGATAGAATAATAGAAGATAGAATACATATTTTTTTCTTATTCAATGTAAAATCTTAATTTTAATAGGCTGTTTCTAAATAAGATACAATGATATTAAAAATAACTCCAATCAATGCTCCGATTCCACAAGATTTAGCTTTTCTAGGAGTTTCTCCTTTCCAAACTAAGAAAAGAATGAGTCCAACAATAGGGAAGAAAAAAGAAAGAATTCCAAAACCTACACTAGATGAATCAGCTTTTTGATTATTTGGTGTAGCATTCATATTATTTTGATTATAGTATGAGTAATCACTATTTGTTGTTGTCACTTGACTGCTTTCTTCATTTTCTGGATTTGTTTCTTCAATTTTGTTCCCACATACGGGGCAAAATTTTGCATCATCTTCTAATAATTGATTACAGTGATTGCATTTTTTCATATTTAATCTCCTTTTAAATAAAAATAATTTATTCAATTATATCATAACTATGAATAAAATGCAAGAAAATATAAAAAAAAGTGAAGTTAACAAATTGGGTTAATTTCACTTTTTCATAGTTAGATTTATCGATAACGAATTTTTCCGATTATTAGTATGATAATAATGGCTACAACTATGTAAAATACAGAGCCTATCAATGAGCCCCATCCACAAGATTTTGACTTTAATGGTTTTTTAGTTTGCCAAACTAAATAAAAAATATATCCTAAAATTGGTAGAAAAAAACTTAAAATCCAAAATCCCCAATTTAATTTTTGATCAGAAACTTTTGTCGTTTTAGTTTTTTTATTGTCATCTTGTTTGGCGATTTCTGTTGTTTTGATATTGTTTTCTTCCATAATTAACACCTCTTAATCTAATTATATCATATTTTTTCTAAAATGCAAAACAAATGACAAAAGCGTTTGAATAAATTAGCATAATATTTTTTAAAATTTAGAAGATATGGTAAAATATTGTTAAATAAAATTAGGAGAAAGAATACAATGATTAATTTAAAGAATGATTACTGTTATATTGCACATCCGAGAATAATGGAAAAATTGAATCAAAATCTCGATAATACCTATGTTGGCTATGGATTAGATGAACATACCAAAAAAGCTTCTGATTTAATCAAAAATGTTTTTAAATGTAAAAAAGCAGATGTTCATTTTTTAACTGGTGGTACAATTACAAATAAAATTTTAATTGCACATTGTTTAAAACCATTTGAAGCTGTGATATCGGCGGATAATGGCCATATTCATGTTCATGAAACTGGCGCAATTGAGGCAACAGGTCATAAGGTTTTAGTCGTAAATAATAGTGATGGTAAAGTAAAAGCAGACGATGTTGAACAAATTGTTGTCAAACATACGGATGAACATATGGTGAGACCTAAAATGTTATATATATCTAATCCTACTGAATATGGCACGATTTATAGTTTAGCAGAATTAAAGGAACTATATACTATTTGTAAAAAACTGAATATGTATCTGTATGTTGATGGGGCTAGATTAGCTTGTGCTTTGATGGCGAATGAGAATACTATTCAGGCAAGCGATTTGGCTAAATATGTAGATGCATTTTATATTGGTGGTACAAAAAATGGTTTAATGATGGGAGAGGCTCTTGTCATTGTTAATGATTGTTTAAAAGAAGAATTTAGATATACTCAAAAACATTTTGGCGGATTGCTAGCAAAAGGTTTTTTATGCGGTTTACAATTTGAGGCTTTATTTGAAAACAATTTATTTTTTGAAATTGGTGCTTATCAAAATAATTTAGCCAACCTTTTAACAGAAGGATTCAAACAATTAGGTATTCAATTTTTTACTCAAACAAGAACAAATCAAGTATTTATTACGATAGAGAATGATATCGTTGAACAATTAAGCAAATATGTTATGTTTGATATATGGGAAAGAGGTTCTAATCAAACTACAATTCGATTCGTGACGCATTATAAATTAGAAGTATCTCAGGTGAATGAAGTGATTCATCTTTTAGAAGTTTTAACCAAAGCGAGAAATTAGATGTTAAAAATTGGTAATGTAAGTTTAAAAAATAATATTATTCTTGCTCCAATGGCAGGAGTATCAACATCTAGTTATCGTAATATCTGTTTAGAGCATCAAGCAGGTTTAGTATGTACGGAAATGATTAGTGACAAAGGACTTGCTTATGAAAATGCTAAAACTTTACAAATGATTCAAATAAAAGAAAATGAGCATCCGATTTCAATGCAAATATTTGGTTCCGATTATAAAACAATTACAGCCTCGGCTATACAAATGTCAAAACTTTCTCCTATTGATATTCTAGATGTAAATATGGGATGTCCCGTTCATAAGGTTGTGAAAAGCCAAGCAGGTTCAGCCTTATTAAAGGAACCACAAAAAATCTATGACATTGTTAAATCGTTAAAGGAAAATGTATCTATTCCAATAACCATTAAAATTAGAGCAGGATGGGATAATTATTCAATTAATTGTGATAAAGTGGCCAGTCTTGCTTGTAAAGCAGGAGTGGATGCAATTACAATTCATGGTCGAACTCGTTCGCAGTTATATACTGGTAGTGTGAATTTGGATTATATAAAAATGGTCAAAGAAGCGTCAAATGTTCCTGTTATAGGAAATGGTGATATTAAAGATATCTCTACTGCCATTAAAATGTTTCAACAAGGGGTAGATGGAATTATGATTGGACGTTCAGCAATGGGAAATCCTTTTATTTTTGATCAATTAGTGACATATTTTACTGAAGGCAAAATCATTGACCCACCATCAAAAGAAGAAGTAATTCAAACCCTTTTAGATCATGCACAAAGATTAATGGCTGATAAAGGAGAACATCTAGCAATGATTGAAATGCGATCCCATTCGGGATGGTATCTTAAACTGATTCCTCAATCAAAACAATATAAAAGTGCAATTGTTGGGATTCAAACTTATCAAGAATTAGAAAAAATCTGTTGGTGTATATTGAATAATTAAAAACATATAAGCAACCCTTATATGTTTTTAATTTGATAAAAAAAACAATAATTTGGCAAAGATGAATAGTATAATAAAATAAGAAAGTAAAAAATACATATAAAGAAAGAATAATAAAGATATATAGAATATGTAAAAATATAGTTTATCTAAAAGGAATAATAGAAAAGGAAAAAAAGAGTTTATGATTACTGAGAAAGGATATATTATGTATAATTATGATGAATGTATCTATATAAGTAAGAACAATATTGATTGAAATGAATGATTAAATAATGCAGTAAATAAAAAAAGGAATAACATTTAAAAAATTGATGAATGTGTTTCTCCTACTAGATATGTATCTTAGGAATATTTAGAAAATATAATTATATGTTTTCTTTTGTATGTTTTAAAAATAAAAAATCCTTATTTGGTATTAAACTAAACAAGGACTTATATCAATTTTATTTTAGACAATTCATTCTTCAATTGATGTTGAATTACCATTGTACCAATCATTTTTAGTATTTTTTAATAAAGCATCGATAATTACATCGGGTAATTTTTCGTTGGGAATTTTTTCAATATTTTGAATTGCAATGCCATATTTTTTAATAATTTGAGTTAGGTTATTCATATTTTGATTGTTCTTAATTGTTTTTAATTTCGTAATCTTATGGTAAGGGGTATTGTTAATAAACCCCGTTAAATGTGTATCTAAAGTTGGATTAGAAATCATAAAAATAGTGTTGATCAGATAAATTTTACGATCTTTATTATCTAAAAATAAAGGTTTTTTGAAAAGAGTTTTAAAAAAATTTTGGATACTTTGATGGGCACTATTAAAATTTTTAAGAAAAATTAAACTCATGGGATATTTAATTAGGTGTTCAGATAAAATACCCCCTTGTTCAAAGCCGACATATCCTTTGCTTGAACCAATTAAATTATTTAACATTGTTATATCGTGAAAATTTTCTAAATCAATTTCTAAATACATTTCATTTTTAAATTTAAAGACTTTATTTAAATCGCTTATTAAATAATCGGGATTAAAATCATCTTCTACATATATGACACCCATATTATTTAATTTATAATTGAATTCATAGCGTTTGATAAATTTTAGATAATTGGTTTTTAATTCAGGATAATTGAGTGATAATAGTTTTAATTTTTTAAGAGATATTTTTTTTACACCAGTAGTATCTTCAATTACTTCATCAATTAATTTATCAATCGTTTTATGACTTGTTTTTTTTCTAGCTCCAACTTCATCTAAAATATCAATTGCCTTATCAGGAAAACTTTTATTAATGAGGAATAATTTTGCATTAGTTATAATTTTTTGTAAAGAATATGATGAATATTTGACTTGATGGTATTCCTCATAACTTTGTTTAATACCTTCTAAAATTTCATAAGTTTCTGCTTCATTAGGTTCATCAATATAAACGTTTTGAAATCTTCTGGTAAGAGCTTTATCTTTTTCAATAAAACGATAATATTCATCAAGTGTAGTAGAACCTATTAATTTAATATCAGAGCGAGATAAATAAGGCTTTAAGATATTGGCAATATCTAGTGATCCATCATTTGAACCAGCTCCTACAATATTATGAATTTCATCAATAAAGACAATAGCATGATGCTTTTTAATATATTCCATTGCTTTGGTAATTTTTTCTTCTAATTCACCACGATATTTTGTACCTGATACAATACTACCAAGATCTAATTGATAAATGGTTTCATTCTTTAAAATTTCTGATAGTCCTTCAATAATAGCAGTTTTACCTACTCCTGCATTTCCAATAAGTAAAGGATTATTTTTTTGTTTTTTGGACAAAATATATATAATCTTTTCGATATAATTGCTACGTTTAATAAAAGGGTGAACTTTTTTGGTTTTTGAAAGATTGGTTAAAAAAGGATAGGGTGTAATTTCTAGATCTTCTTTTTCACTAGTTCCTTCAAAAAAGTTAAATATTTCTTCAATGTCAATCATTAAGTCTTCAATATCAAGACCTAGTTTTTCTAAAACAATTGAAGCAATACTATCTTCTTCTTTTAACATTACATAGAAAATGTGTTCATCATAAACATATTTACTACCAAGATCTTTTGCAAGTGTTTCTGAATACAAGATGATTTCTTGAAATTTTTTGGTATATGTAAGACTTTGACTATCGCTTTTTCTAAAAATAACTAAATTGTGAATAACTCTTAAAATATCATCATAGGTAATTTGTTTTTCATCTAAGAGAAAATGGCAGATGGTATCTTTTTTCTTATACATGGCAAGTAACAAATGCTCACTACCAACTAGCTTTTTATTAAGACTTCTAGCTATTTGTAAGGCATCATCAATAATTTGAATGGCATTTGTACTAAAAGTTTCAAACATGTACTCCTCCTTAAAACTTTTTTGTATTACATACAAGGTATTATATGCAAGTCTTTTAAAAGATAGACTCCTGTATTTAAACCTTGCAAAAAAACTAAAATTGTGTTACAATAATATCCAAAGAAAGAAAGGTGATTGGATGGAAAATGAAATGATAAAGATAAAGACGATAATTGTTGGAGTAAATCATACAAATGATGAAGAGTTCAATTATCAAATTCAAGAATTAGAAGCTTTATGTGAGGCTTGTGATTTAGATGTTGTTGCTTCTTTGGTACAAAATATGCCAACACTCAATAATGCAACCTATTTAGGAAGTGGAAAACTAGAAGAACTCAAAAATGTAAAGGATTTATACCAAGCTTCTCTTGTTGTCTTTTTAGAAGAATTATCACCTGTTCAACTTAGAAATATTAAAGATGTAATCGATGTTGATGTGATGGATAGAACGATGCTTATTCTAGAAATCTTTAAAAAAAGAGCGAAGACAAAAGAAGCAATTTTACAAGTGGAAATTGCCAATTTAAAATATATGTTACCAAGACTAGTAGGCTCTTATACGAATCTTTCTAGACTTGGTGGTGGTGGTAGTGGTGCAGGTGGAGCAAGAAGAGGAAGTGGAGAAACAAAATTAGAAGAAGATCGCCGTCATATTGAAAGAAGAATTACAAAAGCTGAAAAAGAATTAGCAGAAATTGTGGCTAGTAGGAAAAATGCAAGAAAAAAACGTCTGGCTAATGAAATGAAAACAGTTGCTTTTGTTGGTTATACGAATGCAGGCAAATCTTCTAGCATCAATACGTTAATCCATATGTTTCAAGGTGATAAAAAGAAGGAAGTTTTTGTCAAAAATATGTTATTTGCAACACTTGAAACTGCTACAAGAAGAATCAAATTACCGACAAATGAAGAATTTATTATTACCGATACGGTTGGTTTTGTCAGTAATTTACCTCATCATTTAATCGAGTCTTTTAAATCAACTTTAGAAGAAGTAAAGGAAGCTTCTTTAATTGTACATGTTGTTGATGCTTCAAGTCCTTATGCCAATTTGCAAATTCAAACGACTAATCAAGTTTTAACAAGTTTAGGAGTAAAGGATATTCCTATGGTTTATTTATTGAATAAATATGATTTAGTAAAGAATGACATGTTTATGCCAACTATCATCGGTGATCAAATTCGAACTTCTAATTTAGATCAGCGTGGGTTTGATGAATTGATAGCTTATATTAAAGACAAACTTTTTGATGATGTGGTAAAAGTAAAACTATTGATTCCCTATGATAAGGGGGAAATTTTCAATCTTTTAAAAGAAAAGTCAAATGTGCATGCGTTTTCTTATCATGATGATGGTATTGTAGTAGATACCATTGTAAGTAAATATTTGTATAATTTATACCATCAATATGAAATTCAGTAAGAGTCTTATGAAAATAAGATTCTTATTTTTAATTGATTGATATTTTTTTTCCATTTTGCTTTAACAAAACAGAAGAAAGTGATATAATAAATTATAAAGTGGAGTATTATACATCAAGGTCGATGAGGTAAAAAAGATGAAAAATAAAAATGAAAGAAAATATTATATTCAATCTAGAAATCTTCATTTAATGAATATTTTAGAAGAAGATTACTACGTTGAAATTGGTGTCATTGACATGAAAATATTCAATCGAATTCTAAATGATGAAAAAATTGAATTGAGTGAATTCATTGATTTAGAACTTTTGAGTGATGGAATTGGTAAGATAACAGGTGATCCTATTGCCGATGTATATTATCAATTGAATTATTTGATTAATTTAAGATTAAAAAATTCCACTTGTAAATTTTTGTTGACAGCAGGGATTATGAAATATATCGACGATTTGAAGTGTGAAAAATATGCACCAGTAGTATTAATTCCCTTTGATTTTGACTATCAACATTTAGAAATTATTAAAAATGGTGATCCAGTAATGAATTCTAAGTTGATAAAATATGCTTTGAATGATTTAAAAGAAACTTTAAACAATGAAGATAAGCGTTTTTTAGAAAACTATCAAAATCATAAAATTTCAACTGCCAAAGATATCGATGATATTTGTTTAGAACTAGCAAGGATAATGAAAACAACAGTGGAACCTATGAGTTATTTAACGATTGCTTTTGTCGAATATCCTGATTTTATTTTAGATAAAGAGTATATGTCCATTCAATCATCTATGAATGAAATGACTGAACAGATGATTTTAAATAAATACTATCAGAATATTAAAGGAGTTTTGCCAACCAATACGAATCAAAAATATGTTATTTTAAAAGCAAGCGATGGAGAGAGATTTGCGGTAGACGGACGTCTAGGTAGTGGTAAAACGTATACCATTATTAATATCATTGCCGATCAAATTGCCAAAGGAAAAAAGATTCTCTACGTTAATCAAGATTTAGATAATATCTTTGATATTGAAAAAAATTTAACATATTTGGGATTAGGAAATTATACATATAACTTGACGAAAAACTTGCGGGATATTGAAAAACCAGAACTCATCTTTGATCAAGTTGATGCTAGTAATATTTCTTACAATATTGTCAATGAAATTTTCTTGTTACCAAATGCATTGCAAAAAAGAATACATGGATTTAAAATTAACAATGTCTTTGAATATCTAGCCATAATGAAACAAAAATATCTAGATATTAGTCCTATTTTATTAGAAACTAAATTGGAATATCATGAAGCTGCATGCATTTATCATCAATTAGAAGAAATTGAAGACGCTTTAAAGGTAATTGATTTATATGCAAATAATATATGGCATAGGCTTCAAACATCTCATAATAATATTATGGTTGAAGATATTATGAAAAGAACCGAAGAATTATTTCATATTCATCAAGAATTGTATTATAAATTGAAAACTTTTATTGTAAAATATGATATTAAAATGCCCACTAGTGTTAGCGATTTATATAAATTGATTTTGCATATTTATAGTTTTGCTTCAATCAGACCTTTACCAAAGTGGAAAAAAGAAGAAGTTAGAAAAGTTGTACTCAAAGATTTAAGAGAAATCCAAGCTTTAGTAGATATGAATTATACTGTGAATAAATATTATGAAGCACATATTATGAAAGGCTATAAGGCAGGAAGAATGAAAGAAATCTTTGATATCATTGTGGCTGATCATATGGTAATAGAAGAAGATTACAAAACCCAAGATGCCATTTTTGTTAATCGTTTAATTACTTTTGATAATAAGTTAATTTTGCTTTCTAAAGAGATTGCCGATAATATTTTAAGAATGAATAATGTTAGTTTAGAACTATCAAGAATTCTTAATTTTAGTGTTTTAAATGAACAAACTTATTTATTTTTTAATAGTTTAAGTAACTTTTTATCTACAATAAAATTTAATAGTTTAATTTTTGAAACTTATCGAACACTTCCTGCTATTTTTACTAAACATGGTGAAGAAATTTTAAAAAATTATGAAGTATATCAAACAGAAAAGAATTTTCTTCCTAAATATATAAACCGAATGGAATTTTTAACTAAAGATAGTATTGAATTTGCTTTTAAGCGAAAAAATGTGGAAAAAGCTTTTCATCTTTTTATTAATCGTAAAGCTGTTAAGAAGGATCACTTAGAATTAAAAGATATAATAGGTAGAATCAAAAGATATAATGATGCAATGCAGGCAATTGAGTTGAAACTAAATGAAGTCTTTAATGTGAAAGATTTTGATGAAGAATTTATCAACACTTTTATCCATTTTTATCAATATAGTGTTAGTCTCAACATTGTACAAAAAACGTATTTTCAGATATTTTTAGAAAAACTATCAAAAGAAAAAAATCCTACGAATTATGTAAAGAAAGTGAATCATCTCTTAAAAGATTTTAAAGATGAAGGGTACCGAACTACAAGTATTTGTACAACACTTCGAAACTATCATATTCATATTATCGATGGTAATATTTTTGATAAAGTTGAAAAATTGAAAATTTGGAATGAATATCTAAAAGAAGTAGATGCTTTAAAAGATGAAATAAAAGTAATTTTTAATGGTATTGCTAGCGTAACTTATGATGATATGGTAAGTTTGATAAAAATTGATAATCAATATCAAAATTTATTGACAACTTTAAATCAGAATGCGGAACGTTATAAAGAAAATTTAGGTAAATATTATAAAGGATTAGATACGATTATCAATGAAATCGGTAGAACAATTGAGCACTATGATGAATTTATCAAAATGCTTAATCATAAAACAATTTTAGATGATATTTTCAAAGAAGAGCAATTCAATTCTTTATTAGATGATACTAAAGTGTTAGATGCACTTTATTCAAAATGGAATAGTAGTTTTAGACAGTTTGCGGTATGTTTCAAAGGAAGTCAACCAGAATTGCTTACGAATAGTTTTGAAACGAATTATAAATTATTTAAACAATTTATGGATAAGACCTCTCAAATTCAACCAATTTTAAAAATCAATGAAATAACAGAAGAATTTTTAAAATATGGTTTGAAAAATTTATCAGAAGGAATTAGAAGTTGCAAATATGGAAAAAACATTTCAAAACAATTTATATATTCTGTTTTAGTTGAAAATTACAAAGAAGCGATTTCCAATTATCCTGTTTTGAATCAACCTTATCTAGAACTAGAGAAAATTAGTCAATATCAAACATTTGAAGCCGCATATTGTCAAAACAATATTAAAGAACTCATTAAAAATAGCAATGAGTTTAGAAAAAATAATGGATATTACCATAATATTGAATTCAATAATTATAATAAATTAATTCAAATGATGACCAAAACCGTTCAAGTTTTCTTTAGTGATTTGGATATTTTTAATGGTGATTTAGATTTAGATCCTTTTGATTTGGTTATTATTGATGATGTTCATTTATCAACTTCTAATAAATATGGTCGTTTATCAGAATGTCGGCAAGTGATTGTTTTTGGTGACCGTCTTTTTCAAACATCCGTTTCTAATGCTTTAATGAAAAGACTTGGTGATATGTGCACAATATCTTACTATCGAAGATATGTTTTGGCTAATTCTAAATTTAATAATAATTGGGATTATACAAATCAATATATATATTCATATGATAATCGGTATAATATTGTAATGAGTGATACATTTGATGATTTTATCAAAGATATTTTTAATCGATTTAAAGCACATCCCAAACACATTATGAACATTATTGTAGCCAAAGAACAAACAAGAAGAAAGGTGTATACGTCGGTTGTCAATATCTTAATGGGTAGTTTTTCTCCAGAAGAAATCATCAATATCTTATGTTATAATATTAGAATTTTAAATGCTTTGACTGAAGGGAATCGCTATGTGAATGATGTTTTTATGTATTATGATGATTTTAAAGATTTAGAAAATTCAGTAAAAGAATTGATTTTTAAAAATTTTATCACTGCTCATAATAGTGTAGTTTTATATTTTATGAAAAATAGAATTGAAGCTGAAAATTATAATACGAAATTATCCATTCAGCGTTCAATTGGCAGAAGTATAAATAATTATGAAAAGAATAATGGCATTATTGAAATTGTAAAGAATGCAATTTTAAAAAGGGGAATAAAGGTTGAATATAGTTTTGGTGGATTTGATTTAGTTATTAGGAAAAAAAGTCCTCTTGGAATCATCATTATGGGTAAAGAAAATGAAAATATGAATACTTTTATTGATGATTATCAATATTATCATAATGAATATGAAAAACGGGGTTGGCAAGTAAAAGTGATTTATACGCTCGATTTATTTCTTTCATTTGATAAAGTAATTCATGATATTGTGAAGGAAGATGAATAAATGAAGGCAAAAGCAAATAAAAAGGAATTATCCATTATTATTAATGAAATGAAGAAACCTTCACCTAAAATAACCTATATCAAAAAAATATTAAAGCAATATCGAATAGCTGACATCAATTTGAATAGTAAATATTATCATGGTAAAACCTTACTTCATTATGCTATCGAATATAATTTGAATTGTTTAATTCAACCTTTTATTCAAAGTGGTTGTAATCCCAACATTTGTGATGACAATTATCTTTCTCCGCTTCATCTTGCGGTAATCAAGAAAAATGCCAAAGCCATTAAAATTCTTATCAAAAATGGAGCCGATATTAACATAACTGGAGAATTTGAACAAACGCCACTACATCTAGCAACTACTTATGGAAATTTGAAATTTATGAAATTGTTAATTCATAACAATGCAGATATTATGCAAGTTGATGAGAAAAATTTATCAGTTTTAGATTACGCAAATGATGAAAAAGATTTAAAAATTATTGATTATTTGAATAAAAAAAGAAATACTCAAAAAGGAGAAGAGAAATGTTAGATTTACTTAAAGAACATATAGCATCTTTAAATTATGGATGGGTCAGTTTTGTTTTTGAAGTTTTAATTGTTATTTTTGCAATCATTGCAATTAGTATTATTTTGGTAAGACATGTTCGTTCAAAACATATTTTCATATCCTATCTTGTTACTCTTATATTACTATTGATTAGTATAATTGTAGGTACAACCATAGGTATTTATATTACTTTAATTGCTTTTATTTTATTGAGTTTTATGACAATTTTATATTACTTACCAGAATATAAAAAGTTATTTTCTAAAAAAATCGTAAGAAAACCATCAAAAGAGTTTTTATCAGATCAAGAAGTAAAAGAAGAACTAATTGAAACGTTAATTAAAGCAGCAGAACACCTCGCTAATAGAAAAATTGGTGCGATTATTACAATTGAAAAAGAACATACGTTAAACACTTTAGTTGAAGGATCAGTAAAACTTGATGCTTTGGTTACTTTTGAATTATTGGAAACTATTTTTCATCCAAACACCGCTTTACATGATGGGGCTGTCATTATTAGAGGAAACAGAATAAAATGTGCTAGTGCCTTTTATCAACCTAGTCAGAAGAAAGATATTCCTCAACATTATGGCTCAAGACATCGTGCTGCTATTGGCATTAGTGAACAAAGTGATGCATTTACTATTGTTGTATCTGAAGAAACTGGTCATATTGCTACTACCATTGGGGGGACTATTACAGGAAATGTTTCATTAGAAAGTCTTAAAACCTCACTAGATCAACAATTAATTGTTAGATAGAAAGGAAGGATATTTATGAATATGCTAGCAATTTTTACTAATTTTAGTTCAGGACAAATTGTAGCAATTATTTTGTTAACGGCTTTTATTTTAACAGTTTGGTTAGTAAAGTTTTTTTGCCTTAGTAGGATAAACATAATTGATTTATCAATTACAATTGTGCTTTTCCTTCTTTGTTTGTTTGTTGATTTGAATGAAATTTTAATTATCATTTGTATTATAGTGAATAGTCTTGATTTGGTTTATGCTTTATTAGATTTGGCATTGTATGTGTATATGAAAAATGAAATTAGTCAAAAAACAATTGACTATATTAAAAATACGGAATATGATTTTTTTATTCAAATGGATAAAAAAGAAAATATTCTAGATTGTAGCAATTCATTATTAAAACTAACTAAACTATCTAAAAAAGAAGTTTTAAATATGAAAGGTTGGAAATTTATTTTTGATAGTTTTGATATTAAAACACTGAATAAGGAAGAATTTTCTTTAAACTATGTAGCACAATTTTTAGCCGAATTTAAAGAATGCATAGTAAACATAAAAAATATAAGTTTCAAATGGAAGCTGAACTACAAAATCCTAATAATCTTGATGAAATTAGTATCATTAAATATGATGCAATTATTCAACCTGTTTTTTGTGGTAAAATGTTGGTGGCAAGAAATATCTTTTTCTATCAAGATAAAGTAGCAGTAATTGAAAAATTAAAAGGAATTGTTAGATCGGCTTGTACAGATTTAGAAGATGCTTATCTACAACTTGATGTAATGATGGGTTTATCAGAAGGAATTGTTATGTATTATGATTTTCAAAATAAGGTATATGTTGCAACCGAATGTATGAGACTATATACAAAAACAACAAAAAAAGAATATACTTTTGAAGAACTATTTTCTCATATTCATCCAGATGATGTACACGCATACATTGAACAAGCGGAAACTGTGAATAGTATGTCAATTACTAAAATAAAATATCGTATGCAAATTGGCGATATTTATTATCAAGTTGAAGAAGATTCTATTTATATGCGAAAAGATTATGGTCTCATTTCTATTATTAGAATTGCGGAAAAAAGTGTCACGCAAAGTATGCCTCAAAATGCTAAAATTCAAAATGATTTAGAAATTTTGAACAATCTAGCAAAGAAAGACATTACTACGACGATTGATAAAACCGATGATATTTTAAATATTGTCTTAGGAGAGAAAAAAGATGAAGAAGATTAAGGCTATTTTGTTAATGGCAGGTGCGTCAACTAGATTTCATAGTAATCGTAATAAAACAATCTATCAAATCAATCAAAAGCCATTATATTTATATAGCCTAGATTTATTTTATCAACATCCTAAAATTGCGGCAATTACAGTAGTATGCCATCAAACTATTATAGATGAAGTTTATGAAACAATCAAACAAAATTACGATTTAACAAAAATTACTTTAGTTGAAGGAGGAAAAACGAGATTAGAAAGCGTTCAAAAAGCTTTAAACAATATGGTGAGCGATGTTGTTCTCATTCATGATGCTGCAAGACCGCTCATCACCAAAGTGGATATTGACAATCTAATTGAACAAAGTGACTTTTTTTCCTGCGGAAGTTTATATCATCCTATTTATGATACGGTTAAACAAACAACAAGTAAGGTGAAAACACTTGATCGAAATGAGTTAAAGGCTGTTTCAACGCCGCAATTTTTTACTCAACCATTATATGAAACTATCTTAAAAGCAAGTGATAATTGTAAAAATATAACAGATGAATTGCAATTATTTGAAACTAATTTTGATATTACTTTTGTTGAAGAATCTAGAAAAAATTTAAAAGTTACCACTTTAGAGGATTTGGAGTATGTCAATTATATCTTGACTAAAAATAATATATATAAAATTGGGCATTCTTTTGATTTTCATCCATTTGCTAAGGATCGTCTTTTATATCTTGGAGGTATTTCCTTTGATGTGGGTTTTGGTTTAATGGGGCATAGTGATGCTGATGTTGTATATCATGTTGTAGCCGAAAGTATGATGGGAGCTTTAGAAATGGGAGATTTAGGAACTCTTTTTCCAGATACGGATAGGCAATATTTAAACAAAGACTCTTGTTATTTTGTAAAAGAAGTTGTTAAAAAATTAAATCAAGAAAATTTTGTTATTGAAAATATAGATATTATGATTTATTTAGAAAAACCTAATCTTAAAGAGTATAAATCTATCATGGCTAAAAATATCAAAAAGTTAACGAATTGTAATTATATTAATGTGAAGGCAACTACTCTAGAGAAAAAAGGTTTAAT
>ENA-UONT01001323-UONT01001323.1-human-gut-metagenome-genome-assembly--contig:-CS20-NODE-1323-length-21510-cov-8.921790_pt1 | contig 21510 bp, 15 predicted proteins | sample MGYA00242459_ERZ724006 | MGnify/ENA metagenome assembly ERZ724006 | reverse complement strand
TCGTTGGGCTGCCCCTGGAATAACCTCCCCAGACACAGAAATCCTGACACTCCCGCGTTCTTCGGCTACGGCACGACGGACTACAAGTCCGGCGTTAACAAGATCGACGGTGATGACAAGCACTTTGGTCTCTATGGCCTTACGGACATCGGCAGTGTGACGATGACCTATGGCGTTGCCTACACTGATCAGGATCGTGATACGACTCGCGTCTGGGGCACCACGATGAACCAGCACAGCGAAAACGCCTCCGTCCTGCAGGGCTTCGTTGAAGGTGCGTACAACTTTGACCTGAGCGTTGCGAAGATCTCCCCGTACGTCGGCTTCACCTGGGCCCGCGTCGAAACGGATGCCATGACTGACAATACGCTCGGCCACAGCTTCAAGACTGACGAAATCAAGGACGACATCCAGATCGCCACGCTTGGTGTTCGTACCGCTGTTCCGTTCGCCATGGGCAACATGCCGGTCGCTCTGACGGCTGATCTTGGGTGGTCTCACTACTTCGGTGACACCGAAGGTCTCGTGAATGTCCAGATGGGCGAGGGCGGCAAGTTCGCTGCGATCGAAGGTTCTGAACTCAAGGATCAGGCCAACCTCGGTCTCGGCATCGTCGGTCAGGTTGCGAAGCACGCCACGGTAGGTGTCTCCTACTCCGGTTCCTGGGGCAGCGACATCAACACGCACGGAATCTTCGCCAACGTCCGCTTCAACTTCTAAGCCTTCGGGTTTTGAAGCAGGTGACATCACCTGCGGATGACTGAAAACGGCCTGCAGTTCTTCGGAGCTGCAGGCCGTTGTTTTATTCTGATCAGTCGCTGCGAGGCCCGGCCCTATTGCTTGACGTAGGGGCCTTCACCGTGTCCTGACCTCAATGCCCATCTCAACACAGAGAGTCCAACCGTTCCGCTGAGCGAGAACGACGTTCTAAAAAGGGGAGCAACAGTCAGGTCGACACGATCAGCCATGGAGAGATGTCTGCTAGAGACGGCTTTTGTCCTGCGAAGCCGCCACCAGACTTCAAACTCCCGTCTTGTTGTCGGGGATAGGGAGGGCACCCGAGACGACGGCGAAAGAAGGTGGCCTGCGGGATTTTCCGTGCGACAGATGTTGACGCACGAGGTCCTCATAATGAACTCATCAGGAATCGGGAAGAAAGAGAGGGAGTGTCTCGGAAGATAATGTCTGACGAGGATGGAATCAATCGGCGGCAGCTTTCCTCAAGTCAGCCACTGTCCACTGCTTCAGGGAGTAGAGTTTCATCAAGGAGTTCGTGAATGCAGGATTTCAACAAGGAATGTGCGGCCTCGTCCGACAAGGGCAGTGAACCTGTCGTCCTTTGTTCGAAGATGGTGAGGATTGCCGCTGCGTTCCTCAAGGAGACGGATCCGGAAGGCTATGAGATGCTCTGCGAAGGCCTTGCAAAGGCCAATCCCGACTCGATCGCCTTCATCAACGAGCACCTCCTCAAGGGGAGAACTGATGACGCAGAGCAGGCTGATTGGGACCTTCCGTCCCTCATCATCGGGCATAGGCTGGCGGTCGCATCCGGACGCTGTGCGATCATAGAGCCCGGGGCCGAGGAGAGTCCGCGGGGATGGCGCATCAGAGTGAAGAAGGGGGACAGAGAAAAAGTCACGAAGGTCTGGGACCGGTTCTCTGCCAGCGACATGAGGCATGACATCAAGCTGCCGAGCGTTGCACGTCTGAGCGAAAAGGAGCGGGCGCTGCTCGGATCTTCAGCCGAGCCCGCAACGGTGCGCCTGGAACTCGAGCCGAAGCCCCATCTGGTCCTGAACGTGGTGGGCGCTTTGGCGGAAGATTTGGGTTTGACCCATTGGTCTCCGTCTATGGGAATCATCAGCATCGTGAACGGGACCGTAAAGACCGTGTGGGTCGATACGGAAATTGAAGAGATTGACGGCGAACTTCATTACGAGCTCAGCATTGAGGCACTCATGAAGATCATGGCGATCGACGATGCCTGGCTCACGACGTCCGTAGTGCCGGGAGCGTGGTATTCCCGGGTCCCGTCTGTCGACGGCACCAGAGTTCCCGTGGCCTGGAGCATGATGGCGCACAACACCGTTGAGGTGCCGATGCCGGCCACGGTCTACGCGGCCCTCAACAGAAGAATTCCGTGGTTCGGCGTTGACGACGCGGAGAGGTGGATCATCCGGATGTTGCGCGAGGGCCAAAGTGTGCCATGCTGACGGCAGGGGCGGTGGAAGTAGGGCGACAACATCCAGCCCTGCCGGGCGATTACGGCTGGCGCCATCCATCAGCTGCTGCGCGCCAGGGCAGACGAATCTCGGGTTTCGTCCTTCACGCCGCATGATCTTCGCCGAACCTTTGCGACGAGGCTCCTTGAGTCCGGCGCCGACATCAACACCGTGCGGCAGGCGATGGGACATTCGTCCGTCGTGACAACCCGACGCTACGACAAGCGTGATGAGCATCTGGTGGAGGAAGCAACGAGGAAGGTGGCGCTTTGAGCGAAGCGGGCGCTCCAGGATTGACTCTGGCAAAATATCGGCAGCAGGGATCGCTTGCAAACGCCATTCTGAAATCCACCCCACTCTCCGGCAAGGCTCACGAAATTTTCGATGACGAGCCTTCGGCATCGGAAGGGGGCTCCGCAAGGGGTTCAAAAACGACAAAGCCCAGTGCTACCAACACCGGGCTTAGTCTTTAGAAAGGAAAGTAGGATGTGTGCTGCATTCTTTTCCTTGTTAGGAAGTTTAGCACAGGCGAACTTCGTTTGGAACGGCGACATTGTTCTCAATGTTGCGATGGCCGGCGGAGGCGTTGATCGGCTGGGGCTTTTGGGCCTCGCCATCATTATCGGCATTACTTGGGTGGCTTCCCGCAAGCGTTAAACGACTTTTGTCGAACGGAAACGAGGTCTCCGATAGGGGACCCCGCTTGCGCATGAGGCATCGCCTCATCCTCTCTGGCACACAATCGTCAGAAGGCGTATCTCACGCCATTTGTTCAGTCGCCTAAGGGAAAGACCTTAGATCGGGCGATGTGGATCATTGACCCAAGGACAGATTTGCCGTTCTAAAGCGTCCGAGGCCCCCACAAACGGCTGTTTGTTTGCGATAATCACGCCAACATTTGCGGACGACCCCGTTCAGGCGAATCTCACGACGCCATGCGTCCGCGACTCAGATCTTCAACTTCCATACAAGAGTACAGCAAAAATGGGCGGCTTCTTCGGCGCTGTATCCAAGCGCGACATCGTTCTCGACACCTTCTTCGGCGTCGACTACCACTCCCACCTCGGCACCAAGTTCGGCGGCATGACGATCTACCACCCTGAGAAGGGCTTCCAGCGTCAGATCCACAACATCACGAACACGCCGTTCCGCACCCGCTTCGAGCCGGACATTGCGGACATGAAGGGCAACTGCGGCATCGGCTGCATTTCGGACGACGATCCGCAGCCTCTGCTCCTGAGGTCCCATCTCGGCCTCTTTGCGATCACGACGGTCGGCATCATCAACAATGCCGACGACCTGATCGAGCGCTACTTCAGCAACAACAATTCCCAGTTCCTCGCGATGGGCTCGGGCAAGGTGAACTCCACCGAACTCGTCGGCGCGCTCATCAACCGCAAGCAGTCTATCGTCGAGGGCATTCGCTACGCCCAGGACATTATTCAGGGCTCCGAAACGATCATGCTCCTGCAGCCCGACGGCATCATCGTCGCCCGCGACAAGCTCGGTCGTCTGCCCGTTCTCATCGGCAAGGATGAAAACGGCTACTGCGTCTCGTTCGAGAGCTTCGTCTACCACAAGCTCGGCTACGAGGACCACTATGAGCTCGGACCTCAGGAAATCGTCAAGATCACGCCCGAGGGAATCGAGGTTCTCTCGCCCGCTGCCGAGAAGATGCGTCTGTGCGCCTTCCTCTGGACGTACTACGGTTATCCGAACTCCAACTACGAAGGGAAGAACGTCGAGGTGATGCGCTACCGCAACGGCGAGATCATGGCCCGCAACGCCATGGCCGACGGCACGGCTCCCGACGTCGACTACGTGGCGGGTGTTCCCGACTCCGGCCTTCCGCACGGCATCGGCTACGCCAATGAAAGCGGCAAGAAGTTCGCCCGTCCCTTCATCAAGTACACGCCGACCTGGTCCCGCTCCTTCATGCCCGCGAACCAGCAGATCCGCAATCAGGTCGCCAAGATGAAGCAGATTCCGGTCCCCGAACTCATCAAGGACAAGAAGCTTCTTCTCATCGACGACTCCATCGTGCGCGGCACCCAGCTTCGTGAAACGGTTGACTTCCTCTACAAGTCCGGCGCGAAGGAAGTGCACATGCGCTCCGCCTGCCCGCCGATCATGTACAGCTGCAAGTACCTGAACTTCTCCCGCGGCAACTCCGACATGGAGCTCCTCGCCCGTCGCGTCATTCAGGAGCTTGAAGGCGACGAGGGTCACAAGCACCTCGCCGAGTACGCCGACGCCAAGACCGAGCGCGGCCAGTGCATGCTCAAGTCCATCTGCGACAAGATGGGCTTCGACTCGCTCGGCTTCCAGTCCGTCGAAGGCCTCATCGAAGCCATCGGCCTTGACCCTGAGAAGCTCTGCACGTACTGCTGGACCGGGAAGGAATAATCCGCTTATCCTGCATCCGGTGCATCCGCATTGAGAGGGGCCTGCCCGCGTAAATTGCCGTCGGCAGGCCCTTTCGCATTGGCGGAAAACAATCGGTAGAACTACGGAGTGAGGCGACCTCAATCCGCCCGCAGGAGAGGGGAGAAGAGGGTGCGCAGGGGTTCTCGGCCTTCAAACGGCTGCAGTTGAGGGAAAATACCACAGGCTGTTTGTAAAAAATCATGACACGGCGCATGGAATTTCGGAGAACCCTCTCTCGGACTGAATTCGAGACATTTTAAAGCTCGGTGACTAAGGTACCTTTCGGGTACTGTTGCTCAGCAAACACTACAAACGCCTGTGCCACGCGCATTTTCAAAATGATCAGCCTCCTGTGAACGTCAGCAATGTTAAATCGAAACCGATTTGAGGCCGCACCGCCGGGAATCATGTGAAATGCAGGGGATTTCCCGGGACTGACGGGCCGTTCAGGAATGGAGGCCCAGACGAGAAGCATTTGCAGGCGAGTCGTTTTGGAAAACATTACAATTCGTCTGGGTGACACCCCCAAGCATATTTCCCCGCAGGTACAATTGGGATGTCACCTTAACGTGACAGGCGGACCACAACACAGACGTTCCACAGGACCGGAACGGAAAGCGTCGCCGAAAGAGGGTGCCCGGACGGGCTGCCCGTCCCCAAGAATAAAGAGAAGGACTACCGCAATGAACAAGAAGGAAATCGCGCAGGCTGTCGCAGAACGCCTCGTGCTCTCGCCCTCCCTCGTAGAGGGCATCGTTGATGCCGTGCATGAAGAGATCGTCGAGGCCATGGCCCGCGGCGAACGCGTCACGTTCTGGAACTTCGGCCGCTGGGAATTGAAGACTACCGCCGCTCGCGTCGGTCGTGAATTCAAGACCGGCAAGTCCGTCGTGATTCCGGAACGCAACAAGGTCTGCTTCACCGCCAGCCCGAACCTCGTCGCGGCCGTCGAAGACGCCATGAAGACGCTCTGACGCTCAGGCACCAGAGAGACAAAAGGGGACGCCGTCCGAAATGGATGCCGTCCCTTTTTTGCGCACGCAGGCTTCGCTCCGGAGCGGCGTTCGCCCGTCTAGTCAAAACACCTTATGTTTATTTTTCGAAATGTGTGCTTATAATACGAAAGTTTGCACAGACGATTCGTCCTTAGGAGGAACCCTTACGACTCTTTGAGCGCGAGGCGTTTTGTCCGGAAAGCCGAAGGACGAGGCGCCTGTGCGTGTAGATTCAACGTGTTTGAGGAGTAAGGAAAAATGGGTTATTTCCCGCAGTGGAAGCTCAAGGAAAAGGGCGTGGTGGCCCCTGACGAGCGTCTTCCCACCGGCCAGACGGTGGCGATGGGCGTTCAGCACGTGGTGGCCATGTTCGGCTCCACCATTCTCGCCCCGATTCTCATGGGCTTTGACCCCAACATGGCGGTTTTGATGAGCGGCATCGGCACGCTCATTTTTTTCGCCATCGTGGGCGGCAGGGTGCCGAGCTATCTGGGTTCATCCTTTGCGTTCATCGGCGTGGTGATCGCAGCGACGGGCTACGTTGCGGGCTCGGGCCTCAACGGCAACATTCCCGTTGCGCTGGGCGGCATCGTGGTCTGCGGTCTCGTCTACTGTGTCGTGGGCCTCATCGTGATGCTTACGGGCGTTAAGTGGATTGAAAAGCTGATGCCTCCCGTCGTGACGGGGGCGGTCGTCGCCGTGATCGGCCTCAACCTCGCCCCGACGGCCTGCCGTTCGGTGGGTCCGACGGACTTCGACGCCTGGATGGCCGTCGTCACCTTCATGTGCGTGGGCGGCGTTGCCGTGTGGACGCGCGGCTTCATCCAGAAGCTCCTCATCCTCATCGGCCTTGTGATCGCGTACTTCATCTACGCGGTGCTCGCCAACGGCTTCGGCATGGGCAAGCCGATCGACTTCTCGATCATCTCCAACGCCGCCTGGTTCGGCGTTCCGACGGTTCACACACCGGTCTTCGAGATGCACGCCATCGCGCTCATCGTTCCGGTCGTGATCATTCTCGTTGCCGAGAACCTCGGCCACGTGAAGGCCGTGACCGCCATGACGGGCCGCAACCTTGACCCGTACATGGGCCGTGCGTTCCTCGGCGACGGCATCGCGACGATGCTCTCGGGCTCCTTCGGCGGGACGGGCGTGACGACCTACGGTGAAAACATCGGCGTGATGGCCGCCACGCGCGTCTACTCCACGCTGCTCTTCCCGGTCGCCGCGATCTTCGCGATCATCCTCGGCTTCTCCCCGAAGTTCGGCGCTGTGATCCAGACGATTCCGCAGCCCGTCCTCGGCGGCACCTCGATCGTGGTCTTCGGCCTCATCGCCGTGGCCGGCGCTCGCGTCTGGGTCGTCAACAAAGTCGACTTCGGCAACAGCCGCAACCTGATCGTGGCTGCCGTCACGCTGATTCTCGGCGGCGGCGACTTTACCCTCAACCTCGGCTTCTTCAGCCTCGGCGGCATCGGTACCGCGACCTTCGGCGCGATCATCCTCAACGCCGTCATGTCGCTCGGCGAACCCAAGGAGGAAAAGGCCTCGGGCGAGCCCATCGAGCTTGACCGCAAGGCCTGACGCCTGATCTGACTTCAAGTCCCGAACGGGGCTGCTTCTCAAGGGAGCGGCCCCGTTTTTCGTTAATGGCAAAGGAGAGCAGGTTGGGAAGGGAGGCGGCAAAGTCGGGCCGTCTGAAACCTGCAAGTCGTCAAAAGATCACTCAAGGCCCAGAAACGATGGACGATCGCGTGCGCAGGCTGCTTTATCTGGGCCTCACCAGGGCGTCCGCACGCATCGAGCTTGTCGTGAGCGCTCAGGCGATGGCCGCGCTTAACGCAGCGGCAGGCTGACCGCCGGAAGTCCGCAGGTCGCCTGAGGCCCGACGAATGATGGAAAAGAGAAGGGGACCCGTTGTTGATGGATCCCCTTTGTGTTCTCAGGTCCCTTGCGACAAGGGACTCAAATCGAAAGATCAGCGGTGGTTGCGGCCGTGCCTGGCCTTGGGCTGGGCAGCGGGAGCGGCCTCAGCGGCAGGCTCTTCAGCCTTTTCGGACTCTTCGCACTTGCAGTCGGCGTCGTCCTCGCACTTGCAGTCGCAGTCACACTTGCATTCGACTTCGCAATCACATTCGCATTCCGCGGGTTCTTCTTCCTCGAAGTCCTCGGCGGTGGCTTCCTCGACGTCTTCGTCCTTGCCGTCGTGCGTGTCGAGGCTTTCGACGAGGGCGAGAAGAGCCTGAGCCTCTTCCTCGGTGAGATGAATGTCGGCTTCGATGTTGGAGCCGAGGGAGCGGTTTTCAATTTCAGCCGTGACGTGCAGGGCTGCGTTGATCACCGCCTGGGCCGCGAAGGACTTCACGGACGTACCGGTGAGAGTGGCGGCAAGTTTCACGATGTCGTAGGAGACGGCGGGCAGCTTGATCTTGATGCGGTTCTTATCGTTGTCGGACATGACCTTTACCTCCGGAGGCCAACACTTTGAAAAATGCTGAACGGGGCGTGAGAACCACGCCGACGTTCATGACAACTATAATAACTCGACTTAATGAAATTTGCGCGGCAAAAGTGTGAACGTTGGTCAGGAACTTCCCCTGAACCACGCTCGTTTTGGGCTGTCGGCCCCCTTGAGGCTGCCTCTGCGCGAAGCGAGGGGTGTTCAATGGGACCCGAGCGAGTTCAAAATGAATTTCATCGCACCGGGCACGCACAGGACTGAACGAGCGCTACAAAAGGAGAAGACCTTGCCGGAAGGAACTACAAGGGGCCCGCGGACCGTCGCTGGCCGCGTCCGCACTCTGCTGCTTCTGGCAGCCTGCGCCTCGATGCTCGGCGGCTGTGCCGTCGGAAGCGGCGAGGTGCGTGACCTCTCGACCGAGAAGGCCGCGAGGCTCATCATCGACGGCCGGACCACCATGGCGCAGATCGATGCGGAGCTCGGCGAACCCGACTATGAAATCCACATGGGCCACGAGATCGTTCGCCACTACAGCTGGATGAGGGGACGCCCCTCTGCCAAGAACTTCATACCTTTCAACCCGATCTCGGAATTTCCTATCACGCAGAAGAACCTGCGCATCTGGTTCGACAAGACTGGCGTCGTGAAGCGGCATGAATTCACGGGCGTCTTCTACATCTACCGCGCGCCACTTGTCGGCACGGACGCGCCACACAGCTTCAGGCCGCTCACGCCCGCCGAGCTCGATCATTTCTCGGAGTAGCAAGGATGACGATTGACTTCAACCGCAGAACGCTCGGAAAGGCCGCGGCCATTCTCAGCGCCTCTCTCGGAGCTCCGATGCTCGCAGGCTGCAGCGGTCCCCAACAACACGCCGACAACCGCATGATGCCGGGCACTGTCTTCACCCCGGAGGCGCTCAAGGCAACGGCCAAAGGGAAGACCTACGTTCGCGACTTCGTCGCCGTCTACGGCCGGCCCCTTCGCCGTATGAACGATCACGTGCGCCATCCCGACCAGAAGGGCTACGTGTGGGAATGGGTGGCGACGAGGCCGTCGTTTTGCAGCAATCTCAATGACCGCCCCTACATGACGCCCACCGTCAAGAAGGAAATCCACGTCTGGCGACGCAACAGCGATGCTGTCGTCACCGACGTAGAGGTGGTCGGGACCTTCTACGTCCAAGTGAAGCACAAGATGCTTCCACTCGTCATCACCGACATCCGACCGCTCACCCGAGACGAACTCACCGCTTCGCGTGTGCCCGCGGGGCCGGGCGAGAATCCGCGAGAAATCGAGCTCTGGTACCAGAGCCAAGGCCGATAAGCTCACTTGAATAGAATTTCCTTTGGGGAACTCTATTCAAAGAAACAGGACAAATTGAAAGGGGAGGCGCTTTATCCCAGACGTCGAAGGTCGAAGTCCGAAGAACGCACTGTCTCGCTTTTGCAACACGTGCCTTGCGGCTCCATCCCTGCGGGACGGGCGCTTAGAGGAGAACGATTGTTCAGGACAAGGCATCATCCGCCCTGAAAAGAGGGCCTGCCCTCGGAATGGAGAGACAGGCCCTTCGAAAGCGCTCAGGAAGTTCCCCAAAGGAGAAGAAGAACACGCGTCAACCGATGGTAAGGACCATGCGGGGCGTGCCGTCGGGGCTTCCGAGTTCGGCGGGATCACGATCCTCGGGCGCGAAGACGAGCTCGCAGATGCCGCCCGGGAGCCTCACGGCGAGGATGTCGAGGCCTTCATCTTCATTGACCCCGCGCGTGAGGTCAAGGTCGAGCGCGAGGATGCAGGCGGCGCAAAGCCCGCCGATGTCGAGGTCGGCATCCTGGTCCTCGATGCAGTCAAGCATTTCGCAGAGGGCATCCATGGCCTCGTTGGGCTCGCCCGACCACATGGCTCGCATGAGTTCGCGCGTGGGCGTCATCCAGTCGGCTCCTTCGCTCATCACGAACCTGAGCGCCAGGACGGCCAGCAGGCGAACGCCCCAGACGGAGGCGTAATCGTAGAGCCTCACATCGTCAGGCTGCTCGTCCGCAGCCCCGGCGGGAAGCGGCGTCCAGAAGCCGAGCGTCACCATCGCCTCGACAAGAAGGTCGAGCCTATCCTTGCCGAAAACAGCGGGGATTTCCTGAAAGAGCGCCATGCGCTTCAGATCCATCAAGCCTGCGTTTTGGAGTCGCTCGAGGAAGCGGGGCGTGAGCGCGCCGGACACGGGCGGGAGGATCCCGGCCTTCCCTTGGCGAACCCATTGAAGAATGTACGGTTCGACGTAGCGTGCGCCGAGTGCGGCATGGCGGTCCAGCTCCATCATGACGAGGTCGGGAACCATTGTCCTTTCCTCGGAGATGCGGGCAAGGTCCGCGCCGTAGAGAAGGCCGACCTGCTCATGGGAGATCGTGAAGAGCTCCTCGGTCTCGTGAGGCGCAAGAGGCTCGGCGTTCTCAAACGCTTCGCGGCAGATGTCCTTTGTGAGGCTCGTGAGGCCCGTCACGATGAAATGATGTCCATGTGTCGCGGCGATGCGTGCAAGCCCGCGCACGATGATCCCGCGCATTGCCTCTCGCTCCTCCTCGTCGTCCCAGGCCGCAAGGACGGAAACGTCGATGTCGGAAAGGAAGAGGCAGGGCGCTTCCGGATTGGCAAACTCATCAAAAAAGGCTTCGAGTTCGGCCGTATCCCCAATTTCACTCAGCTTGACGTGCCTGAGATTGAGCCCGATCTCGGCCGCGCAGTGCTGCGGATCGATGGGGAGCCAGTCGGCGCAGCCGATGCCCCAGCGGATGCCGGCTTTTTCCAGGATGCGGATGAGGGGCTTCATGAGCGTACGCTCGTTGTCTGTGGGCGTCAGAGGCGCGCCGGGAACGGGAAATCGGAGCATGCGATGGATCCTTGATGGGGGAACGGTGCCCGTAGTTTATCTGAAAGAGAATCGGACCACGCAGACGGTCTGCTGCAGGGATCGCCTGAAGGAGGCGGAGAGGTCCTCGAATAAGGTGAAGAGAGGCGCAAAAGCCCGAAAGCCGGAAAAGAGAAGGCCCCGCGCTTCGGGGAAAGTGCGGGGCCCTTTGGGTTTTCTCAGTGAGTCCTGACCGGGGGCTTCACTTGAGAGTCAGGTTGTCAGGCCGGCTTGCAGCAGGCCTTGCAGGGGACGGCGGCCTTGTAGGCGAGGCCGAGGACGTAGCCGGTGACGGCGAACGGGACCCAGGCGAGGCCGTACTGGGCGAACGGGACGTAGGCCTTGATGGCTTCGGAGATCGCGCCGAGGTTCACGCCGGCGGTTTCGAGACCGGAGACCGCGGCCATCACGAACGTGAAGGCGGTGGTGAAGGCGTAGACGCACTGGCGGCCGTCGAAGAGCTTGTCCGTGAAGAGCAGCACGATCAGGATCACGCAGAGCGGGTAGACGAACATCAGGACCGGGATCGTGGAGACGATGATGGTCTTGAGGCCGAACATGCCGATCAGGAACGAGACGATCGTGAAGAGCAGGCAGTACTGCTTGTACGTCAGGCGGCCGACGATGCGCATGAAGTAGGCGGCGCAGCAGGTGATGAGGCCGATGGACGTCGTCAGGCAGGCGAGCAGCACGATGACCGAGAGAAGGATGGCGCCGAAGTTGCCGAAGAGGATCTTGGCGGTTTCAGCGAGCACCGGAGCACCCGTGTCCTGCATGCCGATGGCGGTGACGGACTCAGCGCCGATCTTCGCGATGAAGAAGTAGATCACGGCGAGGAGCGACACGGCGAGGATGCCGGACTTGTAGACCTGGGAGGTGACTTCCTTCGCGGTCTTGGCACCGCCTTCACGGACGAAGTTCGTGACGAGCGTGGCGAAGACGAACGCGGCGATGGCGTCGAGCGTGTTGTAGCCGTCAAGGATGCCCGCAACCGTGGCGGTGAGGACGCCCGCATAGTTCGGCTGGGCGGCCTGCGGAACGCCGAGCGGATCTACGACGGACTTGACGATCAGAGCACCGAGCGTGAGCACGAGGGCCGGCGTCAGGATCTTGCCGACGCGGTCGACGAGCTTCTGCGGCGTGGCGGCAAGCCAGTAGGAAACCACGAAGAAGAGGACGAGGAAGATCCACAGGCCCATTTCAACCTGACCTTCGGTGAGGAAGGGACGCAGGCCGATTTCAAAAGCCACCGTGCCCGTACGCGGAATGGCGAAGCAGGGGCCGATGGACATGTAGACCACGACCGTATAGAACAGACCATAAAGGGGATGTGCGCGGCCGGCAGCCTCCTGCAGGTCATTGCATCCCGCATAAGCCATCGCCATGATGGCGAGAAGGGGAAGGCCTACACCCGTAATGCAGAAGCCAATGAAAGCCCAAACGAAGTGATCGCCGGAAGCCTGGCCCATGGAGGCGGGGAAGATGAGATTGCCTGCGCCGAACAGGATCGCGAACAGCATCAGGCCGATCGCGACAAAGCGCTTGTTGTCTGTGTTTTGCATAGCTTTTCTAATGCGGGAGGTGTTGTAGGACTCTTGTGTGGGGCGCCTTCGGGACCGTCCGTCGTTTTCAGCAGAGACGGTGCGGGCCTTGTGACCGATGCCCTTGAATAGGATTATATGGACATGTAGCTTATGGCTACATAGGGCAAACAGCTTACATGAGGCGGATTTCTGCAAGGTTCCGTCACTTTGAACCCGTTGCGGGACATGGATTCCGCCCAAAAAAGGCTCTGCTGTTTCGCAAAAGTTGCAGGAATCAACGCCTGAAATCGCACCTTCTGCCGACGGCAGTCGGGCCTTCAGAGGCGCAAAGCGCATAATTTTATATGTGTGGCGCGCTTTCGGGGCATCGTTCCCGATCGGGCCCCAAACGCCCGATTCAGTTCGCATGACGTGCGGCAGTGGCCGAAAGCCCACGGTCAGCGATAAGAGGAGGGTGAAAAATCAAAGGGCCCGAAGATGTCGTATCTGCGCGCCCTCGAAACAACGGTTTCAGGTCGATCAGCTGTTGCCGATCTCGTTGTTGATGTCAAAGCGCAGCGGATCACCGTTAGAGGCGAAGAGGCTGCCTGCGCGACCGACGATGAGCGGGTCGATGCTGCCCACCTTCTTCATGTCGCGGTTGTCGTACGGAATCGATTGCAGCAGCACGCGGATGGCGTTGAGACGACCGCGGCGTTTGTCTTCGTTGCGGATCACCGTCCAGGGCGTTTCGGCCGTGTCGGTCATCTGGAACATGCGGCGAATGGCCTTCGAATAGTCGTCCCAGCGGTCCATGGACGCGATGTCGACGGGAGAGAGCTTCCAGCGCTTCAACGGGTTCTCGCGGCGTTCGCGGAAGCGGCGGCGCTGTTCGTCCTGGCTCACGGCGAGCCAGAACTTGATGATGTGCGTGCCGCCCCTGATAAGGGACTGCTCGAAGCCCGTCACTTCGTTGAGGAAGATTTCGGTCTGCTCGGGCGTGCAGAATCCCATCACGGGTTCAACCACGGCGCGGTTGTACCAGGAGCGGTCGAAGAAGCAGATCTCGCCCGGATTGGGCAGGTGCGCGCAATAGCGCTGGAAGTACCACTGGCCCGCTTCATTCTCGGTCGGCTTCGAAAGGGCCACCGTGCGCGCGCCGCGAGGATTGAGGTTCTCGGTGAAGCGGCGGATCGTGCCGCCCTTGCCGGCCGCGTCACGGCCTTCAAAGAGCACGATGATCTTCGAGTTCGTGCGCTTGACCCAGTCCTGAAGCTTCAGAAGCTCGACCTGCAGGTCATAGAGTTCCTTCTCATAGAGCTTGTTCGGGTAGCGGTTCTTGTACGGATAGGCGCCTTCGCGGAGCTTGTCCGAAAGAGCGTTCATGTCGATGGGCTTCTTCGGGAAGAGGCCCGCCTGATGCGCCTCCTTGACGAGCAGCAGCTTGAAGAGCGCGTCACGTTCCGTCTGCGTCAGGTCGCGGTTGAGCATCTTGAACACTTCGGCGGCCGACTCTTCGGGGGAGACGAGCGGCGTGTCGCGAAGCTTGTCGCGAAGATAGGTGACGACCTGCGTCATCGAGTCGAACGAATGAGGTTCGACATGCTTGGGTTCAAGGGGAGCCACAGGATAGGAGGGCTTCCCTTCAACGTCTACGACTTCAAGGGTGCCGCCGCCGGTGGGTTCGACGGCAGACTTGTGAGAATGATCCTTGGCCATGTGCGTCCTCCTTTCTGATTTTTACTGTCACGCATAAGCACGTGGGATAAGTGTACAACCACCTGTAACGAAATGTTATGAGCAATGTCCCGTAACCGTCACGACGCGACGGCCCTGACTCAGGGAATCGTCGCAGGCGTTGTGTGAGGGAGAATGGCTCCCGTTTCCGTCAATCATAATCCACGACGGCGTGCATGAGAATTTCCGCACCTGAGAGGAAATCCGAAATTCGCATCGCCTCATGCGGGTTGTGAGACCCATTCTGGTTGGCGACGAAGAGCATGCACGTGGGCACGCCCGCGCTCGTCATGACCGCGGCGTCGTGGCCCGCTCCGCTCGCCATCTGAAGATGAGGTATGCCGTGATCCGTCGCGGCCTTGACGAGCCGATTGAAAAGGATTGCGTCGGGACGTGCCGCCTCGCCTACGATGACGTCGTCGAAACTGAACTTCACGCCGCGCTTTTCTTCGATGGCGGTCGCCTCTTGAAGAAGGAGGTCGTGGAAGGCGCGGATCGTCTCCATGGAAAGGCTTCTCATGTCGAGCCCGAAGCAGACGTCGCCCGAGATGATCGAGATGTCGGCCGTCGAAGGCGTGTTGATGACGCCGCAGGTGAAGACCAGATCCTTGCCGTCATGGAGCCAGGCCTCCCAGTGCCTGTTCATCACGTAAAGCAGGTCCGTCAGGGCCGCGACGGCGTCGTGCCTGAATTCATGATCGACTGCGCCCGAATGCTCGGTCTCGCCCTCGACGCGGCAACGCTTGTGCCTCAGATACCCGCGAATGCCGGTAACCACCGCCGCACGGTTGACGGGCTCCTTGTCAAGCCTCGGTCCCTGCTCGATGTGAAGCTCGACAAAGGCCGCAATCTTCGAGAGATCCATGAGCGGCTCTCCCGACGCGATGCGCTCGACGTCGACCCCGCGCTCAAGAAGAACGTCCTTCAGAAGTCTCCCCGAATCCCTGCGAGGGAGTTCGAGCTCAAAGGGCTTGAGCTGGCCCGTCAGCGCCAGACTGCCCGCATAGGCACGTCCGAATTCCGGGCACTCCTCCATGCGGAATGCAACGATACAGAAGTCCCGTTCGGGTACCCTATTCGTATCCTTCAGATATTTGGCCACGGCGAGCGGCGCGACGATGCCGGCAAGCCCATCGTAATTGCCGCCCTGCGGAACGGAGTCGGAGTGCGATCCCGAGACGAAGGCTGGCAAATCCCTGTTGCGACCTGGCAAAGTCATCCAGAGGTTGAGCGCAGCATCAGCATGGACTTCAAGACCGATCTCGCGCGCGGCCTCGGCGAGTCTCTCGTGCACCTTGTCTTCTTCGGGCGTATACCCCTCGCGCGTGACGCCGCAGGTGTCGGCGGTGAGCTTGCGGATGTCTTCAAAGAGACGAGTGCAGAAGTCTTCAACGTGGTCGGCGAATTCGGTCATGAGGCGGTTCCTCTTCCTGTTGGTTTCGGCTGGAGTGAGTGGAGTAGGGATCGGTTGGATTGGATTGATTGTTCAAGTGTACCCCTCGATGGACCTGAGCTGATGAAGGGTTCTGCGGAGCGCGAAGCCATGCGGTAGCCGGTGACGAATCCTGCAGATCGTCGAAGTGCGGAATGCCGGGTACAAAAAACCTCCGGCATTCCGAAGGATGCCGGAGGCGGGGATCCCCGCCGCCCCGGATGGAGAGAGGGAGAAGGCGGCGGAGAGGGAGACGATCAGTATCAGAAGAGATACTTCATGTTGAGCTGGCCATAGAACTCGCGATGGTCGTTGTCGCCGAAGGCACCACCGATCTGGCCGCCGAAGGAGAGGGCGTCCTTGCGGGCTTCAAGACCGAAGCCCACGCGGCCGACGTTTTCGCTCCAGACGTCGAGGTTGGTGTTGATGGCGGCAGCGCCGAACTTCGTCGTGGCTTCGACGTCCGTGTCACCGAACGTGTGGACATAGGCCACGTCGACCGTCGGACGGAGCGTCCAGCCGGAGGCGAGGTCCATGTTGCCCGAGAAGGCCACGCCGATCGGCATGCTCACGAGGTTCTGGTCCATGTCATCCACGGAGAGGCCCTTGGCGGTGTTGTAGCCGTCAGTGGCGACGCGCAGGTAGTTGAGACCGACGTACGGAACAGCCTGACAGGACTTGCTGATCTGGAAGGCCATTTCGCTGCGGGCACCGATCGTGAAGATCGTGGCGTCGATGTCGGCGGAGTCGCCGTCAGCGGACGTGACATCGTTCTTCGTCGTCATGAGGCCCATCTGGCCAACGAGGTTGAACTGGCCCATGCGCTTGGCAGCGTAGCCCTGAACGCCGTAGTAGTCCACGTCGTTCTTGACGCCGTCGTTGTCGCCTTCGCCTTCAACGTCGCCGGTTCCGAAGTTGCCCATGACGCCGAACGTCATGTCGCCCATCGTGTATTCACCGCCGACCGTGATGCCGCCGAGCTCGGTCTTCGTTTCAAGAGCGCCGGAGTCGCCGCCCATCTTGAGGGAGGTGCCCGTCACTTCAGCGAAACCCGTCCAGCCGTCCAGGAAGACGTTGGTGAGCGCAGCACGCTTCGTGGCCTGGTCGATGCCCATCGTGGCGGCTTCAATGCCGGCCGTCTGGACGCCACCCGCAGTAGCGAGGTTGAGGGCGCCGTTGAGGCGGGCTTCGCGCTGGCTGCCGGACGTGATGGCAGTGTTGGCTTGGTCAAGGAGGGAACCGATCACTTCGTTGTCGGCCATGCCGTCAAGGGCAGCGCCGTCAAAGTGTTCAAGGCCCGTACCGGCGAGTTCGGAACCCGTGGCGATCTTGAACGTGTACTGGTTGTCCTCGTTTTCAACCTTGACAACCTTGTAGAGGAGGTTGTCGACCGTGACGGTCGTGAAGCCTTCATGTTCGACCTCAACGACACCCTTGTCGGCCACGTGCACGTAATGAATCGTGGAACCCTTTTCGCCAGTGATCTTGCCGGTCACGTCGGTGGAAAGATTGCCTTCCTGACCGTCATCAACAGAGGCATCAACAATCAGCGTGCCGTTGGAACCAATGTTCACGCCATTCTTGGCTTTGGTCTCGCCAACGTTGATGCTGGCGTTGGCGAGATTGACCTGTCCGCTCAGGTAGAGACCGGCCTTTTCGTTGTACTTGCCGAGGCCGTCGCGGGCGTCAGAAGTCCTGGCGGTTGTGCCAAGAGCAAGAACGCCTTCCTCGACCACGAACTTGTTGGTAGGAGCGACCGTAGACTGAACGGCGAGGGCACTACCTTCCTTGACGGTCAACGTCTGCGAATCGTTGGCACTACTGATTGCACCAAACTCGTAATTGCCGGTGACCTCGACGCTGGTCTTGCCGCCCATGTCATAGTCTGCGCCGGTAACGAGGTCGCCGGACTCGAGCTTGTCGAAGCCCTTGATCACGATGCGGTCAGAGCCATCGAGCAGGGCGACTTCAGAGGCTTCAGTCTTGGAGAAGTCATAGCCGTTCACGAAGTTGAGCGTTGCCGAATCAGCGCCGGAACCGTCGATGACGGCGTCGGCCTTCAAGAACTTGAAGTCCTTGTAGATCGTGAGCGTGCCAGCAGCGACAGTTGCATTGGCCTTGCCCTTGTTATTGGCATTGGCGCCTTCCTCAAGCACGCGACCACCAAGGTAGACGTTGCCATTCAGGCTGCCGGCGTCGAGTGTGATGTTGGTCGTGTCAACCGCAGAGAGGGCGTCGTTGTAGCACTCATGACCTTTGCCATAGTTGCCGCCGATCGAGAGGCCGCCGCCGTAGATGTCGCCGTGGATCGTACCGCCGGCAACCGTGATGTTGGACGTGCCGACCCAGGTCGTGCCACCCGTGGAGGCGATGCCGTCGCCATAGATGTTGCCCTGCATGCCGGCCTTTTCTTCACCGATGACGCCGCCGGAGATGTTGATGTTGGCAACTTCAACACGCGCGCCCGCGGCATCCTTGGCAGAGCCATCTTCAGCGATGGCGATGCTGTTGCCCGCAGCCATGCCGCCGCCGACGATGGCAGCCTTGCCGTCCTGAATGGCCTTGAGCCCGGCCTTGAGGTACAGCTTCATGTCAGGCGTATCCTTGCCTTCACCGCTGGGATAATTTTCGACCTCGTTGAAGACCTCGACATGGAGACGGCCGACCTTGCCGCCGGCAACGTTGATGTTGACATTGCCGACATTGGCTTCGGCGTTGCGGGCGTCTTCATAGACACCACCAACCTCAGGGTTGGAATCGTCAACAGCGAGACCGCCGCCGAAGAGACCGTCGACGGAGCCACCCGCCACGTTAAACGTTACATTGTCAACGTTCGCCTGAACGCCGAGGCCCTTATGGGCTTCCTTGGAACCCGTCCAGACAGCAACACCACCGCCCATCAGGCCGATCGTTTCACCGCCGGCGATGTTGACGAGAACATCCTCATCAACATTGGCAGAAGCAAGAACGTCTTTGCCCGTGAGAGAGTGACCGGAACCAACCGCGAAACCGCCGGCAACGAGGGCAACGTTGTAACCGCTGTTGACCTGGATGCCGACATTCTTCACGGAAGCGTCAGCCTTGGGCGAATGTTCGCCATTATCGCCACGCATGCTGTCATAGCCAAGGGCAATGCCACCGCCGAGAACGCCAATGGTAGCGCCGTCGTAATCGTCAATGGCCGTGGCAAATTCGACGACCTTGTCAACCTTGGCCTTGCCACCGGAGGCACCCAAATTCTTGATGGCACTGATAAGACCGCTCTTCCAGGCGCCGTCAAACGTCTGATCCGGCTTTGCTTCGTTGCCGCCGAGAAGGATCGTGACATTGTCAGCCTTGGCCGTACTGACTGCCGAAGAAGCAGGATGGTTGTTCTGATAGGTCGCTGCAATGCCGCCGCCCACAAGGCCGAGCGTCGTCATGCCGGTGCCGACCTTGATGGTGATGTCGTGCGATTCGGCCAAAGCCGTGCCCGATTCCGTCTTGACGGTCTCTGTGAGTTTAGGACTGAATCCCTTCAGCTTTTCGGAGATCTTCTTGCCCAGTTCGTTGATGGGCTTGAAGGCATCGTTCTCCGCATGAAGCTTCCCGTTGAAAAAATCCATCATCGTGCCGCCGTCAACGGAAAGGGCCATGCCGCCGCCCATGACGCCGGCTGCGAGACCATTCTGAAGATCGATGACAGTGGAGCCCTCGACCTTGGACACGGCGTCGCCACTGGCCATGCCGATCGCAAGACCGCCGCCGGCAATGCCGGCAGCAAGAGTGTTGATGGAGCCATGGGCTTCGTTACCCTTGGAGTTGTTGAGGGTGAAGTAAGAGTTGCCCGTCACGGTGGAATTGGCAGTGCCGTCAAAAACAGCAATGGCAGAACCGCCGGCGAAAGCCCCGGCGACACATCCCGTACCCTGGACATTAATCGTCGAGTTACCATCGACAATTGTTTCGGTATTTTTGGCTCCAGTCTGTACCAAGCCACCCAAAAGTTTAAAACCTTCACCAACGTTGATGGCCGAGCTTCCACCAATGGCCCCGATGACATTGCCTGATTGAAGTTCAATCGTAGAATTGCCATGACGGGTGATTGTGTAATCACGAGAAAGATCGTCGAGGGCATTAAGACTAACGTTGATGAATCGGTCGGAACCGACCATGCCAAGGACAACCGGCGAGCTGTCGCCGTTTACATCACCGACAATAGTATGAGTCGATAGATTGAAGTTCAGCTTTGCCAACTCATCATCGACGTTTTTGGAGAATTGATTTAGACCCTTGAGCCAGCCGGGTTTGACTGGCCCGATAACAAATTGAGCTAAAGCGTGGGTTGTGGTGTCCATGACATTGCCGCCACCCGCGTAACCAAACACGATGCCCGTTTTCTTAGATTCATTGACCTGGCCGAGCGCCTTGAGGATTTCGTCGACATCCGTTCCGGCAGCGGACAGATCCGAGAACAGCTTGTTGGCGTCCGCATTGGTCTTGATGTTCGTGACTTCTCCCTTGCCGTTAAGGAACTTGAACGTTCCCTCGTTGTTGACGATCGAGTCATAAGTGAGGTTGCCGGCCATCGCGCCGCCGGCCATGAGCGCCGCCACAGCGGCCGCGATAACCGTCTTCGTACCCTTCGCCTGAACGGAGGACGTGGCTTCATTTACCACCATCAAGGCGCCGCGGGCCTTGTTGAAAACAACTTTGAATGTCGAATTCATTTTCTCTTCCTTGAAAAAGAAGTGAACAGTTGTTCACTCGTTCGGAAACAGATTTTACTGAACAAGCGTTCACCCCCCCCCCCCTAGGGTTTACCCGCATCCTCTAAAAAGAACCCAAATTCCGGATGTGTTTTTTGAACACTCGTTTCGTCTTTTGGACAGTCCCTCTGATGTAGTTGTGATTGCCGCGAAACAATTTGTCACCTGCAGACAGGTCGAAACCGCCTGCTTTGGGATCATTACCTGACCCCGCGCGGGATTGCCCGGTATTGCACACGTGAAACTTGATCTATCAAACGTCGTCTTGCTCATACGACCGAAACGACAGAGTCGAGATCCGCTCACTCGAAAATTCTTCCAGAAATTCAGGCAATGCCTCAGCGAATGCGCCTCAGCAGACAGAAACGAAAATTTCACACAACGGTCCTGTCTTGTGTGATTCGCCACTAAAGATGTATTTCGAACCCCACTTAGTCGTTTCCTTGATCATCATCAAAATCAACCGTTTCATAGTGCAAAGTTCCCGACAGGGAGTTGTATTTACAATCGAAATGTTGCGAAAAGACAACACTGCTGATGGAAGACGTTTGCAAAAAATGAATGGTGTGACTTCGCCACGTATTGGATGCAGGACGCACATGGGCGCGGCTCAACAGAGGTGACATTTACCCAAAAGAATCCCCGAAGCCTTACCAACAGGGAGATGCCCATCAATTTGAGTGGGAGGTTCATAGCAAAGTGGAATCATGCCGTCAGAGTACCCTCCCAGGGCACCTTGACGATTGCCGCCACGGGGCTCGTGAGGGCAGGGCTTTGACAGGGTGGCTCAGGGGCAGGGGACGGGCATTCGGCGCCCGCTACGCTGTCGTGAATGATGACGGTCGGGACTGATCGAATGGCGTGAACGTCAAGGTGAGCTTGTTCTTCTCATCCGGGGCTCGCTCAAAAGACAGGGTGTTCCGATCGACAGAATGTGGTAACGTGGCATGCGGTCTTGGAAACGTCTCTGTCTGTATTGTTTTCGCCACATATAAGGGTTATCCCCCCCCCATCGAGCCCCTATCACCGAAAATTGTCTGTCCTTAATTTTTGGTTCATCTCG
>ENA-UONT01001312-UONT01001312.1-human-gut-metagenome-genome-assembly--contig:-CS20-NODE-1312-length-21686-cov-5.136055_pt1 | contig 21686 bp, 40 predicted proteins | sample MGYA00242459_ERZ724006 | MGnify/ENA metagenome assembly ERZ724006 | reverse complement strand
GTTCGGCACATTATCCAATAGGTAGAGCGAAAAAGATAAAAAAATCATCTCATAAGCAAAACTTATGGCCATATAATTATTATAATATTTATTAATTTGCGGGGGGGGATTTTTATCATTATATTTGTATTTCAATTTCTTAAACCTATTAAAATTTACGTTATGAAAAAGATGTTACTTTTATTTGCGGCAGGTTGTACACTGTTATTCACCGGATGTTCTAAAGATGATAAGGATGGTGGGGCTAACTTATCATTAAATGAGACTAACATATCTTTACATCACGAGCAAACAAAACAATTAAAAGCTTCTGATGCAGTTACATGGAGTTCAGAAAGCAATTTTGTTGCTACCGTGAATGCAAGCGGTCTTGTTGAAGGGAATCACGTTGGCAAAACCCATATCGTTGCCACAAAAAATTCGGATAATGTAAAATGCGTGGTAGAGGTAACGCCGATGTACAGCACTTTTACCGAACCCCTTTTCGATTTTGGAGCGAGTGTAGACCAAATAAAATCAAAAGAAAAGAGATCATTCCAATATGCAAAAGATAACGGTATTTTGTTCAAAGGAGGCAAGAGTTCTGAAGTTGCTGTAATGTACTTATTTGAAAACAGTAAGATGGTTTGTTCGGCAATATCCATATCGTATTTATATGCAGAGGAAGCCATAAAATTTATAGCAGAGAGATATCAGCCTATTGTGAAAGAGGGATATGATTATTATTTTGTCAATAATGATCTGGATAAAAGTACTATGCTTATTGCAATAAGCTTGGATAGCTTGGATGATTCCATGCTTATCATGTACACAGAAGCGTCTGCAAAAGGCAAGGCGCTATCGGATGGGGGCGAAATGCAGTACGAAAATTACTTTAGAGAGATAATGAATAGTCAAATGTCGGATAATTAATATATTAATAAATGAAAAAACTAATATTGATAGCAATTGTTGCTTTGGGGACATTCGGCTGCGCCTCTTATCGTCAAATAACATACATTGGCGATTTTAGGAAGTACACCGATGAAAATTTTGTGGTCTCAGTTGTGGCAACCGGGTATGAATACGATCCTGTCGGGGAAGTAGTTATGAAATTCTCAGCGGGGAGGAAGCCTGGTTATATTCGCCCTGGCTATAATCCTACGAGCCGCCGCGCGTCGTTACCAAAAAATTTCTTTGTACCGACTTATGAATTTATGCTGGATGAATTGGTTAAGGAAGCGAAATCACTTGGCGCAACCGGGTTGCTCAATCTTAGAATAAACGAGGTGAAAAAATCAAAGTCCAGTACTTACTATACGGCTTCTGGATTTGCAGTAAAGATCAAGAAGTAATAGAGTGATCGACAAAAGAAAAGCCGGGGATTATTCCCGGCTTTTTCTTTATCCACCACCAAGCTAAATACTTATCGCTTATGCTAAGGCAGGGCAACGAATCGCTATCGAAAAAATCAATTTTTGTTTGATATTTAAAAAATCATTCTTATATTTGTAGTGAACTTCATTTGACAGGCGTGCGATAGCTCGCCGAATTGCGCGGGCATTTTTTATGCTTGCTTCTTAGATATACGGTTACGAACCCCCGTGTGATGTGGTTAATGCCCTCACTGCCTGTCAAGGTGAAGTTCAACGGGAAAGGCGTAACCGTTTTTTCTTGCGCCTACAAAAAAGAACTTCATAATGAAAACAATCGCAAAACAATGCGCATTCCGCCACGTCTCGTGTGGTATTGCGTTCGAACGACTGACAGACACCCTGTCCGCCTACAAAGTTTCCAAACAAGGCAACGAATCCCTGCTGTGCATCAAAGGAAGCATTGACGAAATCACACTTACACTCAGTGAGGCAAAAATGCTTCTTGAATCCCTATCCCGTCTCATCGAAGATCGCACCATTACCGGTTCACAACCGGTCTACAACTTCAGAGAATGCGTTAACGCTGGTAGAATCGTTAAAAGGGGGTAGACATGAAAACATCTGATTTGCGGGACATTATGCGTATAGCTTGGCAACTTGTACGTAAAAATGGCTTCACAATGTCCGAAGCCCTGAAAACCGCTTGGCTTAATTTCAAACTCAAGATGAAAATGAGATACGGAATCGTCAAGTTCTACTACCAGAAAATATCCGGTGAGATTCGTGAGGCATACGGCACTTTGCGCGCCGATCTTATGCCTCAGACAAAAGGCGCGGATCGCAAGTCCAATCCTACTGTTCAGGTCTATTATGATTCGGAACGCGAGGGATACCGCTGTTTCAAGATTGCCAACCTTGTAAAAATCGCGTAGCCATGAACACACAGATATTTCAGTATAACAATAATCCGGTGACCTTCCGGATGGATAACGGCCTTACCTATGTATCGGCCACTGAAATGGCAAAACCGTTCGGCAAGCGGCCAAATGATTATTTATCGTTACCATCTACAAATGAATTAGTTAAGGCCATTACCAGAAAATCTGGTATTGCTGAAAATCAACTAATTAAAATAACTCGCGGTGGTCTTAATCCCGCCACCTGGCTCCACGAAGACGTAGCCCTTGATTTTGCACAATGGTTGAGTGTAGATTTTCGTCTTTGGTGTCTTGACAGGCTCAAAGAACTGCTGAAGTACGGCATCACAGCCACACAGCCGACCATAGAGACTATCATTGACGATCCGGATAATGCGATCAAGTTGCTTACGGCGTTGAAGCAAGAGCGGGCCGAGCGTCAACGCTTGGCCGAGCAGAACGAACTACATAAACAACAGCTTGAAATGGCGGCTCCTAAAGTTCAGTATTACGATACCGTCCTGATGAGTGAAAGCACGTACAACACTAATAATATTGCGAAGGAGTTCGGCATGTCCGCAAGGACTCTGAATAGCATATTGCAGTCGAAAGGCGTGCAATACCGACAGGGTGGTCAGTGGTTGTTGTATCACAAGTACCAGAACCGGGGATTCACTAAGACGCATACGTATGCTTTTACCCGCCTGGACGGATCTACCGGGACATCCATTCAGACAGTGTGGACTGAGGCTGGACGAAAGTTCATTCACGAACTGCTAGGGGCTTGACAAGATGGGGGATTATAACTTCACTGTCGCCGACGTGCTTAAAAGGCTGTCGGAAGATCAACAGTTCAGGGAGCAATTGCTATTGCTGATCGACGAATTGATAAGACTATTGAGGCTACCCGCAGATAATGCGAATTGAATAATGACAGGGAGGAATTTAGCCTCCCTGTTTTTGTAAAACATTCACATATTTTTTGTTCTCTTTTATCCAATACGGAAGTTTACCCCGTTTTGCCGCATCAAGAATACGATCCTCATTTTCATTAAGCCAATCATTGTAACCTGATGGCGTATCTTTGACCTCGTTTTCGGGCTTCTCCCACCAATCTTTATTTGCCTCCTCGTTAGCAAGGATGGGTACGGCATAACAACGGCAGTTCGGATGCCATCCGATGAACTTAAATGTTTTCGGATACCTTCCTTCCATCCGGTCGCAAATCTCCAAAGGCGCACGTCCTTTTTTAAAACGCGGATACCAGTATTTTGCCAACCATGTAGCATGTGATTTGGATGTTTTAATATCGATGCCTACGACAAAATCAAACTGCTGCCACCGGATGTAATCGGATTCCCTGTATGCCGTATTTATGACCGTGCGGGTCATTCTAATTGCGTTCTGGTACGACGACCGGTAAACCCCTTGCCCGGGATGATATGTTTGGGCATTTTTCGACAATACGAGATTCCCGAATTTATCGCGCACCCGGCGAAACAGTCGATCTGGTTCGTTCAAATATTGGCGAACGTCTTGACTCATACGTGCCGCGCTACGGCCTTCGCTCAAACCTACCGACAGAGTTAGTTCGATCTGCTCTTTGAATTGAGTTGTGTATTTCCAGACCCTATCCGACAAGGTGTGCCCGTAAAACTTTTGCCTTCTGAAAGCCTCTAAAGCCTGTTGGTTGTGCTGGAGATAAGCCTTTTTAGGGGAGTCTGTAAGAGATCGAACCCATTCGTCATTCTTGGTATTTGCGAACGCCCATTCGGAAGCAATGCCCCCTGTGATGATTCCGTACAACTGCGATTTAAAGTTCGTCAGAATAGCATTCGCGTTTTCGCTCGACTGTTTTGACGACGAGAAAGAGAATAATTTCCCTTGTCCCGGGTTATAATCGTATTTTGCGCCTAATTGCAATAATTCGACCGCCGCAATACCATAGAGAGCGTCGATATTGCCAACATATTCAGCAATATGATCCTTGTGCTCTTTTTCCCACTTTTGATGGTCGAATTTATCGCGTGCCAAATCTTAAAGTTTAAAATGATGGCTCTATAAGGTTGTTCATGGATTTCGCCTCCCGTTCTTCCTTTATCTGCCTTACTTCATCGTTAACATTGTCAGCAAGTCCCACCAACGCAACCCCCGTTTTAAGTGATGCGACAGGCATCCCACAGGCATCGGTCGCATTCTTGATTTTCTCAGCCATGTCGTCAATAGTGAAAGGCTGTATCTCTGTTTCGATGTCAATAGTCTGTGAGGCTTGCATATATTCCGCATTGAGCGAGCCGATAGCGGATACAAGGAAGTTGTATCGCCGCTGGATATGCTCGCCGATAACCTCTGCGTGATTGTCAATTGCAAGGTTTGTACCCATAAAAAGAAACTGGAAAGCACGGCCGGACGGGACATCACCCAGCCCCTTTAAGGCTTCAAGGGAAAGTTGCGGCGTGTTAGTAAGCTGATAGGCCTTATTCCATAGACCGTCCAGTTCCAGGCGTACAGCGTCGCTGGCTTGATCCCAGTTCAAATAATACACTTTACCCCCATTGGTGATTTTTATGAGACGATTTTTGCCTGACTGTTGCGGAGTGCCATGTATTTCGCCTTCGAGTATTAAATATGGGAAAAAACAACGATCAATGCAGTCCGCGAAGTTCGACATAAGTCGTTCCAATCGTTCCCGAATGGGCTTAATGTTATGACAAAGCGGTTTTGAACGCCACGAGTAAATAGTAGGATTTTTATCGAACCCATGTCTAAATTCACTAACCTTTACCCAATCTGCATCCATGCGCCATTTATACACTTTATCATCGGTTACGGTCATAAAAAACAGGGTTTCCGTGCCGTCAATATCTTTCACTGAGTATTCACGGCTCAATGCAAGATAGTCGCCGGTGTCATCGAAAAACGGGTATAATTTATCCCCCCTGAATGGAGACCATATGGTACACCGAAGCTTAAATTGTGGCGTAATTGTGCCTCCGAATGCCTTTTTTACCCGTGTAAGAATCTTGCGCCAGAAACCCGCATCTTTAACAACATACCAATACTCGGCAACCTCTGTTTCGGAAAGCCATGAGCGGACAATTCGTTTATTATTATACCGCATCTTATTTTTGCGGTTAACGCTGTCAATTATGGATAGCAATTCCTGTTCTTGGTCATTGTTAGGCTTGCAGTTTACTTTTGGATCATTACCCACTGTCCATGCGGTGTGTATATTGGTAATGTCTTGCTCCAATGGTAACATAATCCTATTCGTGGGATTAATGTCGTCTTTTTTGTAAGTGGGGGGAATCGTTTTACCCGTTTTAGGATCTTGTCGAGATTCTTCTACGATTACCTTGTTGTCGGGACGAATGTTTTCGTCCATGACTTCATGTTTATTAGGGTCCCAATCATTATAAAGAGCCTGCACATCAGGCAAAGGCGTGCGGCGATACTTGAGATAATAGATTTTTTCAGCCTCCGAAGGGAGGGCGAGTATTTCCTCCAATGTTTTCATGTCGTTTCGTCGGTTTTGGTGTCCTGCATCCACGCAGGATTATCAGTAATTAAAAATATCCTTCGTAACTCTTCGGTTGTAGAATCTTTCCCAATATTTTCCCTAAAACATAATACCGGCAACCATCAATTGCATGGTCTGCTTGTCCGTCTGCCGGGCGATTTATTGGATGTCCGTCTTTGTCTTTATCCCAAACGTAATTTCTAAATTCATTCAAAAGGTTATATGACCGTTCCGTGACATATATTTCCATTTCAAGCATCTTTTCGATACCGGCAATGATAGATGGGCCGCTTTTGTCTACCGGATAAATACTTATTCCAGCATTGGCGATCTCATCCACGAGCCTCGGATCTGCTGATTCCGACATGACTTGTAAATGCGGATATTTCTTTAACTCTGCAATAATATCTCGTGTCAGCATGTGCGTTTTATAACATAATTCGTCGAAATAAATTGCATTGCCGATAGTTCCACATTTCACCATTGCCGTAGGATCATTCGTATATCCGAAATCTTGTCCGATGGCAACGTTTTCACACCATTGAGGGAATACTTTAACCGTATTTATTTTTTTGAAGATTGCGCCCTCGGCAACATCTGCCCAACGCCCAATAACAACATGGGCATACTTTTCTGGGTTCTCGCGTTTCATGTTCTCCACCTCGCGAATAAATTCTTCGGATAGATTTTCAAGATTATCAAGATAGGTCGTGTGGATATGCAGGACGTTAGGATGAGTGCTAATTTGCACATCCACTCCGTCGATATTGACGAGCCGATGTGTTTTCTCGATGTATTTTTTGTAAATGAAATGATTGGAGTCGGTCGGGTTCATAATAATGATAACCCGGTTCTGAATCCCTTTCTGTCGAATCGAGAGCACGAGCTTATCAAAGTCTGCCTCGCTCGTCCATTCTTCAGCCTCATCACACACGAATGTCGTAATACCTTGAATAGACTTTAGCTTTGCAGTCTGATTCCCTGACGATGTCTTGATTCCCCGGAACAACACGCGGCTACCTGACACCACGTTTTCGATATCTGTTTTTGTAATGTTAAAAAATTCTCTTGTTCCGTCTGCATCTATCTTCTCGGTAAATTCTGGAATGACCGAAATGGCTGCTGAAGCCATCGTGTAACGACAATACAGGGTTACGTGCCCCACCTCAAACGACAGCCGCTCAATAAAGGTCCCGGCATTGAAAGATTTTCCGGAACCTCGCCCCCCGGTTAGCAGAATAATGAAGTGCTCGGTATCTTCATATAATGGCAAATATATATCCTGTGGCTCAATCATTTCTTTTGCAGGCGATCTTTAACCCATTCTCGAATATTTATGGAGCCTTTCATATTAACATCGGCTTCCACCTCTTGTCTCTCCACATACCCACGCTTCTTACCTCGTGTTTTTAGAGTAAATATGATCGACGTTTCGGACGGCCTTTCAATCCATCCAGCAAAACGCTTTTCCCCATTTTCGTCCGTCTCTATGGCTGGAACGCCAGCCACCAGCTTGCGCAGGTTGCTTTCGGCCAAATCGACAAACCGTTCTCGGGAATCTTCGAGAGCTTGAGAAAAGTCCGGATCATCTTTGCACCATGTGTAGACGGTATTTCGCTCCACCCCAATATTCGCGGCGATGTCTGACAGGATACCACCGCAAGCATTAGCGACTTTCCTAAAAACTTCAAGATTAGGCTTTTTGTGTACAGGCATTTTTTACAGTGTCATTTATTGTAACTTATTCCACCCGTTCAACCATATCCGAAAACATCTCGCCGGGGATAATCTTATCGTCTGGCCCGAACCCGAACCGAAGCATGAACGATGACTTCGCCCGGTAGGATTTGAAATTGAGCATCACATATGATTCGATGTCTTCGGCTTTTTGCTCTGCCTGTTGCCGGATTTGTTCTTTCATCTCTTTTACGGCTGCCTTGCGTTCCTCAAATGGTCGTTGTATCTCCTCGAAATCATCCAACGTATCAGACAGCCCAGAATTCACCTCGTCTTGCATGACAGATATACCATAAATATTCATATCGGCTTCGGAAAGACCTGCCGCCTGGTAATCGATTTCCGGTACAAGTACTTTCATCTTCTCCATGTCGAACTCGCCCATTGCAGACGGGGAGTTCATGAAGATATTTTGTTCTCGCTCGGTCTTGTCGTCCAACTCTACGGCCTCTACTTTGATTTCGTAGTCTGTGTTGGGTGTCCCATCATATCCGTTGATTATGTCAAGCGTCTGTACACGCTTGTGTCCAGATACAAGAAAAGACGATAAGCGATTCCATACGATACCTCCCAAATAACCGACTACCTTGAAGTTCTTCTTGAGTTTTTTTACTACTTCAGGATCGTCCTTACGTGGATTGTAGGGTGCGAAATTGATTTGCGACCGATTAATTACAATCGTTTCGCTCTGCTTGTACTTTAGCTTGGATTGCTGTTTTTTCGGCGTCATATCGTAAAAGAATGTTGCGTGCTAACGGCCACACGCAGTATATTTTATCAAGGTCTTGCGGATAATGCCGGCGCAAATAATCGAAGATCTCCGGCGAAAATGTCAAACCTTGCGATTTGTTTTTGTTGTAGGATATAGGCTCGGGCAGTTTCTTGGCCTTGATATAGGCCATTACATCCGACTTCTTCCACTTGGAGAGAGGATATACCTTGTTTGTGTTGCTTATGGCTTCGTTCTCGTATCCGCGTAGCATAAGACAGCGATTCATGCTGTCCGACTGTTTCATCCCGTAGAAAGAGTAAGATATCCCCGTTTTCATTCGAATGGATTCATCAACGTCTTTCAACGATAACAGCCTTACATTTGGATTGGGGATGCAATATAACCCACAACGGAGAACGCGCGTCAGCGTCCAGTGGGGGACTTGCAGGATGGTAACGTTGGAATAATGAGTTTTGACCGCTCGTAGATAGTTGTCGATATGGTCGAGACCCTTGACGAAATACATGAACACGCAAACAATCTCTTTGAAGTGCGGAGCCATCAAGTCGAGCAAAACTTCACTGTCTTTGCCGCAAGAATAAAAAAGGATTGCCCTGTCCGTTTTTTGACGGACAGAAGCAATCACTTTGTTTGCATGGTCTATCGGCATCATAACTAACCTGTCGCCATGCCAAAGGCGGCGCGAATGTCGCGTGCACGACCGGCACGATTCGTCGCGCGGCCGCCTACTGTACGGTACCGAACTCGGCTAACGCCGGTCGCCCTGTTGATTCGATTTCTTACTGAATTTCGAGTGCAGCAATGATTTTATGGGTTTAACAATTTATTTTCTCAATTACCTTACCGAGATGGTAGTCTATCTCGGTCATGTTGTATTCGTTGCCGTTGTGCTCGTACACAATCGGCTCTTTCGTCTCTTCATCGCATACGTCGATCAACTCGGCGCCTTTAACTTCGACAAGAGCGCCGGGGCGGTTGGTTGCGTAACCTACCCAGAACTGAATCGCGTCGTAGTGATTGATAACTGTATCGACCCCTTTTTCACTATCCCATGCCGATTCGGGCACGTCGCTGTCTTTCTTGTAGACTTTGCCCGTATTGTTGTCTCGATACGAAATATACTTCGTGTTAGTCGGACGTACTTCGCGGGTCTCGACCTTCTTTTTGCCCGACAAAATAGCGTCGAACCACTTTTGTTTGATGATAAGCGTTAAAATATTCATAATCTTTTAACTTTTGTAGCGGGGATAAGATTCGAACTTATAATCTGCTGGGACACTAACCCGCCATGTTACCATTACACTACCCCGCATATGAGTTACTGCAAAGATTGTAACGTTCGGCGCATTATGCAAATGTTTCTGAAAAATTAATGACTTGCTGTTCACTCAACAAATTCAATCGCTTGAAGTACGGCATATCTGCCACGCATGTGCATCATAAATCAATAATTACATGTTGATAATTGTGTATTCATAACGAGTGCGCACCCCGTCACGGTCGGTGCGAATATCGCCATTTTCAAAAATGTCAATAACTGTTGCAGTCACTCGCTCGGTGCCCATAATATATTCAACGGTATCACCTTCTTTAATATTAGGTCGTGTCTGTGTGGTCATGTTATCTTTCATAATTGCAAACTTTTTGTTGTTATTTAACAATGCAAAGCAAACAATAATTATTCAAACATACAAATGTTTTGACAACTTTTTTTATCTATTGCGGGTAATTTGTATACCTTTTGTTTAATTTGTATATTTGCCGAGTGAAATAATAGGTTTACAATTATGGATAATGAGTTCAGAATAGCTGAAATTCTCAAAGAGAGACGAATTACGCAAACGGATTTAGCCGACCGGATTGGAATTTCTCGTGTCGGATTATCAAAAGCAATCAACGGGAATACAACAATAGCGACCCTTCGGAAGATCGCTACTGCCCTTGACGTATCGGTTTCGGAACTTTTTGAAAAAAAAGGTGATTTCGTGGCATTTATTCGTCGTCAGGGGAAAACCCACACCTTCGACAATGAAAAGGCCCTAATCGACTATGCGGATGGGTTAAAAGAGAAATTATAATCAATAGGTGTCGTTATGTCGCTCGTATTGCAAATGCCATACAATCGATGGCAGAGAAAACGCGCATCCCTGAACTTATCACACATTTGGAGAAAAGGGTTGCGGGGGTAAAATACCCCCGCAATTACCCCTCTAAAACCTGAAGCAGTTCCTCTTTTATCTGTTCGAATTTAGGCTGGGATAATTCTGATTCCAGGTCTTTGAGCAGTTCTTTTATTTTCCGCTCGCGGTCAAGTTTATGATATGTGGGGCACCTATTATCAGTCGTCGAAATAGTCCCATACTTTTCCTTCTCCATAATCTTCGTCTTTAAACCAGAAGGTGATAGCGGTTTCAATAATCTTCTCCTTGAAATTATCCGGGAACCACGTCTTGTACAATTTACAGAAGTCATGGTAACTGGCATTCATAGCTACATACACATCATAGATGTTATACGATGAAGGGATAGATGATTTATGTCTGGATGCAATTTCCTGCACTTCTTCCAGACTCCATACTTCCCCGGCGTATTTCTTGCCGTCAGATCCGGTATGATACATTTCGGCCACCTGCCATTTGGCAAATTCTCCGTTGAAGTGAGGCCCGCAAAATATTTCGTGCTGCCGTTTGAGAAAGTCGCAATATTTTTCATAATCCGTTTTGGATATTTCCTCAAACATCTCATCCATAAGCAATATGCTTTCCCACATCTTGGTTTCATTGCTGCGTCCTTCCGATTTGTAGGACTTCAGCATGTCTTGTAATCTTCCCATTATTTCGCAAGTATTAAGTCTTTAAATTCCATGATATCGGCCGAAGTTAGTTTAACGGCTCCTGTGTTGCCTACGAGCATGGACACAAGAAAGTTATCCGGAAGCTTCGCCACGATTTCCCCGCCGCCGATAGCTATATCCATTCCCATGATTTTCTTATGGGATACCGGCAATTCCTGAAACATTTTAATCCCTTCATCGAAGAAATCGCCTACGTCAAGATTCCCCTCCTTATCTGTAAAAAACAGCATGAAATTGTCGATCTTATCTTCATACTTTGAGATTAGATTATCCATACCCTGTTTTAGTCTCGGAGCAATAACCGACATTCTCGGATTGGATGCCGTCATGGACTCGATCTTGTCGTTGATCCATAATTTGGCTGAGGATATTACCTGTTCTTTTGCTGTCATTTCGTTTTAGGTTTAGCGTTCAACTTATTTTTAAGTTCGTCGATCTCTTTGGCCTGGGCCTCCACCTGAATTTTCAAAGCCTCGATGTCGGCCAGCATTTTTCTCGTTAAGTAATCCATCTTTATTTCTTTTTAGCTTTCATTTTGAGAAATTCCGCATAAGTCATGTCGGAATGATGTTCCGTATATTCCCTGAATAGCTCCATATTCTTACTGGCTTCTTCATGCGCGCTCTTCCTTAGCCGCCGAACCAATGTCAGGTGTTTTTCAAGGATGTTTTTTCCTTCGGGACTGCTCTCTACGATAGGGCGCATTATCTTCATAAACTCCCGGTTAAGGATCGATTGGACGGCATTGTTGCTCTGTTGGTATTCCTCGTTCTTATTTAATGCCGAAATCTCGCTATCGGTCAATGAATCGACTTCCTTGTCGATCTCGTCCCATATCGGAGACTTTGAAATGCGTGGGGCCTGTTGCACCAATTGCTGTTTGGCGGCCTCCAGTTGCGCTATCTGTTGGTTGTAGTCGATTTGATACTGATTTTGTAGTGGATTGCCCCCCAAAAGAGGATCGGAACCCAAAAAAATATTGTTATTCATCGCTATTTTTATTGAGAAAAAATGGTGACGGGATATACCCGTCACCTGAAAAAGTTACGCCGTAGGAGCAGACTGCGAGCAAGCGCACGGATTGTAAGACGGAAGACCGGTTACAGTCGGAGTGCTCGGAAGAACTACCTCCCCGGAAATCATCCGGCATGTACGCCGCCACAGATTGAAATCGGCATCCTTACGGGCGTCGTTGATCTCGCACTGGATGAGCTTGTCCTGATAGGGCCGAACGGCAGCGCCGATGGCTACCTGGGTTCTCAGTTCGTCGATCTGGGCTTTCAGAACGTCGAACTGATCGCGCTGGTTCTTGTACAAACCGAAATCGCCGTCGATCTGGGATTTGTAAAGACCGAACATTTCCCCGTTGATGGTTTGACGATCCGCGAAACGTTCGTTCATCACGGTGACTCTGGCCTGCCAAAAGGCATTCGTCAGATTAACGACATCCTGGCATTCTTTCTGTTCTACCTGATAGGCCGAAGGAGCGGTCGCGTAATTCGTACCATTGCCTCCGCCGAACAAATTACCACCTTTGTTGGCCCACAGAAGACCGGCCAATGAAGTTCCGATGATACCCAGCGTGAGGCCTGCGTTTCCCGTACCTTTACTGGCGTAGTCGTCGGACTCCTTTTCAACATACACTTTTTCTTTTTCTACCATTTCCATAGCATTGAATATTTTAATGATTTTATCCCATTTACGCAGAGACATACGATAGCTACGGAAACAAAAATAGAAAGGGGCGGCACAGCGCACCACCCCTTTGCAAAATAGTATAAAATACCTGGTTTACAGTTGTATAAATGTAAAATTAATTCGATTTTTCACATGCGTTTTTCAACATGCAAAGCAGCTCGTTTATCAGCAGCAACAATTCCCGTCGGAATACCTCGTCTTCGCCCATACGTTTGATTACGTCCAGGGCCGTATATTCATATTCGGTCATCGTGAAACAGGTTGTAGATGAATTCGCGGCCCTTTTCCGTCCAGTATAGATGCTGTTTGGTAAACTGTTGGCCGGTCGTGCTGCTGATGTAAGTATGCGTTCTGTAACCTTCGTATCCCTGACCCCGGTATTTCGCATACAGTACGTAGGTGTCGCTTTGCCGGTATATAATACCGCGCTTCACCAACATGTCGTTTAGCCGCCTTGCGCTAACGCCTAATTGATCGGCTATCACGTTTGTCGTAATCAAGCTGTCCGATTGCAATACTTTATTGTAATATTGCACCATCGGCGCGGCCTTTTCGATTTGCTCGTTTGCTAATCTGTTTTCTTCAGCAAGGCGCTCCTTCTCGGCCCGCTCTTGCTTCAACTGCGTTGCGAGCTTTATAATCGTATCCGGATCGGATAACACTTCCTCTACTTTCCGGTCGGTTAGGTAGGCCCCGTGTTTGCGAACGGATGGCAGAACTTCGGTCGTCACCCACCGTTTGAACTGTTTTGCGGTAGGTAACTTAGACCCGAAAACAAGGGAGTAGACTCCGGATTCGTTGATAGCTGTCATTTCTCTATTTTGGCTGCCGTCGTGAATCACGACACCAGTTTTATCCTCACTGTCAACGTGCCTATTAATAGCGTCTCTTGGATTAGAATATCCGAGAGCGCAACATACGTCATTAGCTACAAAATATGGCACTGTTTTAACATCGACAACCCGAACACGTCCGAATTGCTGATTATTGAAAATTTGCATGGTGTTCATGGCTACCCCCTTTTAACGATTCTACCAGCGTTAACGCATTCTCTGAAGTTGTAGGCCGGTTGCGGGCCGGTGATAGTGCGGTCTTCGATGAGGCGGGATAGGGATTCGAGAAGTAATTTTGCATGGCGAAGGGTAACTACAATCTGATCGTTGCCCTGCTGAATGTTGAAAAGGGATTCGTTGCCCTCTTTAGAAACCTTGTAGACGGTTAGCGATCCCGTCGGTTTTTCGATAACGCAGCCGCATGAAGCATAGCGAGCCGCGTAGGTTGTGTTGTTAGACATGACTGTAGACATTTAAAAGTTAAAATTTGGCAAAATAAAAGCGATTGCCATTTACGCTGTCTACAGTCGATGAACCACCCCGAAGAGCATTCAATAACTTACGTAAAGGCAATCGCCGTTTCTATATGGACATAAAAAAAGCCCAACATACTGAGCAATCTGACCGCTTGCCCTGCGAGATGATTAAGTACATCGAACTGTAGACATCACAAATATACAAACTATTTTTTAATTACCAATTAAAAAGATCGTTTTTAACAAAGATTTGTTGTTCAAATTCTTTTGGTACTTAACTTTCTGATTATCAGATATACCCTGTTTTAGGGTATATCTGATAATCAATAAGTTGTGTGAGCGGTAGGTAACTTAGACCCGAAAACAAGGGAGTAGACTCCGGATTCGTTGATAACCATTATTTTAGAACCTTTCATGTGAGGGGGTAACGATTCGTTCACCTCTTGTAAATCAGATAGTTGTATTAACGTTCTATCATCTGCATCTATATGATCTCTTAAAGCCTTTTGCGGATTTTCATACCCTAATATGTTAGCCACGTCTATGCCAGCAAAATAGGGTTGATTTTGCAATTCGACTACTCTTATTTGCCCGAATTGCTGATTATTGAAAATTTGCATGGTGTTCATGGTTACCCCCTTTTAACGATTCTACCAGCGTTAACGCATTCCCTGAAGTTGTAAACTGGTTGCGGGCCGGTGACGGTGCGGTCTTCGATGAGACGAGATAGGGATTCGAGAAGCATTTTTGCCTCACTGAGTGTAAGTGTGATTTCGTCAATGCTTCCTTTGATGCACAGCAGGGATTCGTTGCCTTGTTTGGAAACTTTGTAGGCGGACAGGGAGCTGGAAATAACTTCCATTGATACACCACAAGCAGAATGCCGGGTAGCGTAACTACAAGATGATTTGTTTGACATGTTGGTTTGAGCATTAAAATTGTTAAACAAAAAAGGTTTCGTACTGACCCTTTGCTCTACACCAACAAGGCAGTCGAGGCATTAACCTTCGACAAGGGGGTACGAAACCATATTAATTAGCAAGCATAAAAAACGCCCGCAATTCAGCGAGCTTACCCGCCTTGTTGGTAATAGAGCATTACAAATGTAAGAATGATTTTTTAAATATCAAACAAAAAAAACAAAAAAAGTTTCAATAAATTGAAACTTTGTATTACATTTGCAACGTGAGACGTAGAATAATAACATATGGAGGGTATTTTGAGCGGTTTATGGAAACCCTAAGCAATAAGGTGCAAGAGAAAATCCAGTACGGGCTACTACTCCTGCAAACCCAAGAAAGACTATCGAAAAAGTTTGTTAAGTTGCTAAGGGATGATATTTATGAATTGCGAATCGAATACAACAGCAATATTTATCGTGTGTTTTTTATTTTTGAAGAAGGATCGATAGTCGTATTGTTTAACGGATTTCACAAGAAAACACAGAAAACGCCGACAAGCGAAATTGAGAAAGCGATAAAAATAAAAAAGGCTTATTATGGAGACAAATAATCATCAGATTGTGGATTACGACGCTGTTTTGGATGAGAAGTTCGGGAAGGTCGGCACTTCGAAACGGAGACAAGCCGAAGAAAACGCATACACTTTTTATGCGGGACAGATATTGCACGATGCGAGGAAGGAAGCGAAAATAACGCAATCAGAACTCGCAAATCGTATCAATGTCACAAAGTCTTACATTTCCCGTGTAGAAAACGGCATTATCAACCCCAGCGCGGGAATGTTTTATAAAATTATCAATGCGCTGGGCATGAAAGTAGAAATAGTTAAATCTATTGCCAGCATTTAGTTTGGTTAGTGGATAAGAAAAAGGCCGCCATCGGATGGTAGCTTGGTTCTGAAAACCCACACAAATTTGCATTGCTCAATAAAAGGCACTATATTTGTACAAGAAAACGTACAAAAGTGTGTACAAATGAAAAAGATTATGGATGCAATTACTATTAGCCCTTCGGAGTTTCGGAACAATCAAAAAAAATACTTTGACATGGCCGAACATACCCGCGTATTTGTGAAGCGCGGGCGTAAACTTATTGAATTAGTGGTTAGCGACGGTATCAGTCTTAATCCATCCCCTTCAGGCGATCCCTGGTTCGACGATCCGCGAAATATCGCCGAACTGTCCCGCCGTATCAAGGAATATGAAGCAGGCAAAGCCGGAGAAGGAATTATTTATGATCCAAGCAAGTCACTATGGGACAATATAAAATAATCGTAAAAGATAAGGCCCGCAAAGATCTGCAAAAGCATCATAAGAGCGGCAATAGAGCGATTACCAGGCGTATCGAACAAATATTTATCGAGCTTGAAGATCATCCCCAAACGGGAATAGGCAACCCTGAACAACTCAAACATGAATATAGCGGTTTTTGGTCTCGGCGGCTAAGTTCGGAACACAGGTTGATATATCGGATAAACGAGGAAACGGTTGAAATGCTTGTCGTATCCGCCCTGGGGCACTATCAATAGTCAAACCTCTTTATTTTTGATCTTAACCATATCGCTGTACCTGTATAGCCGTTCCTTGCAGACGGGTATCCCGGAACGCGATATTTTCGCGTTGAAAGCCGAATCGGACTTGCCGGTGATTCGTTTCGCCTGCTCATAGTCAACTTTGACATCCCGAAATGCCATAATCACCCTTTTCGCCCTGTCGAGATCATCCTCGGTTATGTTTTTGAAGAATCCCGCATCGAGCATGTCGGCGATCTCCCGTAGTAAATCAGACGTTCCAGCCATAGAATAATCTGTTTTCGCAAAGGTCAATAGGACCGGGACATTATGCAAGTTTATTGGTAATATAAAATAGCAAAAACCTGTTTGTGATAAAGATTTACTTCCCCGTAATTCCCGTCAAATATCAAGATGAATACAATCCACTTTCAGAAATAAACAATAGCGTTCCACCGCGCTCTAACGATTCGTTATACCGCTCGTCATTATCAATTTACAAAATTACTTTTCATTCCTGCGTTCTTTGATTCGATCCCGCCGGTCTACCACCTTGCAATAGAACTCCACCCGCCGAAGTTCGTCTATCAGTTCTTTCCTTGTGAAGTTAATGTGAACCGTTGAGTCGTCGCGTCTGCCGCCTCGTCTTCTTTTTATTGAAGGTGTCGTCATGTTTTTCAATATAAAATTTATATCTTTGAGGATGTCTGGGCGGACGTTGGCAGGGACGAACTTTCGGGGGAGTCCTTGCTTTTTTATGCTATCTTGTGAGTCTGGCAGTATTCATAGTCTATCTTCCATTTATCCCATAGTTCGGGGCGTTTTTGCAGGTAGTCATATACCTCCGATTCATCGACCAAAATATCAGTTCCTTTCTTCGTGGTCTTGATAATCCGCTGCCGAATCAAAAACCAGATGCGGATTTCGGCAATTTCCAGCTTCTTTGCGAGCGATTTAATAGTTATCATGTTTGAGTTGCTTGTATTTGTTCATTACTTTGTCTGAATATTCTTCCCCACCGTTGGGGTTATGGAGTTTTAAGGCCTTTTCGAATGATTTTCCAGGATTGTGGTATTCCTGTATCGTTTCCCATATTTCGATGGATTTTAGGCGGTCGAAACGGTCGGAATCGACGAATTTGTCAAACCCTATGATACGGTTGGCTTCCTTTACGGCGATGGGCCGTATTTGCAGTACTCCGCCATCGTCGTTTTTACCTACGGCCCGTTCGTTTCCTTTGCTTTCGACGTAGATCAGGGCTTCGATGAATAAATCCCAATCCGAACGGATAATCGGTATAGTTGTTTTAATTTCCGGCGGCGGATCGACTATAATGGAATCAAACCGTATTTCTGGAATCCTGTCCGCTATGTGCTCTACCCGAATCAGGATGATAACGAGTAGGGTGGTGGTGATTGTGGAGAAAAGAACTTTCATATTAAACTGTTATTTTATGAACTATGCGCAACTCCCCTTCATATCCGCGAGCACGGAGTTCTGCAATTAATTCGCGCGGGCTGAAGTCTCGAAGTGCGTTATTGCTACCAGGCATAATTTTGTCTCTTTTAGCTTTAAGACATGCCTTACAATAAGACTGAAGTCCGTCTTTTGTTGCCGCATTTTTATAAAATTGGCTAATAGGCAATTCGTTGCCGCATGATGGACATTTTTTTGTTTCCATAGTTTAATGTTGTTTCTTATTTCAAATACTCTAAATTCCCGATTTCCTCCGAGTACCATAGCCCGATCCAGAAGCTATCACAGTGAGTTCGGTGTGCATTGATAACCCTGTTATTTACATGGATATCGTGAATGACATATACCCGATCCATCGGATTCATTTCATTCCTATGGCTTTCCAAAAGCATTTCAAGAGCATGATAATCCATGATATTTTTCTTAAATCCGCTTTGTACCAAAGCAATAGTTAGACATTCGATAATTAAGATTGCTCCTGAAATTACCGTGGTAATGATAGCTCCATCCGAAGGATAAAGCCATTTCTTCCCGGTTACAATCCACCAGATAACTCCGGTGATAAACAAAATCCCTGTAATGATTAAAATTCCCATGAGTTTATTATTATGCCTTTCGGCGGTTAAACATTATCTTAATGGCTCTGGTTTCTCAAATCCAGTAATATCCCCACACTCAGGACAGCGTATATGCCAAATTTCAGTATAATCCGATGGATGGAAATAGACTTTTAGTACATCTTGCCGCTCGTATTCGAACTGGCATCCGCAAGCGCAGCATTTACGTAAAAATACGGCATTAGGGTGTTGGGTTCCGTGTCTAATTATCTTCTTCATAGTCTCTAATTTTCCATTTTTCTTTTAGTCTTTGAAAGTTTCTGAGCTCCCGAATAGCCCCGTCGATGGCTTTCCCGATCTCCGTGGGATTTGGCTGTTCTATATTTGCTCCGCGTCTCCATTTCTGGTAGCAGATGAGATAGTTAACAATGTCTTTGATTTTCATGTATTTTCGCTTTTTTGTTTTAATAGTTTCTCTTTCAGATTCCAAACCCGCATACACCCAAGCCGGGCAGCGGTAAGCTGTTCTTCAATAAACAGCTTGCGACCGCCCCGGTAAGGGGTACCGTTGCCGTAAAATCCGATGCTCCCATTCTCTGATACACCAAGTACCGATGGATATATTGTACCGTACTTTTCACGTAGAAAATCTATAACCCGGTCTAAAATTGATTCCGGTACGCAGTAGTAAAATTTATAAACTCGCGGATCGTCATGTTTATGGGTTTTCTTGAAATCAGCTTTGAAATCTTCCCATGACCGTTTGATCTCTACTTCGGTCAGGTATCCCGATTTGGTTATTATCACCAAATCTGCTTCGTAGTCAAGCAGACCCCACGAAAGATTCGGGATGAATATATCCTGCCGCTTATTCCAAATGCCACTATTCCGAAGTGCGATCTGAATTTCGTCAACTGTTAACTTTGTATCCATCATTTAATACATTTGTTTGTTATTCGGGATTCCGGAAGTCCTTGTATCTCGTAGGTTTCACCCGTCATGTCGTATCGCCATATATTTCCATCGGCGTATACTCTTGTGATTGTCATTACGAATATATCGAAGTGACGATCTTCACTTATCCTCGCTGAAAAATATACAGTGTCGCCCTTGTTGTACTTCGGAATTTTCATCTTCTTATTTCTTTACTGGTTCGATTAGCCGCCAGTGAGTCGGTTTATCTATGTACTCCAATTGCCATTCACATCCATTCCACACCGCTAATTCATGCCCTTTTATGTTTGTTTTTGCGGTTTCGTCGGAGTTAGGGGATATATATTCTTCTTTCACCAACACCAATCGTCCTTCTTCCGGAAGTTGCTCGCTCACCGGAATCCATCGCCAGGCATCGGCAAAACCCCTGCGATAACCAAACTCTTCGCCTGCGAGGAAGTCTCGCTCAGAACGAGATTTGCAGGCATCACGGCTGACATCCCATTCAAGGGTGGATTTTCTATTCCATAATGTTTCGGCATACTCTCTGGCCGCTTCTTTTGCTGTTCTCATTTTCTCAAATTCTTCATTCAGTCCCATTGCCAATGCCCGGCAGATGGGCGGTAAGATTGTCATCGGTTTTCGGTTTAATTGTATTGATAATCATTCCGGTAATTCAATCGTGATATCGACGTTCTTTTGCAGCACATCGGCTATATCATTGCTAACCGCGAGGTAGTACCCGGCTTCATCCCTGCTGGGCATGAAATAGAAATACCGACTTTCTGTATGCATAGGCAGCCCCAGTTCTTCCAGACCTTCAGAGGTGAGGGAATTGTGGAATTTCTTGAATTTATCCGACGCTTTCCGCCCTTTTGGGGTGGTTCTAAGCACTTTGTATGCTTTATGCTCACGGTTCGATACTTTCGTATTTTCCGACATCAATTTGGGATCGGGAACAAAACCGTCTTTAAATGCGACCATGTGCGGATTCCATATACAGGTGCAGTCAAAGCCCCATCGGTATCCGAATCCTTCCGGTCGCTCGCCGACCAACTCTTCGATAATGTCGCATGCCTCTTTGTACGTGGCTTCGCGCACATCGTTCATCCGCTTTAATTCGGCATGAAGCGCGGAACCTTCTCTAAATCTTAAAATCATAGCTTATAATGTTATGCCCGGAGGCGGTTAAACTATTTTGAAAATTTGCTCGGTATGGTAATTTTCATTGCTCGTTGAGTTTTTCAAGGAAGTTTAAAAGAAATTTACAGTCTACAACAGGACAATTACAGTCAAAGCCAATGATATCTATCTTATTACACAGTGCTCCTTTATCATTAAGACCAGGATGCTTTATCGGGCAACTTTCCCGAAACGTCTCCACCGCTCTTGCTTTCAATCTCTCTATCTCCTTCCTCTTGTCGTTGATTACCCTGAGGGCTAACTCTTCGCGTTGTTTGGATTCCTCCAACTCTTTGCGGTAGTGGGCTATTTCCTTTTCTGCATCTTGCTCGGCAAGCTCGACGGCTGCATAAGCACTGTCAATACAAACATATTGATAGTCGTATTCATTGGTAAAGGAAGCTGCTTGTAATACCTGTTCTGCTCGTCTGCTTTTCATAATCAAAACATTGTTTGTTGTGTTTTGTAGTAAAGAAGTCTTGCCAGGTCTTAATTGGCAATACTCCCCGAGTATCGTAGGAATGTTGCTCAATTTGTCGCCTTATAAATTCTCCTTTATTTTGCGTATCACTTCGTCATCCGACACCTGATAGCCTAATGAAAGTATATCACACAAAAGGCGCTTGAAATTCCCTTTTTTTATATTCTTCAACAGGACTGATTGTCACATTCGTTCTAACTGATACTCCTCTTTTAAGTACCTCGTCAATCAAATCTTTGTCGCTTATTTGTTCTATGATTTCATAAACGGGCACATCAATGTCTGTACAGACATCTATATTAATATATCTTGTCATTTTTTTATTTCAAGCATTTTGCGTTATCGAATTTCATTTTCACGTGTTGCTATTATCCCCCGTTTCAGCTTATAAACCCATTCATCCTTCCTAATCCTTTTGAACAGCCCCTGTGTCGCCGAGGGCGGCGGGGGTTGTGAGGTGTG
>ENA-UONT01001302-UONT01001302.1-human-gut-metagenome-genome-assembly--contig:-CS20-NODE-1302-length-21816-cov-5.064519_pt1 | contig 21816 bp, 7 predicted proteins | sample MGYA00242459_ERZ724006 | MGnify/ENA metagenome assembly ERZ724006 | reverse complement strand
TTTGCCGCAGTGAACTTCAGGGTCTTGTCGTTCACGTAGAAATCGGAGTTGGAGGCCTTGGTGGCGCTGACGGAATCAGCGCTTTCGATATACGGTTCCTTGCCGGCGCCGACGCGGACATAGTCATTGATGTTGATTTCAATGGTCTCGCGCGAATTGACCTTCAATTCCGGTGCCTTGGGACGCAACGTGGGCGGAAAGACACCATAGGCCGGTACCTGGATGAACGCGGTGGAGGTGATGTTGTATTTCGTATTGGTCACCGTGTAAGGCACGGCTCGCGCCTGTGACGTCAGGTCGACGGTGATGGTGGTCGAATGCTCGCCGCCCCTGACGTGAGCGTGAGCGCTGGCGGAGGGATGCACGCCGACCTTGAGCTCATTGGCTGTGCCGGAAGGATTGGCGATCCACTGGGAAACATCCACATCCACGGACTTCTTATCGATGGTGGCGGCGGACGGCACGCGATAGTCGTAGGCGGTAGGCGGCTCGATGGCGGCATTCGGATCCACGTTTACCGTGAGGGTGGCCGTATCGGACAAGCCGGCCTTGTCTTTGACCGTGTAGGCGATATAGTCGGTGGTGGCGCTGTCGGGCGTGGTGAAGGAGAGCATATTGTCTTTCACGCTCACCCCGTCGAGACCTTGGACCTCGACATGCTTGTCGACGGTCAGATTGGTGTTGTCGCCGGAGATGTCGTTCTGCGCGACCGGCACGGTTGCGGCCGTATTGGGCCTCAACGTGATTTCGTCATCCCTGGCGTATACGCCGGAGTCGGACGATCCTTGGAATACGCCCACGCGGATCTGCGCCTGTGCGCGCTGACCGGTCCAATCCTCCACGGCATAGGAGAAGGTGTCGGTGCCGGACGAATCCGGATACGCTTCATAGACCAAGTAGTCGGAACCGACTTCGGATATGCGGCCCAGCGTGGGTGCCTTGTTGCCCAGACCCAACAGCTGATCGTCGTCGCCATCCGTGTCTATGCCGGTCAGTGTGATGGGGATGCGGACCTTCTGCCCGGCGGCAACCTGCGCTTCGGCGTCATGCGGGGTTGGCGCGGCCTTGCTCGCTGCGTCGCTCTTATGCACGGTAATGGTGATATTGGCGGAAGCCACATTACCCAGATTGTCTTCAACCGTATAGGTGATGGGGAAGTTGCCGGTCTCGCTGGATGCTTGGTAGCGGACCGTGTCTCCAGAGACGAAGGCCAGACCCTTGAACGTCCCCTTGTCGTATTGCAGGTTGTTCTTGAGTTTGACCGTGGTGCCATCCGAGTAGGCCACATGGTCAAGCACATCCACGGACACGATGCCGTCGGTACGCACCTGGGCATTGATATTGCTGGCCTTGGGCACTGAATTCGAGGTGGCCAGAGCCGGCGGCTGCAACACGATGGTGCCCTTGGCGGTTCCGGAGGCGTTGGCCACGGTGTAGGTAAGGGCGACGGGCTTCGTGGGCACCTGACGCGCGGTGATATACACGCGCTTATGGCTGACGAGACCAACCTTGATGCCGGAGTCGGCCGGTGTGCTCACCGTGGTGACGGACAGCACACCGCCCATCGGATCGACGTCATTGGTGAGCGGCTCCACAATGGCGGTATTATCCGCGCCAAGCAGGGCGACATCGTTGGCGGCAACCGGTTTGGCGGCCTCGCCGGTGGCAGGCTGCACCTCGACTCGAGCCAATCCGGTGGCCGGAATCGAACCTTGAGTAATGATGTAGGGCACATAATAGGTGCCGGGATTGGTGGCCTTGAACGTCAACGACATATCCGCCGCATTGGTGGTCGTCGAAGCGCCGTTGGGCGTATCCACCTGAGTCAGTTGTGCCGGCTGCAAGGAAGTGCCATGCACATAAGAGGACAGCTTGACGACGGTATCCGTGTTGGGAACGGTGGTTTTCGCTACCGGGTCGATGACCGCGGCCAAGGTGTTCGCGGGCTTGACCGAGAAATACACCATGCCGGTGCCGGTTGCCGTGCCGTCGGAGACGGTGACCTCGACGCCCACACGTCCCGACGCCAGCGCACCGGTGTTGAACGTAAGCTGGCCGTCGGCTCGGGTGGACACCTGCACCTGGTCGGTGTTCTGGGCCACAGCGGAGACCAGAGTGAGCGGGTCTCCATCCGGATCGTTGAAGCTGCTCAGCGCATTGGCGGTATAACTGGCTCCCTGCTCCACATCGATCTCGGGAGGAGTGTCGAACTGTACGGGAGCGTGGTTGCCTCCATCATTCAGGGTTACGGTCACCGTGGCGGAAGAGGTCTGGCCGCGACCATCGGAAATATCGTAAGTAAAGGTAACGGTGCCTGCGGATGCGGCGGAGGCATCGAGTTGCAGATACCGGCCGTCGTAAATCGGCGAAATGGTGACGTCTTTGTTGTTTGGTGCGCCAACCTTGGTGATTTTCAGTACGGAACAATCGGTCTGCTCGTCATTGCGCAGCGCGTCGAGAATCTGTTCCGAACCGGCTCGTGCGCCGATTTCATCATCCTCGGCTTTGATTTGGCCGGATTGTGCGGAACAGGTCTTGGAGAAGTCGTGGTGGTTGTTGGCCGAGTCGTTGTTCTGCTGTTCTTTCTCGGTCTGCTCGGTCTGTATTTTGTTCCACTGTATTTTGATGACTTTGGTGGAATCCTCAGGGTTCCACACATTGCCGTTAACCGTGTCGTTGAGCACCACAAGGCGATGGTTGGTGCGGAACACCAATTCGGAAGTAGTATTGACGGATTCGAGGGTTTGCGGCTTGACGCTGGTATCCGTGGGGGAGCAGGCGCGAATGTAGTTGCTGGCCTTCTGGCTCCAAGCCGAGTACACGCAGCCCTTGGACGATACCGGTCGTGCTGGATTCGCCTTGCCCCCGTTGGCTATGAAATTCGCCTTGGCATTGGACTTCAACGGGATAAGCGCAAGGCCTCTCGGTGATGCCGCGGCCACCCAATCGGACTGTATGTCATCGGTGGGAGGCTCCTGAAGGGTGAGGGTGCCGGTCGTGTCGACATCGACGCGGCCGCCCTTGAATATGACGGTTTTGCCGGTTGCGATTACCGGCGTGCTCCCGATGACGGTAAAGCTTTCAACGGTCTGCTGCTTGCCGTCGGTCAGCGATTCGAGGGTTTTGGCCTTGGCGCTGCTGGGATTGTCAAGACGCAGCACCATACCGTCGGATGGACGGTATCCGTAGACCTTGCCATCGTGGGTTACTGCGATGCGCCCGCCCTCGCCCAGCTTTATTTTCGGATCGGAAGTGGTGGGGGTCACGGAATCAAGGTTTTCCGACAAGCCGGTCCACACATTGCCGGTCTTCTCGTTGATCAGGGCTGCGGTATCCCCGCCGACCACAGTGGTGGTGCTGGCTTTGATGTCGGTCTTGACACCGGTGCTGACCGTGGATGCCTTGATGGTGGAGGCTTTGGTCGTTTCGGTCAGGATGGTGTCGCCATTATGCTGTGCGATGTCGAATCGTGGGGCGGAGGAGGAGACGCCGGCGTCGGCCTCCTTGTTCTTTACGTTGAATCGTGCGGCCTTCTGGTTTTTCAGCGAAGTGACCCATACGGTGCCATCGTCCAGTTGCACATGGCGGCGCGTGACGGTGCTCATGATCACCGCGCCGGCAACAAGTCCCAGAAGCAGCAGGAGCGTGATTACGGGAACCGTCCACGTATGCCCTCCGGAGGGCATAAGGCGGCGCAAAGCCGCGCTGATGCGTCGGCGACGATCGTATGACTGGGACGATGTGGCCATCTGAACTCCCTGACCCCTGTTTTCTCTGGTTGCTGGTGTAATGACAACGCTTTACGGTTCCAATACCTGCCGTTCCTGTTGTCCATTTGGTGAATTCGCCGCTGCTGGGCGCACGTCTGATGCGATACGCAATGCCAGGGTGGCATGCCCGGCAGTGGCGAGCGGATCATTCTTGCGGCTTGGCCGCACAGGCGATGGCGGGGCTGACGGACATCTGGCGGTTCTTGCGCACAATGGACACCTGAATGCAGGTCTGCGAGCCTTCCTGCGCGTTGACGGTCACCGTGGGATCTGACGTTGTGACGGTTTGCGCGCTCTGGTCGGTATTGCTGCCCTGCACTATGGCCCACGCATAGGTATCACCGCTTTGCGGGTCTGGATTCGTCCAGGTGAACGTCACGGATGACCCATCCGCCGCATAGGTGCCGTTCAGATTCTCCGGGGAAGGAATCTGGGCGTTCGCGGTATCGGTGATCACGTCATCCTGATTATTGCGGTTGTTGTCATCATCCTTGGTGCCGGGCGTCGCCACCTGTTTGGTATCTGATCCGGTGGCGCTGTCCATGCGGGGAACGACCACGAAGGCGAATATCAGTGCCGCTGCGGTGATCGCCGCAAGTATACCGACGGTAATACCCACCGGTTTGACCCATCGCCGTGACGAACGGGTGATCTGATCTCGCTGGTCCGTGGCCCGGCGCCGACGCTCGATGTCTTTGGGATAGGCCGGCATCCCTTCCACGGTAACGGGAGTGGCATGCCCGAAATATGCGAATTGCACACGCTGCATGGCACGTGCGAACTCCAACGCGGAGTAGTACCGCTGGTCGGGGTCCTTGTTCAGGGCCCGGCGCAGCACCGCTTCCACATCGGCCGGCACGTCGGGGCGGTTGAGGCGAGGCAATGGCTGGTTGACGATCAGCGAAATCAGTTCCGATTGCGAACGCGGGTGATAATCGTGCTGGAATGGCGAGCAGCCGACGAACATGGCGTACAGGGTGGCCGCCAGTGAATAGATGTCGGCGGCTTCCGAACCATTGGTCAGATGCTGAAGCACCTCAGGCGGTGCCCACGGCGGCGAGAATCCGGTTTCGGTGCGGTCATACACATCGGTGGAGATACCGAAATCACCCAGAACAGGCAAGCCCTGCGAGGTGATGAGAATGTTGCTGGGCTTGATGTCGTGATGGATGATATTGCTGCGATGCGCGGTGAACAGCGCGCTTGACAGCTTGATGCCGAGGTCGAGTACCTGCTCGCAGGTCATGGACCGGGCCTTCATGATGCTGTTGTAGGTGCCGCCCGGCGCATATTCGATGACGATGTAGCCATGGCCATCGGAGGTGACGCCGGCACCATATACCGGCAGAATGTACGGGTGGGATGACAGCTTGGCCATGAAGTTGGCCTCGCGGTTGAACAGGGCAGCGGCCCGTGGGTCAAGGGTTTTGGCGCTGGCCTTTACCGCCACCGGGCGTGCGGGCATACGCTGGTTATATAGGTACACCGTGGCGGTGGCACCGCTTCCCAACATCTGGACGAAATCATATCCGGGCAGCTTCGGCGGTCTCATCGGAATGTTGTCCATCTGTTCCCTCCCTCCTTGGAAAATGCGCTCTCCCTGCATTCGTTCTACAGGATACCGTCAAGGGTACGATTCTTCGTCGGGTTCGGTAAAATTTTTCCCTCTGTGACGGTCGGGTTTAGGCTGGAGCCATGATGACGAGACTTGAACCTGGAACAGTGCTGGACGGCATCGACCGTGATGGAGCGGCGAGGCTGATTGTCGGCACGCCTGGAAGCGGCAAAACTGAATTCGCCTTATCGGTGTTGATGGCGGGGCTGCGCCGCTACGGTGGCACGCAGGCGGTGATGGCCGTATCCGGCCGTGTGGCCGCCGACGCATTGGGCAATCGGGTGATTCGTGAGCTCGGGTTTTCCGTGCAGGCCAGGCCGGTCACCACGCTGGGTGCCGTGGCATTCCGGGCCATATCGGCTTCGCGCGAGGGAACTGGATTGCCGTCGCCTCGATTGCTGAACGGTGCGGAACAGGATGCTTTGCTGCGTCAAGTCATGGCCGTGCATCTGCGCCATGCCGTAGCGGGAGATGATTGCGGCACCTGTGATTTGCTGCGCGTCTACTTTGCCCAGGATGACTGGGCGAGACTCATACGCGATGCCGGTGCCGGCGAGATGCCCGGCTCGGCCGCTTCCGCACAATCAAGCCTCTCGCAACAAGGGTCGGATTCGCCGTCTCCGACGTCGGCAGGCGGCTCGACCAGCGCGGATAGGTTCACGCGAGGTATTTCAGATGCGTTTATCAGCCAGTTGCGCGATATGCTGGCCCGATTGGATGAGCTCGGTGTAGGCGTTCACGAAGAGCCACGTCTCTTGGACGCCGTGACGGAGGACGCGCGATTGTCGGTGCAATGGCGTTTGGCTTTCGCGTTGCGCCGCGAATATATTGCAGCCCAAAGCGCGGTATATCCGGGGCAATACCGTTTGGATGCCTCGTATTTGCTGGTGGCAGGCGCTCGTGTGGTGCGTGAGGCATTCGCCGCCGATCACGCGGATGATTCCGACCGGCCTATGCGTATGGAGGCGTTGGGCTTGCCCCGGCTGCTGGTTGTGGATGATGTTCAAGACACCACGCTGGCCGGCATGCGCTTCTTGGAGGAGTTGGGGAATGCCGGCGTCAAGTTGGTGCTGGTCGGCAACCCGGATGAATCGGTGCAGACCTTCCGCGGATCGTATCCGGAATATCTGATGCGCCGTGCCGTGGAAGGGCGGCTGAAGGCCAAGGAAGAACAGCTGGTTGGCGGCAGTGCCGTCGCTGATCAGTCGCACATGACGATGGCTGATGTGATCGCGTCTCGTATTTCGCTGTCGATTCCCTCGCCGGAAGACGAGCCGCTGCCTCCGGCCGAGCGTCCCGGCAAGCTGACCGCCATACTGGGCGGAGTCGATGCAGCGAATTATCAGGCGGACGGCACGGTGACCGCCGGCCTGTACCGATCCTCACGTGAGGAGCTGGATGATGTGGTCTGGCGCATCAAGCGGGCGCATCTTGACCGGCATATTCGGTGGAACGACATGGCGGTCATCACCCACGACAATGCCGCCGTGCGGCTGTTCGGCGAACGACTGCGCCGAGATGGTGTACCGGTGCGGTATTCGTCGGTCACCCGTCCTTTGAAGGACGAGACTTTCGTGCAGGGATTGTTCGCGCTTGTGGAGCTTGCCCGATTGCGTGCCGAGGGGATGGCGGAATGCCAGATGACGTTGGCTTCCTGCGCGGCATATATAAGGACTAGAGTGGCCACGTTGATGAACGGCCCGTTGGTGAGTGCCGGGGCCAAACCCGGTCAGGGGCGTCCCGCAAGGCTTGCGCCGATCGAATCGGCCATGGGGTCGTTGGAGTCGCTGGCGCATCTCGCCACGGATGATGCCATGCTGACCTCTCTGACGACGGCATGGGAAACATTGCGTGAAACATACCATGAAACACGGTGTGAAACAGGTCGTGAAACATCCTCGTCAGTGGTTTCGACGTCAGCGGTTTCGTCGTCAGTGACTTCGTTGCCAGTGTCTGTCGAAATACTCGGTGAACCGTCCGGCGATGACTTGGCCTTTGGCGTTGACGCGCTGTACGTGATGCTTGCCATTGATGATGCCGCCGCGCCGGCGCAGGCTGCGCTCGCATCCATCCACGCGGTGCTCGGCAACGACCCTCAGGCCCGCGCTTTTGCGAACCTGTGGCATCTGGTGGGCAGCGTTGCTTCCGGCTTGGAGCGGCTGCCGGCAAGCCAGCGCGTACAGCCGCGCTATGCGCTGTCTGTTGCGTGGAACGCCACCGGTCTGGCACCGGTCTGGCAGCGTGCGGCATTATTCAACACGGCAGAGGGGCGTACGGCCAATGACCGGCTGGACGCGGCAATGCGCCTGTTCCAGTTCGCCGATGATTCCACCGCCAGTCGAGACATCACGTCATTCATGGCACAGGTTCGGGGCATGGAAGTGCAGGCCGATTCCTTGGCCCACATAGGACCGGTGGAAGACGCGGTGACATTGACTACGCCGGCAGGCGCGGCCGGACGCCACTGGGAATATGCGTGGATACCGGTGGTCCAGCAAGACGTGTGGCCGAACCTCGCCGGGCGCAACACCATGTTCGGTGGTGAAGACCTTGCCGAGCTCGTGCTGAGGGGAGCGCTTGAAGAAAGCGACAAAACCGGGCATGATCCGCGGTTCGCGGCTGTATTGTCGGGCGAGAAGAAGAGTTTCCTGGTCGCGCTGACCCGTGCACGGCGAATCATGATCAGCGCGGTATGGAACGACAGCATGAGCCCCTCGGACTTTCTCTTCGGGTATCTGCCGGAATACTATCCGCGCAACCGGCAACAGGCGCCTTTCACCACAGTGGGGGCACATGCGGGATTCGCCGAATATGATCTGGCCGGATTGGACGCCGACCCACGTGGGTTGGTCAGCGCCGCCCGCGCGGTTCTGGCCACTGCTCAACCGCAGCAGGCTGCCGCAAAGGACGCCGCGATTGCGTTGACACTCCTGTTAGAGCATGGTGTGCGCGCCGCAAATCCGCAGAGCTGGGCGTTTGTGGAATCGCCGGCCCAATCGGATAGCGCGTCATCTGGCGATGCCTCATCTGACAGTGCCTCATCTGACAGCGCATCATCTGGTGGTGTACAGTCTGACGGTATCCAAACAGGGAAAGGCAAGACGGATGCGCAGGCCGCACCCATGGTCACCTTATCTCCATCGGCGGTCGACAGCCTATGGGCGTGCCCGGTGTGCTGGATGCTGGAGAACCGGTTCGCCGGTCCTCGCCCCAGCTCCGTGGCCACCAGTTTCGGAACCCTCATCCATGCGGTTGCGCAGCAAGGCAGCGAGGAAGGGCTGGACCATCTTTCCCACAATGCCCAGGCGTTGGCCGCACTGGGCTTGGACTCCACGGCCGGCACGGAACGCCGCATCGAGGCTGTCACGGCACGGCTTAATGCCATCTATCAGAGCAAACGTCCTGATCCGAATGCCATAGCCGACACCCGGAACCGCTATGAGGCCACCCGTAAGGACGAGTCCGCGGCGGATACCCTGCGCAACATCGCCGATTACTTTGTGCGCAGCGACGCCGATCCGGAAACGTATCTTGGCAAGAACTCCAGCAACTTCAGCATTGGCGCATTGGCCGGTGCCGAATGCGAACGGGAGTTTGCCGCACGATTCGATGTGCGTGACATACTCGACGCATACAATGCCGTGCCCGGCCTGCACCCAATCGGTCGGAACACGCTGGTCCGTCTGATGGGAGCACTGGTCGGAGGGTGGCCGGAAGGCATGGACGAGCATCTGACCGTGAGACTGTCCGGGCGCATCGACCGTATGGAAACCCGCGTACTCGCAGACGGCGGCGAATGCATTCGCCTCATTGACTACAAAACAGGCAGAACGCCCACGGTCAAACAGATTTTCAATGATTTGCAGCTCGTGTGCTATCAGCTTGGCCTCGTGTTCCCCGAAGACGGGCCGCGCGGTGCCAAGGCACTTGCCGCAATGCCGCATATCAGCCAAAGCGTGCTATTCCATGTCGGGCAGAATGCGGCACCAGCCAGAAGCTACGCTCCGGAAGGTGCCTTCCAGCCGCCGCTGTTCACTGATGGCTCGTTGAATGCCGAACCGTTCACGCCCCGATACTGGTATAAAGACCCCAACCGTTTCTTCGACATACCCGCCATAGATCCGGCTACTCCTCCCGAAGGTGTGAGTGCCGAAGCGTGGGCGCAATTCGCCGCGCTCGCCGGTACGCAGACGTTATGGTCGCTGACCATGATCGCCCGCGTATTCTATGCCGCGGCGGCCAGCAGATCAGCCATCATCGAGGCCCATCCGCAAGACACCCATATCGGATTCTGCCGTATGAAGAACGTCTGCCCTGCCTGTGCAGGCCAGATCGACACGATTTTCGAAACGAGGCAAGCATGAGCACGTTCACTCCCAGTGCGGAACAGGCCGCCATCATCGATGCGCCAGTCGATGCTGACGTATTGGTGGTTGCCGGTGCCGGTTCCGGCAAAACCTTTACGATGACCCAACGCATCATCGCGCTTATCAATCGAGGTGTGGCACCTGAACGCATCCTGGGCCTGACCTTCACACGCAAGGCCGCAGGCGAACTGCTGGAACGCGTCTCCGCCGCAGTGGCCGGTGATATGGCGGGCTCTACGACCGCCACGGTGTCTGATCGGGCATTCCTCAAGCCGGCCATTTTCACGTATGACGCCTTCTTCCAGACCATCGTGCGCCAATATGGACTGCTTGTCGGATTCGATCAGAACACGCAACCATTGAGCGCAGCCGGAGCGCTTCAACTGGCCACCGAAGTCATCGACAGTCACATGGATCTGGCGTTCAGTGAGGATTTTGGCGCCTTCTCCAGTTTGGCGAACCGTGTTCTGGCGTTGTCGGATGCCATTGGCAGTGCCATGATCGGTGCCGGCTGCACCAGCTTCGATGATGCGATCAATCGAGTACGGCAATGGGATTCGGCATTCATCAATCGATTGCAACAAGCCGTTGCAGATGAACCCATGCCCGAGGATGAGCCGAAAATCCCCAAGATCAAACGACTGAAGAAAGATACCGACGCCAGCTGGCAAGCCAAGCTCGATGACCGTGCCGAACATTTGCACGCCCGCTGCACCTATCATTGCGGTGCGCTGCTGGAGACCACACGCAAACGCGATATTCTGCTCCAGCTGGTGGAGGCCTATGCCCAAGCCAAGCGGGAACGCAATATGGCCGAATTCTCCGACTTCACCATTGCCGCGTATCAGCTTATCGAGCGCTTCCCCTCCATCGGAGAGCGTACGCGCCGCAGGTACAGCCACGTGCTGCTCGACGAATATCAGGACACCTCCACCACGCAGGCCGCTCTGCTGGCAGCACTGTTCCACGTGGATGCGTCACAGAGGTCCGCCGTCAACGCGGTGGGTGATCCGTTCCAGTCGATTTACGCATGGCGTGGTGCCAGCCCTGGTGCATTCCGTATGTTCCAGCAAGATTTCCACCTGTCTGCCGGATACAAGCCATTCCCGCTGTCCGTCACCAGGCGAAACAGCCGTATAGTGCTCGAAGCCGCCAATAATCTCACGCTGCCGTTGCGCTCCAATCCGTCGCGTCCTTCCAGCTCATTGATGCGTGAGGTCGATGTCTCATCGCTCGACCCCATGCCTGATGCCCCCGAAGGAACATTGGGAGTACTGGGCTTCGCCACGGCCGGGCAGGAGATCGACGCCGTAGTGCGTTTCTGCAAGACGGCCATCGCACGGCACCGTTCCGCAGCCGAACAACAGGAACAGATGCCGGGCGAACAGAAAGCGCCGGTCGCCGTGCTGTTTCGGTCCAAATCACATATGCCCGAATATCAGGCGGCATTGGAACAGGCCGGATTGACCACATTCGTGGTCGGCTATTCCGCGCTGTTGGAACGTCCGGAAATCCGCGATCTGATGGCGTTGCTGCACGTGGCCGCCGACCACACCGATACGGGATCGCTGATGCGCTTGCTGGCCACGCCACGATTCACCATGTCCGCAGCGGATTTGACCATGTTGGCCCGTTTTGCTGAAGAACAGAACACGGAACAACGCTTCCAAGCATTGGTGCAGGCCGGCCTTGCCCAACCGGATACACCAGCGAATGAATGGGCGGCTGTGGTGCGTGAGTACCGCGATCAGGTGGCCAATGCGGTATTCCTGCCAGACGTATTGCTACGCGGCGACCTGGTAAAACTGCTTGAACGGTTGAGCGCACACGGGCGCAACGCCATAACCCGGGCCGCGGTGATGCTCCGTCAGGTGCATGATGCCGTCGGGCGTCCACTGGGCGACGTGATTCGCGCCGGCATAGAAGCGTTGGATCTTGACATCGACACCGTATTGGCCGGTGTGCTGCATAATCCGCAGCACCGCGCCAATCCCGCTTTGGCGCATATGCCTATGGATGCGATTGTGGATTTGGTGGATACGTACACGCAAGAGATTGCCGCTGAGCAAACTCCCTCGTTGCATGGGTTCATCACATGGGTGGATCATCTGGCTTCGGTGGAGGATGAAGCCGCCAGTCTCCCCGACGCTCCGGTGGATGTGGAACTGATGACCGTACACCAGTCCAAAGGGTTGGAATGGGATGCCGTTGCGGTAGTGGGGCTTACCGCCGTCGGATTCCCCAGCAATCAGGGCGACCATCTCAAGATCGTGCTGGACGAGCACCATACGGGAGGCACCGAGCAAGGTCACTGGACCGCACCCGAATATCATGAGACCGCCGACTCCTGGCTCACCAACCCCACCGCCGTACCCGTGCCTATGCGTGCCGATGCCGGCATTCTGCCGCGATTCCCCCATGATGCCGATGTGGAAGCCGACCCCATCGCATCGTTGGCGGCTTTGGATGATGTGGAGCTTATTGATGATGAAGTGTTCGGCTCCATGCGCGAATTCGGCGATGGCGTGGAAGAAGTGGATGCATCCGGCTGGTATTTGACGCAGGCGGAGGAATATGGGCGCCGGCTGCATGCCGACGAACGTCGATTGATGTATGTGGCGCTTACCCGTGCGCGAGAAGATGCCCTGATGACCTATTGCGCCTATACGGGCGAATCCGGGCGGGACCCGTCAGTGGTGCCCAAAGGCTCTCGCGCCGCTCAGCCATCCAATTTCTGGCTTGAAGTGCATGACGCGCTCCAAGCCCGTGAACATGCGATATCGGCTCAGGACTGTGTGGAACGGCTGCAAGCCGCCAATGCCGGGAAGCCCATGCTGATCTCGGCGCAAGGCGAAGCGATTGCCACTCCCGAAGGGTTCTTTATCGGAGAGCATGCCGCGGCATACGGTGACGCCGTGGTGGGGGAGGCATGGCAGACGCCGATTACGCAGACGGATGCCGCTGTCGAATTGCCGTGGCCGGCTACCCTCAGCGACGCAGTGCATGAACAGCTGTCACGTGGCATCGATGTTATCGCCGCAGATTCCTCGTCACTTGAGCAGCACCAAGACGCCGGTCCACTGCTGCAACGGGCGCAATTGCTGGTGGACGACGCCGATTTGATGGCCGATGCCGCCAGCGGCCAGTCGCTTGATGAGGCAGTCAAAGCCAAGGCGCAACGCGTTCTGGCTGCAGGACGCCAGAACGTGACAAGCCTGCAAGCCCGCGTAGGTGGCATGAACGAACGGGAGGAGCGCCTCTACTGGCGTAGCATTATCCGTCCGATTCCACGAATATCGTCTCCGGCGGCCGAAGCCGGCACGCAGTTCCATGCGTGGGCTGAGCAATTCATCAATGCCGGTAAGCCGGATGAAGCGGTACTGGCATATGAAGCCGAATCAAGTATGCCGCATACAGGTCAGGATGCGGGATTCGTTTCCCGGGAAGCCATGTTGGCCGATTTGGCCGAACGGGAGCGGCAATGCCGCAAGCCATCCACACGGCAGCCCGCTGTCCCACAGCCCACGGCTCAACAATCCGCATCCGCCGTATCCGCCGCCTCCGCCACTTCCATAAGTAGCGACAATGCCACCGAGTCCAAGCTGGTGGCGTGGCAGCGCAGACTGGCCGAATCATCGTGGGCCAAGCGCATCCCGGCGTGGACGGAGCGTGCCATCGTCGTGGACGTGCCGGGCGTGGGCCTGGTCAATGGCAAACTCGATGCGGTATTCATCGGTGGACTTGACCCGTCCAGCACCACCGCACGCTTTACCGTGGTCGACTGGAAAACCGGTCGTCGGCCCACCAAGCCAGACGACATCACCCGCAAACTCGCCCAGCTCGACATGTACCGACTGCTGCTGGCAGCGGTCGAAGGTGTGGAATTGGACAGTATCGACGCCACTCTCTACTATGTCAGTGAGCCCGACGAGGGCTTGCGCGAGCTTCACGCCCGCGCGAAAACCAAACAGGAAATCCTTACCGAGTTGAGCTCCGGCATTCCCGAACAATCTGACAACGACTGAGCCCAAAGGCTCATGACCTGTACAGCATCGGACGGCCTTCACCGGCGGAGAGACCTTATGCATCGCAAGGCATCTCCGACGATGAAGACGACTGGCCACGTACCGGTCCGCGGTTGAAACGCGCCGCGTGACGTTGCTTGGGAACCGCTACCCCTCGGATGGCACGTGTGGGCGGGCGCACGTGCCGGACAACGCACCAGTAAGGAGTTATTGTGTCCACGACTCGCGCGGTTTCGAAGTCGTCCGCTGCCCACTCGCCCTATCAGCGCCTGTTCATGCTGCCCGGAGCCAAGGCGTTCTGCCTGTCCGGCGCGGTGGCACGATTGCCGATCTCCATGATGAGTCTCGGCATCGTTCTGGCGCTCAACCATCTCTACGACAATTGGACCATCGCCGGCACCATGAGCGCCGCCTATGTGCTGGCCATGAGCTGCGTCACCCCGTTCTACGCCCGCGCCTTCGACCGTTTCGGCCAAGCCCGCGTGGGCCGGCTTGCGCTCGCCGTGCAGATCGTGGCCATGCTCGCCTTCGCCTTCGCGGCGTTGGTGCGCGTGCCGATTCCGCTGCTGTTCGCTTTGGCCATCATCATGGGTCTGACGCAGTTCTCATTCGGCGCATTGGTCCGAACCCGTTGGTCCTATGCGTTGCGCGGTGTGGAAGATGGCGAACAGCTGCTCAACACGGCCTACGCCATGGAAGCCGCCATTGACGAGATCGTCTTTATTCTGGGGCCGATTCTGGCGGCTTGGCTGGCCACCTCCGTGCATCCGGTATCCCAACTGTTCGTGCCCACCGTGGCATGCGGCATCGGCGGCACCATATTCTTCTCGCTGAAATCCACCCAGCCGCCGGTCATCGTGGAACAGGTCAGCGTGGCCGCGCACGATGACGGCAGCCCCGCTGCAAGCGAAGATGCCGACCAGCTGACCCTGCGCCAACTCAAACGCAGCGGTGCCAAGCCCAAGAGTGTATTGCTCTATGCCGGCGTACTGCCGTTGCTCGCCGTGTTCATCGTGTTCAATATGAGCTTCACGTCCTTCGACGTGTCCATTACCGCCACCATGAAATCCATGGGACTTGAGCCCTTCCTCGGTCTGCAATTGGCGATGTTCGCGGTCGGCTCGTGCATCGGCGCGCTGGTGTTCGGCTCTTGCCAACTCAAAGGCTCCCATTGGGCGCATATGGTGATGTTCCTGTCGCTGCTGACCGTCGGCTACGTGTTCTTCCGGTTGTCAATGGACAATCTCATCCTGCTGGGCGTCTTCGAAATCCTCGCCGGCCTGACCGTCTCGCCGACGTTCGCCACCGGCAACCTCATCGTCAAGGATCTGGTGCCGGCGGAATCCCTGACCGAAGGACTGAGCTGGGTAACCACCGCAGGCACGGTCGGCACGTCGATCGGCTCGTCCGTGGCCGGCATTGTGCTTGACGCCTCCAACCCTCATGTGGGCATGATGCTGCCATTCATCTTCACGCTGGCGTCCGTGCCATTGGCGTTGGCCGGATGGGCCTTGGCCAAGCGGCGTGGGTGAAACGGGATCGGGCTACGCCCGATGGATGGTTGGCGGCTTCGCCGGGGGTCTCTCCCTCAGTCCGCTTCGCGGCCAGCTCGTCCGCAATTAAATGATGGCTTTCAGCCAACTGAATTATTGCTCACTGTCGTTCGCCCTCACCTAAAAACGCCTCCGGCGTTTTCTTCACGGTTCGGCTCATCAGAGGGAGCTCGACTTCACGGTTCGGCTCGTCAGAGGGAGCTTGATTCTGTGGACGGGGTATTGGCGTGAGGGGCCTGCGGTGATAGGCTGATTGCCGATTGGAAAACGTCCCGGGTACATTGCCGGGCAGGTACGGGTAGACAGGGAAGAAGACATGATCAAGGTTTCGGTGGTCGGAGCAAAGGGCCGCATGGGCTCGCACGTGGTCGAAGCGGTGAACAACGCCGAGGATACGCAGCTGGCGCTCGCATTGGATGCCGGCGACGACCTGACCCAGATCACCACCGACAACACCGATGTGGTCATCGAATTCACCGTGCCGTCCGTCAGCCTGAACAACGTGCTGACCCTGATCGGCCAAGGCGTGGACGTGGTGGTCGGCACCACCGGCTGGACCGACGAGAAACTCGCCCAGATCAAATCCGCCATCGCCAACGGTCCGAAGCCCGAAACCCAGAAGGTCTTCATCGCACCTAACTTCGCGATCTCCGCCGTACTGGCCGACTACTTTGCCACCAAGGCCGCGAAATACTTCGAATCCGCCGAAGTCATCGAACTGCACCACCCCACCAAGGTGGACGCCCCCTCCGGCACCGCCATCCACACCGCCCACGGCATCGCCGAAGCGCGCAAGGCCGCAGGACTCGCCCCCGTGCCGGACGCCACCGAAACCGATGGCGGCTCACGCGGCCAGGTGGTCGACGGCATCCACGTGCACGCCGTGCGTCTGCGCGGCCTCAACGCCCACGAGGAAGTGCTCTTCGGCAATGCCGGCGAGCAGCTGACCATTCGGGCCGACAGCTTCGACCGCACCAGCTTCATGCCCGGCGTCCTGCTTGCCGTGCGCAAGCTCGCCGGCGACGCTCCGGCTGGCCTGACCATCGGCCTCGACCGCTTCCTCGACCTGTAATCGACCCGCAGTCGACCAGTAGTCGCCCCCGCATTTCAGGCAGGGAAGCGCGCCGGGACGCGCATCACGGCATTGCCACCGGCTCCGGCCATAATGCCACGCATTCAGCAACAATCAAGGTACGTAGTATAAGAGTCCACAATGGGAAGTACGGTGAACACTATGAGCGAGCATGACATGCACCTTCTTGATTCAGCACCTTTCGGCCGCATTCTGCCGGCTATGGTCACCCCGATGCAATCCGACGGCAGCGTCGATTTCGCCGCCGCGCAGAAGCTCGCCAAATACCTCGTCGCCGATGGCGCGGATGGTCTGGTGGTCAATGGCACCACCGGCGAATCGCCCGTCACCCATATGGATGAGAAGGTCGAGCTGGTCAGGGCCGTCAAGGAGGTCGTCGACGTTCCGGTGATTTCCGGCGCCGGCTCCAACGACACCGCACACACCGTGCGTATGGTCGAACAGACTCAGGAAGCGGGCGCCGACGCGGTGCTCGTCGTCATGCCTTACTATTCCCGCCCCTCGCAGGACGGTATCGTCGGCCACTACAAGGCCGTCGACGAATCCGCCGAAAAGCCGATCATCGTCTACGATGTTCCCGGCCGTACCGGCTTGAAGGTCAAGGTCGGAACCTACGACCGACTGGCCGAACTTGAACACGTCAAGGCTGTCAAGGACGCCACCGGCGATCTTGCAGCCGCAGTGGAGAAGCAGCAGCGCACCGGCCTCGCCTGGTATTCCGGCGATGACGGCCTGTTCCTGCCGTTCCTCTCCATCGGTGCCGTCGGCATCATTTCGGTGATCGCCCACGTCGCCTCCAACCCCATGCAGCAGCTTGTCCAGGCATTCGATCGCGGCGATATCACTACCGCCCGTCGCCTCGCCAACCAGCTCGCCCCCCTTGTCCACGCGTTGAATGGCGACGGCTATCAGGCCGTCATGGCCAAGGCTGCGCTCAAGGTCAAGGGCGTTATCCCCTCCACCACCATGCGTCTGCCGAACATCGGTCCCGACGCCACTCAGCTTGACAAGGCTGAAGAGGGCATGCGCGCTGCCGGACTGCTGTAAGCCCGAAACGCTGCATACGGGTTGCCAGCCCGCCGCCCCTGCATGACAGAGCAGAGGCACCACAACAGAAATCCCAAAAAGGTTATGGCACAAGAACAAAAGAAAACAAGCAAGAACACGAATTCTCGCCGTCGCGGTTCCGCGCGCGGCCGCAACGCCAACGGATCCAACAGCCGTACGCCGTCCCGTAAGATCAACGCCACCCGGCAGGCCACCGCACCCCAGCAGGATGCCGTGCTGATCGCCCCGCCGAAGTACCGCAAGGGCTCCATGCGCATCACGCCGCTCGGCGGCTTGGGTGAAATCGGCCGCAACATGAACGTGATCGAATACAACGGTCACCTGCTGCTCATCGACTGCGGCGTGCTCTTCCCCGAGGAGGAGCAGCCGGGCGTGGATCTCATCCTGCCCGATTTCAGCTACATCAAGAACCGTCTCGACAAGGTCGACGCCCTGGTGCTCACCCACGGCCACGAGGACCACATCGGCGGCGTGCCCTACCTGCTCAAGCTGCGCCCGGACATCCCGCTGATCGGCTCCAAGCTGACCCTCGCCTTCGTGGACGCCAAGTGCAAGGAACACCACCAGAACCCCACCAAGGTTGAGGTTGCCGGCCGTGAGAAGCTCAAGGTGGGTCCCTTCGACCTCGAATTCGTCAACGTCACCCACTCCATCCCGGACGCCCTGGCCGTCTATGTCAAGACCCCGGCCGGCTCCCTGATCGACACGGGCGATATCAAGCTCGACCAGCTGCCGCTCGACCACCGCATCACCGACCTCGTCGAATTCGGCAAGATCGGCGAAAAGGGCGTGGACCTGCTGATGATGGACTCCACCAACGCCGAGGTGCCCGGCTTCGTCAAGCCCGAGACCTCCATCGGCCCGGCCCTTGACCAAGCGTTCGCCCAGGCCACCCGCAAAATCATCGTCGCCAGCTTCTCCTCCCACGTGCACCGTGTGCAGCAGGTGGTGGACGCCGCCCACAAGTACGGCCGCAAGGTCGTGTTCGTCGGCCGTTCGATGGTGCGCAACATGTCCATCGCCGCCGACCTCGGCTACCTGCACATCCCCGAAGGCACCGTCGTGGACCTGAAGCAGGCCAACGACATTCAGGACGACAAGCTCGTCTTCATGTGCACCGGCTCCCAGGGCGAACCGATGGCCGCACTCGGCCGCATCGCCGACGGCAACCACCGCGATATCCACATCAACGAGTTCGACACCGTGATTCTCGCCAGCTCCCTGATTCCAGGCAATGAGCACGGCGTCTACAAGGTGATCAACAAGCTCGTGCAGCTCGGCGCCAAGGTCGTCAACCGCGACAACGCCGCCGTGCACGTGTCCGGCCACTGCAACGAGGGCGAGCTGCTGTACATGTACAACATCGTCAAGCCCAAGTGCGCCATGCCGATCCACGGCGAAAACCGCCATCTGGTGGCCAACGGCCTGATCGCCGTCAAGACCGGCGTGGACCCGCAGAACGTGGTTTTGGCCGAAGACGGCGATGTGGTCGACCTGTACCACGGCAGGGCCGCAGTCGTCGGCTCCGTGCCGTGTGGTTACGTGTACGTCGATGGCGATTCCGTCGGCGAGCTGACCGATGACGAGCTGGAAAAGCGCCGCATTCTCGGCACCGAGGGCTTCGTCTCCGCGTTCGTGGTGGTCGACACCGACAATCACGAGGTCGTCACCGGCCCGAAGATCTACCTGAATGCCGTGGCCGAGGACGAAAGCGAGTTCGACAAGGTTCGTCACCAGATCGTCGAACAGCTCAACGACCAGATGATGCAGGGCACGCGCGACACCTACAAGCTGCAGCAGACCATGCGCCGCACGCTCGGCAGCTGGGTTGCGCGCCAGCTGCACCGCAAGCCGATGATCGTGCCCGTCGTGGCCGACATCGCCCAGGACGTCGAAACCGTAGAAACCAAGTAGTCCGGATTATCCAGGGACGACCGTAAGGAGTAATTGAAGTCATGCCCGGTTCTAATCTCACTCGTATTGAAGCCGAAGAACGTAAGGCCGTTATCGAAGCGCCGATTCACTATCACGTCGACCTTGACCTGACGGTCGGCGCGAAGAACTTCGGTTCCAAGTCGTTCATCTGCTTCAACGCGAAGCCTGGTTCGTCGACCTTCCTCGACCTGATCGCCGACGAAGTGACCTCCATCGACCTCAACGGCAAGTCCCTGGACCCGGCCGTGGCCTTCCAAGACAACCGCATCGAACTGACCGACCTCAAGGAGAAGAACGAGGTCACCGTCGAAGCCAGGTGCCGTTACTCCAACACTGGCGAGGGCCTGCACCGCTCGGTCGACCCGTCCGATGGCAACATCTACCTGTACTCCCAGTTCGAGGTGCCGGACGCTCGCCGCGTCTACGCCGTGTTCGACCAGCCTGACCTGAAGGCCACCTTCGACTTCAAGGTGCTCGCTCCCGCCAGCTGGATCGTCACCTCCAACATGCCGGTTGCCACCATCGAGGACGATCCGCGCGAAACCCTCGACGGCACCCTCGGCGACAAGCCGAACGAAAGCACCCGTCTGTGGGACTTCGAGCCGACCCCGGTGATGAGCTCCTACCTGACCGCCATCTGCGCCGGCCCGTACGCCGAATGGCACACCGAATACCTGAACGAAGACGGCCGTACCGTGCCAATGGCCCAGTACTGCCGACAGTCGTTGGCCAAGGCCTTCGCGAAGGACGTCGACTACCTGTTCGACATCACCAAGAAGGGCTTCGCGTTCTACGCCAAGACCTGGGGCGTGCCCTACCCGTACGCCAAGTTCGACCAGATCTACGTTCCCGAATACAACGCGGGCGCGATGGAGAACATCGGCATGGTCACCATCCGCGACTCCTACGTGTTCGAATCCAAGGTGACCGACGCGCTGGCCGAGCGTCGTGTGGTGACCGTGCTGCACGAGCTTGCGCACATGTGGTTCGGCGACTATGTGACCATGAAGTGGTGGAACGACCTGTGGCTCAACGAGTCCTTCGCTGAATTCACCTCCACGCTGGCCACTGCCGAAGCCACCGAATGGCATGACGCTTGGGCCACTTTCTGCTCCGGCGAGAAGAGCTGGGCGCTGCGCCAGGATCAGCTGCCCACCACGCACCCGATCGTCGCGCCGATCAACGACCTCAACGACACTTACGTCAACTTCGACGGCATCACCTACGCCAAGGGCGCCTCCGTGCTGAAGCAGCTGGCATTCTACGTGGGCCGCACGCAGTTCTTCGAAGGTATCCACAACTACCTGAACCGTCACGCCTACTCCAACGCCACCCTGGCCGACCTGCTGAGCGAACTGGAAAAGACCTCCGGCCGCGATCTCAAGGCCTGGAGCGCCAAGTGGCTGGAGGAATCCGGCATCAACACGATCGCCACTGGCCTGACCGTAAACGCGGACGGCACCATCGCCGAACTGAAGCTCACCCAGAGCGCGCCGGCCGAACACCCGGTGCTGCGTCCGCATCGCCTGGCCGTCGGCTTCTACAACGAAGACGCCGAAACCGGCAAGATCGTGCGCACCGAGCAGTTCGAACTCGATGTAGATGGCGAAACCACCATCGTCGAGGCCGCGGCAGGCAAGCCGCGCCCGGCATTCGTGCTGGTCAACGACGATGACCTGACCTACACCAAGATTCGTTTCGACGCCGAATCCCAGGCATTCGCCGAAGCCAACCTGCATCGTTTCGACGATGCCCTGGCCCGCGCCGTGACCTGGCTCGCCTTCTGGGATATGACCCGTGACGGCGAATTCCCGGCCGAACGCTTCGTGGACATGACCCTGCGTCTTCTGGCCACGGAAACCGAATCCACCACCTTCCGTTACGCGCTGGCCTGCATGAGCACCACCGCCCACCACTACGTGGCGCCCGCCCGCCGCGACGATGTGCTGCGCCACGTGGCCGCCGAGCTGTGGACCCTGGCCAACGCCGCCGAAGCCGGCTCGGACACCCAGTTCCAGCTCGCCACCGCCTACCTGGGCTATGGCGAGGAGGGCGATGCCGCATTCGCCGCCAACGCACACGGTCTGCTGGACGGCACCGTGCGTCTTGAAGGCCTCGAAATCGACAACAACTTCACGTGGACCATCGTCCAAGCGCTCACCTCCGTCAACGAGATGACCAACGACGACGTGGACGCGCAGCTCGCCAAGAAGGAGACCACGGAAAACCGCGAGTTCGCCTACGGCGCCCGCGCCTCCATGGCCACGACGCAAGCCAAGGAATGGGCTTGGGATCAGGCACTCCACAACGACGAGCTGACCAACTCCCAGCTCGAAGCCGTGGCCCGTGGCTTCTCCGCCACCCCGCGCTCCGATCTGGCCGAGCCGTTC
>ENA-UONT01001288-UONT01001288.1-human-gut-metagenome-genome-assembly--contig:-CS20-NODE-1288-length-22004-cov-4.947424_pt1 | contig 22004 bp, 17 predicted proteins | sample MGYA00242459_ERZ724006 | MGnify/ENA metagenome assembly ERZ724006 | reverse complement strand
CAGACGTTTCAATGCTCCAAACATGAAGAACATACGACCGAACTCCGAAGCATTTTTTGCCTCGAGTTGTCGTTTGGGATAATATGTTCATTCTATTTTGCAGCATCATAAATTTTCAAAAGTGGTGCAAATGTACAGAATAATCTCGCAATACTCCAAATATTTTTTATTGAATTCATCAAATTACCCTATAACAATCGCTGTGAGACTTAAGAGGATATTCAATGTACTATTATTCGAATACTTCGCAATAATGGTTTGGAATATTTATCAAATGTATTATATGAAATCTCATTGGCGATGATTTCTGTTGTTATATTCAGATATACCAATCGCTTGATTATCAGAATATATTTTGGCTGAAAAACAATTCAGTCCTATTTGGATATTATCTGTAATTTGGATAAGTTTAAGAGGTACTGATAAAATTTGTCTATTTACCACCGTTAAATTGCATGAGGGACAGAATTTTGTCTCTTGTATCCGTTCAGGGAACAAACGGGGGACAAAATCATGAAAAATTGATACAATACTTTATTATTCCTGTGTGTTTAATGTGTTGATTATCAATATTATCTAAGTTGGATTGTCCCTTCTTTTATTTTTCATTGTTTATTATGTAATATATTGATAATCAATTAATTACACACGGTTATTTACCGATGCAAAACTTAGAAAAAATCGACCCGAGGATATCGTCCGTCGTTATTTCACCGGTAATCAAGCCTATACAATGTAAAACTTCTCTGATGTCTTGCGCCAGCAGGTCTCCGGCGAGTCCGGATTCGATGCCTTCACGGGCTCGTTGCAACGCTTCGCGCGCGCGGAGCAGGATTTCATGGTGCCGGCTGTTGAAAACCACGATCCGGTCGCCGTTTAGGGTCTCGGAATCGACGCTCCGTTTCAAAAAATCGGTCAGCTCGTCCAGGTTGATTTGCCGCTTGGCCGACAGGGGAAGGACAAGATGCGGGATTTTCGACGAGAGTCGTTCCCTTTTCTGCCGTAGCTCTTCGTCCGGCAGACAGTCGCACTTATTCAAAATCAGTGCGATACGCTGCCCCGCCTTGAAAGAGAGCGAAGCGTACTGCGCATAGATATCGTCCACGCTGTCGCGCGCGTCGGTCAGCAACAGAATTACCGACGCCCGGCCGATCCGGTCGAACGTACGTTCGATCCCCAGACTCTCGAGCGGATCGTCCGTACGGCGAATCCCGGCCGTATCGATAAACCGGAACGTCACGCCGTCGATGTTCAGCGTATCCTCGATCACGTCGCGCGTCGTGCCGGCGATATCCGAAACCAACGCTTTTTCTTCGCAAAGCAATGTATTCAGCAGGGTCGACTTCCCGACATTCGGAACCCCGACGATTGCAACGGGCACTCCGTTTTTCAATACGTTGCCGAGCCCGAACGAAGCGATCAGGCGATCCACCCGCTGCCCGACAGACGACAGCACGTCGAGCAACTGCGTGCGATCGGCGAATTCGACATCTTCCTCGCCGAAATCAAGTTCGAGTTCGACCAGCGACACCAGTTCGAGCAACCGGCCGCGCAATTGCCCGAACTCGTCCGAATAACCGCCGCGCATCTGCTCGTAAGCCAGCGCATGGGCCGCCCGGTTGTCGGCCGCGATCATATCGGCCACCGCCTCGGCCTGCGAAAGGTCCATTTTACCGGCCAGGAATGCCCGCAGCGTAAATTCGCCGGGTTGGGCCGTCCGTACTCCGGACTCGACCAGCAACCGCATGACTTCGCGCTGAATATACGCCGACGCATGGCACGAAACTTCGATCATATCCTCGCCGGTATAGGAGTGCGGAGCGCGGAATACCGAAACCAGCACTTCGTCGACAACCGTTTCGCCGTCGCGGATCGTCCCGTAAAGGATCGTAAACCCCCGGGCATCGGCCAGCCGCCGGCCGCGTACCCCGCGGAAGATCCGGTCGCCGGCGGCAATGGCTTCGCCGCCGCTGACGCGGATCAGCGTAACGGCTCCCCCGACCCCGGAGGCAACGGCGGCTATCGTATCGTTCTCGATCATCGTCAGCGAATGATTTTCAGGGTTTGTCCGATTTTCAGATTACTGTTTTTCAATTGATTCCACTTCATCAATTGAGAAACCGTCACCTTATATTTATGCGCGATGGCTCCGAGCGTATCGCCTTTTTTGACCTTATAGGTCAACGGATCGGGGCCGGAATAACCGTCTCCGTTCGAACCGCCTTGTTGCGATGAAGCGGCGGACGCTGTCAGTCGTCCGTCCGAAACGGTATCGGCCGGCAACGTGTCGGCCTGCGCAAGACGCGCCTGCTCGCACTCGATAAAACGACAGACCTCCTGCTGCGGCAGCACCAGCGGATAACTTTTCACGGTAGCCGGAATGACATCCTGCTTATACTGCGGATTCAGCAACTTCACCAATTCGGACGGCAAGTTCAATTTTTCCGAAACGCGGTTCAAGTCGATCCGGCGGCTGACCATCACCGTATCGGTTGCCAACGGCAGCGGCGAAGCGAACGGGACGACCCCGTAATCGGAATGATAATAGTACAGATAGACGAGCGCTACGAACGCGGGAACATAGTCGCGAGTCGCTTTCGGCAGGAAAGGATAAATGTCCCAGTAAGTCGAAGCGTTGGCCCCGGCCCGCTGCAACGCCTTATTCACATTGCCGGGGCCGTAATTATAGGAAGCCATCACGAGCGTCCAGTCGTGGTAGATATCGTAAAGATCCTTCATATAACGACAGGCGGCGGCCGTCGCCTGCACCGGATCGCGCCGGGCGTCGACCATCGAAGATATCTCGAGTCCGTACTGCCGACCGGTTTGCAGCATGAACTGCCACAGGCCGACCGCTCCGCTCGGCGACGTGGCCGTCGGATTCAGCGCCGATTCGATCACCGCAACGAATTTCAGCTCCAGCGGCAGGCCGTTTTTGGCCAGTTCGTGCTCGATCATCGGGAAGTAGTACTTTCCGTAGCTGAGCATCCGGCGGGTCACCGATTTATGGGTCGTCGCGTAAGCCACAATATGTTTCTTAACGATGTCGTTATAAGGCAGGTAGATCGGCGAAACCATGTTTTTGAGCCGCGTCCGGCAAACGTTGTCGGTAACGGTCGACACCGCGGGCAGGTAGCGCGTGGTATCGAGTTCGATGTAGTCCCGCAGGTAGTCCCCGAACGTCTCGTTGATATTGTCCGTCCGCCAACTTGCGACGACCGAGTCGTAAACGGTCGGAGAACCGACGATGTTGAGCTGCTCCCTGGGATCCGCCTGGGTCTTGGCGAACAACGGGAGGAGCGTCAGGATCAGTAAGGCGGTCAGGGATTTCGGCATCAGAAACGAAGTTTAAAGGAGAGTCCGTAACCGTTCGAATTGCCGGTTCGCATCGTATAGAAATTCGTCACCGTCGGTTCGAGCGTCATCGACAGGTCGTCGCTGACGTCGTAATCCTTCATGTGGGCATCCACGTGAGCGTCGATGATGTTCAACAGGTAAAGTCCGGCGGTGATGATGATGCAAAGGTCGCGGTTGCGGCGGTAATTGTTTTTCAGCTTACGCAGGTAGTCGGCCGTATAACAACCGTTGAACTCGTCGGGTTTGCCGGCGGCAACCTGATCGTAGGCAAGCTTGAAACGCTCGTACCCGCGGTTGTTGAAATTGATCACGTAGCCCATCGTGGCGATACCGCCGAGGATGATCGGCATCTTCCAATAACTTTTATTGTAGATCTGGCCGGCGCCGGGACAAATCGTCGACAGCGTAGTCGCCTTTTTGACGCTATTGACCGGCCCTTTGTAGCAGATAGCCGCATCGCCGATAAAATAGAGATACGAACCGATGGCTCCGACGAACAGCAGCGTCCGCGCCGTATTGTGCCGGATCATCTGCGATTGGATCGGATCGGTCTCTTCCTGCGTGGCATTCTCGCGCTTCATCGCATCGTACTGACGTTTGAGACCCTTGTATTTACTGTTTTGCTGGAAAGCGAAATAAGCCGTCGTAGCGACCGTTCCGTACAGAATCGGAATTTTCCACGCCTGTTTGTTATAAAGCTGCCCGAACCCGGGTGCAATCGCCGAAATGGCGCAGACTCGCGAAATCGGCATGGTATCGCGGAACAGCCTGCTGTAACGCACCGTCACGGTATCCCGGGCCTCGCGCTCCAGCCGGCGACGTTCGCGGGCCGTAGTCGCGGTATCGATTTCGACGGGCGACGCCTCCCGCACGATCGAATCCCGCGCGACCGCGCTGCTGTCGGCTGCAGCCGGAGTCAACGACGTGCGGACGCCCCCCTCCACCTTGTACCGGACGCCCGGCTCCTGGGCCGAAACTCCGGACTGGGATACGATCAGCACCGTAGAAAGAACGATTGTCGCAACGCCCTTCCGCGTAAAATTTCCGAAAACGGCTATGTTACTTCTTAAATTCATTGAATTTGCCGATAAACGCCTCGATATCCGCATCCGATTCAAAACCGATAACGATCTTTCCCCCGCCTTTATTATTCTTTTTGATGCTGATTTCCTGCGTAAAAAACTTCTCCAGGTAATCGACCAGCCGGACGTAGCTCTCGGGGAACTCCTCGTCCGCATCGTCCCGGACGGGTTTTTCCTGCCGGATCTTCTGCACCTGCTCCTCGGCCTGACGCACCGACAACCCTTTCTTTACGATCTTTTTGAGCAGTGCGATCTGTTGTTGCGGGTCGTCGAGCCCAGCCAGCGCACGGGCATGTCCCATCGAGATCAGTTCTTCGCGCAGAGCCAACTGCACCTCGACCGGAAGTTTCAGCAACCGCATGTAATTGGCTACCGTCGAGCGTTTTTTACCGACGCGTTCCGCCAGCGAATCCTGCGTCAGCCGGCATTCGTCCACCAACCGTTGCAGGCTCAGCGCCACCTCGATCGCGTTCAAATCCTGACGCTGGATATTTTCCACGATGGCCATCTCCAACAACGCCTGGTCGTCCACCTCGCGGATGTAGGCCGGAATCGTCGCCTGGTCGGCCAGTTGCGACGCCCTCCAGCGGCGTTCTCCGCTGACAATCATATATCTCCCGTCTGCTTCCTTCTTGACCGTAATGGGCTGTATCACGCCCAGCGTCCGGATCGAATCGGCCAACTCGTCGAGCGCCTGCTCGTTGAAACGGGTGCGCGGCTGCTTCGGGTTCGGGACGATCCGTCCGATTTCGATCTCCTCGAACGCCGTTCCCTTCGTTTTCTCGGGCAGCGCCGAACCCTCTATTTCAAAAATTGCGCCCAAGCCCCGGCCCAGGCCCTTGTTTTTCGGATTCATCGTATATCGCTTAACTCTTGTTTTTCTTAATAAACTCCTTGGCGAGGTTCAGGTAATTGATACTGCCGGTCGACGAAGCGTCGTACAACAGCGCCGGCTTGCCGAAACTGGGCGCTTCGCTGAGCCGGATGTTGCGCTGGATGATCGTCCGGAAAGCCAGGTCGCCGAAATGCTCCCGCACTTCGCCGGCCACTTGGTTGGCCAGCCGCAGCCGCGAGTCGTACATCGTCAGCAGAAACCCTTCGATCTCCAGTTCCGGATTCAGCTTCGTTTTGGTCATCTTAATCGTATTCAGCAGTTTACCGAGCCCTTCCAGTGCGAAATACTCGCACTGTACGGGAATCAGCACGCTGTCCGAAGCGACCAGCGCGTTCAGCGTCACCAGCCCGAGCGACGGCGAACAGTCGATCAGGATAAAGTCGTACTGCGGTTTGAGCGGTTCCAGGATCGCCTTCAGCCTCCGTTGCCCGTCTTCGATCTCCAGCAGCTCGGTTTCGGCCCCGACCAGGTTGATGCTCGACGGCAGAACGTCCAGCTTCTTGACGTCCGGACATTTCAGGATAATCTCCGCCGGCTGCGCCTGTCCGGTGATGCAGTCGTAAATCCCCTTCCCGTTGATGTCGAGTCCCAGCCCCGAAGTCGCATTGGCCTGCGGATCGGCGTCTACGAGCAACACCTTTTTGCCCAGCACCGCCATGCTGGCCGCCAGATTGATGGCCGTGGTCGTCTTTCCTACTCCGCCCTTCTGATTGGCCAACGCCACGATTTTGCCCATATTTCTTTTGGTTTTAATAATTGTACATCCGCAACGGACGCCTTGCCGTGCGTCCGGAGCCGCATCCGGCCCCAAATCCGGTGCAAGATAGGCAAAATTTATCAAAATCGAGGCAACATCCGCCCGACCGGCGAACTTTTCGGACTGCCGGCCGACGACGGTCGCGGCGCCGGCATATCCTGCGGTACGACGGGTCGGACAACAGGAAACGGCGCGGGGAATAGGCATTTATAAATTTATGTTTTATCTTTGAAGCTGATTTGAACGGCCGCCCGGACACGGACGGCGGATGCCCGCAGGCCCGGAACCGGAGCCGGAGCATCGAAAAACTCACGGAATGGTTATGGTTGACTTAAGTAAAAGAAGTTTGTTGACGCTCCTCGACTTCACGCCGGGGGAGATCGGTTATCTGCTGGATCTGGCCGCACGGCTGAAAGCGGACAAGTACATCGGGAAAGAGAAAAAAACGCTCCAGGGCAAAAATATCGTGCTGCTGTTCGAGAAAGACTCTACGCGGACGCGCTGTTCGTTCGAAGTGGCGGCCTACGATCAGGGCGCACGGGTCACCTATCTGGGCCCCACCGGTTCGCAGATGGGTAAAAAAGAGTCGCTGAAAGACACGGCCCGCGTGCTGGGGCGCATCTACGACGGAATCGAATACCGCGGATACGGGCAGCACATCGTGCACACGCTGTCCGAATACTCGGGCGTTCCGGTATGGAACGGCCTGACCAATGAATTTCACCCGACGCAGGCGTTGGCCGACATGCTGACGATGCGCGAACATTCGCAGAAGCCGCTGTCCGAAATGAAACTGTGCTTTCTGGGCGACGCGCACAACAACGTGGCCAATTCGCTGATGATCGCGTCGGCGAAAATGGGTATGGATTTCAGAGCCATCTCCCCGGCGCAGTGCGCCCCGGACCCGGCGCTGGTGAAAACCTGCCGCGAACTGGCGCAAGCCTCGGGCGCCCGGATTACCGTGACGGACCGCATCGACGGCGTACGCGACTGCGACTTTGTCTACACGGACGTATGGGTGTCGATGGGCGAACCGGACGACATCTGGCGCGACCGCATCGAATTGCTGAGCCCGTACCAAGTCAACCGCGCCGTGATGGACGCCACGCAGAATCCGGAAGCGAAGTTCCTGCACTGCCTGCCCGCGTTCCACAACATGGAAACCACGGTCGGCAAGGATATTTTCGGCAAATTCGGCATCTCGGAAATGGAAGTGACCGAAGAGGTGTTCGAGTCCGACGCATCGGTCGTGTTCGACCAGGCCGAAAACCGCCTGCACACGATCAAAGCGGTCATGGTAGCCACGCTGGGCGACCAGGTTTATTAACCGGTCGGCCGGATGACAGAACGACCTATGAAGACCAATCCGCAGAAAGGGGCTTACCCGACCTGGAGCGACCTGCTCGCCATTCTGGGCATCTACCTCGTAGCGATGCTGGCGTTCAACCTGGGAGGCGGGTTGCTGCTCCGGTTCGGAATCGCGTCGCAGGGGCCGGTCGTAGCGCTCGTCTACGCGCTGACATTCCTCAGCACGATCTGCTATGCGCTGTTCGCCAAGCGGCTGCGCGTAGGGCCGGACGTAAAACTGCTCCGGTTCGGATTCCGGAAAACGGACCCGGCGCTGGTGCTATGGGGAGTGATTACCGTCCTCGCCACGACGCTGGTCATCGAACCGTTGCTGGAGCTCTTCCCAAGCCGGTGGCTCGAATGGCTCGGCGACCAGATGAAACTGGGCGGATGGATGATGCTTACGACCGTCGTCGTCGCGCCGATCCTCGAGGAGATCCTGTTCCGGGGCATCCTCCAGGAGTCGTTGACCCGCAAATACGGTCCCTGGCGCGGCATCCTGATCGCGTCGGCCATATTCGGCATCGTGCACGGCATCCCGCAGCAGGCCCTGAACGCCTTTTTCGTAGGCGCGATGATCGGATTCATCTACTACAAGACCCAATCGCTGATCCCCTGTATACTGATCCATGCGCTGAACAACGCCGTCTCCTATTTCGTCTGGATGCTCAGCGGCGAAAAGATCGTCTTCACGAAGGAGATGTTCGGGAGCGAACGGAGTTACCATGTGCTGTACGCTGCGGCCTGCGTCGTCCTGCTGCTGGCCGTCGCCGGCATCGTACGCACGCTCCGGCGGAATCGCAACGTGGAGGTTCCGGCGGCGGAAGCGTCCGAAAACGGGAAAGTTTTCGGGAAAAATGACAATATAAGTCCGCAATAACCGTTGTTTACCCGGAATCGTATATCTTTGTATCGCAGCAAACGAATGATGAAATTTGTCCCGAAAATATTATTGGTAGCGGTCTTGCTGACGGCCTACTCCTGCAAGCGTTTTCCGAATCCGTTTGCGGAGCACAACACCATTCTGGCCGAAGTGGAGGACAAAAAACTGTACCTGCACGACGTGAGCCCGATCTTCACGCCGAATATGACCTCCGAGGACAGCCTGAAAATACTGCGTTCCTACGTAGACCAATGGGTCAAAAAACAACTGAAAATCAAAGAAGCCGAGCGGATGCTCGAAGAGAGTCAGAAAGACATCGACCAGATGGTGCAGGAGTACCGCAATTCGCTGCTGACCCACAAGGTCGACCAGTTCTACGTGGACAAGAACATCGACACGCTTTTCACCGATACGCAGATTGCGGACTATTACAACCAGAACAAGGCCGATTTCATCCTAGACAAGACCCTAGTGAAGGCCCGGATCGTACGTATTCCGCGCAGTTACGACAAGAAAAAGACGATCGAAGAGCTGATGCTCACCCCGCGCGAGGAGGGCTATCAGGATCTGCTCGACCTGTGCGTCAAAAACAATTTCGAACTGACCGAACTGAACCAATGGACGGACTTCGCGGTGCTGCGGTCGTTGCTGCCGGTCGACAAGACTCAGGATTACGACTACCTACTCAACACGTCGAAAGTCAATGAGTTCGAAGCGAACGACTTCATATTTTACGTCCGGGTGCTGTCCGTTTGCAGGGCCGGGGAGTATGCGCCGCAGGAAAGCGTGCGGGAGGTCATCAAACGGGTCATTTTCAACAAACGAAAAGAGGAAATCATCCGCGCCCACGAGGACAGCCTGTACCGCGGGGCGCTGGACAACAAGGAAATAGTAGTAAATGTAAATTAAAATACGATGCGTGGATATCAATTGAAGATCGTTCTGGGCGGATTGCTCGCCTGCGCTTTGTGTAACCGGGCTGCGGCGCAGCAGCAGTTTACGGCGGACAAGGTGATCGCCGTGGTCGGGAATTCGATGGTGCTCTATTCCGACCTGGAAAGGCTGACCCAATCGCTGATCGATCAGCAGAAAGAGACGGGTTATACTTCCGGACGGGATCCGCGTTGCGAGGCGCTCGAACACTTGATCGTCCAGAAAGTGCTCTACAACCAGTCCCAGATCGACTCGATCAAGATCTATAACGAACGCATCATCGACCAGAAGGTGCAGGATCGCCTGAACGACGAAACCGAAAAGTTCGGATCGCTGGCCGCGCTCGAAATGTACTACCACAAGCCGATATTCGACATACGGGCGGATATGAAGAGAAGCGCCCAGGAAGACAGCTACGCCTACGAAATGGAGAATACGGTGAAGAACAAAGTCACCGTCACTCCGGGTGAAGTCGAAAAATATTTCAAACGACAGTCCAAGGACAGTATTCCGGTCATCCCGGAACAATACGTATACGCGCAGATCGTCCGTTATCCTTCCGCGGCGGAAAATGCCAAGATGCGGGCGCAGGAACGCCTGCTCGAACTGCGCGAGCGGATCCTGAAAGGGGACAAGTTCGACATGCTGGCGCGTATCTACTCCGAAGACCCGGGATCGGCGTCTCGGGGGGGCGACGTAGGTACGGTTACCAAAGACATGATGGTGGAGCCGTTCGCCAAGGCGATGTCGCAGCTCAAACCGGGACAAGTATCGGGAGTCGTGGAGACCGAATACGGATTCCACCTGATCCAGATGATCGACAAAACGGGCAGCCAGTACCACGTCCGCCACATCCTGATCAAGCCGCAGTACACCCAGAAAGATATGGAAGAACCTTACGACCTGTTGGACAGCGTCAGCAGGGAGATCAAGGCCGGCAACCTGACGTTCGAAAAAGCCGTGGAAAAATATTCGGAAGACCGCTTTTCCGCTAAAAACGGCGGGATCGTATCCAATCTGGAACAACTCGAATTCTACTACCGGGGAATGGTCGACCCGTCGGAAGCTTCGACGAAGTTCTACAAGGAAAACCTGAACCGGGAAGACCTGGAAGCGCTGCAAGCGCTGACCCCCGGCGAGGTGTCGAAACCTTTCGCCGCCGTCGACACGCACGGAAGCCTGCTGTGCAAGCTGGTCATGCTCAAGGAGGTCATCCCGACCCATTCGGCCAACCTGAACGAAGACTACAAGCAGATCGAGAAACTGACCCTCGTCCAGAAACAGCAGGAAGTTTTCGACAAGTGGCTCGCAAGCAAGATCGAGGGAATGTACATCCGGATCGACAAGGAATTCCACGACTGCGATTTCCAGCACAAAGAACTCCTTAAATAATTCGCTGCCGGTGATCCGAAGAAGTCGCATAGCCGCCGTGTTCGCGGTGCTGCTGCTGGCCTGCATAGCAGGCGTACGGGGGCAGGAAGTCACGACCGTGGACTTCCGGGCCGACGTGATGTCCAGCATCAAGATAGCCGACTCCACGGCGCTGTGCCTGGTCGGGCACGTCGTCTTTTTCCACAACGGGGCCGTCATTACCTGCGACAGCGCAATCCGGTACAGCGACCGCATGATGGACTGTTACCGCAACGTGGTCGTCAACAAGGACAGCACGTTCATCTACGGCGACAAGGCCGACTACAACGGGCTGCTGAACGAAGCGCGCATCTATTCCCCGCTGATCAAAATGGTGGACAAGGACGCTACGCTGTACACCTATAATTTTACGTTCAACACGCTGACCAACATCGGACGCTATTACGGCGGGGGAACCATGTCGCAGAAAGACAACCTAATGGAGTCCGACGAAGGGTATTACTACGCCGACAACCGCGAGCTGATCGGCGTACGGAACGTCGAAATGCAAAACCCGCAATATACGATCAGCTCCGATTCGGTAACGTATAACATGGACACCGAAATCGCGACTTTCGATACGCCGTCCTACATCTGGAACGACCAGGACGAATTTCTCACGGCCCGCCGGGGCAGCTACAATGCCAAGGAAGACCTTTATACGTTCACCGACAGCTCCTATATCATGACCAAAACCCAGGAACTGTGGGCCGACACAATCGTGTACCGGCAAACCGGACAGGACGCGGTATTGCGAAACAACATCCAGATCGCCGACCAGGAACAAAAAGCCATGGCTTTCGGCGATTACGGCCAATACTGGGGCGATAAAAAACAAGCCCTGCTGACCCGCGACCCATCGGTGCTTAGCTACGAGGAGGGGGAACAACCCGATACCGTTTTCATGCGCTCGGACAGCATCTTCATCTATACGCTGAACCGTTTCCGCAACGACTCTGTTCCGACGCAGAAAACGGCGGATTCGCTGGCAGCGGAAACTCCCGCACCGTTTCCTGCCGCAGACAGCGCGGCGGTCCGTCCCGCGACGAACGGGCCGGGACGTCCGCCGATTCCGACGCTCCCGGACGGGCAAGCTCCGCCACCTGCGTCTGCCCCCGCTCCGCCCCCGGTTCCGGCCGGAAACGACACGGAAACCCCGGCCGACTCCGCGCAACGGAACATCCCGGGCGAAACGGCCGACTCCCTGGCGCAATCGTAGCCCCCAATACCGGACTCCGTATCAATGAGCGACTCCGTCCGAAAGGCGAAAGAACGGCCGGTAGACCCCAAAAAGCTCGAAAAAGAGAGACTCCGAAAGGAAAAGGAAAAAGCACGCACCGCAAAAATCAAAGCGAAGATCAAAGCCTCGCGAGAAAAAGCAGCGGCGATCGCCCGGGCCCAGCAGGAACAGGAATGGGCGCGGCAGCGCAAAGAGCTGGCCCGTCGGTTCCTCAAAGGCAAAGCCACTTCGGAAGATACGCTGGCCCTGCTGAAACTGGATTCGCTGCAACAGGTTTTCGCAGCGGACACGCTGGCGGCCTCCCCGGATTCGACCGTGCAGAAAGCGCCGTCCTCCGCCCCTGCCGCGGATTCGGCGACGGTAAAAGCGGCCGCCGATTCGGCGGCAATCGTCGATCCGGCGGATTCGCTGGTAAGGATCGTCCGCGGATATTACAACGTGCGCATCTACCGCTCGGATTTCCAGGCCGTGTGCGACTCGATCGTGGGGTTCTCGATCGACTCGACGATCCACATGTACACCAATCCGGTGCTGTGGAACGGGGAAAACCAAATCACGGCCCAGACGGTCGATATCTTCACGAAAAACCAAACCATCGAAAAAGCGGTGTTCAAAGGGGAACCGCTGATGTGCTCGAGGGTCGATTCGACGCATTTCAACCAGGTGAAAGGCAAAGTGATCGAAACCTACTTCAACAATGGGGAGATCTTCAAAACCGATGTGAACGGAAACGGCCAAACCTACTACTACATGGAGGACGGAGACAGTACCGACCGGTACATCAGCGGATTCTTGGTCGCGGAATGCGCCGACATCACGTTCCGATTCACCGAGCGGCAGGTCAGCGAGATCGTCTACCGAGGCAACCCGTCCTATTCGATCTACCCGATGGATAAAATTCCGGAAACGCAGTCGCAGTTGATGAAAGGATTCAAATGGGAAATCGAGCGCAAGCCGACCAAAGAGCAGGTCTTCACCCGAACGATCCGTCCGTCGCAGCGCGCCCGTTACGAAACGTTGAGCAAACCGACCTATCCGATCACGGGACGCATCGACAAACAGCGTACGGAACTTCCGAAATCGGGTTGGATTGACCGGACGGACCGTTACCTGAGCCAGGAGGCTCTGGAATTCGTCCGCTCGCTGGGGAATTGATCTTTCGGACACGAAACGACATACGGACTCATATTTTAACCGCATATATTTTTTAACCTAAATCTGACTTGATGAGAAAAATCGTACACCTGTTGCAATCCGTAGTACTTCTCGGGGCGACCGCCGCATCGGTGCATGCCCAGCCGGTAGCCTTCGCCGCAGAACGGGAAAACTGGCTGCGCAAAGCCGCCGACAACATGCCGAAACTAACCGAAACCGTCAAAAAACCGCAATGCCTCGTCCGCAGCGAAAAGGATCCGGATGCCTTCCAGGGCTGGAAGATGGTCGAGACCGACGGCATGGAAACGCTGTACAACCAATCGTTCAAGGCGCTGAAAGAGGTGACCGTCGATTTCGGGGAACATCTTACCGGCTACTTCTCGTTCACGATCGGCAAACTGAACACCGACGCCGACGCTCCGTTGCGGTTCCGCCTGACGTTCGCCGAGGTGCCCGCCGAACTGAATACCCCCTTCGATCCCTATCCGGGCGGTCTGAGCCGCGCATGGCTGCAAGACGAAGTGGTCACCGTGATGCGCGCGCCGGCGACGGTCACGCTGCCCCGCCGTATGGCCTTCCGTTATGTAAAGATCGAGATGCTGGCCCATTCGTCGTTCGATTTCGCCATTACCGACATGCAGTTTACCGCCGTAACGTCGGCGAGCGGCACGCCCGAAGAACTGGCTCCGACCACGGATCCCGTCATCGCCCAAATCAACCGGACGGGCCTGACCACGCTGAAAGAGTGTATGCAGACCGTCTACGAAGACGGCCCGAAACGCGACCAACGGCTGTGGATCGGCGATCTGTACCTCGAATCCCTCGCCAATACCTACTCGTTCAAGAACCATGAACTTACCCGGCGCTGCCTCTACCTGCTCGCCGCGCTGGCCGACGAAGACGGCTGGTTGCATGCAACGGTGTTCGAATACCCCGACCCGCACCCGCAAACCGGGCAACACTGCATGGATTACAGCCTGCTCTACGGAGTAACCCTGTACGAATACCTGAAGGCCACCGGCGACCGCGAAACCGCCGAAGATCTATGGCCGGTGGTGGTGCGCCAGATCGAATTCGCCCGCACCTACCTCAAAGACGACATCTACGACATGGACAAGAAACCGCAATGGTGGCTTGTTTTCGACTGGAAAGAAGACCTGAACCGCCACGCGCCGATGCAGGGGCTGATGACTTTCGCCATCGACCGGAGCTACGAACTCGCTCGGATGCTCGGACGCGAACAGGAAGTGGCCGAATGGCCCGGAGTTGTCAAAGCCATGCGGAAGGCTTCGCGGAAAAACTTCTACGATTCGAAAAACGGAGTCGTCGTATCCGGCTCGGACAGGCAGGTTTCCTACCTATCGCAGGTATGGATGATTCTTTCGGGCACGCTGTCCCAAAAAGAGAGCGTCCGGGCGCTCGAAGCCGCATTTGCCGATCCGGCAAGCTGCTATCCGGGCTCTCCCTACGCCTACCACTATCTGATCGAAGCAATGCTGCACTGCGGCATGAACCGGCAGGCAAAAGAACTGCTGGTCGATTACTGGGGCAGTATGATCCGCAAGGGAGCCGACACTTTCTGGGAAGTGTACGATCCGAAGGACGACTTTAAATCCCCCTATAATTTCTACCCGATCAACAGCTACTGCCATGCCTGGAGCTGTACACCGGTCTATTTTATCAACAAGTACAAAGAAATTTTCCAGCAATAACGACCGGCGGACGGCGTTCCACAATTCGCTGCCCGTCGATCGGATCCGGTTCCCGTAACCGATCCCGACCCTATCCGGAACGTTTTCTGAGGATCAGAAACGTTCCGGATTTTTTTATTTCATTCGAACGGAAGACCGCCTCGACCGACACCAATATTCCCGATACGCCACGCCCGCGGTCGTAATAGCAAAAAGCGAAGATATTTTTACCAAAACTGTTTGCAGAATAAATTATTTGGTATATATTTGCACTCGCAAAAGAGAAACATCGGGTTCGATTAAAAAACTTCAACCGCTCTCTTTTGGAAACATATTCCTCAATAGCTCAGTTGGTTAGAGCACCTGACTGTTAATCAGGGGGTCCAAGGTTCAAGTCCTTGTTGAGGAGCCAGAAAATCAAGAGGTTACGATGAAAATCGTGACCTCTTTTCTTTTGTGTACATACAATTTGCATACAAATATATTCAAAGTCACAATCTGAATATTAACAAAAAAAATCAGAATTTATCACTTACCAAGATAATTAGCCTTTTGTATATGATCTAATAAATTAGTTTTATTAAATTTGTACATATTTTATCGAAAATACATTACAGATTATTATATAAATAGATGAAAGCAAAATTTAAAACATTACTCCAAAGTATTGTTGTTACATCCATAGCCACTTTAGTTCAAACACATGGACTAAAAGCTGTACCTAATTATCATTTATCAGATGATGCGGCAGAGGATGACAACCTTACACTATCCAAATCGTCGAATAAACTGAACGTCAAAATGCTGTTGCATTTGAATAGTGACGATACGTATCTACTGGCCGCTCATCGAAGCCACAGTTCACATCGAAGTCACAGTTCGCATAGTTCACATAGTTCTGGTTCTTCGCATTACTCTCATACTTCACATTCATCGCATTCTTCAGCGTCATCCCATTACTCATCAACTACGACAACAGTCAAAACTTATTCTCTCGGACAACGGACGATCAGCAGTGGCGTTAGCGGCGAGGATGTCGAAGATTTAGCAAAACTTTTGGTAAAATATCGTTATCTGGATGAGTCTTCTGTACAAAAAGATTATTTGGGAGATGTTTGCTGCGACATTCATATTACCAAAGCAATTAAAGCGTTTCAAGAAGACGCCAAATTAAAAACAGACGGTATAGCGGGATCAGTAACTATATCCAAGTTACAACATTGGTCTCCAGAATTAGGAGATCGGGTCTTGAAAAAAGGTATGTATGGTTCTGATGTCGCTGAATTGATAAAGGTACTTATTGCTCAAGATCTATTATCTGATTCAGATATCGAAGACGAACAGCTATTTGATGAACACGTAGAAAAAGCGGTAAAGTCGTTTCAAAAAGATCATAATATCACAGCTACTGGTATAGTAGACAATAAAACATTGTCTATCTTAATAAAACTGTAATGTACGATATCAAACTCAGGGATGACAATCAGATCATTTTATATGTAGATACAAAGATATACAATGACAACGTTATATCTAAAGTATTATATTGGTTGTCAGAAGACTATATTATAAGCAGAAAATATATTGCAGGCTCAGTAAATCAAAAAATCTGTTTCAATAAAATTAACGGAATTATTTCCGAAGAGGAATTTTGTCGTGTTAAAAAACGTCTCAACCACGATTTCATTGACTTCAAGACTCGGCAGATTATAGATGAAGAAACAAAAGATTTACGTAATATTTTATTTGTAAAAGCCTTTGCAAACCGGGACGATTTTATAGAATTCGACTTCTCCGACAAACAATAACCAATGTATTATCTGCTTCCGTTCAAATTTAACATATTCAACGGCAAAGAACTGTTGATTAATGACCTAGGGGATTACATGATCGTCCCACGCGGAACGGTACAGCGTATCGCAAATAAAAATATCGAAAAAGACGAGGAACTGTATAAAAACTTAACAGCTTCGTTTTTTATTAGCGAGACGCCTGTTCCGGAACTATTAGATGTAATGTCTGTCCGACTGGCAACCCGGAAAGCTTTTTTAGATCACTTTACCTCATTGCATATTTTCGTTCTGACACTCCGATGCAACCAAAATTGCATCTATTGTCAGGCATCAAGTAGGGAAAAAGAATTGCACGGATACGATATGTCGATAGATTCTTTGAAAAAGGCTGTCGATTTAATGTTCTGTTCTCCATCGCCTTGTCTGACAATGGAATTTCAGGGAGGAGAACCTACTTTAGTTCCCCAGTTAATACGTTTCGCTATTGAATATGCAGAATCAAAAAATGAGAACGCAAACAAAGAAATCAATTATGTCATTTGTACCAATAGCGTTAATCTGACTGACGAAATACTGGATATTTGTGAAAAATATAAAGTTTTGATTTCAACCTCTTTGGACGGCCCGTTATTTTTGCACAACCATAACCGGGGGAAACAGGACAGTTATCAGAAAGTAATTGCAGGGATAACGAAAGCAAAAGAACGTCTTGGGCAACACCGAGTTTCGGCCTTGATGACAACATCCGAAGACTCGTTGAACTATCCCCAAGAGATTATCGACAGCTATCGGGAAAATCAATTTCACAGTATTTTTATACGCGCATTGAATCCTTATGGACTGGCACGAGAAAATAAAGACTGGAGTCTGTATTTTGATCGATTTGTTGATTTTTATAAGAAAGCATTGGACTACATTATCAAGATCAATTTGTCAGGAGAAATGTTTGTCGAAGAATTTACAACTTTGATTTTGAGAAAAATTCTCACTCCGTTTCCAATTGGTTTTGTGGATTTGCAGTCTCCTGCAGGAATTATCAATGCCGTTATCGTATATAATTACGATGGTTACGTATATGCATCGGATGAATCAAGAATGTTAGCCGAGTTCAATGACTACACATTTCAGTTAGGAAAAGTATCGGATGATTATCTTTATTTGTTTTATGGGGAAAAAGCACAAAAAATAGCACAGTTGTGGACTACTGAAACAATAGCCGGATGTGCGGATTGCGCTTTCCAGTCCATTTGCGGAGCCGACCCCGTTCGTAATTATTCCACACAGGGAAATATGTATGGTTTCCGACCGACTTCAACATTCTGTAAAAAACATAAAGCAATTATCGAACATATTTTCACTTTATTGACGGAGCAGGAAGAACGAGTCTTACCTATTTTTAAACGCTGGCTTACAGGTACAAGAGGATAAAATGAGAGATACCATCGACATAAACTCCAATGATAATGCATTGTTTGTCACAGCACAATGCAATAATCGCTGTGTTATGTGCTGCCAACCGCCCTTGAGTAAACCTGATCTCGATTTTCTTTTCGATAAAAATATTGCGCTGATTGATTCTGCGCCACCGGAATTAATCAGTATCACGGGAGGCGAACCGACACTTTTGGGAGATCGTTTATTAAAACTCATCGGTCATATTCGCTCAAAATTGCCACAAACGGAAATCCATTTGCTAACCAACGGGCGGAAGTTCTCGGACAGAGAATTTACTCGGAGGCTAGCCGATTGCGGAACCGATAAATTATTATTGGGTATTCCAATCCATTCGGATTGTGTCCAAGATCACGATACAATAACACAAATACAAGGTTCGTTCAACGAAACCATGCGCGGACTGTATAATCTGGCTCGGTTCGATTTCGGAATTGAATTACGGGTAGTCCTGACAAAACTAAATTATCAGCGATTACCGTTTCTACCTAATTTCATATACCGAAATCTCCCTTTCGTCCAGTACATATCGTTAATGGGTTTAGAATACACAGGCTATACTATCAAAAATAGGACACAGGTCTGGATTGAGCCAGTCGATTATCAAAAAGAATTGGAATCCGCTGTTATCGGACTATCTCAATGGAAAAAGGATGTATCTATTTTTAATCTACAACACTGTTTATTAAATCAGTCATTATGGTCTTATGCAAAAAGATCGATATCGGATTGGAAAAATATATATGCTCCATGTTGCCATGAATGTGCCGTAAAAGAAATGTGTTGCGGATTATTCGGAACATCCAAATATCAAAGTATCAATATCAAACCAGTTCAAACCATTTAGTCCGCTTCATTATTATATTCTTGTTAAACCAATACCGTGCTTTTTCCAGAGTTTCGGGAAGATACATCGCGCAGCGGTCGCCCGATCCGAGGAACGGGTTTCCGAACCGGTATAACCTGTTGAGCGCAAAGACCGACAGGGGCGGATAGGCATGGATACGGAACAGCCGGATATTTCTAACACGTCGGCGGAACCAGCCGCGCGAACGTAGAACCGCATCGGCATAATACACGAAAATCAGTACCCGGACATCGTATTCGTATTTCTCGATGTAGACCGTCCGGTTCTCGGCATTGAACAGGTATTCCATAAATCCGCAAAGGCGGCAGTCATATCCCGCCCTGCACACGAGCCGCACGTATTCGTCCATGCCGATTATCCGGATTTTCACGTTCAGCCGCTTTTCGTACAGGGCGATCATATCCGCCATCAGGTCATGGATCGGCTGAAAACACGGTTTCGTCAAATCGTCCAGATCGGGATCGCCCTTTACCCGCAGCCGACGCAATATATCGCTCGGAATCTCCCCACTGCGGATACGGAAATGCTCCCGGACAAAGCGGGCGAGCATTTCCCGGTTCGCTTTTTCATTGTTCATCCCTCTGCTTTTTATCCATGTAACGGTGCGCGTACTTTCTTATCATCGGGTAGATCGTCAGATAGTTCATAAAATGAAGAATCTGGAACGGCGGGGTTTCGATCCGGCGGTTACGCAGAAAAGCCGTGTAGCGCAGTAGTTTTTGGTAACGGAGAAAATTCAGCATCACGATTTCCGGCGGGGTGCGGTACGATTCTCCCAGAATCTGATGGTAACACCGGTCATGCAGTTCGTAGGCGTACAAATAGATCGCGTAGGTCAGGATTTGTCCGGGTTCGGCGGTCTGGTCGGCAAACTTCATCAGCACTCCGACCGGGTCGCACTCCAACCACGACACCAACAGCGGATCGGGGATTTCGTGCTGGCTGACGAATACGACGGTATGATTTTGCAGGAAATCGGCGCTTCGGTTATAACGGTCGAGTTCGTGCGGGGATAATAAGGGTTCTTTTTCCATAATGATATTCAATAATAGTAATTTGACAAATCGTTTATCGACACAGGTTGCAGACGGCACCGCAAACCAGCCAGAGGGAGACGATACTACTACGGGGAACAACGATGTCGGCAAAAGGATTTTGGGCAGGAACGCGTCCGGTCAGTCCGGCCAACTCATTCAGCCCTGCCCGTCCATTTTGTCCGTTCAGCCCGGCAGAACCGGGCAAAGCAACTCCGGGCAAAACTGTTAAACGGACAGACCGATCCGGCGCGGGTTGCAGGATGCGGAACAGGCGGAAGTGTTCGGTTTCGACCAGATGGATATTGCCGTAGAGGATTGAGCCTTTTTGCTCCCGGAGCAACAGCAATGAATTTCGCAGAAACGGATTCAGCAGATCGTCCGCGTAAGGTACGGCGAACTCCGCCCCGTGGGACGATGCCGCCGAGAGGATCAGGCAGTCGTCCGGTTCGCCCCGGAACAGGCGTTCGGGCAGCGTGCGGTACACCGGAATCCGGGCGACGGAGCCGGAGATTTCGGACAAAGATTCCCCGCAGCCGAACATCAGCCATGCAAGGCTGAAGGCGGGATATTTCTGGTGGATTCGTTTGGCCACGTTGGGACTGATGCCGTTATTGCCCCGCCTGATCTGGTAGAGGGTTTCCCCGCACGACAGACCGATGGCGCGGGCGAAGGCATTGACCGAAAGGCCCGAATGTTCGATCACTTTGCACAGCCGTTCCCAGTTTGCGTTGGTCGGTGCTTCCACGGCTCGTTATTTTACAGGATTGGAAAATAGCGCCCGCGATTCCGCCGCAGAGAAGTAGATTGGTTTTGTGCAGGGAAAAAAAGAGGGCGCATTTGCAGCCCCACAAGACAGGTCTTAGGAAACCCGATACTGGAAACTGTCCTGCGCCCTTGCCTGCTATCCGTCGAAACGAATAAACACAACAAGGTCAGACAACGTTTACACCAGTATCAAACCCTCTCGAAAGAGGTTCCTAAGTTTGTCTTGTGGCATAAAGAGTTGTAACCCTTTATATTGTTATGTCCTCCGGCTATGCCGAATCGTCGTAGTTCCTTAAAGTTTGCATAGTAATTGCTTTTAGGATTGTTCCCAGACGGCTTATGCCGTCCCTATACAACAAACCTTTTTAAGGAACCGTAAAACAAAGATACGAATAAAAATTAATTCAGCGCAACGGGTATGTATTTCTGGAAATTTCTTGCTAATTTTGTGAATATGAAGAACTCGATCGACTTCCTGCCCGAGCGCAAACAACGCGATTTGCACGAACTCGTCCGCCTGATCCGCGACGAGGTAAAAGATGTCGTGATGGTTATTCTTTACGGCAGTTACGCCAAAAACACCTATGTCGAGTGCGACGAACGCCGCGACTTTGGCGTGAAAACCTATTTTATGAGCGACTACGATATTTTAGTCGTGACGAAAAAGCGGTTGGGAGTGCGGGAAGGCACTGCCGAAACCCGTATCCGGGACCGTTTTTTGGAAAGCCGGGCCGACGAATTTCAGACTTGGCCGCAGTTTATCAATGAAAGTATTTCCAAACTGAACCATGCACTGTCCGAAGGACGTTATTTTTACGTCGATATTTTGAATCAGGGGATTATACTCTATGATTCGGGGGAATATCAGTTGGCCGCGCCGCGCGAACTGAATTATTCTGAAATTCAACGGATGGCACAGGAATATTTTGATGATAAATTCCCGGATGCATATCGTTGTTATGAAACAGCTAAATTTAATACGTCCAAAGGTTGGTATCATTTGGCAGCTTTCATGTTACATCAAGCGGCTGAGACTTTTATAAAAACAATTCCGTTAGTTTATATCCTATACGGATATAAAGAACACGATCTCGATTTCCTAATTAAAAAGTGCAAACCTTTCACGATGGAATTAGCCAAAGTTTTCCCGCGCGATACTCCGGAAGAGGAACGCCTGTTCAAACTGTTGCAGCGGGCCTATATCGAAGCGCGTTACAACAAAAAGAACTTCATCGTAACCAAAGCCGACATCGACGCTCTTACCCCCAAAGTCGAACAGCTCCGCGATATTACCGAAAAGATTTGCACCGAACGGATCGCCGAATACAAAGCGTTAAAC
>ENA-UONT01001261-UONT01001261.1-human-gut-metagenome-genome-assembly--contig:-CS20-NODE-1261-length-22384-cov-4.257154_pt1 | contig 22384 bp, 18 predicted proteins | sample MGYA00242459_ERZ724006 | MGnify/ENA metagenome assembly ERZ724006 | reverse complement strand
GGCAAGCCCGATAAAAAATAGATGAGCTCTACTTAGAAGCTGTTTTAAAACATAAAAACCGCACCGAATATTCGGTGCGGTTTTTATATGCCTTGTAAGAAAGATTAAACTCTTCTTTCTTTAATACGGGCTTTTTTACCGGTCAACGCACGCAGATAATAAAGTTTAGCGCGACGTACTTTACCGCGACGGTTCACTACAATCTCTTCGATGAAAGGCGACTCGATGGGGAAAATTCTTTCCACACCTACATTACCCGACATTTTACGAACCGTGAAACGCTTTTTGTTACCGTGACCCGAGATACGGATAACATCTCCGCGGAATTGCTGGATACGCTCTTTGTTACCCTCTTTGATACGGTAAGATACGGTAACGGTGTCACCACTACGAAACTCGGGGTGCTCTTTACCGCATGCGAATGCTTCTTCTGCAATCTTTACTAAATCCATTTTTAATAGCTATTTAAAATGTTCATACTGAAACGTAATTTAACAGGCCACTTCTCCTGCCAGAGATTACGAAAAGCGGGGCAAAGTAACGACTTTTTCGCCACATAAACAAATATGCCGTCGATTTTTTCGGACAAACCGCTCTTGCAAGGTTAACAAAATTCAATCTTGGGAGCAATTTTTTGATATATTATCTTCAAATTTGTAATTTCGTCCAAGAGAAAAAACGACATACTAACATTCTTCACATCATGATAAGAAAACTCATAGGAATAACGGCCATATATTTGTCCGTTTCTTTGTGCGGACTGGCACAAACCGAACGCATCGTCATTCTGCACACCAACGACACCCACAGCCAAATGGAACCTTTCGCAGCCACCCACAAAAAATACGGAGGTTTGGGAGGGGCAACGCGACGCATGGCTATCATAGACAGTATCCGCAATGCCGAACCTAACGTATTATTAGTCGATGCCGGCGACGCTATCCAAGGGACACCCTATTTCAACCTTTTCAAAGGCGATGCCGAATTCGAAGCGATGAACGCCATGCGTTACGATATTCGCACTATCGGGAACCATGAATTCGATGCGGGTATGACCAAACTGGCTCAACTGATAAAAAACTCGACAGCCGATTTTATCTCTTCCAACTACGACGTATCCCACACACCTTTGCACGGAACCTTGCAACCGTGGGTCATTAAAAAAGTCGGGAAATATAAAATAGGATTTTTAGCCCTGAACGTCAATCCCGCCAATCTCATTCCTTCGGAATCGTGTAAAGGAGTGATATTCCACGATCCTATCCAAGCAGCCAACGAAACCGCCGCTCTGCTTAAACAAAAAGGTGCGGATATCGTCGTGGCCATATCGCATTTAGGATACACGGCACAAGACAAAAAAGACGTCACCGACCCACAAATAGCGGCAGCGAGCAGCGACATAGACATCATCATCGGGGGACATTCGCATACGGTCATCAATCCCGACAGTATAGACAATAATCCTCTCTCTACCCTACAATACCAAGTTAAAAACAAAGATGGGAAAAACGTACTCATCGCTCAAACCGGAATGAGCGGAGCTTACTTGGGTTGCATTACCATAGAACCTCGAAACTAACTACTAAATCGTTATGAAGAAATTAAATACATACTGTTCCATCGGCTGTCTTTCGGTCGTTTTGTCAATCCTCTCGTCCTGCTCCACGTCCCGACAGGAATTCGACATTTCTTACAAACTCATTCCCGTCGATGCCCGTTGGGACAAGACTCCCGAACCGCTAATGGAACAAATAGTCGATAAATACAAGACAAGTGTCGACAGCATAATGAGTATCGTCATCGGGAAATCGAGCCAATACATGGCTCCGGGCAGACCCGAAACCTCATTGACCAACCTCTCGGCCGACATCATAAAAACCGAAGTTCAACGAGATTTCGGTCAATCGGTCGATTTCGCAATTATCAATACAGGGGAGATATTACATTGGGCGAAATATATTCTATCTTCCCTTTCGATAATACATTATGTCTCATAAAACTAAAAGGTTCCGACGTACGCGAGTTACTCAATATCGTAGCTTCCCGGAACGGAGAGGCCGTGAGCAAAGATGTACACATGACTATTGCCGACGAAAAAGCCATCGAACCGACTATCAACGGCAGACCTATCGACAACGATCGTATCTATTCCATCGCCACGATAGACTATGTAGCCAATGGCGGAGATCACATGACCCCGTTCCTGAATGCAATAGAACGGAAAAACAGCAACACTTTCATGAGAGATGCCGTTATAAATTTCATCGAGAGAGAAAACCGGGAGGGACGCACCATCGCACCTCCCAAAGGGGGACGCATAATCTCATCGAATAACAAGTAACCGGACATGAAAAAGATAATTGCCTGTATCGGGACGTTTTTTGCTTTGGTAGCCCTATCTACGCAAGCTAAAAACCCGTATCTACTTCAAACGGCCGATCGGTCGGCTATGGAGCACTGGGTCGACTCGGTGTTCGAAACGCTTTCTCCCAAAGAGCGAATTGCACAACTGTTAGTTATTACAGTGCGCAACAGCGATACCCCGCAAAACCGTAAAACGTTACAAAGGCTCATACAGGAGCAAAAAATCGGGGGACTGCTTTTCGACTCAGGAACAGCAAAAGACCAAGCCAACTTAACAAACTACTGTCAGTCCTTATCCAAAGTTCCCCTGATGGTCACTCTCGACGGAGAATGGGGGCTCGCCATGCGTTTGTCCGACACACCCCGTTTTCCGGTCAACATGATGTTGGGAGCCGTTCAAAACGATTCTCTCCTCTACGAATACGGCCGTGCCGTAGGGAAGCAATGCAAGCGCATGGGCATACATGTCAATTTTGCTCCGGTTCTCGACATCAACAGCAACCCGCGTAATCCGGTAATCGGCAAACGTTCTTTCGGAGAGTCTTTAAAAAATGTCTCGTCCAAAGCTATCGCATACGCCAAAGGATTGGAATCCGTAGGAGTCATGGCCGTTGCCAAACATTTCCCGGGACACGGAGATACCTCGGAAGACTCGCATAAGACACTCCCCCTTGTTCCTCATAGCAAGGGAAGGCTCATGAGTACCGAAATACCTCCATTCAAAGCATATATCGACAGCGGGCTATCGGGCATAATGGTGGGGCATCTGAATATTCCTGCATGGGATGCCACCAATACCCCCTCTTCCTTATCGCCGATTATCACCCGCGAACTTTTATGCGACTCCTTAAATTTCGAGGGGTTAATATTCACCGATGCTTTAAAAATGAAGGGAGCATCGAAATTCGGCAATACGGCACTACGAGCCATACTCGCCGGGAACGACATCGCTCTGAACCCATCGAAACCCGAAGAACAGCTGAACAGCATTTTATCGGCTATCGAGCAAGGAGAAATAACTCAACAGGCCATCGATGAAAAATGTAAAAAAGTGCTACGCTACAAGTACGTTTTCGGATTAGCAATCTATACACCCATAAAAACCAAAAACCTTATCGAAGATTTGAACGCTCCCGAATACGATGCCCTTAACCGAAAGCTCAACAGCGAGGCCATGACCTTGCTACGTAACAGTCAAAATCTAATTCCTATCACACATTTGAACAAGGGCAGAATCGCCGTTGTATCCGTGGGGAACGACACGGAATCGGTTTTCCAGAAAACAATAACGCTATACGCCGACAACATAGGCCGCTTCGACGACAGCAATCCTCTGCCTTCACTGCTGGACACACTGAAACATTACGATAAAATCATACTGGCTGTACATAGCGGCAAAGCCGAACATAGAGCCAGAATCGGCCGTATATGCCAAACCGGGAAAGCAATAGTCGCATGCTTTCTCTCCCCTTATCAGATGAATCGGTTAAGTCACGAATTGACTCATTGCAAAACGCTTCTATTAGCCTACGAAAATACCCCGTTGGCACAAGAATATGCAGCACAAGCCCTATTCGGAGGATATGCCATAAAGGGAAAATTACCCGTAAGTTTAGAAGGTTCGTTCAAACTGGAAGAAGGCATATATATTCCAAAGTGCCGATTGGGATATGCGATTCCCGAATCGGTCGACATGGACAGCCGGATATTGTCTGCTGTCGATTCCATTATAGCACAAGGGATTAAAGAAGAAGCATTCCCGGGCTGTCAATTATTGGTTGCCCGACAAGGAACAGTAGTCTGGAACAAGGCTTACGGATACTTCGACTACGAAACTCACCGCCATGCAGTCGCCACAAACGACCTCTATGACTTGGCATCCGTCTCGAAAGCGACTGGTACTTTACCGGCTATCATGAAGGCTTATGACAACGGACGTATAGACTTGAACAAACCGATGAGCAAATACTTCGCTCCACTGCGAAATACCGATAAAAAAAGCCTGACGGTCAAAGAAGCTCTTTTACATGAAACCGGTATGCCTGCCTCATTGCAAATGACTTCGGCCATTATCGACCCCAACAGCTTCACGAAACCATTAATCAAGCGTAGGAAAAGTAGCATCTACTCCATACAAATAGGGAATAACGCTTTTGCCAACCGCAATGCCCAACTACGCAAAGACCTACTATCCTCTCGGAAATCGGATCGATTTCCCATGAGAATCGCCCAGAATTTATATGGTTCGAAATCTTTGCCCGACACCCTTATCAACCGTATCATCGAGTGCAAATTACGCCCCTCCAAACGATACTTATATAGCTGCCTGAATTTCGTCTTATTGAAAGAGACTGTCGAAAGCGCCACCGGCATTGCGATGGACAAATATTTGCAGCAAAACATCTACGGACCCTTAGGCATGCAAACGACCGGATATCGCCCTCTCGACCGATTTCCAACCGAAAGAATCGCACCGACAGAATGCGACAACTTTTACCGGAAGCAACAACTAATAGGGTATGTCCATGACGAAACAGCATGTTTTTTCGGAGGCGTACAAGGCAATGCCGGACTCTTTTCCAACGCCAACGATTTGGCTAAACTATGCCAAATGTGGCTAAACAAAGGGACATATGGAAACGAAAGAATTTTATCCCCGAAAACCGTAGAACTGTTTCTGACAGAAAAAAGCTCGACCAGCCGCAGGGGGCTGGGATTCGACAAGCCCGATATGGAAAACCCGGAAAAGAGCCCTACGGCCATCGAAGCATCGGCATCGGCCATCGGTCATTTAGGCTTCACCGGCACTTGCTTTTGGATAGATCCCGAACAAGAACTCATCTATATATTTTTATGTAACCGGGTATATCCCTCCCGCACGCATGGCGCGTTATCTCAATTGAATATACGTCCCGAATTATTCTCGACCATTTACAGGTCCATAAAAAATCATTCGAAATAGAACGACAATATCACCATATTCGATGTCGCTTTCTTCAAGGACTGAGTAAATTTAATATCGGCCGGATCCCTCAAATCATTTCGTTTCCGGTTAATAACGTCTGTAAGTCCGAAACAGAATTTCAATTCGGGAATCAATTTAAAATATGGTAAATAAAAGTCACAACCGAGGCCGATAGTCAAATAACCGTCAAATGTATTCAGTTTAAGCAAATCGTTTCTCTTTTTCGATACGTCGGCCGTTCCCATGACTCCCCCGATCAAGTATGGACGGAAATTATTACAACGCAAAGCACTGAACTTCAATTCGATAGGAACGACGATATAATTCGATTTAATGTCTTGTGTCCGATATTCCTGCGTCGCCGTCTCTCTAAACTTCACCACTTTATTCCCGAAAAATATACCCGGCGAAAATCTCAAATTCAAATGGGGGCACAAATAAAGGTCGGCCATCAAATTCACATTGAACCCGGGTGAAAAATCGGGAATATCCATGTACCAACTTTCTCCACCATCGGTAACGAAACCCGAATGTACAAACTTCATATCTTGCACATGCGTACCAATAGAAAAGCCCAAATGCAAGAGTTTATGATCTGCATACGGTAAATTCTGTACTTTACGAGGTTGAGCACATACACATACCGGCCACAACAACGCTATGCACGCCACGAAAACGTACAATCGTCCCACGTATCTACGGACCGTAAATCCATGTAATACTTTCCCTTGTATATCACTACCTCTATTCATAGTACGATAACTATTTATCAAACGGAAAAACAAGCGGTATATTGTTCCACAGGAATTGTATTTGACACACAAATTCCTACTCCTTTTCTTTTGCAATAGAGATAAAAATGCTACTTTTGTGTCGCAATTAGATCTAATTATTTCAAACTAAAAACTAAAAACAATGGCTTACGTAATTAATGACAACTGTGTGGCTTGCGGTTCTTGCATTAGCGAGTGTCCGGTAGAAGCGATTTCGGAAGGTGATATCTACAAAATCGATGCAGACAAATGTTTGAGCTGCGGTACTTGCGCTGAGGTTTGTCCTAACGACGCTATCCACGAAGCATAAGCACACCGGTAAAAAAATTAAAGAAAAGGCTACTTGGTAAAACCAAATAGCCTTTTTTAATTCAGCAGAAAATTCGTAGGGGTAGATTTGAATTTTAGAGATGAATCTCTTGCCGACAGCCTCATTCCGAATCTTCTTCGGATAGGGGTTGGGAAAGACAACATAGGAGTTTTCGATTGTAGGACTTAACCCCTCCGTCACTTCGTGACACCTCCCCTATATTTTGCGTTGCAAAACACAGGGGAGGAAGTTAAACAAAGACACTCTCCACGGATCACCTATTGAGCTTATTTTTTTATTATCACGAAACTCCAATTCACAAAACAGAAAATAAAAAACGTGACAACTCATATCCGAGAAGTCACGCTTTCTATAAATAGTTATAACTCTTATCAGTTATTATCCGCCGGTTTCACCGATACATACGAACGGTTTTCTCTACATTTACGGAACACTACCGTACCGTTTACCAATGCGAACAACGTATGGTCTTTTCCAATACCCACGTTTTCTCCGGGATGATGAACAGTACCTCTCTGACGAACCAAAATATTACCGGCCTTAGCATATTGTCCACCGAATATTTTGATACCCAATCGTTTGCTTTCCGATTCACGACCGTTCTTCGAACTACCAACACCTTTCTTATGTGCCATTTTCTTAGAAGTTTAATAGGGTTAAGCAACAATTTCTTTAACTAACACTTCGGTGAAATATTGACGGTGACCGTTCAATCTACGGTAACCTTTTCTTCTTTTCTTCTTGAAAACAAGAATTCTTTCACCTTTCACGAGGCCTTTTTTACCGAAACCGTCGTTCGAAACGACCTCACACACGACTTTCGCACCTTCCACGGTGGGAGTGCCCACGGTTACAGCTCCATCTTTATCGACGAGCAATACTTTGTCAAATTCGAGAACAGCTCCATGCTCTGCTCCCAGATAGTGGACAAACAATTTTTTTCCATTTTCTACCTTGAATTGTTGTCCTTGAATCTCAACAATAACGTACATTGTATTTTTATTTTTACGTTCTCTCTGCCGGGCGGGGTCAACCGAGACACCTCTTTTTGAGCCCATATCAGAATCAGCCCACAAAAGTACTACAAAAAATCATTCCGCACAAACATTCCGCCGATTTTCTCTGAAAAAGAAAATCAATACCTCCACAATCAATTCCTAAACAAAAATCTTTTTCTTGTAATATATTTCTCGGAACTCTTTGGGCGAACACCCTTTTTTCTTCTTAAATATGCGATTGAAATTCGACAGGTTATTAAATCCGCATTCATAGCATATTTCGGCAACCGTTTTCGTCGAATCGACCAACTGTCTTGTCGCATGCCCCAAACGAATATCGATAATATAATCCGACAGACTATTCCTGGTCTAAATTTGAAAAATCGGCTGAAAGAGACCGGCGTCATATCGGTAAGCTCCGCCAATTGCGACAATCTGATTTCTTCCGTATAATGTAAATTGATATACTCCTCCACTTTTTGTACCCGACGACTATCCGACGCAGTCTTGGATCTCGCGAAAGAACTGCTCGACAACGTGCGGGCATCATCACAAATCGACAATTCATACAGGATTGTCAAAAATTTTACGAACTGATAAAATCCCGGTTCTCCCTTTAACAAAGAGTCTATTGTCGAATAGACTTTCATCACCGCATGCAGAGGGAACGACAATCCCTTTTGCGCCCTATCGAGCATTTTACGGATAGACGTGAATTGCTTCTTGGCAATAAAATTATCGGAAAACAAATCCGGAGAAAACTGTATAGTAATTTCCCGAATCTGCTTGGATTGACAGTTTCCTTGTTCCCATACATGCTCCAAATTGTCCCCGCAGAGCAAGACCAAATCATAATCGCCGATTTCTTCTACCGAATCTCCGACAATCCGCCTTACTCCTGCTCCATTCTCGACGAAATTCAGCTCGTATTCCTTATGATTGTGCAAAGGATACGTAAACTCCGTTTTGTATCGTTCCACAATAAACAAGCAATCTTTTTCCGACAATGGAGATATTTCTGTAATGATATGCTTATTCATGCTATAACCATATAAATGAGGGTATAAAGATACATATTCCGTTCAGCATTCAAAATTATAAGTACAATTTTTATACCTCACCTCCAAAAAAATTAACACCCGTGCGGAATCGATTAAAAGCAAAAAAAACGAGAAACTCTCTCGGCTAACAATCTGATTCAGCAGAAAATCAACGGGGATAGAGTTGAATTTTAGAGTTGTGTCTCTTGTCTATAATCCTCTCTGAGCGACTATTGAACCGATATACTCTTTAATTACCGGCTAAGTCAAAATCTCCCGTATTTCTCCCGGCCGCATTTAAAAGAAATAGCCCAACTTATTGAATGACAATAAATTGGGCTAAAATCAGTCGGGGTGAGACGACTCGAACGTCCGACCTCCACGTCCCGAACGTGGCGCGCTAACCAACTGTGCTACACCCCGCACTTAGTTCTGCGGGGACAAAGATACACAAAGTTTGGGAAAAGTAAAACGAATCTTTCAAAAATCTATATTTAAAATAGAAATATCTTCTTTTTTTATTTTTACGGTAAAAAATTAGGAAGATAATCAAAAATAGTTCTATCTTTGCACACGCAAAAATGATGGTGCCATAGCTCAGTTGGTAGAGCAAAGGACTGAAAATCCTTGTGTCACTGGTTCGATTCCCGTTGGCACCACACAAAAAAAGGACTCGTAAAAACGAGTCTTTTTTTGTATTCGGACATTACTCACGACCGAGACACTCGGCAACATACAAAATATAGAGAAGCAGCGAAGACATTTCGACGAGAGTGAATATAATGCTTCCCTCTTCTCAAAATAAAAACGATAATCCGGCACAAACATCAGTCGCTACGATATCCGTGTTATAACGGTATTGTCCCCCTTTCAAATCAAGTTGCAACAGGTACTTCTTTCCTATTTGTCGAGAGCAGGTAAAAACGGCATAATAACCGACGTAATCGGAAGAAAGATTCTTATAATTATAACACCATGCGGATAGAAGGGCGTCATCGTCGATCGAGGAAGAAGTATGAAATAACCGACTATCAAAAGTCATAGCATAATTTCCACCTATTTCCAGTCGTAAAAACCAATCTTTCGACATGCGGGAAACAGACAGCGCTACCTCTGGCGTAATTTCTCTCACACTCATTTCCCGCAACGGATAGACATACTCAGCTTTTACTCGCCCATAATTTACTCGTGGTTGTACAGAATAATTCCACCCTTTTCTACGAACCGCTTCATAGAATCCCGAAAGGGTGAGTCTGTATACATGACTACTATACTGTTCGGCTTCTCCAATTTTCGGATAAATCTGGTTCGCCGCATCACCGAAAATATTTTCGGTCCCCAATTTCAATTCATAATTCCCAGTCAATTTTATACCCCAGCTCTCAATACCCGACAAACTTTTCCGATACAACAGCTCTCCGGCGAAAGTATGCCGCCCAATCCGAGCCATAGGCAATTCGTTCAAGGAAGATATAATCTTTTCACACGAGAAATAACGATACGCCACATTCCCCACGAAACCGATCGAACACGAAGTGTGCACACCCAAACTTCCTCCCCATTCGTATCCGTTATAATACGTGGAATAATTATTTCCGGCAAATCGGTTATAATGCATTCCCAACCCGGTGAGATGATAGACTTTCGAAACACCCAGCTCACTATAAAATTTAATTCCGTTGGTTTGCTTGTACTTTCGTCCAGAGACCGAAATATCGAACAAATAGGAAGGAGATACCGGTATCGACAAACCTAAGGAAAGCGACAAATCCGACGTGGTGTTTTTAGGTCTCGGATCTATTCCTCGATAAGCGACGGAGGCCTCGTACGAAAAATCACCGCCCCATGTTATCGATTCATAACGAGCGGCATATCCCCCTGTAAAGCTATAAATCTCTTTCGACAAGTCTCCGCCCACCGAATCGGCCAACAAATAGGGATACAACAGCTCCCAATCGGTGGTCTCGTTCCACTTCAAATTTTTCACACGTCCATTTCTATACAACGTATTTCCCCACAAACAATAATTCTTTTTTCGTATGTACGAATCGGCTTGAAAGCCTATCGACTTTTCACCGTCTCCCGATTGTAACAACACAGGCTCGCTCTCCGAAGTATATTGTCCGCCGACGGTTGCCCGCGTAAGAGACGAAGAATACCTGTCATAGCGTACCGCAGGATTACGATACGACAATTCGACAAAAGATGCAACTACCGATCGATGTTCCCACAGACGATCCCATATAGAAACCCGAACCGTATCTCCGGCTCGTAACTCACAGAGACACACCAAGCATAATACGCAAAAGACACACAACTTTTTCATATCCCTCTAATCTATCAACTCTTGACCTCTACTCCGTCATAGGTTTCCGTTTCGGCCTTCGTACCATTTGCATCTATCGCCGTATGCTGTTGCTCTATCAAAGAGGGCACACACTCGGTATTGAAATCGGCAGACGAATCGTTGGTATCCTTCAATACCCGACGACCGTCACGGGTGAGATAAAGCATTTTTCGACGCACACTTTTGAAATAGCGAGTCTTATCGTGGTCTATCGTACCACAGTGTGTCCACCCCCGGTCCAACGAAGGGGCCGTGACATTCCACACATACTCCGATTGTACACTGGTATTCACTGCATCGATAATCCATTCGTTCGGTACTTTATAGGCGGTTTGCTCCATCGGGAAAGTCCCGGCCGGTAAAACCATAACATAGGAATAGGTATATAAATTTTCGGTCAAGAATTTTTCTTTTTCAATGGGAATTCTCGCTATGGCAAATCCCCTGAATCCCCGATTGTGGAGAACCCAAAAACTTTTCGTGTAACAATACCACTTATCGAGATTAGGAACGGTCGGACTGTCTATATCCAAATGAGCGGGAACCGAGGATTCGTCATACCACTCATAATCCGCCCGACTCAAATCAAATGAATTGGGATTCGCGATACGATGGTCTATACCCGTATCGCAAAGAATAAACGACTCTCCGGGAGCGACCGGATGGTCTGTCCCGCTACCGGGGATTACATACACAGCCTGTACAGTCATGTGAGTGCTCATAATATCGGGGGTATAATCGAATTTTTGGGTCGTAACAAATTTCGACTCCATCAAAGCGACCCCATCGGCATATAGCATGTGGTCGGTATTGTTATAGATTTTCACATAACCATCTCCATAGTATTGTTTTCCAGAAGACTGCAATGTCCCGGTAAAAAATATTTCCTCTATAATGAAGTCGTCTTTATTCTCTACCTGATAACTACCGATAGTAACACTTCCTTGTGTTCCCATAAGCTCCAATGACCTAACATACCCCGATAACGAAGTATGAATTGTGCTATCGGCAGTTTGATAAGTTATCGCAGCTTCATAAGAACAATCGTATAATCCCTCGGGCAATGTAATTCCTTTACGGGTCGTAAAACTAGTAACCATACCCGACGTAATATTTCGAAATTCAAAGGTTTCACTTTCCACAGAAATCCCCGACAAATCCGACGGATACCGGACATCGATTTCGACAGTCGTCCAACGTATATCCCGTTCCTCGTCACAACTGCAAAACAAAGCCAGCATGCATAAGGAAACACAGAGTGTAATTCTATTCATATATTTCATAATCAAAAATTTTATCGATCATAACGTAAAATTAAGTTCCATACCGAAATAAGGATCCACATTGCGCCGTATGAGCAGACCATTCATCTTATATGAAGGAAGATAATCTAGAATACGATTAGCGAACAATGACAATCTCAACCATTTGCCTATCGTTTTGGTCGCTTTCAGGTTTACATAAACGGCCGTGGGTATTGTCTGTTTTTTATACAAATCGCCGTTATATGTCTTTATAAGAAACTGCAATTTAGGATCGGCAGCCGACTCCTCGGTATAGGGATATAACTTTCCGTCACTTGCTGCCATATAACTCACCGGGATTCCATTTTTCCACATTACCCGAGTCGAAACAAACCACATGCACTGTACCGATGTGGAAAAAATCAACCCCCATTCGGGTATTTGAGTATCTAACTGAAAATTAGTATTAAACTGTTCGTTTACTCGACCGTCGTTCCAATCGTACAAACCCACGTATTCTTCCGAAACCGGACGGTTGTCCACTACATCGGCCACAGTCTCGAACATAGGACGACTATTCGTATATACCGAACGGAACCAAGCTCCGTTTATAACGACGGCAGTCCTCAGTGCCGATATACGTTGTGAAGTAAATTGAAACTCGATACCCTGTTTATCGATGCGGCTCCCGTTGGCCGACTGTCTATAACCGTTCAACGCCTTCATATCGGTATAAGGAATGTCTTCCAAAGCAGGAGGCCCTTGTAACCCAGAGGCATCGACTGCCGAATGGTCATACTTCCGATAACTGAACGGAGCATAAAAAGAGGAAGTCCGAAATCCCGATGTAAGATTTTCATGAAAATAAGTTACCGACAACCGGTTTCCCTCAAATGAAATATCGCCTCGTACTTCCCACTTATGATTACGAGCCGGTTTCAAATCATAATTGGTTATATCTTCGATATAAGTAATTATATTTACCCGACTATATTCGAGCGGTTTATTCACATCGTAATAATTGAGTTGCACTATGTCGTTATACCACAAATCGGGATAAAGATAGTCGAGCGTAGGCATCTTGGTCGTCACACCATAACCTCCCGAAATCGAAATGTGCAAGTCTTTCCCAGCGACAGGAATCGCAGGGAAGCTCCATTGTGCATTCGCACGAGGATCTATATAAGGCTTTCCTTGTAACAAATATCGCTCGCTCATTCCTATCTGTGTCACAGAACGAGCTCCTACTTGCAGTTCCAATTTATTCTTCCCCAGCAAGAACAATGTATTTCCTTCCAAGAAGAACGACAGATTCTGCAAGGCCGGAATATCGCTATAAGCCCGAGGGCGAGCCCCCCAGCTCGTCGAAATAGGGTGGGATAAATCATAAACTTGCCCCTTCCCGAAATTTTTGGAATAATTCCATTCGCCACCGGCTTTGGCGTTCAACCGATATTTTGCGCCTTCCCAGCCGAACTCCCCTTTGGCTTTCAGAAAAGCATTCACCGGTTTCCCATCGCATAAATAATCAGCCACATACTCCGAAAAAAGATAAGTACCGTCATGAGCCCCGGGCTCTTTACCGGTAGGTGCAACCGTCGCTCGCTGAGGACTAATAAGCTTCGTCCTTTTCAACTGATCGGACTGAGCGCTCACCGACGCATCGAGATTTACCGTTTTTATCCATTTTAACCGAGGAAACGTCCATTTGAAATTGTTTGTCAAAGAAGCTCTGTTATACGACGATTTATATTTGTCTATTTTTTGATAGCTCAAATCGGGATCTGTCTTCACGTTATCGAAAGATCCCGTATAATCCGCACTCGGTGTCCATGTCATCTCCCACTTATCCCGCCTCCATAATTTCGAAATGCGAACAGAAAAATTCACTCGCTTATAATTTTCAAGATTATTCCGGGGATCTACTTTCGAGTCCAAAAAACCGCCGTCGACATTCAATGTGAAATCATGGTTGGGAACTGTAAAACCTTTCCCCACCGAAAACAATTTGCTATATTCATCGGCTTTAAAACGAGCTGTAAGGGGTGTCGCCTTTCTCACTCTCTTTATATTTACCATACCACTGGTAAGATTTCCGTATTCGGCCGAAGGTATACCCCGCACAATCTCGACACTTTCTATATCGTCTGTTGTCAGCGTGCGCATATCTACCCCTTTGTTCGTCATATTTCTGAGCGATTCCGGCGAGGTCCCGTCCGAAGAAGTTCCCCCGGGAATATATTGCAGATTCGCATCGCCGTTAAGAGGAGCTCCATCTACTAAAAAAAGAGTTCCCAACGATGTAATGGCATAATCGGGATTGGAATATTGTTCTCCCGATGAATTCAGCGTTCCCGTTTCTCTCAACTGTATGGAATTGACCTGTCCCATCGAAGGGGTCTTGGATATATTCCCCGGAAGCAGCTCCAATAAATCGCTAAAACTGGTAGGCTGCAAATGGGTCATCATTTCGCGATTTATCTTCGACGAGCTTACCAGCCCCTGCGACTCCCGCGCCGTCACGACAATTTCGTTCAACGAATTTCCCGAAGAGACCATTTTTACGGTCAGCTTCGTATCCCGTTTCAGTGTAACCCGTTTTTCATAACGATCGTATCCCACATAAGTAATACGCAGTATATAGTCGCCCGGATGCACAGAGGGAAAAGAAAATACTCCGTTATCTTTGGACAATACCGAATGAACCTCATCTCCATGCAGTAATTGTACCGTTGCAAACGATAACGGGTCTTTCGAACCTATATCCGAAATTACCCCCTCGAAAGAAACCGTAGCTACTTGCGATACATTCACAGAGTACATAGTCTCTATTCCCACATAACTTATTAATATAATGAAAAATAATCGAAGTCGCATGTCTTAATTTTTGTGGACAAAAATACAAAATGCATAAATCTCGCACCCTCACCAAAAATGGCTATTCTATGTCTAAAAAATACCTATATATCATTATTGTAGCCCAATTATGCAGAAAATAACTTTGCGGTGTCGAATTAAAAAAAATTTGTTATGAAAAAATTCTTACTTTCTACACTCCTCTTTATCGGAGGAATTTTAGGATCGATACAGGCAGAGGGTCCTGTATTTCAATGGGCGAAATCCTTAGATGGAAATCCCGGGAACGGAGGTGACAATGCTCACAGTTTGATAAAGAGCAGCGACGGAAAAATTCTGGCGCTCGCACAATTCGGGTCGATGAAAGACAACGATCCTGTTTACTATGGAGATGACATTGTCGGCTACGGCTGTGCTACTCAGGCAAACTCCGACAATTGTAATATCGTTCTTCTCAAATTAGATTCGGACGGGTCTAAAATATGGAGCCTATATAGCTTCTCCGGCGATGTAAGCATCTCTTCGAGTTCCATTGCCGCCACTTCTGACGGAGGTGCTGTCTTAGCATTAAAAATGAGATATGCATCCGGTATGACCGATAAAACCCCAGCATTCAAAGATGCCAAAAACAACACTGTGACCATACAAAACTGGAATACCGGTTACCGTACATACTATGCGGTTCTACTAAAAGTCAGCTCGGAAGGAGTTATCGAATGGAACAAATACATCGAAATAGACAACAGCCCCGAAGCCTCCGCTACTTATTACACAGAAGGTACACCAGACGGCATTTACCCTTATGCTACCGCCACCGACGAGAACGGGAACATCTATTTAGCCGGGAATTATCGTAAAACCATGACTTTTTACACGGCAGAAAATTCGCCTGTACAACTAATCCCTCACAACACCGTAAACTGGAACGGTGACTCTCAAAAGACAGTAGGAGACTTGTTTATCGTAAAACTCGACGACAAAGGGAATTATTTGGGCCACTTTACAACCACAGTCTCCGGCACAATCGAAAGAGAACAAATAACCCATCTCATCTACGACAACGGTAAACTCTATTTCTACGGAACTGTAAAAAACAGTAACGAAGGCTCGATCAATTTAGGCTCGATCAACCTCGTGCCTTCGTCGTTCGACGACATTCTCATCGGGGAAATCGATACCAACTTAGACGTGAAATGGGCAAAATTAATAACAGCATTCGGAGCCAGCGACAGCAAGCACACTACCCAGACCAAGAACATGGACTATATAAACGGAAGTCTTTACCTTTCGGGAATGATGAAAGGAGGGTTCGCCCCTTATGGAGAAGAGGAAGCCCGAATAGCCTCTAAATCTACTCCGCTCAATGGGTTTGTAATCAAATGCGATGCTTCAAACGGAGAATGGTTAGGAGGTGTCTCTGCCGACGAACAAGGTATCGGTGGTTATTTCGGAGTAGCCAAAGGGAAAGAAAACAATCTCTATGCCTACGGGTATAGCTGGGCAACCCCTAATAAAGGTATTTGCCTAACCACGATAGATGAATCCAGTTGGGAAAAAACAGAAAAGATAGCCCTCATAACCGAAACCGGTATGGGTACAGCTTGGAGCTGTTTGGCAGACGGTACAAATTTCTACTCCTTTTCAAGAGGTAATAAAGCCGTCAATTTCTATAATTCCGAATTTACCTTACCTGCACCCACAGGTTGGGGAATGTTCATATCGAGCTGGAAACTCGACGATATAGCCACAGGGATAGAAACTCCAAATTTAGCCGGAAACGATACACGAATATACGGAGTGCAAGGAGGAGTAGTCGTCAATACCGAAGAACCTATCGATGTGTATATCTACAACATCACCGGCGCACTGGTTAAACAAATAAAAGTAACCGGCAACGAAACAATAGAACTTCCCAAAGGTATATATATCGCCAATAAGCAAAAAGTCATGGTTTACTAAATCATGGTTTATGAAATGTTTATATTTATAGAACGGTGGCGCATGCCACCGTTCTTTTTGCATCAATCGAACAAACCAAAAATCCCGAACAGAGGAAACCTCTGCCCGGGATTGGGATCACATATCCTACCTATCTAATAACTTATCGATTATTCTCTTTATCGATTGCGGCTAACCGTGCATACATTTCTACCATAGCAAACTGTGTCAACAGCCACTTCGAATCGTTTTTCGTTTTTCCGCTCCAATCATCGTTAAACAATCCGTTTTTCTCACGCATTTCCGTCCAAGCGAAATCCAGATTTTCCCTAAAAGCATCGATATACAAACTATTATGATCTATACCATACAGCTCAACGAATCCCCTAAACATAATAGAGGTAAACCAAACATCACCCCGATTCAGTACTTTATATTTACGACCCGACTGCGAATCGTGGCTAAAAAAACGATTGTAACAGGCAGCAGCCAGCCGTTGGGCCTCCTGCAAATATTTTTTTTCACCTGTGATTCGATACAAAAGCGCTGCCGATTGCATCATTTGTCCACTGTTATAAGCAAACTTCGCCCTACCGATTTCTCCGTTCAAACTCTTATTATCGAAATATAAACCGTCTGCGGGATCTTGCAGATTTTCTTTCGTCCACTCATACAATCGAATTCCTGCTTGTAAATAAGAACTATCGCCGGTCGCTAAAAAGAGTTTCGAAGCATACACCGAACCCGGAGCATTGGAACAGGTATTTTTCCCGTTCTTTTTCTGCTCGCACCAATATATGCCATATCCCAATTTATCATCGGTTCCACTTTCTATAAACCGCCAAACCATCTTGGCTTGTGAAAGATATTCTTTTTTCCCGGTCAACAAATACAAGTCGGTGAAATCGAGCCCTATCCAAATATTATCGTCATAGAATCTATCGGAAACCGGAGCCGTGTTTATATACGAAGCATACGCTGTCGGAGTCCTCCGCGTGTCGAGATACATTTCCAGTCCGGGACGAACCGTTTTAGTCAACACTTTTCGGAAATCGGACTTCGGTTTTACTTCTAGAAGAGCCGTAACGGCCGACAGGCTCCCCGAAAAAGGCCACAGATAGGAATAAAGTTTCTGTTGCTCGGCCTGTTCTTGATTAGAAAGATAGGAGACTTTCAAATGGTTGTCAAAGGGATAAGTCTCCCTGAATAAAGGAACATCTTCAACTCCATAAAGTTTTTCAATGGCCTTGAACGTATCGGCCGCACGAGTATAGTTATCATTCTCTGCAAAGCTTTTTCCTGAAAAGAACAAAAGGAAGGCGAGCGCAAAGTAACGACCAAGCATAATTGAGAATAATTTCTTCATACGATTTTACAATTTTTTTCGGGAAATTTCCGTTTCCCGGCTTTTTCCATTGATATAAAAACGAACAAAAAAAATCACCGAGCAGAGGAGAATCCCCAGCCCGGTGAAAAACATAAAGATATTATTTAACTATTACTTTATTGGAATATACAGCGTTACCACAATTTATCCGAACAACATAAACACCGCCATGAGCCATATCGAAAGAACAATCGGAATCCGATGCTGTCGAGGCAACACAATTGCCCAACAAATCGAACACCATAACGTCATCGACAACAGCGCCATTGGTCAGAACCTGAATAGTCGACCCACTGACTGTCACAACCGGCTTGACAGCTGCCGAAACTTCCTCAATAGCAGTGGGATCGCCTTGTTCTACCAACAGAGTCAATGCATTGAGATCGACCGTCAACTTGTAATAGCCATCAGACGGAACGGTAAACTTATTGTCATGGTTACCGGCAGTAAAATAAGAAATCGTATACGTTTCACCTAACGTAATGAGCTGATTTCCCTCTTGTGTTTGATCGAATACAAAACAGTTTTCCCAATTTCCGGCAATAAGTTGATTGATAAATTTGAATTCCGTATCACCTCCTTCGGAGTTCTTGGCATACAAAAATCCATTCCATGTAAACACACCTTCGCTTACTCTTGTCATTTCAACTCCGTCCTCGGTTTTCCAAGCTCCCGGTTCTCCTTTCATGGCACTACCGATCAGATATAAATGATCATAGTCGATTTTTGTAACCTCCATTTTCACGGTATTCAAATCGATCGTAATCGTATAAGTAGCCGTAGAAGCAATTTGGTACTCCGCAGTGGCGACTTCATCGGCACTGAAAACCGGTGCATAAGAACCAGATTTGACTTCAGATGCATTCGCCGGATTCAAGGATTGGCTATTGTCGTTGCTTACGATATAAAAACCGGTCACGGGATCTTCGACTTCAAGTTTTCCTTTCCATGTATAAACTCCGTCCGATTCTTTCGTCATAGCAACTCTTTCGGGGAATGCGCTACCGGCTAAATAGGCCTGTCCGAATTTCTCGACATCAAGAACGTCCAAAGAGCCTTCTGTCAAAGTCATCGTTTCTGCATCCAAATCGATCGTAATCGTGTACACCCCGGTTTTTTCTACTTGGAAAGAGGTGTCATAGCCACCGTGTTCGCCCTTGTCATACAACTTTGCAGGAACACCCGGAGTAACAACTTCGTGATCGGGCACATCGGGATTAGGTGCAAGACAAGGATCCCAGCCTCTTCCTACCAAGAATTTGAATCGACGGTCTCCCGTTTTATCCAACAACTCTCCCGTCCACGTAAATTGACCGTCTCCGACCTTCGTCATTTCAAGAGCATCGTCAGGACTCCAACCTGCTGCACAAGCATCTCCGACAACATACAAATTGTCATAATGATTGATAGCCGACATACCGAATACGGCCAACAAACACGCGATTAAAAATGTAATCTTTTTCATAAGTTTTTATTATTAAGTTTAACAAAAGAATCTACTTTACTGACCTATCAATACCTTTTTGGTAAATACCTTATCCTCTGTATGAACCTTTACGAGATAAACACCTTTCTCATCTACCGACAAAGAAGCCCGACCGCCGTCGAAACTGCCTTCTTTAAGAATTTGTCCGAGCGAATTATAGACCCAATAATCGGTAGAAGAAGACTGCTCGATAACGATGTGTTTGTCAAGAGCATAAACCTTTCCCACAGGCTCGGTACTTTCAGGGGTCTCGATATCGGTAGTACCATCGGCATATTTCGACAAAGTAATACGGTCTATATTAGGACCATACTCCGAATTATTCCCGATTTCTACCGTATTGCTTATCGTATGATCGAGGTCTACCCATATAGTTTTATGAGCCAAATTACCGCCGCTCGTTCCTCCTGTGCCGACAAATGAGACCTCTTGCCAAGAATCCATATTACCGTTCATCTTTACATAGGCCGTACAGGGAGAATCGGACATATAGTAAACAGTCATCGCATAAGTGCCCGATTCAGGGACTTTTACATCGTTAAACGTAATGGAGCGTCCATTACCTATCGAAGCCACATATTTCCCACCCGAACATAAACTATCTGTATCGGTCTTAACCGGTACACCGAACGGAATCGTATTGCCATCGGCCTCAGCCTCATATTTCATCAAAATAGGTTTAGGAAGTTGCGAAGACGTAGAGAACAAAACAGCCGTTCCCCCATGTTTTAACAAATCGATCGAGACCGTATCTTTCGATGTCAAATTTTCCTTCCATTCGAATTGAATTTCCGACGGACATTCCCCATCTTTATAAATGTACGCATTGTATCGTTCACCGGAGGATAAAAACGAAAGAGGCACGGACACGGTACGAGCATCGTGTGTCAGCGAAGCGAAATACCACTCATTGCCTTTGCAGCGTACCATACTTACATATTCGTCGGGAACAGCTTCAAGGCAGCGGGTGTCGTCCCATGCAGCCGGCACAGTCTTTAAAAAATCCCGAGCAATGCTATATTCGATATTTTCGGGAGCATCGCCGATATGTTGTACTCCCGATTCAAAAACTACCGATAAAGCCAACTGGTGCGCTGCTGTCGTCTTTTGATGGATACACCCGTTTTTATCGGCAAAATCTACCGGGACATAATCGGTCGACCCGATAGCCCCTCGGATAATCGCCGAGTTTATATTATGGATATCGGGAAAAGTCGTAAAAACCGTATTCTCCAACACGGCCTCAGATGTCAGCAAATGCGGCCATGTTCTCCTCAAACCGGTCGGTTTAGTACAGGCATGTAAATTAAGCAACAACTGCTTTTCGGCCGTTACCTTCAAAAGCAAATCGTATTTCTTCATCATAGCCTGATCGTCACTTTCCCAAAAATCGACTTTCAACCCTTTAACTCCTTGCGCCTTCCAATTCTGTACCATAGAAGCCATCGCCGACTCATCGGAAGGAAGCGAGTTTTGATTCACCCATACGAACACTCCCACCGATTTGGAGGATGCATAATCCACTACCTCTTTCAACGAAACACCGTTTTGCTCCCAGCATTTGTCCAATGTGAAATATTCCCAACCTTGCTGTTTAGCCCAATCTATATATTTCCTAATGCTACTCATGCTAAGATAATCGGAGTGGAAGTCTTCTCCGCCGAAATTCCACACGGCACGTCCGGGTTTTACCCACGACAGATTAGTCAAGGTCGTTTTATCGTTCAAATTTTCCAATATAACCGACTCTGCTATCGATTCTAAGGAACCCACCATGAGAACTCTCCACGGCGTATACAAGGGAAGAGTAGCAGCGACATTCCCAACCAGCCGGTAACCGTAGGCTTTCGTCTCTTCATTCACAAACAACGAGCTTCCACAATAATTCCCATTGACCATCGCTTCGGTCAGCAACAGATAATCGCTTCCCGTATGAACCAGCAATGGCAACGGGGTATATAGTTCACATGCCATAAATTCTGTATCGTTCTCTTCATAAAGAGCCTGATTATTTTTGGTATATTGCTGTGAATAAACTTTTTCCTGTCTTACCGGCAAACATTCGCTATTTTCGGCATAAACCGAAATGTCTCCGCTACCGAGAATCGCATAGCGGTAAGCCACGCCATCGTCATACACCCGAAAAATAAATTGTACGGTATGTCCGTCTTTATTACATGAAACTGTCGCCTCTTTATATGTATTATCATATCGACTGCGCTTTCCCGACGGTAAGCTATACGAATCGTCCACCAAACGTTCGGTAAAAGAGGGTTCGCTCAATCCCGTTGAAAAATCGCCTACCGAAGTGGTAATTCCCAAAGCCGATTTTTCCACAATAGAGGTAGACCCTTTCACGACCTTATAATACAAAGCATCGTTATCGCTCACGACAACAAGTTTTATAGAATCGGAGGGAGAGACGGTTTCTCCGACGACAGTCTCACCCCATACCGGGCAGGCTCCTGCCATCATCGCGCCGACCAAAAGACCATATATACATTTATTTTTCATTGTCAATATTTACTTCCTGTTTCTACAATAAAGCTACTTCACGATTACTTTTTGCACGACTCGTTCTTGCTGTACAATTACCCCCACCAGATAAGCACCGGGCGGAACAGGTATTCTATTCACACGACCTGCTATTTCACT
>ENA-UONT01001247-UONT01001247.1-human-gut-metagenome-genome-assembly--contig:-CS20-NODE-1247-length-22585-cov-22.537816_pt1 | contig 22585 bp, 18 predicted proteins | sample MGYA00242459_ERZ724006 | MGnify/ENA metagenome assembly ERZ724006 | reverse complement strand
TCCTCTCTATGCCGCATTTTGTATCTGAAATCAATATTGCAACAGTAACGCTCACGGAAAATGTGGGCGTTATTTTTTTGCCCCAAAAACTGAACAAGAAAGGATAACGCTTATAAATTTTTAAAAGCATGGACTTATCGGAGGATTAAGAAAAATCAATAACAATTACTTAATTAATATTTTTAACGTCTGAGCTATTGGGCTCTTTTTTTATTCCTAAAATTCTTGGGAACTTATTTTTCTCGTGTTGCAAGAATGGTTAACGAAAACGGTGGATTAATCTGGCTGAGAGATGATGAAAGTGTAATGAGAACTTAGGGGTAAATACACCTAAATTTCAAGTGAGTACTTGATATTTTGCAAAATGATAATTTAAAATAAGAGGAAGGTTCATTTTTACATTCCTGACTAATTGTCGAAACCGGTGAAATAAATTGTGTGAGAAAAGATTGATTGCTTTACTCGTCTTTCAATGCTCCATTTATTTTAAAGCTCATAACTCACCCTTTTTGTAATGAGCAATCGCAATAGAATGAATTATCGAAAATGTTTTGCGGTTATAAATTGCAAAACTGTTTGACTGCTGTTAGAATTTGAAGGCATCAAGACGATGCACATGGAAGACTAAGTCCTGAATACTAATTTATAGAATCATGAAATGATCGCTTGGTAACAGCTGAGCATTATTATAGAATTTTTTTGGTATACCATTAAAAATATCAACCAGCAAAGGTGATATGCTAAAAAATATAAAATAATTAAACTCCACTTTTTAGAGTAATGTCAACTCTATTTTAAAATCGCTCCCAGTTTATTGTATAATGTGACTTCATCCGCATTTATCAGCACAATAAAAAAGCAGACGAACACTCTTTATTTTATTAATTTGCAATATTGTTCAAAGTTCAATATCAATGCTCTCAAAAATCAGAAGAAAAATTTATTAATAAGTAACGAGAATAGTGACGAAACCATAAATTGTGTTACACTTCGCTTTGTGTTGTACATAATGCCTAAAAACGCAAGTGAAATATTATCACTATTATTTTTTAAATCTTATTTATGTTTAGCTAATAATATGATATAATGAAGATATCGATAAAGTTATTGAGCAGATATTTGAATATTATCACTACTATAATATCTGCTTACAAGACAATAAATATATCTTTAGTTAAAATGAATTGACAAATTTTATACGATATACTTATAACAAGAAAGATAGGGTGATGTTATGAAATTAAAAGAAATACATATTAAAAACTTTCGTGGTATTAAGAATCAAAAAATTGAATCAATTGAGGATGCGCTAATTCTTATTGGAAAGAATAATGCGGGTAAAAGTGCGTTTTTAGCAGCTATAAGAACTTTGTTTGGCGAATATACACCTCAGGATAAGGATATATATTATGGTTGTGATGAATTCAAAATTGATGCCATATTAGTTTGTGATGAAACATATATCTCTGATTACTTTTTGGATAATAAAATTGGTTTTCTCAAGATTCCTTCAACGTCAAATAATTATAAAGAAGTGCAAGATGGTACTGTATTCCAAGATATATCCTTTAATGATTTTAAAAATCAGAGAAGTGGTATTTCTCCGGATATGTTGGATGATGTAACTACAAGAGATATATTTGAACCCATATGGATAAAAGCCATTAAAAAGAAATTTGGTATTGATAATAATGAATTTAATGTATCTTTGATTTTAAAAAAAGGAGGTAAAGTGGAATACGCTCCAAAAGATATGTTGTCGTTTTTACCTGCAGTAGCGTTTATAGACGATTCTCGTAATTTTGCAGAGGAAGAAGCAGGAAAATCAAGAACGATCACTGCAAATATTTTCAACACCATATTAAGATCTGAATTGCTTGAAAACAATGATATTAGTTGTGACAATTGTAATCGAACGGATTGTGAAATTAATTGTATTAACAAAATTTATTCGAAAGCACCTCAAGACTTAAATGTAGAAGAACTCCAAAAATTAATTAACTTTAAAACAAAAAATGCTTCTTCAAGCTTTACCAAAAGTGTATCTGAACGATTTGCTAAAAACTATCAGAGTGGATTTAAGGTTAATATTAAGGCGACAAGTAATATCGATAAATCTTTTTCGATTATGACAAAATTATATGATCCGATGCTTAAAACTGAAATTGAACTTTCAAATGTCGGTGCAGGTGTTCGTAGTATTTACATTTTGTCTTTGTTGCAATCATACCAAGCTGTAAGTGCTAAACATACAATTTTCATTATTGAAGAACCTGAGCTTTATTTGCACCCCCAACTACAAAAGTTGATGGCTAAAACCTTATCTGAAATTTCCTGCGATAATCAAGTTATATTTACATCACACTCGCCTATAATGCTGAGGGAGTTCAGCACCTCGAATATAAGAAAAGTTAAGTTTGATGAATCAAATTGCTATAGCACGGTTGAAAAAACAACTATAGATGATGTTTTGGCAGAAATAGGATATTCCAGCCAAGATATATTGAATACAGATTTTGTTATTTTTGTAGAAGGTCCAGATGATAAGAATATAATAGAACTTGTGTTGAAAAGATTTTATGATGTTGATTTGGAGAGAATATCGGTTATTGATACAAAATCATGCAACAATATTGGATTTTATGCTACACTAAGATTTTTAACAAAAACTACAATGAGTGATGATTTTATAATAATCAGAGATTCTGACACAAAAACCGAAACAGCGTTAAAAAATGATTTAATAAATCAATTGACTAATAATGTTAACAAGACTTTTGCTTTAAAAGCAGTTTCAAAAACACACTTCACCAAATTTAGTGCAATTGAGGGTTATTTATTTTCGCCTGAACTACTTGTGAAACATTGTATCTATGCAGATGAGAAACAGGTGTATGAAAAACTGAAAAATAAGTTAACTCAATACAAAAATAAATCAATTAAATATTTCAAAACACAGAACGCAAAAGATATAACTAGGATTGCGTCATTTGAAAATGATTATGATACAATGATTGCTGATCCGGCAGGAAACCTTGATTGGATAAAAACAAACATAAGAGGGCATGATTATTTTAATTCTGTTCATTCTAAAAGTATCCGTTACGAAGATTATGTCAATGAATTACCAGAATCAGTATTCAAAAATATTATAGATTTTCTTGACAACATTCCTTATTTTTTGAGCAAAAAGTTTTAACTGAAAGAGGTTATAAAATAGATAAACTAGTACTAAAAATAATAAAATTATAGTAATATGAAAATGGATGAGTGACATTTGCTACTCATCCATTTTTTATGAGATATATTATACAATTTGAATTGATTTTTATTGTAGATTGTACCGAAAATAAAATAATTTAAATAAATGCTTTGCTTTTTGAAGAAAAGTGATATATAATCACAATATAACAAAAATATTTATCTTATTATTTTGATTGTATTAAAATTGCAAAAAGTGAGGTGATAAAAACAATTTTTAGTAAAAATTAAAATGAGGTGATAGTTGTAATTTAATTGCGGAAACTGACAACAAGATTTAGATTTAAGGAGGAAAGTATGAATAAAAAATTAAAAAAACTTGTTTCAGGAACATCGGTAACTTTATGTGCATTGATTGCATTTTCATTGCCGACACAAGTGTTTGCACAAAATCTGCCGATAAATACAGAAGTTAAAACTCAAACTCCGAATGAAGAACAATCTTCTGATGAATACAAAACCGGAAACATTCTTTCAGAAATCAAAGACGAGAGAGATGAATATTCAAAGCAGTTCCGTTTGGATGACGGCACTACAATGGCTGTAAGTTATAAGGAGCCTATCCATTACAAAAATGCGGCAGGAGAATGGGTTGATTATGATAACAGCTTGAAAAACGAAACCGTAAATTCAGCATCCCCTGATGAAGTTACAGAGGAATATACTAATAAAAAGAGCGATTTTAAGGTTAATTATTCTAAAAAATCCAAAGAGAACTCTATGGTCAAAATCAAGGGCGATAACCAAAAAATCAGTTGGGGATATAAGGACACAAACAAAGTAAAGTCAACTATAGTAAACAATGATGAAAAGCTGACAGGTAATGACAAATTTACAACATTAAAAAACCTTACATCTGAAATTACATACGAAAACATTTATGATGATGTAGATGTTCAGTATTTTACAACCACAACAGGTGTAAAAGAAAATATTATATTAAAGGATAAGAATGCAAGGAGCGATTTTTATATTCAGTATAAATTTAATAATCTTACTGCAAAATCTGTAGATGACAAAACAGTAGAATTATTAAATTCTAAAGGTGACGCTGTGTATAAAATTGAAGCACCTTTTATGTTTGATAATGACGGCAAAAAAAGTACGGACTTAACATTATCAATAACAGAACAGAAGAAAAATAAGCTTACGCTCAAAGTTTCTGCAGATAAAAAGTTCTTTTCGGATTGTAGTTATCCTGTAACTATTGATCCGCAATTTACTACAAGTCAAAACTGGCAGAAATCTCAGTGTACATATGTTGATTCATCAAAGCCGTCCACTTGTTTCGGCTATGGCAGTTCAGATGGTTATATTGGTTCTGTCTATGTTGGATCATTTACCAGTGGAATATATCGTACATATTTCAAGATGAATTCTTTACCGACACTTAACAAAGGTGATATGGTAGTTCAGGCTCATATGAATCTTCATTTGGAAAATAACGACTTTAATCGCAATATGAATATCGGTGCGTATTCACCAAACGGTTCTTGGACACAGGATACATTGACATGGAAAAATCAGCCGTCATATAATTCAAATGTTATAGATTACGAAACCTTGACTAAAGATGAATCAGAGGCTTGGCATAGTTGGGATGTAACTTCTTGTGTTAAGCGTTGGTATAACGGCGAAGCAAATAATGGTATTATGCTAAAGGCACTCACTACAGATGACGAAAATCAATGTGCGGCTTTTTATTCCTCAAGCTATCCTACATCATCAACGCCTCGTCCGTTATATACTATTGTTTACAGAAACAACAAAGGTCTTGAAGATTATTGGACATATTCAAGTTTTTCTGTTGGTTCAGCCGGAACAGCATATGTAAACGATTATTCAGGTAATTTGACATTTGTAACTTCTGATGCATCAACAGCAAGCGGATATGCTCCTGCGTCGGTACAGCATGTATATAACGGATATATGGCAGGAGATAAGTATTCAAAAACTACACCGTATGTCGGTCGAGGTTGGCGACTTAATATACAACAAACATTGTTACCGTCAAGTGAATATGGTTTAACAGGTACAAGTAAGGATAATTATCCATATGTATATACTGATGAAGACGGTACAGAACATTACTTTTACAAGAAAACTGAAAATGGGAAAACGAAATATCTTGATGAAGACGGCTTAAAGCTTGAACTTACTACATCAGGTAGTGGAAGTAGCAAGTATGCTATTAAAGATGAGAAAGATAATTATATTTACTTTAATACCAAAGGTCTTCTTACAAGTACAAAAGACTCCAATGGTAATAAAACGACAATAAATTATGCTTCAGACGGTACTACAATAAATTCTGTTACAGACGGAAGTAATAAGAAAATATTACTTCAGCAGACAGCAGGAAGTGATACTAAATATATTAGATATACGGTTGATCCGGCAGGAAGGAAAACTGAATTTAGAGATAGTAGCGGTCTTTTATATCAAATCAATAAACCTGACGGCGGTCAAATAAAACTTACATACGACAATGACAAAGCGTTGAAATCAATTACAGATATCGACGGATACAAAGTAGTGTTTGAGTACACAAGTACAGCATCGGGCAAGAAAGTATCTGCGATTCAGGAATACGGCAAAGACGGCACAGCAGGTCAGAAAATTACATTTGACCGTACAAAGTATAATACAACGGTTAAAAAGACATACGGTGCGGATGGAATCGCAAACACGGATGACGATTTAACTTCAACATATCAGTTCGATGAGTTCGGTAGAACAATCTCCATAAAAAACGAGACAAAAACAAGAGATTTAGGTGCGTCTGTTTATACTTACACAGACGGCGTAAAGAATTCTGCTGCAGACAATATCAAAATGTTAAATAAGGTTAACTCAAACTATTCAACAGGTTCAAATTCAGTTAACCTTATTTCAAATTCCAATATGGAAACCGATTCTTCTTGGATTAAATCGGCTTGGGGTGGCTCTAATACATTTAATGAAGAGTATTCTACATCACAGCATTATTTTGGAACAAAATCTCTTGCAATTTCTGTATCAAAATATGAAGGAACATCAAGAGGAAGAGTGTATCAGGATATCAGCAACAAAGTATTGGAGCCGGGAAAAACTTACACACTTTCAGGTTACATAAAAACGGTAGGTGTTGTAAACGGTTCGTCTGATAATGCAGGTGCGTTTATCTGTGCTGAATCTCATAATTCTGACGGCACATTTACACCTTCATATTCTGATTTTGTAGTTGGAAATACCGATTCAGCTGTAGATAACGGTTGGCAAAGAGTTAGTACAACTTTTAAAGTGCCTGAAAATTCCAGCAAAACACGAATAAACCTTGCTTTAAAGCAGTCAACAGGTACAGTGTATTTTGATGGAATTCAGCTTGAATCCTACACAGTAGCAAATAACTACAATATGCTTGAAAATTCAGGATTTGAAAAGTATTCGTCAAACGGATTGCCAACATCATGGTATGACGGATATTCTACTCTGAATAATGCAATTGATTGTAAAAGCGAAGCACACCAACAAGGAAAATATTCTTTCCGTATAAAAGGTGAAGCCGGCAAAGTAAAAAGTATCTGTCAGAATGTAAATATTACAGGAAAAGAAGAAGATACATATATTGTCAGCGGTTGGGCATATGCAAATGCTGTTCCAAAGAATGAGGATGATACGAGGAAGTTTAAAATTTCCGTAAAAATCACTTATTCGGATAAATCCACAAAGTACAAAACACCTGCACCGTTTAATTACTCGATTTCAGGTTGGCAATACACATCTGCAGCTTTTAATTTGAGTGACGGAACAAATAAAGTAAAAACTCCTAAAACCATAACAATATATCTCAGTTATCAAAATCAGGGAAATTATGCGTATTTTGATAATATTTGTCTTGTAAAAGACAACGCAATGAGTTATACTTATGATAAAGACGGAAAAGTTATCAGTGTAGTTGATAATTCTAAAAAGCAGTCAACTATGGAATATAAAAATTCCGACTTAACAAAGAATATTGATGCTAAAGGCTACGCTTATGAGTACACATATGACGATAATCATAATGTAACTAAAATCGAAAGCCAAACACATATGAATTATAACTACACTTACAGTACGAAAGGCTTGGCTACATCACTTGAAGTAAAGTGTTACTCTAAAGTAACAGATGTAGGTATATTAAAAAGTGAAGTTACTTATGATTCAAACGGCTTGCTTTCAAGTGCAACCGATCAGGATGGCAACAAGGTTGAGTATAAGTATGACGGTAACAAAGGTACCCTCACGCAGACAACAGATAAGCTTGACAGTAAAAATCCTGTTGTAACAGACTATACTTATGACAGCAATACCAATCAAATTAAGTCGGTTAAGCAGTCCGACAGTAATGGCAACGAGTATTCAATTGCATACTCTTATTCATCAAAATCAAAGTTACTTGAAAAAATTTCTCGTGACGGAACTGATTATTCAATTAAGTACGATGAATTCGGCAATAAGATTGATTCAAAGGTTGGCTCACAGTCACTTGCAAGCTATTCTTACGGTGCAAACAACAGACCTCTTTTAAGTTTAACTTACGGTACAGGTCAAAATGTAAGTTATGCTTATGATGAATTTGGTAATGTAAAAACAAGAAAGTATAACGGCAAAACCGCATTTAATTGGTATTCCGACCGTGGCGGTAATATAATTCGTGAAAACGATTATCTTAATAAACGCTTGACTGATTTCACATACGATACAACAGGCAGACTTGTTCGTCAGACTGTTGCTGACTCATCTGTAACAGGAAGTTCCAACAAGCTCTTGTTCGGCTTTGAGTACTCATATGACCTTAATAATAACATTACACAGGTTGTTACAAAGACAACGGATAAAACTGTAAAGAACAAGTTCACATTTGGAAAAGATAACCTGCTCAAAACTTTCGCATTGAGCACAGGCAAAAAGGTCGATTATACTTATGACGGACTTAACCGCCTTACAAAAACATCATTGACTACTTCTGCTGACAAACCTATTGATACAACATACACTTACTTTGCGAGTAAGCGTGGTTCGGATTATACAACTACAAAGTTGAAATCCGAAACTATCAACGGTGAGAAGTATGAGTATAAGTATGATGCACACAGTAATATTACCGATGTTACCAAAGACGGAGTTTTACAGTATCATTACGGTTACGATATGATGAATCAGCTTGTTAGCGTAGATGATAAGCTGAACGGCAAAGTTTATAACTACACTTACGATGCCGGCGGTAACCTTATATCCGAAACTGTTACCGATTCAAACGGTACAACAAGCAATGCGTATGAATATAACAATTCAAATTGGGGAGATGTTCTCACATCATATAACGGTCAGAACATAACCTACGATGAAATCGGCAACCCGCTTACATATCGTGACGGAATGTCAATGACATGGAAGAACGGCAGACAGCTTGCAAAACTCACAAATGGTGATACAAGCATAAGCTATGGCTATGACAGCGGTAGTGTTCGTACAACTAAAACCGTAAACGGAGTAAAATACACATATGCTTATCTTAACGGACAGCTTATGTATGAAACTCGTGGCGACGCAAAGTTCTATTATTCCTACGATGCAAACGGAATTTTGTATAATGTCAGATACACTTTGACTGACGGCGGTACCGAGTATTCCTACTACTACACCCACAATTCCCGTGGTGATATTATCGGGATTTACAATGGTGCAGGCGAACTCAAAGCACATTATGAATATGACGCTTGGGGTAATGTGATTTCTATAACCGATAATAACGGAAATGCAATTACAAACCCGAACCATATCGGTAATTTGAATCCGTTCCGTTACAGAGGTTATTATCAGGACACAGAAACAGGTCTTTACTACCTGATGAGCCGTTACTACGACGCCGTAACCCACCGCTTTATCAACGCCGACGGTTATTTCCAGTCAGGCGGAAGCATTTTAGATGCTAATACTTTTGCATATTGTAAAAATAACCCAATAATGTATATGGATAAATATGGGGATAAATCAGTTTATGATTTGCAAGAAGATATGATGAACAATCCGCATAGCTGTGATTACGACATAATATATTTAACCAAACTTATGAAGCAGGGTTATGGCTATAAAGAAGATATACCTGATTGGAAACTTAAAAGCGATGGAATAATTACTACTGTTGGCGAGGGAGCAATTAGTTCAGGTTTAGATTACTCAAATCAGCTTTTTACGCGCAAAACAAATTTTTTAACCCAAAAAATTTCTTCAGATTTACTGTATTGTTCCAATGTGTATTCAGCTCATCAGATAGCGTATAATTTGTCTAGCCAGATTACTTCTGATATAACATCAGGAAACCAGTGGGATAAAGTTGGTTATGACATAGCGACAGATGTTTTGTGTACTGGAGCCCCAGTTGCAGTTACAACACTTATTGGTACATGTGTAGGTGGACCTGTTGGTGCTTTCTTCGGTTTCGTTGCAGGCTCTTTGATTTCAATAGCTGTTGATGGAATTGAGTGGAACGGAAAAACAGGAAGAGAACATATAAAATCTTGGTATTAAAAGGTAGCATAGATGATTATGGATATTGATATTAAAACATATAGCTATAGCAAAATTAAAACATTTGTGAATCTCAGATATTTATCAATGCGAATTCCTGACTTAATATTTAAAATGTTAAGCTATTTTGCATACAACTTTTTAATGGTATTAATTATAACCTTTCAGATATTTATGATGCAAGTTAACCCATTTGAAGGTTTCTCGGTTTTTGATGATCGTGTAGTACCATTTCTTATTACTGCAGGAATTTTGTCTTGCATTATGTCAATTGTAACCGTATTTATCTATCACTATAAAACTAAATGGAGTGTGATACTAAACAGGGGAGTGACATTCTTTTATGTTTCAATTACCATGCTTTTACTTTCATGTTTTATTGAGTTTAAGATTACGGCATTTAATGTGATATATGTTATATTTAAGATTGCAATATATGTTCTTTGTTATTTTATCTATGTAAAGTATTTGTTTGAGAAAAAGTTGCCGAAAATCGAGGAAATAGTTTACAATGGAAAATCGTTCCCTGCAGGAATGATAGCAGTTGCTCTTACCATCGCTATAAAACCTGTTATTAGCCTCTTAGGTCAAAATGGTGTTATAAGTTCTGTGATATTTAATGATTTGATTGCACTAACTGAATATATAGGTGCTGTCTGCTTAATCATTAATATAATAGACGCTTTAGTTAAGGCATATTATGCAAAAACATATAACATCAATTAACTCACTAAGATGCTTTCTATAACAAGATAGGGTAGAACATTTGCGGTAAGGAGGCTCGAAAGAGCCTCCTTTGACACAAAATGTATGATGCACACAGTAATATTACCGATGTTACCAAAGACGGAGTTTTACAGTATCATTACGGTTACGATATGATGAATCAGCTTGTTAGCGTAGATGATAAGCTGAACGGCAAAGTTTATAACTACACTTACGATGCCGGCGGTAACCTTATATCCGAAACTGTTACCGATTCAAACGGTACAACAAGCAATGCGTATGAATATAACAATTCAAATTGGGGAGATGTTCTCACATCATATAACGGTCAGAACATAACCTACGATGAAATCGGCAACCCGCTTACATATCGTGACGGAATGTCAATGACATGGAAGAACGGCAGACAGCTTGCAAAACTCACAAATGGTGATACAAGCATAAGCTATGGCTATGACAGTGACAGTGTTCGTACAACTAAAACCGTAAACGGAGTAAAATACACATATGCGTACCTCAATGGTCAGCTATTGTATGAAACCCGTGGCGACGCAAAGTTCTATTATTCATACGATGCAAACGGAATTTTGTATAATGTCAGATATACTCTGACTGACGGCGGTACCGAATATTCGTATTATTACACCCATAATTCCCGTGGCGATATTGTCGGAATTTATAACGGAGTGGGTGAACTCAAAGCGCACTATGAATATGACGCTTGGGGTAATGTGATTTCTATAACCGATAATAACGGAAATGCAATCACAAACCCGAACCATATCGGTAATTTGAATCCGTTCCGTTACAGAGGCTATTATCAGGACACAGAAACAGGTCTTTATTACCTGATGAGCCGTTACTATGATGCCGTAACCCACCGCTTTATCAATGCCGACGGCTATTTTCAGGCTGGTACATCTATTCTTGACGGAAATACTTTTGCATATTGTGCTAATAATCCTATTTATTCTTCTGATCCTACAGGTGCTTTTTGGGGAATAGTAGCTGGATTCTGTTCAGGATTTATAAGTAATACTATTTGTCAAATGATTTCAGGAACAGATATATCTGAAATAAATTGGGGTTCAGCACTTATAAGTGGACTTACAGGGGCTGCTTTAGGTGCTGTTGATGTTTTAGGTATTGGTTCAATAGCGGGTGCTTGTATCAAAGGTGGAATTAGTTTTTGTGGTTCGTTTGCGGATAATGTTTATAAAGGTGATGATTTTGGAACTGCAGTTGGAGGTGCAACTGTTGATGGGTTGACATCGTTAGGTTTTTCTTCGATTACACGAGATTTAGGCGGTAGTCACTTTAGTCAGGAAGCGGTTACTAAACGGAAAAACTGGAATTTCGCGGCTAGTGTAGGTGAAAAATCTTACCAGTATATTCGTAATTCTACTAGTAGCGTTAGTACGTCAACTGGAAATGTGAGCAAACCAGCACCTAAAAAACAAACACAATGTAGATCTTGTGGCAGACCAATAGGCAAGAAATATGCATGGCAATGTAAAAATCCTACTTATTATTGAAGTTATTGTGTAATGTGGAGTTTATGAGGTAATGATTTTTAATATTTTTGGAGGCTTAGTTAAAAGTCTGGGTGTTTACAGACATAGTCCTCTGCTTTTAGCTGTATTTTTAATAATTCAACTTATCTGTATTATTGTTTCATGTATATTTGACAATATGTATTTTAAGTCTGTCATTTCTGAAACTTCTTTCACAAATAAGAGGTATAACAGAGTTAAACATTTTGTGTATGATACGATTGTTAATCTGTCAAACAGTATGTTTGTTATTATGGTTGATGAAAAAACTAATATAGTTTCTCCTGCAGTTTATACAAAGCGAAACAATAGGGTTTCTATGATTAACCGAAATGCCGAATATACTGCATTTGAATACATTGAACTTTCGGACGATACTTATTCAGGTGAATATACCTTTATCAGAATTTGTAAAGTAAAAGATAGGAAAACCGGCGAACAGGTTCTTTTTGTAGCCGTTCCGAATAGAGAAACGAATATTCTCGCATATTCCGATTCTGCACATAAAGCCAACAAAACCGTAACTTTCGGAAAATTCAGAATATTCTGTTTTATCGAACCTGAAAATAATTCCTATACGGATTTGCTTGTTGATTCGGAAAAAATCCATCTTGAAAAAACAAAAAGAAAAGGTATGTACTTTATAGGTTTGGATGAAGTTTCAAAAACAAATCAGAAGTCAAAAAAAGTAATATAATTTGTTAAAAACTATATTAAGTTATATTCAGACAAAGTATCAGTCGGAATAGGGTAGAACATTTGCGGTAAGGAGGCTCGAAAGAGCCTCCTTTTTAATGCTTGAATAGAATACAAGTAAACCTCAAAACATAATATAAGACGGACTGCTTTGAATGATCAAAATGTTCGATAGAAAACGCATAAAATAGCAATAAAATAGTTTGACTAATATATAATATTGTGTTAAAATTATGCGAAAAGGAGGGTGACAGCTCTATGGAGCAATATATGCCGATAGTGTGGATAGGCTTTGCGAAGGCTTTACAACACAGCTTGTATCAATATGGTTCGTTCTCGGCTCAGTTTGTGCGGCCATTACTACTATATTCACAAGCGACATAACAATCCAGTCGGCGGTGTTCCTTGTTGTGTCACTTGTTTCGCTGATTGTGACACGACCGCTTGTAAAACGCTTTAAAAAGCGTAACAAGACAACAGGAACAAACGCAGACCGCCACATCGGTCAAGTCGGGTTTATGCTCACAGATTTAACCGATATTGACGAAACAGCACAGGCAAAGGTCGGTGCGGAAACTTGGACGGTAAAGTCCGACAAAGCACCGCTTTTAAAAGGAACAAAAATTAAGGTTCTTGCAATCGAGGGCGTAAAGCTCATTGTAGAACCCGTAACAGAATGAGAGGTAAATAATGTTAGGACTTATTATTTTAGGAATTATCCTTTTAATCCTGCTTATAGTAATCGTAAGCAATGTCAAGGTAGTACCGCAGGCACACGCATATGTAATTGAAAGACTCGGAACATATCATGTAACTTGGTCAACAGGCTTGCATGTAAAAATTCCGTTCATCGACAAAATCTCAAAGAAAGTTTCATTAAAAGAGCAAGTGATCGACTTCCCTCCACAGCATGGAGTGAATAAAACGATACCTTCTTGTAAATCTTAAAAGTAAGGAAATATCGCAGAATTAGAAATAATAAATAACAATTACTTATTTGATATTTTAAACATTTGAGCCATTGGGCTCTTTTTTTATGCCTAAAATTCTTGTAAACTTATTTTTTCGTGTTCCAAGAATGACTGATGAGGACGGCAGAATAGAGAGGGGGGAGAGATGCTGGGAATATAATAAAAACTTAGGTGCAAATACACTTAAGTTTCAAGTAAGTGCTTGATATTTTGCAAAAATGGTGGTATACTATACTTGAAAGTCAGGAAAAAATACCCGTAAGTTTTAAGTGAGCGGAGGACTACCATGCAGAACATTATTAAGCGTGACGAATATCTTAACAGAATTATTGACAGAAAAGAAAACGGACTGATTAAGGTCATTACCGGAATCAGAAGATGCGGTAAGAGTTTTCTGCTGTTCAATCTGTTTTACGATTATCTGATTGAAAGCGGTGTAAAAGAAGAACAGATCATTACGATTGCCTTGGATGATGATACCTTTGTAAAGTACCGTGATCCCGATGAACTGTCGAAATATATTCGTGGGAAAATCGTGAACTCAGATATGTACTATATTCTCATTGATGAGGTGCAGTATGCAATCACAAAGGATGAACTTAAAAACCCTGAGAACATTAAGCTTTACAATGTACTCAACGGTCTTATGCGGCTTCGCAATGTTGACATTTATGTAACAGGCAGTAATTCAAAAATGCTCACGAAAGATGTACTTACTGCCTTTCGTGGCAGAGGTGATGAGGTTAGAGTTTATCCTATCTCTTTCAAAGAGTACTATTCTTTTGTGGGCGGAGATAAATCCGACGCCTATGAGGAATACGCTTTATATGGCGGTATGCCGCTTGTTTTAACAAAAAAGAGCGATGCGGAGAAGATGAACTATTTGCACACTCTTTTCACCGAGGTTTATTTCAAAGACATTGTGGAGCGTTATGATATTGAGTTGCCTGATGTGCTCAGCAAATTAACGGATGACCTTTGTTCTTCTGTCGGTTCGCTTACCAATGCAAGCAAAATATCAAATACCTTGCAGACGGTGAAAAATATTAAGGTTTCAGGTACAACCGTTTCCAACTATCTGAATTATCTAATTGAATCGTTTCTGTTCAGCAATGCGAAACGATACGATGTAAAAGGCAAGAAGTATTTTGAATACCCATCAAAGTATTATTGCGCCGACATCGGACTTCGCAACGCGAGACTTAATTTCAGGCAGCAGGAAGAAACGCACATAATGGAGAATATTATATACAATGAACTTCTGTGTCGAGAGTATTCCGTTGATGTCGGTGTTGTAGAAATCGTGGAAACGAGTGTAGGAAAGAGGTCAAAAAAACAGTGCGAGATAGATTTTGTAGTAAACAAGGGTTCTAAAAAATACTATATTCAATCCGCACTAAATGTTTCGGACCCGTCAAAACTTGAAACCGAACTCAGACCTTTGAAGAATACAAAGGATTTCTTTAAAAAGATTATTATCAGCAAAACTTCAATGAAGTCTTGGACGGACGAGGACGGAATACTTCATCTCGGACTTTATGAGTTCTTGCTGAATGTAAATTCCCTCGAATTGTAAACTAAATAGGCTCAATGTCAATAGTTGCGGTAAGCCGAAAAATAAGAATGTTTGAAATTTATAAGCAATAGAAATTGTAAATGGTCCTGTGTCAAGATTTAGCACAAAATAAAATGAGAAGTTCTGGCAACTAAGCTGCTGGCAGAGAAGATACCCTCTCAAACAATTTTTCAAAATCATTAGGGAACATATAGTCGCAGTGGCTGTGAATCCTAACGGTATTATAAAAGGTTTCAATATACTCAAATACAAGCCTATAGGCATGTTTGTAGTTAATGATATGAAATCTGTTAAGCCATTCTCTTTTGATTAAGGAATGGAAAGAATCGATGCAGACATTATCGTAAGGATAACCACTATGAGAATAGTTTTGCTGCATCTTTTCAGTGGCTTCACGCCACGCATTTGAAACATACTGGCTGCCACGATCTCAATGGATAATAAGTGGTAAATTAGTATTACGACAGGCTTTTGCCTTGTTGATTGTTTCGATTACTGTAGATACTTCCATAGTGTCTGCAAGAGTCCAGTCAATGATTTTTCTGGCATACAAGTCCATAACGCAGTTAAGGTATACAAAACCATCCTGCGTCCAGATATAAGTTATATCTGTGCACCAGACAGCGTTAGGACGTTAAGGATTAAACTGTTCGTTGAGAATGTTGTGGAGTTCTTTGCTAAAATCAGAAGTAGTCCACGGTTTAGTCCACTGGGCACGAATGTCCATTTCACGCATGTATTTACCTACGGTGCGTTGACTGATGGTTTCGCCAGATTTACGTAGTTCCTGAGCAATTTTAGGGGCGCCATAATTCTGTTTAGAATTATCATATATTTTCTGGATTTCCTTTTTAACGACATTTTTTCGCTGACGAGTAGGAGATACCTTTCGATTAAAAAAGGATCTGTATCCAGAGCGAGACACGCCTAAAATTTTCAGCATTCTGGAGATAGAGACGCGGCGTCCAGTTACTTTGGCAGCCTCTATCTTTGCAGAAACTTCAGTATAGATAGCTTCTGTTAATCTTTTCCCAGAATGCCGATGGCTTTTTTTAACACATCAAGTGCATCCTGTGCATCACGCAGCTCACGCTTAAGGTTGGCGATTTCCTTCGCTTCATCAGAAGCGTAACTGCCGGAACCCCGATAACGGGAATATCACCGTCATTATCTCTGAACTGGGCTTCCCAGTGAGCAAGAGTACTGACACCGATACCCAGGTTCTTTGCACATTCAACCTGTGTAAGATCAGGGTGCTCTTTGCAATAGTTGATAGCATCCAACTTGAATTGCTTGGTGTGATGAGTTTTTTGTCGTGACATAATGAATTTCTCCTCTTTTTTATTATTCAACACTTAAAGGGGATATCTCATTTTGTTTTGAACTATTTAGATGCTAACACTATATAGATAAGAAAGGAGTGCAGATAATGAATGAAGAATCAAAAGTAACACTGTATAATGTGGCAACTTTCGATCCAAACAGTCCTAATGCAGAAGAAGGAAAACTCGATTTCACCAATTTTGTAAAGACATATAGCCATATGTATTATTTTCAGACTTGCCAATGGGTAGAGCAACAGATAGAAAAATATTTGCGTGAAGAAGTACCGGATGTGGAGGCTTTCCTGAAAATTTTTGCGTGGAAAACAAATAAGATAGATCAGAAGCAGAGTTTATGCAAGAAAGATATTGTCTATATAGCAGGTGAAGATAAAAAGAAAAATTGGAACTTCAATAAAAAAGATAGAGTCGCAAGTGCTGTTACTCGTCACGGACTAATTGAAAAAGAAACAGTAAAAAAAGAGAATGGAGAAGAAGAAACGAAAACGCTCTATGACTTTCTAAATACGGCGGTAGATCTCAGTAAAAGTTATAGAAGCCTGAAAGAAAATGATAAAAAGGAAAAACAACAAAAATTCCTTGAAAAGTTGACCATAGCATCGCTCAAAGGTATCGGATCAGTCTATCTGATTACTTTTATGTATTTTATCACTCAAGGAGAAATGCGAATTTACGATATCTTCGCAATGATGGCGCTGGATGCGATTTATCCGAGCAATGTACAAGACGAGCTGTCTTTCGGCTCGCTGAATAGTTTATACATCGGAGCGAATGTTAAACCGCGAGATTTACCTCAGAAGGATCAGCTTGGGTTTAAAAACCTGTTTAGTGATAACAAGCGCTATAATAAGACTTATCAGATTTACATAAAGAAGCTGAATCAGTTCGTAGAAGATTATAACAAAGAACTACCCGAGGGTCAGAAGGTTACATATGAAAAATGTAGGGATATCGACAGGGCACTGTGGGTTTACGGACACTTTTTCCAATAATATCATAAATGATTGGCTCTATGTCAATAGTTGCGGAAAGCCGAAAAATAAGAATGTATGAAATTTATAAGCAACAGAAATTGTAAAAGAGCAAGTGGTACACAACTAAGAACAAGGCACAGCTTACGGAAAAATCCGTTCAGCTGTGCCTTTGATTTTGTTTGTGAAGTTGTAATGCTGTTTTATCACGGCTTTGTCAAGAAAAGTGTGTAAGTTTTTTAAAATCATAAAAAATTCGCAAATTTCAATTTCAGGTGTATCTGACAGCTATATGAAATCCCTGCCGACACATAAATTCACCTACACAAACGGTAAAGTAACTAATATTACCGAATACGGTACTGACGGCACAAAGGGCAGTACCACAAGTAAAGGCGGTAAAGTAACAGTCGATAATTCACCTGCAACAGAAGAGGACGGTTACTATCAGTATCTCGGAACAACTTCACTAAAGGTTGAAAACCCTACAAGCGAAGATAATACCGCATTCTTTACAGGTTTTGCACTGATTTAATATTTACTACAATAACAGCAGTACACCTGAGTTCCATTATCAGAACTTTAGTGCTGACACAGACGGTTACCAGCAGGTATCACTTTCTGTTACTCCTGAAAAAACAAATGAAGTTGTAAATTATATTGCATTTGCGTTTGTTTACGGTTATAATGAGAATGAAATGACGGTTGATAATGCGGAAGTAAACATTTCACCGTTAATTCAAAGCTCCGAAGATTCTAAGAATGAATCATCTGAAAAAGAGGCTGTTGACGAAGAAGTCTTATCTGAAAGTATTGATAAGTCAAAGCCGTATATGCAGACAAGCTCTGAGTATGACAGCACAGGCAACTATGTAACTTCTGAAACAAATGAGCAGGGAAGTACAACAAAGTATTCTTATGATGCAAACGGCAACAAAACTGCTGTAACAGACGGAAACGGCAATGTAACCAATTATACATACGATACGAACGGGAATGTATTGTCAATAAAGAACGGTACTTCCGGAAATGATTATTCCTATACAGGCTCAGGCTCTGTATCGAAAATCACTCATAACGGTTTTAGCTATTCGTTTAATTATGATGTATTCTATAACCTTGTTTCAACAAAAATAGGCAATGTAACTGTTGCAAGTCATACATATGACAGTAACGGTAATCTTACAAAGACTGCTTTTGCAAACGGTGATTATTTTGAATACACCTACGATGATTACGGTAATATTTTTTTAATCACAGGCGAAACAGACAAAATTGCCGAGATGATTTACAACAAGCAAGGTCTTGTTACAAAGGCGGTTGACTATTCAAGCGGCGAAACCTCATATTACTACTACACATTTGACGGTTCACTTGAAAGCGAATATCGTACATCATCAGACGGCAGTCTTACTCACTACATCATTACCGATTCTAACGGCAATACAGTTGAAAAAACATCTGTAAACGGTCAGACAAAGACCATTACAACAGGCACAGATAAAGACGGAAAGTCATTTGTAAGCAATGACGGTGTAACTAACGAAACATCAACCGATGATTTCGGCAGAACTACACAGGTTAGAACTGTCCGCAGTGACGGTACTCTTGTATTTAATACAGACTATGAGTATGCAGGCGGTAAGGCTGAAAATTCAACAGCTAACCTTGTCAGCAAGTACAGTCAGTCATACGGCAGTGACAGCGTTTTATCCTACGATTATTCTTATGATAACAACGGCAATATTACTGAGATTAAGCAAAACGGCAAACTCATAAACAAGTACACTTATGACAGTCTTAACGAGCTTAAAGAAGAATATGATTATGTAAATAAGTTCTACATTAACTATTCTTATGACGGAGCAGGAAACCTGCAAAATAAATATGAACAGGTTCTTGATCCAAACTACGGTTATCCGACAGGAACACAGCATGGTAATACATACGAGTACACCGATACAAGCTGGGAGGATAAGCTGACAAAAATCAATGGTAACAATATTACCTACGATGCAAACGGCAACCCGCTTTCATACCGTGACGGAATGAGCTTTGAATGGGAGAACGGAAGAATTCTCAAGAAAATCAACACTTCCGATAGTTCTATTCAAATGAGCTATGATTCAAACGGTATGAGAACACAGAAAACCGTTGGCGGAGTTAAGACCAACTATTACTACGACAGCGACAAAAATTTAATTGCTCTTGTAAAGGGTAATGACACTCTGCTGTTCTACTATGACAGTGACGGAAGTGCAACCTCATTCTCATATAACGGTACAATGTACTTTTATGTGAAGAACTTGCAGGGTGATGTAATCAGAATTATTGACCTCGCAGGTACAGAAGTTGCAAGTTATGTTTATGACGCTTGGGGCAACATAAAAGATACCAATGGCGAGCCGACAATTCGAGAAATAAACCCAATTCGTTATCGTGGCTATGTTTATGATACTGAAACAGGCTTGACTATCTCCAGTCTCGTTATTACGACCCATTCGCAGGCAGATTTTTGAATGCGGACGCTTATTGTGATACAATGTCAGGTTCTCCTTTAAGCACCAATATGTTCGCTTATTGTGAAAATGATTCTATTAATTACGCTGACTATGATGGATTTAGGATAACTGTAAATGTAAAGCGAACCAATAACAGCTATGTTTTAAAAGTCAAATTACCATGGAGTGACATTTCCAATTATTTTAATTATCGTAGTATAGCTTATGGAATAGTTGGACTTGTTGCATGTTTCATTCCTGAACCCGTAGTTTCTAAGGCTTTAGGTGTTGCTGCAGGAATAGCTTCATTAGCTTCAGCTATTGCTTCAACATTGATTTCTAATTACAAAAAAAATAAAAGTATAATTTTTAAAATGTCATTTAATTATCAGAAAGTTAAAAAGACTGCGTATTTCTATATTATTAATACATGGTGGTTAAAAGTAAGAATAAGATTCACAGCCAAGTCAATACGAATATACAACTTGAAATGGAGTGTTACACATTGAAGCCTATGTCAATATTTTTAGAAATCTTATTTTTATTTGGCTTAATAATATATATAGTATATGTTTTTGTAATTAAAAAAGACTACTCTGTATTAAGGATTATTATTTTTGCAATCTTATTGTTGTCTTTTGTAATTAATATGTTAAACTTGTTTTTTCAATAACATTTTTGCAAGATTTTATTCAAAATAATTTTAAAAAATTTAATAAAAAACTACCTAACGGTGGTGGTCGGCAAGGTCCTGGTGGATGGAAGATAGCAATAAATGTTGCGAAACATGCCGGTAGTGATTTGAAATTATTGGATAAAACGGGCAAAAGAATAGCCACTTTATGTGAAGATGGTAGTGTAAGGGGAAAATAAGATGAATACATCAGAAATATTAAAAGAAATGAATATTACCTTTGATGATGAAAAAGATAGTTTATTTGATTTCTTTTTAAAGCATAAGGAAACTAAAGTATTGGATATATTTCCCAAAACAATAAATGACAATGAAAAATATCGAACAGTTGAGGTGTTTTATCAAAAAGTTTTAGATCATTGTATGAAAAAGCAGGAGTTTGAAAACATAGAAAATCGTTTTTTATATTTTGTTAAGACTTTATGGCTTTATAATGAAACCTATGTTAATATTCTTTCTCCTGAAATTTTTAATAATTATTATTATAAACGCAATAAGAAGAATTTAAAAAAGAATAGTATAGTGAACTTAAAGTCTATTGCTGGTACTGATGAATTTTTGTTGATCAAAGATAAAGATGTTTTAGGTTCAGCCTGTATTATTGCAACTCGTGATATTTCTCCGGTTGTTTTTTATTTCAGAAATTCTAAAATCCTGTTTTTATTAAATGGATGCACAGGACTGCTTTATTATGGCTTTCCAAAAGATATTTTATTTACCAAACGAGTGGCAAATAATTGCTCATTGTATTTGCATAAAGCAGAGACAAATAAATAGAAAAATAGCAATAATCGTATAATGAAACAAAAGGTATTTGGAAACTTGTGATAGATGTTTCTAAAAAATGATTGTGCACTTTTTATTTAGAAAAGGATAAAGACATGAAATTACGCATTAATTATAATAAATTTAATAATTATGGTAAACAAATTTATAGAAAGTCTGAACAATCATTTGATTTTGAACCTGATATAAATTCAGATTTTTCATTAATGTTGGGAACCTCTTATGTCGGTATAGAAACAGACTTGTCTACGGGTAAATTGCTTTATTTGTCTGGTTTTAGTCCGATGAAATCGTGGGAAAAGAGTAAACTGATTTTACCAGATTTTGTGGATGGAACGATATATATTGAAGAGTTAAAAGATTGCTATGCTGGTATGGGTATATCAATTGGTAGTGATTTTAGAGCCTTATATGATGAAAATATAGGTTTGATATGTTTTTTGTGTGGTGAAAATATTGTTTATAATAATTGTGTTCGTATATCACCTGATGTGGTTATAGCTACAAATGAAAACAATATAGTAGCAATATGGATTAAACCTATAATTTTATAATTAGATATGATTTATAAATACAATTGTAAAGCTAAATATAAAATATCTTATAATAGAATTAGCGTTATTATATTTGTAAATAAGGTATATGATGAAACTATTGTGTTTTACAAAAAATAAATTTTCATCAGCACTAAGAGGTTTTTCCGAGCCTCTTTGTGTTAAATTTACTATTCAAGCGGTGAAACCTCATATTACTATCACACATTTGACGGTTCGCTTGAAAGTGAATATCGCACATCATCAAACGGCAGCCTCCTATGATAATAAAGAAATTATCATAGGAGGTGATTTTTTTATTGTACATTTTTAGCGATTAGCCAAATGAATTTATTTGGCAGAAAACGCATAAAATAGCAATAAAATAGTTTGACTAATATATAATATTGTGTTAAAAT
>ENA-UONT01001235-UONT01001235.1-human-gut-metagenome-genome-assembly--contig:-CS20-NODE-1235-length-22933-cov-32.452137_pt1 | contig 22933 bp, 12 predicted proteins | sample MGYA00242459_ERZ724006 | MGnify/ENA metagenome assembly ERZ724006 | reverse complement strand
CGCAACCCCACCTGGTACCCCAGCAGGGTGCGGGTTTCCACCGGCTGATGGCGGATAAGGGAAAGCAGCTGCTGTGCGGTACGGCGGCCCAGCTGTTCGGCATCAAAAGAGACCGCCGTGATCTGTGGCGTACACCCCTGCAGCGCTTCGTCGTCATACAGGGAGGCAAGACGGATATCCTGCGGCACGCGCAGGTTCAGCTGTCTCAGGGTGCTCAAAGCCAGCTGGGCAACCTGGTCATCCATGCACAGGATGGAGTCCGCCCCACGCTGTACCGCGAGCTCCACAGCGCTGGTGCGTAGATCGTCGCTTTCCAGCTCCAAAAACAGCAGGCTCTCATCAATCTTGCAGCAGGCGCGGTCATGCGCCTGCTTATAGCCTTCCAGGCGGGACTGGTTGACGGTGTACAGCATGGATCCGCCCAGCAAAGCAATGCGGCGCAGGCCCTTCATCAGCAGCAGGCTGACCAGCTCGCGGCAGCCGCCCACCTGATCATGGTCCACCGAGATGACATCCTGGTCAGCCGGGCGGCCAATGGCAACAAAGGGGATGCCGCTTTTTTGCAGCATGGGGATCAGCGGATCACGCTCCAGCGTGCGGGCCAGAATCACGCCATCAATCTTGCGGTTGACCAGTAGACGCTGCATCGGGCTTGTTTCCTGCTCGCCCACCATCGTCATCAGCACATCATAATCATTGCGGGTGGCAACATCGTACACGGCGCTGACGGTTTTGCGCAAAAATGGTGCGGCAAGGTTGCCGAACTGGCGCGAGAACACCAGTGAGATATTATAAGACTGCTGGGTTACCAACCCGCGTGCCAGCATATTGGGCACATAGTTTTTCTCTTTGGCGTACTGGACCACGCGGGCGCGGGTCGCTTCGCTGACACGGCCATTGCCCGAAAGGGCACGGGATACCGTGGTCTTGGACACGCCAAGGTCTTCAGCCATCTGGCTGATGTCAATTTTTTTTTCTCCTTCTGTCTGTTTACGGCGCGGCATGGGTTTACTCCTGTTAACGTTTGCTTCTATAAGATCTTCTTTCTGTCCTTGCCGGTTTTCTGCCCCACGGGCAGTTCCCAGGGTACCGTTCCAAAAACCAGTCCCCCACCCCGGCTATTCCCTACTTGGTCAATGGACTTAACATATTATACCACATTTTTCTGGATCATGGTAGCCCCCTGTGCAAAGAAAGCAAAGAACACGCTACCCCAGTATGGGGTCATTATATCATTCCTGGCTCTGTTTTTCAACCGATTTCTGGCTCTGTTTCCGTTTTCCAGTGTGTTTTATAACCTGGTAAAGTTTTCTCATTTTGTCCGTATCCTGCTCAGTCATCGTACCTGCGCCAAATTGGGCGGCTTGGGCCAATGCCAGCAGAGCTTCGGCATCCTGGGGTTCAAGGGCGGGGACACAACTTTGCAAAAATGCGGCAAACTCCGGCGCATCGGATGGTGTATCCGGCGGCAGGCCGCGACGCACCAAAAGGCGGTAGATGCTGCCAAACACGGCCAGCACCCGCGCGTTGCAGCTGCCCCGGCCATACCCCATGGCATGGCGGCGGGCCAGCACCAGCAGCACCGCAGCAGCCAACAGGCACCCCCCCAGCAACGCCGCCAAAACCAGCCTGCTGCGGGGCACGATGGTGGCTGCGGGTTCGTTTGCGCTGCTCTCCCCTGCTGCGGGGGCGGTGTCTTGACCTTGAGTTTCGGGCAGCGGGTCGGTGCGCAGGTCGGCCTGTTGGGCACTGACCAGCACGCCGGGGGTCATCTCCATGGGGGTCCAGCCCTGGCCGGAAATGTACACCTCCGCCCAGGCGTGGGCGTTATCGTCCTGCAAAATGGCGTGCCAGCTGCCGTCCTCCTGTTGGGTAAACAGGCTTTGCGGCGCGGCATAGCCCACCACATAGCGCGCAGGCAGCCCGAACATGCGGAACATAACCACCGCCGCCGAAGCAAACTGCACACTGTACCCCTGTTTGGATTCCGTTAAAAAGTAACGGATGGGGTCGGCCCCCTCCGGCGGCTGGGGAGCGCTGGCGTTATACTGGTAGTTGGTGTTTAGGTAGGCGCGGATGTAATCGCCAATGTCCGCAGCTTCGGTCAGCTTCTGGTCCTTTTTGGCTTCATCGCACAGGGTTTGCAGCTCGTCATAGCCGTCCGGCACGGCGGTGTAGCGGCTGGCGGCGTAAGCGGCATAGGATGCTTCCATCCGGTCCAGCACGCTGGGGTCGGCATCGGCGCGGGCTTCCAGCTGGGTTTGGGCGGTATCCCGCGGGTAATACAGGAACACATCGTCCTGCGCGGTCTGGCCCGCGGCGGCGCCATCGCCCTGGATGGTGTAATAATCACCCCAGTAGGCGTTGTACGGTGCATAGGTGTACTGGGTATCGGCGTGGATGCGCTCCACCGTCAGCGTCTGGGGCTGGGCGGTGCCGTCATAGGCGGTGCGCAAAAACGGCAGGCTGGCAATGGTCAGCCGGGCATTATCCTCGGTTTTCCAGTTCATAGCGGCGCTGTCAAAGGCATCGGCATCAGGGGCCTGCCAGGTGGTGCCGTCATAACTGCCGCCGATAAATCCCCGCAGGTATACGGTTTCTTCGGGTTTGTCGCTGGCGGTCAAGGCCAGATCCGTCACTCCGCTGACCTGGATCCCCCCGCCCTGGTTCAAGGCGCCATCCGCCACACCACCGGCAGCGGCTTCTACCTGAATGTTCAGCCTGCCGCCGCTGACCCGCGGCAGCCAGGTAATGGCGGTGCTCAGCGCGGCGGATTCCACCCGCTGGGCCGCGGGCTGCAGCCAGCCAAGGGGAACCCCCAGCGCCGGGCGCAGCAGCCACCAACAGGGCAGCGCCAGCGCAAGGCAAAGCCCGCCCGCCGCCAGCGCGGCAGACTTTTGGATGTTATAATGGCGGCAAAGGTTCTGGCGGTAGTTTTCGGTATCGCGCCTGCCCCACAAGGCCCGCCGCTGCACCGAGCAGGAAGCCGCCCACGCCCCCATCCAACCGGCCAACAGCAGCAGGCAGGCGGGCACAGCAGGCGCGGCCCCGGCCAGCGCCAGCAGCACAACAACGGGCAGCAGCATTAGATCCAGCAGCAGGGCATCCGCACGGCGCAGGGCCGCAGCGGCCAGCGCCCCGGTAACGGGCAGGGCGGCCAGCAGCAAAAACAGCCCCAGCTGCGCCGCACTGCCGCCCTGGGCCACCGGCAGCGCGCTGCCAAGGCGGGCGTTCAGGCTTTGGGCAATGTTCCCGGCGCACTGCTGCGCCCCGGCCAAAAAGTTCCGCTGGCAGATGAACAACACCACAAGATACACAATCACCCCCGCCAGCAGCCCCCAGCGGCGCAGGGCTTGCGGCGCACGCAGGAACAGCGCCCACCCGGCGCAGAAAGCGGCTGCCGCGGGCCACACCCACAACGGCACCGCAATGCCGAACCCGGTGGAAAGCACCAGCAGCAAACCAAAGGTGAGCGCCAGCAGCAGCGCGGCATCTGCCGCCAGCCACAACGCGGGGTGCGCTGCGGGGCGCTGGGTGCTCACCAGCACACGGTCCACAAACTTCAGCCCACTGCCGGGGTCGGCAGCGCCGCGCCGGCTCAGGGCAGTACGTTCTTTTTTGCGCTTGGGCGGGTTTTTGCGGTGCTTCGCCGCCTGTTGGGGAAAATCCCCCCATTCCTCTGCTCCGTCCAGGTCCCCACCGGGGGTCAGGGCAGCGCGCAGGGCGGTCAGCGGTTCGCGCACCATCAGGCGGTCCAGCTTGGCGCTCAGCTTCCAGTGTACCTGCTTGATGGTATCCCCGTCCCGGTACTCCCGCAGCTCATAGCTGCCGCCCAGGGCGGCGCGGGTGTCGGCTTCGTCGCCGTCCTCATCGGGGGCGGTTTCCGCTTTGGCTTTGCCAGCCGCGGCAGCGGGCAGCACACAGATGCTCTGGCTTTGCACGGCAGCCGGGCACGCTGCGGTGAACACCCCCAGGTGATCCCGCAGGGTGATGCCCCGCACCGCAATGCTCCACACGCCGCTTTTGCCTGCGTTTAGTGTAATGCGCTGTTCGGCGCTCTCTCTACCGCCCAGCATGGCGGCGCAGCGCAGGGTGATCTGCCCGCCGCCCCATTCATCGGCGGCGTTCAGCAGCACCACAAGCGCAGGGATAGGCAACCGGCTGCGGTTGCTCAGCCGAACCGTCAGGGTAAAATCTTCGCCCTGTATCACGGGTTTGTCCGGCACCAGCAGCTCTGCCGTTACCTGCCTGCGCAGATAGGCAGCATCCAGCCGCAGCAGCACCAGAAGCACCAGCGCAAACGCCAACAGGAACACCGCCAGCGGTGCCTGGGTGATGAGCGCCGCGGCCAGCAGCACCAAAAGCACCAGCGCCCGGCCCAGCTTACCTGCCATGGCGGTCAGCCTTTTCGGGGCGGGGGCGCGGCACAGTGCGCAGCAGGTCCTGCATTACGCTGTCCACCGTTTCGCCGCCTGCGCGGGCCTGGTCGTTCAGCACTAGGCGGTGGCGGGCAACCGCATCAAACACAGCGGTCACATCCTGCGGGGCAACAAAATCCCGCCCCGCCAGATACGCCGCCGCGCGCGTCATGCTGGTCAGCGCCAGGGTGGCACGGGGGCTTAACCCCACGGCCAGGCGCGGGTCCTTGCGGCTGGCCTGGGCCAGCGCCACAATGTAGCGGTACATCAGCTCATGCACAAATACCGTGCTGACCTCCTGCTGCATGGCAAGCAGATCCGCCTGACCGGCAACGGGGCGCACACGGTCCAGCAGGCGGCCTTTGCTCTGCCCGGCCAAAATTGCCAGCTCCGCTTCCTCATCGGGGTAGCCCATTACAGCGCAGACCATGAAACGGTCCAGCTGAGACTGCGGCAGCATCTGCGTGCCGGCGGCGCCGATGGGGTTCTGGGTTGCAATTACGGTAAAGGGTGCGGGCACCGGGCGGGTAACGCCGTCCACCGTCACCGTGCCTTCTTCCATCACTTCCAACAAAGCCGACTGCGTGCGGGAGGAGGTACGGTTGATCTCATCGCCCAAAAACAGGTTGCACATCACCGCACCGGCGTGGTACACAAACTTGCCGGTCTCTTTCTGGTAAACGGAAAATCCCACCAAATCGGACGGCAGAACATCCGGCGTAAACTGCACGCGGCTTTCTTTCAGGTCCAGCGCGCGGGCAAAGGCCAGCGCCAGCGTGGTTTTGCCCACGCCGGGAATATCCTCAATCAGCACATGGCCGCCCGCCAGCATGGCCATCCAGATGGTGTTTACCGTTTGCTGTTTGCCCTGCACGGCCTTGTTTACTTCGGCCGTAACGGCGGCGGCCTGCTGTGTGTACTGCATGGTTAATCCTCCCGGTGTTTTTTCCATATCACCATAATGCCAACGGCGGCGGCAATAACCACCAGCCCGGCCCACAGTGCGTTGTTTTCCAGCCAGATCATGGTATTGGAGATCGCGCTCCCCTCGGATTCCGCGCTGCCCTCCCCCGGCAATGGGGTCAGGGCCTGGGGAGCCACTTCGGCAATGGAGCTGCCGCCGGCATCCTCCACGGTCACCTGGCGCGGTGTTTCGTCCCAGGTAGCGGCGCTTTCCTGCAAATCCTCCTCTTTGGTGGTGTCCGCAGCGGCGGTGTCGTGCTCCGCAATTACCAGGTAGCGCTGGCTGTTGCGGGTGTAGGGGTGGCAGGTGGAAAGGGTCAGCAGGTCCCGCCCCGGCTGGATCAGCACAGCGTTGATATCGCTGGGGTCAATAATTTTCAGCTCGCTCACGCGGTAAATCAGCGTTTCCCACGGGGTGGTCAGCTGGATCTTGTCCCCCACCTGGATCTGCTGCACGTTGCGCAGCATTTCCGCGCCATAATAGCCGCGGTGGGCGGCAATCACGGTGTTGGTGTTTTCGCCGCCCAGCGGCATCGAGGTCTGGCCCAGCAGCGCCGCGCCTTTGGCCAGGTTTTCGCGGCTGGCGCCCAGGTAAACGGGCAGCTCCAGGTTCAGGCGCGGGATCCACAGCACAGCCAGCACATCATCGTCATAGCCATAGGCAGCAAGGTCCAGCGGGGCTTCCTCGTAGGCGAACGGGTCGGTCAGGCCGCTTTGGCCCCCGGCGTAAATTTCCGCGTTATAGTCCTGCATCGCGGCGTACAGTTCAGGGTAGGCGCGTTCCGGCTCCGGGGGTTCGGCTGTGGTTTCCTCCGCCGCGGGGGCGGTGGGCTGGGCTTCGGCGCGGGCCGCAAACTGCGCAGCGGTTTTGGCGTTGCGGGTGCTGGTCCACCACTGGGCAGCGGTGGGCTGTATCAACAGCGCCAGCCCCAGCAAAATGGCCAGCCAGGCCAGAATTTTAGCAATCAGCCGTCCCATTTAGTCATCCTCCTCGCGCTTTTTGCAGCGGTGCAGCAGCAAAAGCAGCAGCAGCGCTTCGCCGCCGATCACAATGCTGCCCGTTACCGCGATCCACGGCCAGGCATCCACCACGCGCTTGACCACCGTTCCGGTGCGCAGCGCCTGATACTGCACGGCCTGCGGGGTGTTGGTTTCTTCCTCTCCATTATAAGGGATGCGGGTGCCGCGCACAAGCATGCGGTGGGTGTTGATGGCATACGGCGTGCAGGTAACAAGGGTGCAGTAATCCTGCCCCGCGGTGATGTCCAGATCCTCGGTGTGCTCCGGTTCCACCACTTTGATTTGATCCACCTGGTACGCCAGCGTTTCATCCAGAATATGCAGGTAGAAACAGTCGCCCTCTTCCAGCTTGTCCAGGTCGGTGAACAGCACGGCTTCGGGCAGGCCGCGGTGGCCGGTCAGCACGCTGTGGGTGCTTTCGCCGCCAAGGGGGTAGCTGGAGCCTTCCAGATGGCCAACGCCCCTTTGCAGCACATCATCGCTGGTGCCTTCGTAAATAGGCAGGTTGACGTCAATTTTCGGGATGGTGATATACCCCAGGCTTTCGCCCACATCCACAAGGTCCACATAGCTGGTGCCGGTATCCTCCGCTTCGCCTGCGGCATCGCGCTCCACGGCGTTGTCCAGCTGCTGGTTATAGCGGCGGGCGGCCTCCTTGGCGGCGTCCAGTTTTTCGGTATCCATGCTTTTTACGGTATCATCGTAATTTTGGATCGCTTCGCTGGCGTGGCGCTGCGCCACCGCGTTGCTGATAACCGGGTACGATGCCACCCCAATGCCGGACAGGATCATCAAGGCCGCAAAGCCGACTTTTAGTTTTGTTGTGGTATCCATAGCGTCACCGCGAACCTTTCCGTGAGAGGGTTGAAGTTGGGAGCTGATGCAATTAGAAATTAGAAATTAGGAATTGGAAGTAGGCAAAAGAATAAAGAATAAAGAATAATGAATAATTGTGGTGGATCGCGGCGCATTGCGCCGCTCAGGAGATATTGGGTTGGGGGTGGTTTTTAGGGTAGTGAATAACAATAAAATAATCTGTAGGGCCTTACGGCGTTGCACACCACAAAATTGTAATAAACCTCGCCCTGCATGTAGGGGGCGGTGTCCCCGACGCCCCGTTTGACGGGCCTAATAATTGCCGCCCATCCACCCCGCGCCGCAAACATTGCAAATCATTTGTAGGGGCCGATGCTCGCCATCGGCCCGTTGACGGGCCTTGCCCTATTTATTTTTAGGTTCTGCACGGGGAACCACCCCTCAGGCCGCTCCGCGTCCAGCTCCCCTCAAGGGGCGCCAATATCTAACCTTATGTTTGCGGTGGCTCCCCTTTGAGGGGAGCTGTCTGCAACGCAGACTGAGGGGTGGTTCCTTGCCACAAACCTAACGGCCGTGGGGTGGTTCCCCGCCACAAACCTAACCCGTAGGGTGGCTCCCCTTGAGGGGAGCTGGACGCGGAGCGGCCTGAGGGGTGGTTCCTCGCCGCAAACCTGACGCCCATGGGGTGGTTCCCCACGCAGGGCCTAAAAATCAGCCGAACAACGGCCATGTACACCCAAAAAATTTATTTCCCAATAACCCACCATAGGGGGAGGGCCAAACCCGGCCCTCCCCCTGTGTATGATGGATTATCCCTCTATACCCTATTGGTGAATTGTAACATTGTTTTGCCTTGCGGCGGGCGCATCAGGCGCGGTTCTTCTTTTTCAGGCTCAGCAGCACGCCAACACCGGCCACAACCAGCAGCACACCAATGCCGCTGAACAGCAGGGTGCCGAAACCACCGGTGGTGGGCAGGTTGAAGCCCTTGCGGTTGATGATAACGATTGCTGCATAGTTGTACGGAGTTTCGCCATTCTTAACCTCGGTGGTATTGTAGTCATGCTTAATCAGTTTACCCGTGCTATCAAAGGTTTTCGTATCACTCCATGTGGTGGTGTAGTCCAGAGTCAGGTTTGCGTCCACCGGCTCAGTCAACAGGTTATAGCCTTCGTGAGTCTTGGTTTCAACCAGCTTATACTCGCCAGTCGGCAAACCATTTGCAACAGCCTCACCGTTGCCATCCGTCTTCAAAGTCATAACAGCAAACCACTTAGACTTATCACTAACAGTAGCGTTCAGCTTTTTTGCTACTGCTTCCTCAGGCGTTAAAATGGGCTTATTAGCACCCTTAAACGTAACGGCGGTGCCAGCTGCGTTAATCTTATCTTTTTCTGGATCAACCTTTTTATAAAGGGTAAATTCAACATTCTCCAGCAGTTTGCCATCCGCACTATCACCCTTTTTCAGGATGCCAGTCTTGAACGTATAAACAACAGCTTCGTCATGGATATCATACGGAGGATCCGCTTCAGTAGTGGTAATATTTGTCTTCTTGGAGTATTTCAGGTCGGCACTGTTTACATTGCCCACTGCACCAACCGAAGCGCCATCCTGGAGCTTTGCGGTATAGGTAATGGTAATGGTTCCACCTGCATATTCCGCAATCTTGTCAGTAGCAAATGCAATCGTAAAGCCAGACTTACCCTCAGCACTCGTTATCGTCAGGGTATACTCAATGCCCTCTTTAAATGTCGTTTCTTCAGTTTCGCCAACTTTTCCTGTAACAACAATATCACTATTAACAACCAGCTGTTTGCTATCCATTTCATCAGATACGGTGAAAGTCTTCAGTTTTGCAACGTTTTCAGGAACATTGACAGTCAAAGTATACGGAACATCATCACCAATGCCATAGTCTGCATCCTTTTTACCTGTAATTTCCTTTTTGAAGTCCGGCTTGTAGTTCTTTACTTTAACCTGTGCTCCACTAAAAGCATTAGTGTCAAAGCTCGTTGCATTTTCAGGGTATTTCCCGTTTACAACATCAGCTTCGGTCGCTTTAGCCATCTCGCCATTGTCATTGATCTTAAAAACATAGGCAATGCCGGAATCCAAAATGTAACCATCGTTTGCATTAACTTCAGTTTCCACAAAGGCATATACACCTTTGGTCAAACCAGAAACGCTGATTTTGCCATCTGCACCCGTGGTAAGGACACCCGTATTATTAGCTGCGTCAAGCCACTCGCCTGCATTATCTACGCCATTTGCAGGCTTCTTCTCAATCCAAGTCCATGTTCCGTCTTCATTCTTCTTATAGAGCTTAAACTTGTAGCTCTGCATGGTTGTAACTTCTGTATCCGTACCGCTCTGCTTACCGACTTTCTGCAAAACAGCCTGACCATATGCAGTAGAGTTTTTCGGGAAGACATGAACATCGTACAGCCAATCAGTCAGACCGCCATTCGCATCAGTCGAGACTTTTGTCATAGGAACAGAGACAAAGAACGGCTCACATGCAGTCTTGACAGAATCCGGTGTTTCGGTTTCAAGCACAAGGTAAAGACCCAAAGGCAATTCTTCAAACTTAACAACGCCACTGGTATCTGTCGTTTTCGAACCGACTTCAGTTACAGTTGCAGTCACGCCACTCTTCAGTTTATAACCGCCGGTAGTAGTATTTTTTTCTGCATATTCTTCCCAGCTTGTAGGCCAAGTTACATTTTTACCATTATAATAGTCTTTCAGTTCATCTGCACTCTTAACCTGATAAACGGTAAAGGTTGCACCTGCCAACGGAGTAGGCGTTTCATCTTCGCCCCCCTCAACGGGTTTCGAAGGAAGACTGTCTCCTGCCTCGCCGGTTCCGGCCCCTCCATTTTCACCGTTCCACTCATACTTATGAATCGTAATGGAACCGGTATCCTGCGTCCAAACCGGATTTGCAGTGGGTGCCGGTGTTGTTCCACTGCCATCATCTGCCATTGCTGGCATGGCGCACAGGCTGAGGGCCAGGGCGGCGCTCAACAGGCCTGTGAGAAAACGTTTTGCTTTTTTCATTTCAGTACCTCTTCTCTTAAAAAAAATCATCATCGGATGGGCGGCGGGGCCGCCCGGATTAAGGGTTCTGCATCAGCACGGCGTGCAGTGCGGGGCGCTGCAGCGGGAAAACGCTGCTGCGCCGCCCGCACTGTGCCGTGAAGAAAAAAGGAGGAAAAACTGGGCCGCTTGCCCACTTGGCTTAAGGCTGCGCCCTGCCGTAAACGGACGCGCACGGGCAGGCAGACCCTGCATCCTGGGGGTTGCTGGGTTTCCGGGGGATGGTTAATGTCGCCGGCCCCCTTTCCTGTTGTAGCGGAATGTGAATATCAACAGCCCTGCCACCGCCAGCGGCATGCCGATCAGCAGCCACAGGCTTGGCGCGTCTGCACCCGTGTGGGGCAGCTCAGGCGTTTTACGGTTCAGAACGGTAAGGGTCATGGTGTAGGTGTTGCCGGACTGCTTAAACTTTTCTTCGTCCGTAATTACCTGCCCATCAATAGAACACGTGCCGGCTTGGGTAAATTCGATCACAATTGGCTGTGCCAACAGGTTGTACCCCGGATGTGCCTTGGTTTCCGTCAGGCGGTATGTACCGGGTTCCAGATTTGTGAACGGGTTCGGGGTTATTTTGCCGTTGTCGTTCGTTGTACCGGTATAGGTAGTATCTACCTGCGTTTTTCCTTCGGTTGTTTCGACCAGCTTTTCCAGCTTGAACTCAACACCACTCAAGGGCACGTCATTGCCTTTTTCGTCTTTTTCCGCGTCCTTCTTGATGATATCCAGTACAAACTTCGGGTTCTGCAGCTTGTTGGTCAGCTCAATCTTTCCGCTGCCTCCGGTGATGGTTCCATCGGTGGTTCCTGTGGCTGTATTGTCTGTTGAGCTGCCCGCGCTGTTCGTTTCGCTGTTCGTTTCGCTGTTTGCTGTTGCTTCAGCCGTTACAACATACGTATTGCCTTTAATCGTAATGGTTCCGTCTGCCGCGGTAAAGTTGCCAGCCTCATCCACCGTACCTTCCACAATGCGGTAAATATAGTTGTTTGCCGCACTGCCGCCAACCGGGTACTGATCCAGGTTGTTAAAGGGATACAGCCAGCCGTTATCTGTATGGTGAACCGTAACATATTTGCTGCCCGAGGTCGGGTAGTCAACAACATCCCACGGGGCATCCTCAGCACTGTTTGCCAGGCGGCGCTGGAGCTGGATGTAAATTTCATCCGGCTGATTCGTAGTGACAATGTCCTCATTATTTGCATCTTTCCAGTGCTTATCGAACTCAATGTTGATCAGTTTGCGCTGGGTGTTGGTAAAGATTGCGGTAACTTTCAGATCGTTCGGATTGCTCGGATTTTCGCTCGCCACAATCACGCCTTCCACCATGGTGTTGTTGATCACATGGGCTTCATTGCCATCCGGAACGGTTACGCTTTGCAGTCTGGAATCATCACTGGTTTTGACTTCCTCGATGGTATAGCGGGTGCCAACGGGGATGCCGGTGATGGTCTCGGTGTGGTCGCCGGCTTCGCTCATATTAATCGTAACGGTTCTTTCGATGGGCTTTTCTTCCAGACCCTCACCGCCAACATCATTAAAGGTAACTTTGAAGGTGTAGGTGCCATTAATGGTACCTTCCTCCCCCTCTGCGGCCTTCTTTTGGATTTTCAGCCCGCCGGTTTTGACGGTGTTGACGTATTTTACTTTTAGCTTTGTCAGCGTGGAGCTTGTTTCGTCCGGGTCCTTATAGGAACGGAAGACGATGGTGTTGGCTTCTTCGGGCTTTTTGCTCACCTTGTAGCCATCATTCTTTACACTATCGTCATAAACTTCCGTTCGGCCATCATCGGGGCCTTTGGGGGGATCATTCTGCTTTTCTAACGACCTCTTTTCCCCGAATGTTACGGTCGTTACATTTGATGTGTCATCCGGCTCCGTCGACTTAACCACCTGCCCGTTCTCGTACACCGTCCATGTGGTGTCGTACAGGGCGGTGTTCAGTTCCTCTTTGAGCGAAATGTAGCTGCCGCGGCGGAACTGGTCGCTGAAGGTAACGATTTCTCCAGCTTCCAGAACAAAGCTTCCGTCTTTGTCCACCAACTGGGTGTTTTTGTCCATGTTGGAGGTGTACTGTGCGTTTTCGGCGTTTTGCAGCTTACCGCTTTCGGCGGAGCCGTAATCCGGGATGTCCTTCTGATCGGTTGTAAAGCCGGACATCGTACGTGGCTTCGCTTTGGGAATGAAGGTAAAGTTCCTGAAATAGATGTTGCGGCTATAGTTATCGCCCACGCGGATGGTTTTGACGCTGCCGCTAAAACCGTCCCGCTCTTTCATCTTGTGCAGGTCCAGCTTTACGGTGACCCATTTGCCTGTCTTCAGTTCGACCGAGCCATACGTTGCGCCGTTAATGCCTGATGTGCCAAGGCTGCCTTTTTGGCCGGGGTTAGGTGTTTGATTATCCAGCAGTTCCAGATACAGGTTGTTGAGGGAAAGGTCACCACCATCACTGTGGTCAACGTAAACCTCGAACGTAAGGAAGCGCTCGTTTTCGATATTGATGGGGGCTTCCAGCGTCAGGATGCCATAACGGTTCTTACGCCATTTACTGACGGGTTCCGTATCCATATAGCGTGCGTACCAGTGAAGGACCTGTTTGGTATCCGCCTCGGAATCTGGCAGGGGGTTTTTATCCAACTTGAAAATGTAGGCATCGTTTTTTGGGGTTGCGGGTTCAATCTTGCTTGCCTCCAAATTCACCACTTGGGACTGAGTACCGTTTGTATCCGGGCCATCGGCCAATTTTGTTCCATAATGGGTTGCCTGGTTCTGGATGGTGAAGTTGAAGATTTTCTGGTTTGTAAAGCATTTTTGGAAGTCCGGGTCAACCTTGCTCAGATCGACCTCTTTTTGAACCTGCAGCTCGTTATTATCCGGGAAGTTGAACGCCACCGCCATGTTGGATTCCCACATACCGCGTTCCATGTAGTACATGGTAAGGGTGTGCTTTTTGCCTTTGTCGAGTGGTTCAAGATTTGTGTTTTTCGCGTAGAAATAAATGTCATTGCCATTATATTTCACGGTCTTGACAGCGGAATTGACAGTTTTTTCATCTATATCATTATCTTTTGCCGTTCCGCCTTTTTTGACCTTACTGACATAGGCTGTTACACTATTTTTCCCATCTTTTGTCTCGCCAAATTCCAGCAGGCCGGAAACCTTACCATGGGCACCGCCAACGTCAAGCACCAGCTGGCCATCAATGAATACCCAAACGTCATCGTCACCGGAGAAGAAGAACTTGATGTTGGTTTTTTCCTTTTTTCCATCTTTACCAATCTTATTGGTTTCCACCATGCCGTCATCCGTCAGGGTAAAATCCATCTGCAGCTTGGTGCCAAAGCCGTAATTGTAGGTAGAAGCCTTACCACCGGTTGCTGTTTCATTGAACGGGAAGTAGCCATAGTGGCCTTGCGGGCCCGATGACGCATTCACATTCTCAGAACGCCCTCTGTCGGTACTTTTTTTGAGAAAATATTTTGAATCCGAATTTTGTTCCGAATCTTGTTTTAGATACAAGGTTGTATCCTTGCTGTCAAAGTACCAATAATCAACGCCCTGATCCTCATTAAAAATCTGTTCCTTGGTAAAGGGGAACGCAACGTTGTCGTACACATCACCAAGCTTTGCATTTTTACTATTCTTTCCTAAGAGGAACTCTTTGTTAAAGTGCGGCTCTACTGTTGCTTTTTCTGTTCCGTTTAACAACGGTGCTCCATCTGCGTTACCGGTGGATGTTTTATCCGCAACCAATCCCTGATAGGCATAGTTTGTATGATTACTTCCATTGGTATTATCGTCATTACGCTGAGAGTTATTGATTGCCATAAAATGATTAAATTTTCTGGAATCATTGTCGTACCCAAACAAATTTAATGTATCTGCAATCTGGCTAAATTCATGTCCATTATCAGGCTGGAAATGTCCGGTATAAATCGGGTATGGGGCCTTTGCATCCTGATAATAATCGCTCAGCGCCTGATCAAATTCACGGAAGGGTACCCAGGTGCGGTGACTTTCACCAGTCCAGTCACCGTAGCTATCACGGTTCTTGCCATTCAGTTCGTAATCTGTATAATAGTCATACAGCGTACTGGTAACATATTTTGTGTTTGCTTCTTCCGTAAAAGGAGCGGATTCAATATCTACTACTTTAGTTTTAGTAGTGTCAGTAGTGTCAGTATTTTTCCACGTTTCGGCATCACGCAGGGTACCTTTTGGAGCCCAGTAGCCGCCACGAGTGGTACCTTTATATACTGCATCGTCATTCGTATCCGCATAGAAGCAATTTTTGTCATCTGTGGGAATCGGCAACCACGCTGTACTTACTCCATTTCCTTTTGTCGTATTGTCATCGTTAATTGCATCACCGGAAAAGATGATTGAACGATATCCTTGGGGAATGTCAATATAATAAAGATTTTCGTTTGTACCATCTTTTACCAGCGTGCCGCTTTCGGATTCTACGCCGTCTCCTTTTATCCGATAATAAATGGTCTCTTTATTATTATTATTGGCTTTGGGGATTGAAAAGTCGTCGGTATCTCCATTCAATGCCATCTTGGAGAAAGTAGCATCGTAATAGATGCGGGTGGCACCGGGACGCCCCCATGTTGCATCCTTAATACCATTGTACATGTAGCAATAGCATTGACCTTCGGAATACTGGAAGCGTTTCTGATTTTCTCCTGTTACTTCCTCATTATAAAAATTGTAGTATTCACTTATTACTGTATCGCCCTCGGTAAAGCGAACAAAAGAGCAAAAATCTTTAGGAATGGTAAAGGTTGCTGTGGAACCAGGTTGGATATCATTTAAGGATATTGGCTGCTCACTGACTGGGGTAAGGGTTTTATTAGTATCTGGTTCATAAAACCAGGCTTTGACGTTCGTTAGTGTTTCACTGGTTTTATTTTCAAAGGCCATCGTTTTGTTAGCGAAATGCTTATGGCCAACCTTATAGATTTTCCACAGCTCTGGATGCCAGCCATCTCCGTTCTCTCCGTCATAGTAGTCGCCGCCGATATAATTCGGATTAACTGGATCGAACGATATATCCCGTAGCTGATTATTATCATCTACTTTAACAATGGTTACTGTGTATGTATGTGTTTCTCCTTTATATCCGCGAAATTCAAGTCCACCCAACACTCCATATTTATAGTGGTCTTGATGATTCAGGACCACAGAATAAATTTTTCTTCCGTCATCCGTTTCGCTAACTTCCTTCATAGGAAGTTCATATTTTGGATCATTTTGACTTTTTCCAATAATGGCACGTATTGTCACCCCTGTATAATCGATCCAACTCTTAGGCACTGCAAAATAGAGCGTGTAAGTAGCCGGCACTCCCCCCTCACTAACTGCCTGCACGTTATCCACGCTTTTTGCGGCGTACATCTTCTGCGGCTGTTCGGTCGGTTCCGGGGTGGCGGTGGGGGTCACGGTCGGCACAGGGGTGGCCGTTGCGGTGGCTGCCGGTTCCGGGGTCGGGGTAGGTTCTGCCGTTGGCTCCGGCGTTTCGGCCGGGGCGGGCTGCTCCGGCTCGGCGCTTTGTTCCGGTTCCGGGGTGGCGGCATCCGGCACCGGGGTGGCGGCGTTCTGCTCCGGCGGAACGGTATTCTCCCCGGGGGCCGTTCCCTGCTTATCCTCCAGCAGCTCTACTTCGTCAGGTGCGTCGGGCAGAGGATCCTCCTCGGCGTATACAGGCAGGGCCATTGCCATAACCAGGCAAGCGGTGACAAGCAGCGCTGTCAGCCGACGCGCCCAACCTGTTGTGTTTTTCCCTGTTCTATTCAATCTGCTCACCCGTCTTTCGCGCTGGCTTGATGGAAGCACATTGTTCCACAGGGGATCCCTGTGAAACAGTAAAAGAAGCCAGCTTCTTTTACTTGCGCAACCGTTGCCATGTTGTTTTCAAAAAAAAACCGCATCGAGTCTTCTCATTGCGCATTTACTTTTTATTTTTTTAATATAGCACCTTTACACCAGAAAGACAATACAATCCACGCAAATTCCTGTTTTTCAGCACTTTTACTGATTGCGCTTTCCTCCAATTATATAATGTGTTCAAAGCCTTTGTATAATTTACTCCTAATTTTCTTTTTGGCAGCGGTCCCTTTTATATACTTTGACCGCGCGTTTATGATCCTCTGCGCACACAGAGCGCAACTTTGCGGCAAAATTCGCCTTTTTTGTTGCATTTTCCTGTTTTTGCGCAATTATTTGTTTCGCATGCGCCTGTTTGCGGCGGGGCCTGGCGGCTGGGTGGGCGCCTTGTGGGAGGGATGGCAGGTTTGCAGCGCACGGTTCCCGTTTTTTTGCGGCGCGATGGGTACACCGCGCCCCTGCAAACGGTTTGCGATGTTTGCGGCGGCGGGTGTGTGTTTGGTGGATTGCACGCCCGCCAACGGGACGCCGTTCTCCCTTTACAACGGGGTGCGGGTTTGCTGCAGATTTGCCATTCGCTTTTTTGTCCTCCCTGCCCCGCTCCTGATTCCCGGTTCCCCCTTGCCGATTTCTATTTGCGCCAGCTCCTGAGGTGCATCTGAGAGCAACGAAAATAGCGGATCTTTCGCAAGCACAAAATCCGGCTGCGTTTGCGAAATATCCGTCATTTTCTTTGTTTTCAGATACACCTCCAGCTCCCAGCTTTCAATCTATCCTGTGTAAACTGCAACCCCTCACGCGCCATTCTGTGCGGCACTTACCTTATAATATAGGGGTGCTACCCTGTGTGAATTTGCAACTGATCTATTTGAAGCAGTTGTGAGCTGTTGCAATTTTGCACAGGGTATTGCCCGCATTCTGTGCCGAACATTCCCGAAACGTGTTGGAAAAACGCACAGGATTGCCTTGTTTCCCTATGCCGCTTACCGTTGGAAAAACGCACAGGTTACCCCCGGAACAGTTGCAATTTTACACAGGGTATTCCCGCTCCCCTGCCCCGCCGTGACCCGCGTACCTGTTGGAAAACCACACAGGATAGGCCCGTTCCCCGTGTTGCAATTTACACAGGTTTGGCTGTTTTTGGCTTATTTGCAACTTTACGCAGGTTGCTTTCCGCACAGGAAAATGGTGGTGGAATGCACAGGCTGCAGTTGGTTGAACACACAGGTTTGCGTTGTTAAATTACACAGGCTCTACCTATTACTAATATAGAACTAAACAACTAAGCCATAATAACAACCAGAGGTAAGCCGGGAGATGGGGGAGAACGGGAAAAAATTGGTGTTGCCATTCCATCAGGTTACAGAACCCTGAAACAGCAGAACAGAAAAGCACAAGAAAACCCTGTGTAACCTGCACCCGGGCTGCAACCCCAACAGGATATATGGCAAACCACAACGCAGGTGTTGCATTTTGCACAGGGTAATGGCGGTGAAACCCTGTGTAAATTTGCAATTCTTGCGCTGGACAACAGGATGTGCTATAATGTTTAGCATGATGTGCGTGACCACCCGGGATACAGCAACCGATATAGGAGGCCCCTGCTTATGGCGGCAAGTAAACAGAAAAAAGATGATCCGTTTGTCGTTACGTTTGAAGAACGCGGGGACCAGACCATCGTTCGCAAATCCAATGACCTTGTACAGATGACGCGCAACAACCTGACGCTGAGCCAGCAGCGCCTGATGCTGCATATTTTTTCGATGATTAAGCCGGAGGATACGGACCTGCCCTCTTATGAGCTGAGCATTTATGATTTTATCAAGATGACCGGCATGGACCCGCACAGCGGGGCGCTGTACAAGCAGGTGCGCAAAAATATTGAGGAGCTGGCCAACGCGCCCATCCAGTGGATCAAGAATAACGGAACTTCTACGGTGGAAACATTCCGCTGGATCGATAAAGTGCGCATTGATGAGGGCCGCGCGCGCATGACCATCACGCTGGATCCGGTGCTGAAACCGCACCTGGTGCAGCTGAAAACCCTGTATACCACCATGGATGTGACCTACACCATGCTGATGCGGTCCACCTATTCCATCCGCATTTACGAGCTGTGCAAGAGCTACCAGAGCCTGTACCTGAAAAAGAAAGCGGCCGGGGAACCGCTGGTATGGAACCTGAGCATGCTGTATGAACAGCTTTCGTATACGGCCAACCGATGGTCGGATTTCCGCCGCCTGGCACTGGAAAAGGCAAAGGCGGAAATTAACGAAAAGACGGATATTATTTTTAATTACGATGTGTACGAAAAAAAGGGACAGAAGGTTCTTTCGCTGGTGGTAACGATTGACCCGGTGGATGATGCCGCCGCACAGGCCAACCTGGACAGCATCAACAGCACAGTGCGCAAAAAGAGCAAAAAGAAGGGCCGCCCCACCGTGGCGATTGAGGATTCGCTGCTGGATGACCCCAGCGTGATCACCTTTGATTATGTTTCGGCACCGGAAACAACGATCCCCTATTCCTTTGGACGCCACCGCACCGAGCTGCGGGAGGAAATTGTTGTGAAAGCGCGCATGGATCAGCTGCGCGCGGAGATTACGCCCGAAGAGCTGCACGCGGTGGAAGTGATCATTGATGTGTTGGCTGATGCCTGCTGCACCATCCAGGCAGGCGATGGCGAGCAGGACGGCGGCAACAAAACGGTGTTTGGAAAGATGAATGCCATCATCCTGGATTGCGGCGGGCTGACCAGTTGGCTGGCCGGTGTGGCACCCCGCTATGCACAGGAGATTATTCCCCGGTCGCAGACGATGCGCAGCCCGGCGCGGTACCTGAACAAGGTGCTGCGCGAGGATATGGATAACTATCGCATTTATATTTTCCGCAAGGCAAAGCCGGCAGCAGAACCCAAAGAGGAGCTGTTGGAAGCGGAGTACCATGTGATGGACGAGCCGGTGCAGCAAACGATGCCGGAGCCTGAGCCGCCCAAGGTAGAGCTGATTCCCGAAACGATTGTAAAACGGCAGGATATGCGAAAAGAGTTTGCAAAGTTTGTAGATGATGGATACCTGGAAAAGACGTTGACGAGCGGCCAGCGCGGCGCTTACCACGAAATTTACCGCCACCTGGCAGCGCGGTGCGTGCCATCGCCTTCCAGCCTGCGCAATGGGCTGAAAGACGAAATGCGGCTGCATTACCTGGCCTGCATGAATGAAGTGATTGAAAAGTATGGCAGCCTGACCCCATTGATGGAAGCTATGGCGCATGAACTGGACTTTGATGTGTTCTGGGCAAAGGCCGCCAAGGACCCCAACGTGAATAACCCGATGGGGCTGTTCTACCACATTATTGAAGAACGCGCGCTGAACCCGATCGGCACCATAATGAACGACCAGGCACAACGGCAGAAGGTTGCCGCCAAGGAAAAAGGTGAAAAAGATAAGTGGCACAACGAAAGCTGGATGGATGCTTTTGAGGAAGATATCCCGGATGACAGCGAAGAGTAATTGAGATGAAGCAGAGCGGATAATCCGGGAGCGCTATTATAATAAGGTAAGCAGCGGCTGGCAGATTGCTGGCCGCTGCTTTTTTGATTTCAGATAGACCTTGGGATAATAGGTGAGAATGAAGGTACGTGAGCGGGAGTGCCTGGATGAAGTGAAGAAGGATGGGAAGGAAAAACGGCAGAGAAAAAGCGTGAACAGCAACGAAGAGATGCCTGCATAATATTCGTCAAAATATCCGTTGACACACGCGAAGCATATGATATAATAGAAGCTATAACAGCAACGAAGAGATGCCGCACGGCATGGGGTACCCGTTTTTGCAACCCGCGGTATTGCCTTAGATTAAGATGCCAGCGTGCGGTACCGCCAAAAGAACCGAACAAAAGGCAAAGATTAACCGACAGCAACGAAGAGATGCCTACACAAAGGCGCTCGCAAGGAGGAAAACAATGGGATATTGTATCTCAGTCTGCATTGAAAAAGGCGGCGTGGGAAAAACCGTTACCGTCTGCAACCTGGCGGCGCTGATGGCGCAGGACGGCAAGCGGGTGCTTGTGGTGGATATGGATGCCCAGGGCAACTGTACCTATACCCTGACGGGCGCCCGTGTAACCGATAATACTTTTGACCGCGCTGGCGTGTATGATATGTTCCGTGCCTATGGCATCAGCGGCACGCAGAACTATATTTCCCGCACGCAGTTTGATAATATTGATATAATTCCGGCAAATGGCAACACCCCAATGGCGGCCAAGCAGCTGCAAATCCTGGAACAGTCCGAAAGCACCAGTATCAATATGTTTTTGGCCATGTGCCTGGCACAGGTTGCCGGCGAATACGACTATATTTTGATCGATACCCCGCCGTCCCGCGATGTAATGGTGACCAACGCCCTGATGGCCAGTGACTTTGTGCTGATCCCCTGCGTGTGCGATGACTACAGCCGTGACAGTGTGTACCGCACTGTGGCCATGTGCCAGCAGTTGGAGCACGATGAGGGCGAAAAAATTGATGTTTTGGGCATTATCCTGACTATGGTGGAAAAAACTGCCCTGACCGAAGTGATCCGCAATGAACTGCGGGAAAGCCAGCTGGGCAGCAAGCTGTTTGCTGCCGAAATCCGTAAGGGACAGGCTGTAAAGGATAGCACCCGCCTTGGTGCGCCGGTTGTGCTATGTGCACGCAGCAGCAACCCGGCAAAGGATTATGCAAAGGTGTATGCCGAGCTGAAAACGCGCGTTGAACAGGAGGCAGAGTGATGGCAAGCAAACTGGACCGATTGCAGAAGAAAGGCTTTAAAGTAAACGAAGCAGCATTAAGTAAGATCGCGCGCGGCGACCAGGAGCCGGGCGGTGAATACAGCGAGATCAATATCAATGATATTGAAGAAAACCCGGATAATGCCCTTTACCGTGAGCTGGATACCGAGGAAGATATTGCGCTGCTGGCCGATGATATCCGCCGCGCGGGGCTGCTGCACAACCTGGTTGTGTTCCCTAAGACCGGTGTTGGCGGAAAATATGTGCTGCTTTCCGGCGAGCGCCGCCTGCGTGCGCTGCGCCTGTTGGTGGAGCAGGATAAACGCGAGCAGGAAGAAAAGCAGCTGCCCAACCGCATGAGTGAATGGCAGAAAGTGCAGTGCAAAGTGGTGCGCAACTTGACGGAAAACGAAAAAGTTGTGTATATTGACAGCGCAAACCTGCAAGTGCGCGGCGGCATCAGCAATGAACGTGTGATGCGCCAGGCGGCGGCGCGTTTTGTGGAAAACCTGCAGAAAGCACCGTATAACCTGAGCGCAGCGGAAGCGAAAAAAGCGCTGAAAGAGGTCAGCCCGCTGAATTCCCGCACGATTGATAAGGCACTTTCGATTCAGAATGATCTCAACCCTGACCTGCGCCGCTTGCTGGATGAGGAATTCCTGAACCGAGCCGAGTGCGAAACCTATCTCCGCCTGACCCTGGAAGAACAGGCCCGTGCAGCCGCAGTGTTTTTGAAAATCGCAGCCCTTGACCCACGCAGCCATGAGCGCCGCGCCATTAAGGACGCATTGACCACCGCCATGTTGGATGTAGCAGTGGAACGCCGCAGTATGCAGGAGCGCGAGAGCGTATTTGCAGCAGCGTTGCAAAATGCACAGGATGCAATCGGCCAGGCCAAGACGCAGGAAAACAAGGCGGCGGCAGTAGATAAAGACCACAACTTTATTTCGGCCAAGCTGCCTACCACGGCCCGCAAACTGCGTAAAATTGCAGCAGCAAAAAATATTGAAGCTAAGATCCGCAGTTATACGGCAGAGGACCGCAAAGCAATGTCGGACCAGATGCAGGAGCTGATTGCGGCAGCGCAGGAGCTGAAAGCACTGATTGATGCTGTGGAATAATCCAGATCCACGAAAGCAGCAAACAACAAAAATCCATGCAAATAGGAATACAGGAATCCACGATATGAAACAGCGAATTGTCATCCGGCTGCACCTGGCTGTGCGGGCAGTGCTGCAAAGCGAAGCGGACTGGCGCGGCACGCGGCTGGGCACCCTGACATCGGAGCTGATCCATGAACAGGCTGCGAAAGCGCGCCTGTGCGGGGTGCAGAATTACGAGTTGAACCCCGTCAGCAGCCGCTATGTTCCCGTTACAAACGGGACAAAATATAAGCAGACATCTGGCCTGGAGCAGATCTCCATCTATCTGAACGATGAGGATATGCAAACCCTGAAAGAGCTGGCACTGGCCAACGATAGTGTGCGTGTGATCAACGGCAGGCAGGCAATCACCTACCGATATGTTGTTCCCGGAATGCTGCTGAACGACCCGGTGTTTACGGGGCTGACAGAGCAGAACAGCACGGCAGAGTAAGCACTTCAAAATCTTGAATAAATCAAAGGCGGCACCGCGTTTTTTGAAAGACGCGGTGCCGTTTTGTATACAAAGCAGCCTGAAAATACTACAAAACATAAACCTGTGCGAAATTACAACAAAACGGATAGAAGGTGAGAATAGGAAAAAAGGAGAAATATGTTGGAATTTTACACAGGTTTACAGAGCAAAACATGAGGAAAAGCGCGATGCAGCGTTTGCAAAATAAAGCGGATTTTGGGTGAATCAGGTGCGGGGAACCAAAAAAGAGGGGAAACCTGTGTAAATGGCAACAATCTGCAGGGTGAATTACCTTTTTATAATACGACAGGGATAGTAATACCCTGTGTAAAGATGCAACACT
>ENA-UONT01001229-UONT01001229.1-human-gut-metagenome-genome-assembly--contig:-CS20-NODE-1229-length-22978-cov-44.936570_pt1 | contig 22978 bp, 24 predicted proteins | sample MGYA00242459_ERZ724006 | MGnify/ENA metagenome assembly ERZ724006 | reverse complement strand
AGCCCAGCAAGGTAAAGGGCAAGAGTCACTTCCAGCTCCTGATGGGCAAGCTGCCCCCTGATCACAAGGCCAGATGGTTTGCGGGTGCTGCACTCAATAGCGCGGAACAGGCCATGGCTTCTGTCATGTCTACTGTGCTTTCTCGTCTCAATGCGTTTCTGGACTCGGAGCTGGAACAGGTGCTCTGCTTTGACAGCGCCATTGACGCGGAAAAGTTCGGCTCTGAAAAGTCTGCCATCTTCCTCATCCTTCCGGAGGAGGACACCACGAAAAACTTCATGGCGGGCTTGATGATCCAGAATCTGAGTCGAGAGCTGTTCGCCGTAGCGGATGAAAACGGTGGCAAGCTGCAAAACCGCGTGGTGCTGTTTTGCGATGAGTTTGGTACCATGCCGCCCTTCGATGTCCTTCCGCTGTTCTCCGCGGGCCGTTCCCGCCGCTTGACGCTGGTGCCGATCATTCAGTCTTTGGCACAGCTTGAAAAGAACTACGGAAAAGAAGGCAGTGAAATTATTCAGGACAACTGCCAGGACACCATCTTCGGTGGCTTCGCACCAAACAGCCAAACGGCGGAGGTGCTGTCCAAGGCACTCGGAAACCGCACTGTTCTGTCTGGATCGGTGAGCCGAGGAAAGAACGATCCCAGCCAAAGCCTGCAGATGATGGAGCGTCCGCTGCTGACGCCAGATGAGCTGAAGTCTATTCCCAAGGGGAATTTTATTGTCCAAAAGACAGGACAGCACCCTATGCGCACCCGCCTGCGGCTTTTTCTGGAATGGGGTATCACCTTCGAGGAGCCTTATATCGTGCCGGAGCGGGCAGATCGTGCAGTAGCCTATGCCAACCGTGAAGATCTGGAGCGTAACCTCCCGCAGTCAAATAAGGCGGAAAATGCGGATATGCGTGGAGCCTATGCCGTTTCCGGACGCGGCGGCATTGCCCATGAGCCTGCTGTAGATAAGCCTCGGCGCAGGGGCGGAAAGCAGATGAAAACCTATGGTGAGGAGGATCTATGAGTTACTTTGGAACAATTTATGCCGACACCGAGCTGCCCTCCAGAGCGAGGGCAGTTTATATGTATCTGCGTGACCGCGCAGACAGCGAGGGAAAATGCTGGCCAGGAATCAAGACGATTGCGTCCGACATGCGATTGTCACGCTCCACGGTCAAACGGGCATTGACGGATCTGGAGCAGCATGGATACCTGCAAAAGATCCCACGCTACCGTGACAATGGGAGCAGCACATCCAACCTGTATTCCATGCAGTAAGGCCGTAAAAAAAGCGCAGTCCTCCGCCAAGGGAGGACTGCGCCCATTTGCTGAACCCAGGGGAGGTTCATGATGGACCTCCCAGAAGGACTCACTCTATCGGAGATTTAACACAGAGAAAGAAACAAGCGTCACTTCCAGAATTGCTCTAAAACCCTCTATGATATGCAAACTATAAAAGAGCGTATTGGTTATCCGAAGTATAAGTATAACTCTTATTGGATATTCTCAGCATATCGTAATTCTTTGGATTTGCGATGGCATCGTAGCAAAACTCAGCACCCATCATTAGTTGGCGCTGACATTCGCCAATCTCAGGAACCACATCAGCATAGATGCTATTATTTACATAGCACATAGAACATGATATGGGATTTAACTCTACAATATCTATATACGAATTACCGTTGCTGTCAATAAATTCGCCTAAATCTAATGCGTAGTTAGCTGGGAAAACGCCCAATCTTCTAATGTGATCTACCATATGTATGGCAATATTTTTGTGTGATTTTGGCACGGTGTGTTTGAGTGAATGGAGCGCCCTGGATGAGTTGACAACCTGATTATTCAAAATAATGTGCCTAACTGCATGATTAACGCTCGCTTTAGATACATTCATGTACTCAGCAACCTCTACTGAACGAACTGAACCATGTTGCGCTTCAAGAATAAATATGGCTTTTAGATAGTCTTCTCCTGAAGAATGAAGTCTTTCTTTTGTAACCGCCTCAGCCACACTGCTGGACATTATTTCACATGAACAGATGCAATGTCTACGTAGCTGGCATCTGTGTAGAAGTCATAGCCAGTTATCTTATCAGTATTCCACAGAGCCAGATCGTGAGTGCCGGTTACAGGCACCAGAAGATTCTGATCTGCAATACCATTCAGAATCATTCCATAGATTTCCTGCACACGCTGAGAATCAGAAGTGGAGTCCAATTCTGCGAAAATTTCAGGATTCTCAAAGAAAGCAGAGAACTGGCAGAGGATCGGATCACCCATAGCGCCAGGAGCCATATTGCTCATATCTGTTGCAGGGTCAAAGGAACCGCCAGCAGTATTGTAGAAGGTCAGATCATATTCGCCAGCCATCAAGGCTCCATACCAGGTGTTCATGTCTACTGCATCAATAGTAACATCGAAGCCGAGTTCTTTAAGAGAAGCTGCAATAGAAAGAACTGCATTGTCAACACTTGCAAGGCTCTGAGAATAGTTGAAATGAATGGCGAGAGAAGTTCCGTCCTTCTCCAGGATACCGTCATCATTGGTATCCTCATAGCCGGCTTCCTTCATGAGCTGCTTTGCCTTTTCCATGTCGGTAGGATAGGTCTTAACCTCCACACCGCAGTTGGGCTTTTCATTCGTAAAGAGGGTTTCGGCAGCAGTCTCCAGACCATCGAAAACAGAGGTTTCCAACTCCTGCTGATTAACAGCGTAGGATACTGCTTCCCTTACAAGAGGATCATTAAAGGGAGCCTTATTCAGGTTCATACCCAGATAACGAGTTTGGTTGGTGCTGTCATCCATGGCATGACCGAAAGCGGCATCCTGGGAAATTTCCGTGTAGCCTTCTGCGCTAAGTCTGCTGGAGCCGAGAATTGCATCGATTTCGCCGTTGCGCAGAGCAAGAATTTTTGCAGCATTATCAGGAATCACTTTGACTTTGAACTCGTCCACTTCAGGAGCTTCGCCCCAGTAGTAGGGATTGCGGATAAAGGTATAGGTATCTCCCTCGACCCGGTCAAACATATAGGGACCAGTACCCATAGTTGCACTCACGCAATTCTCGTAAGCCTTTTCTACGCCGCCTTCAAAGGCTGTGGGATTCACAATACCAAGAGGCAGCGCCATGGTCAGATTGTCAAGAGCAGCGTAATAAGGGGTCTTCAAAGTCATTACAAAGGTTTTTTCATCCGGGGTTTCCAGCTTGTCAAACAAAGTAGTGAGCTTACCGAAGGCACCATTCTGGGGACCCAGATGGGTTACTACTGCTTCAAGGGTCATCTTTACTGCCTCGGAAGTCAGAGGAGTACCGTCAGAAAATTTGACACCATCACGCAGATGGAAGGTGTAAGTCTTGCCGTCATCACTGATTTCCCAGGTTTCAGCCAACTCGCCCTGGATCTTCCCGTTATCATCGTAGCTTACCAGAGTGTTGTAAAAATTACGACTCCAGAATCCGGCACCATAAGTGCTGGATACCATAGGCGTGATGACAGGATAGAAGCCTACAGAAAAGTCCCAATTCTCGGTGACAGTGATTGAGACCGGCTCTGCATCGGTCTGAGAGGTGGATTCCTCCGGTTTCTCGTCAGGGTTCGTGCCGCAAGCAGCCATAGCAAGGCACATCACAAGTGCGAGTCCGAAAGCTAAAAGTTTTTTCAGTTTCATGTACAAAATCTCCTTTATTTATTTTTATATCATGCTTTTCAGCAGGGTATACGTATTTATTGAATGGTTTAACCCAAATATGGAGCAATAGAATGCAGCAGAAGCTTGGTATACGGATGTGTAAAGCAGTCTGTCGAACCGTGAAATGTACGGTCTTCGATAATCTTACCGCAGCGCATCACCATCACACGGTCTGCAAGATATAGCGCAACGTCCAGGTCATGGGTAATGAAAAAGCAAGTCATTTTTCGCTCCTGATGGAGTCGCTTCAGCAAATCAAGAATATGTTTACGAACCAGGACATCCAGCCCACTGACTGCTTCATCAAAAATCAACACATCCGGTTGAGCCGCTAACGCTCTTGCAATACATACACGTTTTTGTTGTCCCCCGGATAGCTCATGAGCTTTTCGCAGCTTGATCTCTTCGGGAAGCTCCATCATGGTAAGAAGATCATTGATTTCCCGTTCTTCTTCCTTTTTGCTGAGTTTTCTGAAATTGCGAATTGGCTCTGCAATGATTTGATATACCGTAAAGCGAGGGTCCATTGCTCCCTTGCCATCCTGAAGAATCAGCTGTATTTTAGATCGCAGTACCTGCTTTTGCTTGCCCCGGCAGAGGGAAATGTTTTTTCCTTCAAACAGTACCTCTCCAGAAGATGGAACCAGAAGACCGCACATGAGCTGAGCCAAAGTGCTTTTACCAGATCCGCTTTCTCCTACCAAAGCGCAAAATGAACCATTCTGAATAGTAAAATCTACATGATCAACGGCCAGAAGCTCGTTGCTTGTGCCTTGTTCGTGAAATTCTTTTGATAGGTTGTTGACTTTAATCATGATTCCGCCCCTTTCGTGAAAGCACAGGAAAGGGAGTAAGCTTCAATCAGCGACCTTGTATAAGGTTCTGTGGTATGATCGAAGACAGATTGAACTTCACCGGATTCTATAATTTTTCCTTCTTTCATCACCAACATGTTTCCACCTAATTGAAGAGCTGTTGCGAAATCATGAGTTACCATAAGAATCCCAACTCCATTTGCTTTCATCTGCGAAAATAAATCTATGATTCCATTTCTGTGAATCACATCCAAAGCAGTTGTCGGCTCATCGGCAAGCACGAATTTTGCATCAAGCATCATAGCCATTGCGATAATGACACGCTGAAGCATTCCTCCGGAAAGCATATGTGGGTATGCTCTGTATACCCTGTCAGGATCATCTAAGCCTACATCATGCAGAAGCCGCAGAATATAGTTGTAACGCTGCTGGCGGGATTTGTCGGAATGAAGCCGTAGCGTTTCATCCATCTGTCTGCCAATACGCATAGAAGGGTCCAATGCAGTCATCGGATTTTGCGGGATATAGACAATCTGGTTTCCGTATATTCCTCGTCTCTGCTTTTCTGACGAATTCAAAAGATCAGTCTCGCCGAAGAAAACGGAACCCGACACCTTAAATTTTTTAGGGTCCAATAAGTTTAGCACCGCACTACAGGTCATTGTTTTGCCGCTGCCTGACTGGCCTAACAAGATCAAAGACTCTCCTTCTTTGATTGCAAAGGATATTTCAGAAACCAAGTTATCCGTGTCTGACCGAAGATTAATGCTTAAATGATCAATCATAAGTGATGGCATCATAGGCTGTCCTCCTCCGGCATCAGAATATCACGGAGTGCTTCTCCAAATAAATTGAAGCCTGCTGCCGTTACGAAGATGCACAAGCCTGGATAGATTAGCAATTCCGGATGAGAGTAAAGCGCTGTCCTGGCATCATTTAACATGGCACCCCATTCCGGTGTGCCGGAGGGAAGGCCAAGTCCGAGGAAAGCAAAGCTGGAAACCATAATGATGGAAGAAGCGACACCAGTGGAAACATACACAAGAAACTGTGGCAGAATGTTAGGAATCAGATGTCTGAAGACCAGCTTTCCTGTATTGCACCCAGAAATCCGGGCTGCCAGGATATAATCTTTACCCATTTCTTGAACGGAATAAGCTCTGACAATACGAACAAACCAAGCCCAGGTCGCTATCACAACAGAAACGGCAATGTTTTGGAGTCCGTTCCCCAGAACTCCTATGACAGCAATAGCAATGATAAGAGAAGGAAAAGCAATAAACACATCACAGAGTATAGTAATGAAATGGTCTGCTTTTTCTCCAGCACAGGCGCTAAAAGTACCGACAATCAGACCAATCACAGACAAAATCAGCAGCACAGGTAAACTGATTCCGATGGAATATCTGGCTCCATACAGCAGCCTTGATAAGGTACACCTGCCCAATTGATCTGTTCCAAGAGGGTATTCTGCGTCAGGCTGAGCATACTTGTGCGATAAATTCACCAATTCAGGGTCGTGAGGCGAAAAAGCAGGTGCTGCAATCGCAATTACAATCACAATAGCAATCAGGCACAGACCGATGATTGCCTGCGGCCTTTTGAGTAGCTTATGTATCATTTTCTTCCCTCACCATCCATGGACAAAGCAGACGGTTGATTATGTCTGCCATGAAATTTGCGACGACAAAAATTGCTGCAATGACGACTATACAGGTAGAAACTGCAATCGTATCTGCTGCAATCACACTGTCCACCAGATAAGTTCCGATTCCCTTGATTGAAAAAACACTTTCGATTACCGCCCCTCCGGCAATTAGAAAGCCGAATTGCTGAAAGAAAATTGTAACAACAGGCGGTAAGGCATTTCGCAGAATGTGGCATACCAGAATTCTGTTGGCAGATAGTCCACGGGCTTTTGTAAACCGAACATAATCAGAAGATAATTCAGCCAGAAGAGAGGAACGCATAATTCGGATGAGTGAACACGAACTGGGAACCGCCAGGGCAAATGAAGGTAGTAAAAAGCCCCTCCAACCTGGACTTGGTAAGACACTGAACCATTTCAGATGAATCGCAAAGAACAGTAGAAGAAGGAATCCCAGCCAGAAAGTTGGCACACAAATACCGCAGATAGTAATGCCTCTGGTAACCTGATCGAAAAGGCGGTTCCGCTTTCTGGCACAGAGCAAACTAATCGGAACGGTGAGCACGATAATCCATAGAATGGCCATCCCTACAAGAGATGTGGTCGTAGCCAGATACTTGTGCAGATCCTTTACAATCGGTTGATGAGTGGTCAAAGAAGTCCCAAGTTCTCCTGTAAACATTCCGGAAAGCCACTGAATATATCGTACAGGGAGAGGTTGATCCAATCCCATTTCCACCCGAATCATCTCAATCTGTTCCGGCGTAGGATTGGATACGCCTCGGTGTGCAATAATTTCTGCAGGATCTTTTCCGGACCAAGCAATCAACAAAAAACTTAGAATGCTGACGCCTACCAGCACAATGAGGAAGCTAATGATCCTTTTTCCAATATATTTCTTCAAATAATGCACCTCCTCACATCAGAAATCAGTTAGACAAAGTTAACCAAATGCCTTTATGTTACCCTTCAGTGCGGTCTGCATCTGAAGGGTGACCTGCTTAGTAGTTAAATTTCTCTGCCAGATTGGACTTTTCAATCATCTTTCTATATGTGGGCGACTGTTTCAGCAGATGAGCATGTTTTCCACAGGCTTCTACCGTACCTGCTTTCATAACGACGATCTTATCTGCATTTTCAATAGACTTCAGTCTGTGTGAAATAACAATCACGGTCTTGCCTTGAATCAAATGATTTAATCCAGTCTGTATCTGGACTTCTGTTTCCACATCTAACGATGCAGCAATCTCATCCAGAATGATAATTGGAGCATCCTTCAGGATTGCTCTGGCAATGGACAGCCGCTGACGTTCTCCGCCGGAGAGTTTGGCTCCATTTTCCCCGATTATTGTCTGGTAGGTGTCTGGCAGACGGCTGACAAACTCATTGCAACCAGCCAGTTTTGCAGCTCGTATTACTTCTTCGTCAGAAGCATCCAGCCGCCCAAGGCGAATATTTTCCATAATAGAAGTATTAAATAGAATGACTTCCTGAAAAACAATGGAAACATACTTGAACAAGCTATCAGTGTGAATTTCTCGTATGTCGGTTCCTCCGATCTGAACGGTACCGGAATCTGCATCATATAGTCTGCTGATGAGCTTAAGCATTGTTGTTTTTCCGCAGCCGCTGGGACCGACCAATGCGGTTACCTGTCCTTGCTCCGCCGTAAAGGATGCATGGCGAATCACCTGGGTGTCTTTCTGGTAGGAAAAACAAACATCCTTTATTTCTACATTGAAATCTGAAAGGACTGCCTTTTCTCCACCCTGAAGTTCATGATTCTTGATTTCACCAATCCGGGCAATTCTTGCGTCCAAAAAAAAGATTTCCGTCAGATAGAGCAAAACACCACCCATGGCCCCGCTGAGTTTCGCCGCCATAATAATATAGCCCAGAAGAATCAGGATACTTACCTGACCGGAGGCGAGCATTGAAAGGCCAACAGTCGCCGTGATTCCAATAGGAAGAATAGATAAAGTCTGGCCGATTGTAACAGGAATCGTCTGGATGATCTGAGCTTTCCATTGAAGATTTTCTGACTCATCCAACTGCTGGTCCATTTGAGCTTCTACTTTTTCTTTCAACCCATAGCTTTTAATTTCCTGATTTAGTTCGATTGCATTCTGAAAGCTTTCGGAAATATCTCTCAACTTATCATAATGTTTATTTACATCTCTGACCTGCAGTTTCTTTGTCAGGAAAAGAACCGAAGCAGAAGTAAGAACGGGAAGCAATACACAGAGACCTAATTTCCAATTCATGATCAGAAGGGCTACGCTGATAACCAAAAAGTAAATTGCAAACCCTATGGAATTAGCCACTGCGTTCGCAAAAGCATGCTCAATCGAAGCCACATCTGCCATGATTGTTTGAGCAAGGTCAGACAAATTGTGCTTTGAAAAATAGGATAGGGGCAGTTTGGAAAGCTGTTCCGCCAGATCAATTCTTAAATTTGCAGATTCCTGGTAGGTTTCATCATAGGTCGTTTTATAGTTATAGTTAATAACTAAGTACATCACCAGGGTCGCTGCCAGCATAAACAGGAGATATACCACCGGTTTCCCGGTATTTCCATTCAACAGCCTGTCTGCAAACAGAAAAACACAGATCATCGGCGGTACAAAAGAAACATAATAGAGAAAGAATGACCAGATTGATTTTGCAAGGCCCTTCACACCCGAATCACTCAGCTGGAAGGCTCTTTTTAGATATGTCTTCATCATGCCAACCTCCACTGATTTGCCTTGCAGTATACATCCTGAAAATCCTTATAACGTCCATTGCAGGCCATCAGTTCATTGTGGGTTCCCTGTTCCACAACTTTTCCATTCTGGACAAACAGGATCTGGTCTACATTCTGAATAGAGGACAGCCTGTGTGCAATCATGATAACTGTTTTGCCCCTCATCAGTTTTTGGAAAGCCTGCTGCAACTCGTATTCATTTTCCGGATCTGCAGCTGCAGAAGCCTCATCCATAATGACGATATTCGCATTCTTTAGAATAGCCCTTGCAATGGCGATCCTTTGCACCTCACCACCGGAAAGGTATACGCCCTTTGCCCCTATGACGGTCATCTCCCGCTGGGGGAATTTGTCAAGGATGGATGTGCAGTTCGCTGCGTCAAGTGCATCCATAATCTGCTGCCGTGTTGCCTGAGGATTTCCGATTCGGACATTTTCGTAAATTGAGGTCTTTAGTAATTGACTGCGCTGGAAAACAAATGCGATGTTCTGAATGAGAGCTTTTTCAGAATAACTCTGAATGTTCTTTCCACCAATCAGAATTTCGCCGCCATCGACAGGATAAAAACCTGAAATCAGCTTTGCAATGGTAGATTTTCCTCCCCCGGAAGACCCGATGAGCGCATAAGTTTTATTCTGATGAAGTGTCAGGCTGAAATCCTTCAGCACGAAGTTGTCATCATACTTAAAGTCAACATGACGAAATTCAATATTGAAATCTTGGAAGGTCTCTTCGTTTCCATGTGGAAGCTTTGCCTGATCCATAGAAGTAGTCAGCTCATCAAGCTGATTCAGCGTATTTTGTGCGCCAAAGTTATCCTGCCCCGTAAACATGATCGATGTGAAAGAAGTAAATACAGCTCCGGAGAACACAGCAAAGAAAACAATCTTTGCCAGGATTAGCATAGCAGGTTCTCCATAGCTGATGAATACAACTGCGGCTGGTACAGCAAAAGCATAAAACACGTTGAACAGAACCTGGAATCCGACGTAGGGATTCTTACAGCTGAGACTATACTGATAGACGTACTGTTTGTACTCTTTGATCGAGTTAATCAGAGTTTTGTAATACTGTACAGTTACACCGAAGATTTTTATGATCTGCATTCCTCTGACATATTCTACTGTTGCCGCACTCATTTTTTGAAGCGCCGCTGAATAGCCAGACAGAAATTCAGTACCACCGGACATTTTACGGTACTGAAGAACACCAATCACAGTTGTAAGGATCAGGAGAATACCAAGGCGATAGTCTATTGCAAACATCAGCACAAACATTAACACCGGCGTCATAACAGCAGTGACGTTGTCCGGAATCAAATGGGCCACTGTTTTGTGTGTTTCTGCTGCGTTATCATCAATAATTTTTCGAATCTCTCCAGAGCTGTTATGGTCAAAAAAGGAAGAAGAGGCATCCAATAATTTATGAAGCCCATTTTTCCTTAAGTTTGTTTCAAGCCGGAAGCCTAAGTAGTGGGAACACGTTGCCGATGCAATGTTGAGAATGCCTCGTAAAATCATAAGTATGACTACAATAATTGCGTCATACATAGCCTTCTCATATACGGGAATAACCAGAATAGACACAATGGACTGCCACAGAAACCAATATGCTCCCATATATGAGCAGACGGCAGCGGCAGATAGTGCCATGGAGAAATATGCCAAAATTCTTTTATCTGGGACATAATGAAATAGTTTTTTATATAAACTGCGCATTGACTTCAAATATACACCTCTTTTTGCTTAAAAACGGTTTGACATACATCAACTCTTTCATTATAATTAGTTGTAGCTAACTGTAAAGGAAAAAACAGATATAAAGTCTAAACAAGGTATTAATAAATCTAAACGAGGTATCTTTGGGAGGAGCCAATGATAGAAGTTAAACGAGATGATTTCTTTGTTGAATCGATAAAGAATCCAATAGAGCACGGAACATATTATAAGATCAACCCAAAATATGGAACCGGATTTCAATGGACGAGTGAGGTTCACCACGATTTCATCATTACAGCGACAGATATAAGATTTAACCAGGAAACTATGGTCGGAGAACATATTGGGTCTGGTTATGTACTTGCTCTCTATATTAGTGGCGCAGGAGATGAATTCTATCCGTATCAAAATATTTCTCCGAATACATTGCGCTGCTATGAACCATCTGAAAAGTATAAAGCTATTTATCATCCTCAGATTCCATTAAGATGTATTACCGTGCAGGTTGACCAGGAATTTATTGATCAGTATCTCCAGGAAATTTCCGGTGATCTTGAAGTGAACTTTTCTGATTTTTTCAAAGAAAAAGGGAAATTCTATTTACCAAATGTTAATCATGCTATGCAAAGCCTATATGAGTATCTGCTTTCCATGAAAGCGTCCAGAATTACAGTAGAAGCAAAAATATATGAAATCATCTCTTATCTTGCTTCATATTTGAAAGAAAACAGACTAAATGAAGAGAATGGCCAGCCCATTAACAAAACAGATTTGCAGGCATTAGCTGAACTAACACATTACATGGACGAACATTACAGTTTTAATATTACGTTGCAGACGCTTTCCACCATTGCATGTATGAGTGAAAGCAAAATGAAAAAGCTATTTAAGTCAGTTTATAATATGTCCATTACTGAATACATTCAGAGGAAAAGGATCTCTGTAGCCGAGCATATGCTTATTCAGACCGACCTCACCATTGCGGAAATTTCAAGAATTGTTGGATACTCCAACCCCAGTAGATTGATTGAAATATTCAAAAGGTATTATGGATTTACTCCCTCAAAATACAGAAAATAAAAGTGTTATACTAATTTGGATAAACCTAACCCTCTAAAAATCAACCAAATCAATCGTTATGAGGTGACGCATACAAGCGTCACCTCATTTCTTTTTGGAAATTTCATTTTGAAAGCATCTGTGAAAGGAGTATAATAAAACCATTGTCAACCCCGATGGCGATGACAGCAACCGCGGACAGAATGCTTTTTTTCTATGATGCGGCGGAGGGGTTGCTCACTTCGGTCATTCTGATACTGGCGGAGTTTCTGCCGCCGGATAAGGAGCATCCACAGGAGCGCCGGCACATCGTCTCTGTCTTCAAGCTGGTGCAGGATCTGCTGGAACCCAGCAAGGTAAAGGGCAAGGGTCACTTCCAGCTTCTGATGGGCAAGCTGCCGCCTGACCACAAGGCCAGATGGTTTGCGGGTGCTGCACTCAACAGCGCAGAGCAGGCCATGGCCTCTGTCATGTCCACGGTACTTTCTCGTCTCAATGCATTTCTGGACTCGGAACTGGAGCAGGTGCTTTGCTTCGACAGCGCCATCGATGCAGAGAAGTTTGCTTCTGAAAAGTCTGCCATCTTTCTCATTCTTCCGGAGGAGGACACCACCAAAAACTTCATGGCGGGCTTGATGATTCAAAATCTGAGCCGTGAACTGTTTGCTGTGGCGGATGAAAACGGAGGGAAGCTGCAAAACCGTGTATTTTTATGTAGCCGGGCTCGTTCTATCTCTTTGGCTCTGCGCGGCAGTTGAACTGCTCTAACCTCTGGCTGGAAGAGAAGGTAGGCCGCCTGTATGCAGTCTGCCTCAATCCCGCTTGTACAAGCCCATGGGCAGCTATGTGGCATAATCGCGCAGGGATTTTGATGTTACCGCCTTGCTTCTATAAAAGATTCACAAAGGAGATTCCTACTATCCCAGCGTCACGTCAAGAATCATGACGCTAAAGCCTGCTGCAAATAAACCGATTTTCTTCATAATGATTGTCCTCCTATGTAAGATGTGTGTATGTCAAACCGATGGCCGCGATGGCGGTATCGGAATGCACTTAATGCTGCTTCTTCCCGAAATGGAAAAAGCCTTTCTTTTCGCAGACTGCGGCGCTGATCTCTCCCGCCATATAGCCGGTGGCATCGCCTCCTTACTTTCTTCCCACCAGCAATGTTGAGCCGCGAAGCATCAGGCGTTTGGCCTCCTTCGGTGTCATGAAGCTGCCATCGGTCGTGTCCATCAGCTCCACGCGCTCATAGCCCATATCCCTAAGCTTTTGGACAAACGCCTGCATATCGCCGTATCTACCGGGCGACATCAGGTCGTGGATGGCAAACGTTCCGCCCTTTTTCAGAACCCGCAGTGTTTCCAGCAGAAGTGCCTGCTTGTCTGCCCCTGTGATATTGTGATAGACATAGTTGCTGGTCACCGCGTCGAAGCTCTCGTCGGGGAAATCCAGCTTCACGGCGTTTCCGCACCGGAACGAAGCGTTTTTCACGCCCTCCGCAGCGGCGTTTTTTTCACACAGCGGCAGGCTGAAGGAGGCGTACTCCTTGCCCCAGCGGTCAATGCCGACCATTTTCCCCTGGGGATTGCGCTTTGCGCAGGCAATGGTCAGCGCGCCGCTGCCGCAGCCGATGTCCAGCCCCACGCCGCCCTCCGGGAGTGTGATATGCTTCGCCGTGCCGTCAATGATCTGCTTTGAGAGCTTGCGCTCGCCGTCATAGGAAAAGCTCCGATAGGCATACACACACCACTCTGTGTACTTTGCACAGACGACAAAGGCGATGCCGAATACCACACCCAGCACGATGCGCAGCTTTCCGCCCACACCGATGCCGAATACGCCGAAAACGAGCAGCAGCGCAAGGGACAGCACCGTTCCCGCGATGAGCGAAACCAGCATTCCCTTGGGAATCCAGTTTTTGTAGTCAGGCTTCATATTCAAGACTCCTTTTTTATCGAGTGTGACTTATCTCATAAACCGCAGCCGCGATGCACCAGATCACGATGGCGGTATTGGTACTGCTCTGGCTCATTACGGACATCCATGTGCCTGTCGGCACCTGCATGGCCTGTGCAATATCAGGAACAGCAACCAGCAGAATGTTCCATGTGACCGGATGGAAAGCGAGTATCCATCTGGGATACCGGGTTTTACCGGCAAGCAGCATCACGAAATGGATGCCGAAAACCAATAGCATCGGAACATACATGGGGAGAATTGCGGGGAGCATGTCATCTTGATAGGCTGTGACCGCCACGATGGCAGCTTCTTCTCCGATGCGCGGGCCCAGATAGGTGGTGAACCACGCCATGGTAGCCACCCAGGTGTGGATAGTCAGCGCCACCGCAACGGTGAAAATTCCGCACAGATACTGAATGATCTTTGTTTTTCTGTACTTTGTATCAATGTCCGCATTCAGTGCTTTTACCGCAAAGTAATAGAGAAAGCCCCCAATCGCTCCCAGTCCAACGGTAAGCACGGGCCTCCACAGCCCATAAGAGCCAGACAGATAACAGGCTCTGTTGAAAAGGCTGGTGTCGGTTTTCTGAAGCGGAACGCAGCTCAGCAGCCAGTCCCCGGCAGCCATCAGAACTGCTCCGATCGCACCGAGAATGTACCATCGAATCAGCTTTTTCGGTTTCTCCGTCTTCATCTTTTTTGCCTCCGATTGCAGTTCATGATTCTGCTTTTCATTTGGGCAATTTCCAACTTCTTAGAAAATCAAATGGACAATACCGCCGACAATTGCCGCTCCAGCAACCCAGATCAGCGCCAGTATGCTTCGCTTTTTCAGCACCTGCCTCCAGGTCTGCACGAACGGCGCATCTTCAAGCCCTGGCAGCACCCAAAACTGGCTGTGCCCGACCCATAGCTTGTCGATTACAACGCCGTCATAGATATTCATAACCTCAAGAAACAGCAGCGCCTGCCAATAGGCCTCACCAAAGGAGGAAGCCCCGTTCCACAAACCGATGATCAGCACAAGAGCAGCAAGCATCACGATAAAGAACGGTATCATAAAGCATTTTCGTTTCCGGTTCATCGTATTGCGGTCGATCAGTCCCAGTTCGATGGCGCGATCCTGCACCTCCTTGGGATAAAAGTACAGTCCATTGACAGCACCGCCGATCACAGCGATTTTTACCATTGCGGTAAACAGCAGACAATAAAGCAGCAGTTGCAGTACGATCATTGTTTTTCTCCTCTCAGTCTGCGTGCAAATCGGGCATATGCTCCCATTTCCTTCGTCTTCCATCGTGGTTCATACAAAACAAGAAAGTATGCCAGAAATGCCATGTACCGAATCGTTTGATTTCCATTTCAATATGCCACCCACTATTATCTGACCTTCATGCAAAAATCACAGCGATCATTGCCGCTCCCCAGTGTCATACTTCTCTCCCAGATCAGCTTCGGATGCAGACCGGCGTAGCTGATGTCGTCACTGTCGCAAAAGCAACGGCACAGCTCAGGACATCCGTATGCCACGCAGGTGTCATGATATGGACATTTCATCATATCCACACGCCATATACCGTTGCCGACCTGCAGCTCCTTTGAGTCAAAGCCCGCCGCCAGACCGAAGACGCTCCGTGTGGACTTGACAAAAACGCCGGGAACAAGGCGGTAAAGCCCCGGTATGTGCAGCAGGGCGGCAAGCTGTTTGTGGCTCGTTCTCGCCAGCCGCTCCACATAGCCGTGAACGGTTTGCAGTGCCTCCTCTTTCGGCATGACCCGCTGCAAGGTTTCGTAGGCCGCAATGCCCGGTAATATCTGCCGTTTGAGGTGGTATTGCTTCTCCTTGCTTGCATCTGCATTTTCAGCCAGCAGCACATTCAACCGCGCATCAAAAAATGCATTCAGCTCCTTGGCCTGCGAGGGAAAGCACTGTGCCGCAGTCTCCCGAAAATCACGGGAGAGATAGGTTTCCTTCATCGTCCTGCCTCCGTCCCAGCTTTCACGAAGCCCTTCTTTTTATACCCGCAGTCGCAGTATGGGCCGCCGGAGGCGAGGGTGTACTGCCGCACAAAGTCAGTCACGCCGCCCGCTTCGCTCATGGTGTAGTCAAGGCGGCACAGCGCCGGAGTGAGGTCATATAGCCCCAGCTTTTTCATTAGCACGCAGATGCCGCATTTGGTGAAGCGTCCCTCGTAGCCGCTGCCGTCCGGGTATTCGTAAAACTCCATATTCCACGAATAGGGGTTACGGTCAGCGGCTCTCAGCGCGGCGGTGGCTTTCATACCGGCAATGTCCTTTTCGGTGAATTTGCTCTTTCCGCTCTTGCGGCAGAACCATTTCATGGGCTTTGTCATCATGGATTTTGCGTAGTAATCTGTCAGTCTGTCCACCTTTGGGCGCTCCGGCATGGAGAGAATAAACGCACCGATCATCGCGCAGTTGACGAGGTTCATCTTGAACCGGTCGCTCTTTTCAAATTCGGGCAGCCTGCGGATGATCTGCCGGTATTGCGGCTTTGCCTTTTTCGTGATAGCTTTTGCAGTGTCTGCACCATAGCCCAGCACTGCCGTCAGCTGCTTTTGAAACGAGCCTGCAAACAGTACCCACATTCCCATGGGCATACCTATGTATTTCATTGCACGGTCTCCTTACATTCTCCGCTTTTCGCCATTTCCCGCAGGAGAACCAGCCCAAGCACCATGACCAGCAGATGCCCTGCGGACTCCGTGCCGTGATCGATCTGATCGAGCGGCCACGGCAAAAGCGTGAACAGGTTCCCCACGATCCCGGCAAAGGCGATGGGATTGCAGAGGGATGCCAGTATCCGCTGCGCCGTCGTTTTCAGCGGGAGCAGACCCTTCCAGATCAGCACGAGCATCACGACGCTCAGCAGCACGTCGCACAGAAGATACGCCGCCAGCATGGGCGCGGCATTGCAGTAAAATACTTTGTTGGCGATCTCGGCCGCCGCCTGCATATCACCGTATTTCTCAAAGGTAAACTTGAAGATCAGCGCCACATTCATGAACATGGCGTGGACATAGCCCCAGCAGACCGTACCGGTGAGATAAGCGATTTGAAACATCTTGACCCATTTCTGCTGTTTCGGTTGGGTGAGGTGCCGCTTCAGGAGCTTCCACATCTGGTGAAAGCCGACATAATACAACGCCGTGCCCACCACGCCGCAGATGATGCTGGCCACCATGCGACATGTGGCCATGTCGAGATAGGCAACCTTGACCATCAGCCCGATGGATTCTGCACTCTGGTTTTTCCCAATCGCCGCAAATAAAAAATCGCCGATCACATAGAGCAAGCACCCGATCATGCCTGCAATAAGTGCCAATCTTTCTTTACTCAGTTTCATTTTCAGCCTCCAAATCCAATTTTCACACTTTGTGCGTACAATGTCATGGCCGGTACTTCCTGCGCTGTGTTTTTCTTGATCATGATGTATTTCATCGTTATTGCTTCCTCCCACTTTGTATCTCCGTAAGATACGCATAAAACTGCTCATGCAGCTGCCACATTTCATCCGGCGCTTTCACGGCGTGGCGATACATGAACACATCGCCGAAGCGGCTTTGGAAGGTAATTTTCAGCGCCGGCCGCAATAGAAACGGCGGAAGAAAACGGAACATCTGCATTTTAGCCGGTGACAGATGAACGCCATTACGAGCCAGCGCTCGGAAATTGTCCCGCAGTGCTCTGGCCGTATGCGCCATAACCGCCTGATCGGCTCCGGCATTCGCAGAATCGTCCGCTTCATAATAAGCGTCTGCGATGGGAACGACCATTGCCAAATGGCAAAGCTGCCATGCGTGCATATCCTTCACCTGCTGGTGCGGAATCTTTGCCCGCTTGAACAGTGCTTTCAGCCGCTTCGCATCCGGCTCCTGTTTGGAAGAAAGGATGCCGAAGGTCGTTGGCTGAATGAACCTCGGCGTCAGCGCCGCATGGAGTACGCCGTTCTCAAATCCGCCGCCCGCGCCGGGAAATGCCGGCAAAATTCGTCCGTTACCGCAAAGCTGCTCCCATATGTCATAGTTCTCAATGGAGTTGACCATAGTCACGACACAGGGACTCTGGTTCTCCCGCAGCTGCGCCAGTGCTTCATGCAGCTGATTTTCCCGCACGGTCAGGAAGATGAAATCGTAGATGTCACCCAGGTGCAGCGTGTCCAGCACACAGACATTTGCTGTGCAAACCGCTCCATTCTTTTCATACCGCAGGCCACTCCGCCGCAGAGTTTCCAGCCGCGCCCCTCTGGCATAAACAGAGGTGTCCACACCTGCTTCCGAAAACAGCGCTGCGTACAGTGAGCCGATCACGCCCGCTCCATAGATCAAAACTCTCATAATTTTCCTTTTACCCCAATGCCACATCCAGCGTCATCATCACGCTGAAGCCAGCCGCAAAGAACACTGTTCCAAGATTCGAGTGATGCCCCTGCGACATTTCAGGGATCAGCTCTTCTACCACTACATAGAGCATCGCACCGGCGGCAAAGCTCAGAAGATATGGCAATGCAGGAATGATGAGTTGTGCGGCGATAATCGTCAGCACTGCGCCGATAGGTTCCACCGCGCCGGAAAGCACCCCGCCGAGAAACGCTCTGCCCTTGCTTTCACCTTCCGCTCGGAGGGGCATGGAGATGATCGCACCCTCGGGAAAATTCTGAATGGCGATGCCGAGGGACAGCGCAAGTGCGCTTGCCGCCGTGATCTGTGTGTTTCCTGCGAGGAAGCCCGCATACATCACGCCAACAGCCATTCCCTCCGGGATATTATGTAAGGTCACAGCCAGCACCATCATCGCGGTGCGGCTCAGGCTGCTGCGCGGTCCCTCCGCCTGTTCGCTTCCCACATGAAGGTGAGGAATCAGATGGTCAAGCAAAAGCAAAAACAACACGCCGACCCAAAAGCCGATAAAGGCAGGGAGAAAGGACAGCTTGCCCATATCCTCCGACTGCTCAATGGCAGGAATCAGCAGGCTCCAGATCGAAGCTGCAACCATTACTCCGGCAGCAAAGCCGGCAAGAGACCGCTGTACCAAATCACCCAGCGATTTTTTCATAAAGAATACGCAGGCCGCACCCAGCGTTGTACCGAGAAAGGGAATCAATATTCCTAAGAAAGTCTCCATTTTATCACTTTCTTTCAATCGTAAGGGGGTGTCTTGCTGCAATTTATCAGCGCTTTTCAGCAGATGATTTTTCTGACAAGCGCCGCCCATTGCTCCGGATAACAGGCAAGCAGCTCCTCGTGCTGCAGATCCTGCTCGTGGATCACCAGATGGGCAAAATGCCGTTCATAGCGGACACGGTACTTTTCGCCCATTTTGAGTGCATAGAAAATATGGATTTCAGTGCCCGGCACATCGATTTTGTCCGGCAGCGGCGTGATAAGGTCGGAGTAAAACTGATTTTTGCAGCTTCGTTTTGTCACATAGGGACGTGCGCCGCCGAACATTTCCATAAATGCTTTCACATAATCGCTCATCTGCGCCGTGCGTTTTTCCATCTGCTTTTGCAGAAAACGACTTTTGAACTGACCGTTGTGTATCAGCGGATAAATCATGGGCAGAAGCAAATTAGTCTGAAGCTTTGCGGCAAATTTCGATGCCTGATCAAGGTCGGAGCTGCCTAAAATGCCATAGTCCATGCGAATGCGTTTCCTCGCAGCCAGCAGCCCCACAAACGAGCCGCCGAGGGAACAGCCGTAGGCCGCACGGATATGCCCGCCGCAATGCTTTTGTATGTAGTTCTCGATTTTTTCGGTCTCGTCGATCATCGTCGGAAATTCCGTCCGCTCAGTTTCGTCAAAACCGTCATAGCTGACGCAGAGAACCCGAAAGTCGGCTTCAAGCAACGGAATCACATGCAAGAAGTTCCCCTTCCAATGGCAGCAGGTGCCCGGTAGCAGCAAAATCACCGGCGCGTCCTCTTTTCCGAAAGCATATATCTTCATCGTCCCACGCCTTTCAAAAAGCCTCCTTTTGCATTTTCTTCGGTGTCGTCTGATTCGTCGTAGGCATCATAGGGTGCTGACGGGTCGTGAACTCTTTTCTTAAACGGTGAGCAGAGTTGATCCTTATGGGCAAAGGCAAACGCAAAGTTGTCCGTCCAGCCGGTGTGTCCAGTGATGAACAGCGGCTTTACACCCATCGTTTTCAGCTTTTCCTCAAGGATGGCGAGTGATTTTACGGCAAGCTTATTGTCCTCTGCCAGCGAGGAAATAAAGCTGTAGCCGCCGTCCGCACCGAACCAGATCGTGTCGCCAGTGAACAGATACTTGTCATCAATGAGGTAGACCATATGCCCCCATGTGTGGCCGGGGACGAGGAAACATTCGATCTTGATGCCGTCAATGTCGAACACTTCGCCGTCATGCAGCAGAACCTTTTCGTTGTTGATCGTGACCTGCGGCAGCTTGTACAGGCGATAGATCACCTTGCGGCGCACCTCGCCCGTGAGATATCGGTTCTCAACCTCGCCGATGTACAGCTTTGCATTTTTGAAAAGTCCGGGGCTGTCCGCCTCGACCGCACCGACATGGTCAGTGTCCTGATGGGTAATGAGGATGTGCCGGATGGACGCCGGGTCGATGCCCAGCCAGCCCATTTTCTCCGCAAGGCGGTCGTAGTTATAGCCCGCATCGATCATAATGGTCGTATCGCCCTTGCGGTAGAAGAAGATGTTCGCCACCCACTCCCGCACACAGGCCACATTCTCGTCGATCCAGCCGGTGTTCAGGGGCTTGAAGATCTCCTTGCCGCGGTACATTTTGCTCATTTCTTTTTTCTGAAATTCGGTTGCTTTCTTTGACATATCATCGCCTCCTATTTTGCTTTCCGGCAGACAAACCATGCCATGCTTTTCAGATTCCCCATGTCCACATCCGCATACATCCCCTCCAGCCGGGCTTTCAGGCTGGAGACTGTCTCATAGGGCGGCGTGAAAAAACCTGTCTTTTCATAAATGCGCCGGACGAACCAATCCGTCCGCTTGTGCTCGCCCATCACATAAAAGCAGCCGCAGAATGTCCCGCCGGGTTTCAAAACCCGGAAAACCTCCCGATAAGCTGCCTCCTTGTCCGGGAAAGCGTGAAAGCCGTTCAGTGACAAGACAATGTCAAAAGCACCATCTGCATAGGGAAGCGCACCTACATCGCCCTGCCGGAAGGTTACGTTTTTCAGGTGCAGGCGGTCAGCCTTTTCTCGTGCCTGCCCCATCATATCCGCAGAGTAATCCAGACAGGTAATGTCCGCCTGCGGCAGTGTTTGGTAAACGGGCATTGTCAAAATACCCGTTCCGACCGGCACCTCAAGCAGCTTGCCCGAGAAATGCTCCGTTATGCCAGACAGCGCCTTTTCGAGATAATTGTCACATTCGGCCTTGTTCATATCCCACACCAGACGGCACACCGCTTTTCCGCTCAGCGTTGTGCAGGTGATCATGCCGTCATAAAAATCGTTTCCGCCCGTCATGCGATATGCGCTGCGAATAGCTTCTTTCCGATCCATATTCATTCCTCTAAGTTCAAAAACTCTTTCATATATCTGCAAAATTCCTGCGGATACATCATCACAAGCTCCGCGTGATCCATCTTTGGAATGCCACGGATCCGCATTTGGGGGAAATACCGCTTGATAAAGCGAATATTACTACGCCGTGCCTTCTTTTCCTCTTCGCCGTACCAATAGATCATGCGACAGCCCGTTTCGGCCGGCTCCGGCGGCAGCGCATAGTTGTTTGCTGACCAGAAGATATTGCGGATGGTATGTTTTGAATAGGTTTTCAGATACGCCGCCAGTGCATCGTATTCCTTCACAGGGTCGCACCCTGGCAGTGTCCAGCGCTCCGGAGGATAGGCTGCCTCAAGAATTTTTCGGCTTTTCGTAATGAGGCTGAACCCCCAAAAGTCCCGCAGGCAGGCAAGCCTACGTAAAATCAGCGGCATTTGATATGGCGTAATGCCTGCATCAATGACGGCGCACTTGACCGGAATTTTCCCCAGAGCAAGAAAGTGCGTCAGGCACGCACCGCCCAGAGAACAGCCGTAAGCCGCCTCCAAATTTGTGATGCCATGCTGCTGCAGCCAATCCGTTACTTCGTCTACTGTCGTCTCCACAGAGATAAAGTCTTCTCCCGTTTCGCCGTGACCGTCATAGACGATCTGCATCACATGGTAATCCTGTGAGAGCAGACCAACCGAGTCGGCGAACACCCACTCCGGCTCTGCCGTACACGGCAGGAACAGCAGCGTCTTTTCATGTTCCTTTCCATATTCCAAAACCCTCATATTACCGGCTCCGATCTTATTTCTTCAAAATATCTGTTATCTTTGCAAAGTCCTCCTTCGCCTCTTTGAAGTACGGCAGCATGCAGTAGCAGTGTACCATTTTAGGTCGCGCAAAGGCGGTGTATGGAACTTTGGCGTGTTTGCAGGCTTCCTCAAAGTCCGGCAGCGCACCGTACAGCACCTCGTCGCTGCTGTAAAAGAAGTGGATATCGCCCACGCCGGTAAAATCTCCCCGGGAGCCGGAGATCATATAGTCCGGCACCTTCTCGCAGCCATGCCGCATGAACTTTTCCACCGTCACCATAAAGGCATAGTCGATGGAAACGTCCCGTTTATTGAGCGCCTGCATCCGCGCCTTTTCCGCATCGTTCCACGGCACTTCACCGGGGGATACAACGACGATGTGTCTCGGCTGCGGCAGCGGCTCGGGCTGCGCGTTGTTGTGCGCCGCGATCCCCAGAGCCAGCGCACCGCCGGAGGAAAAGCCGCAGGTACTGACATTTCCGCCGCCATACAGTGCAATCATTTTTCGATAACATTCGTACACCATCGCGTATGTTTCAGTAATGCAGTGTTCCATGCAGAGCGGGTAAAACGGAAACCACACATCACAGCCGGTCTCGCGGCAGAGCTTGCGCATCACAGGCAGGTCGCCCTTATCGGGGCCGATCACCATGCCGCCGCCAAAGAAATAGAGAATCGCGCGCTCGGACGGCTTCGGATGCTCTCGCACGATCAGGCAGGGAAAGCCGTTTACCGCGATCGTTTCATAATATGCCTTGCGGTCGGTGGGCGTAAAAACGCCACGATGCCGGTTCTGCTTTTCAATTTCCTTTCGCAGTGCATCCTCCGGCAAGGCGAACGCCTTTTTCGCGCCGGAGAGCTTGTATACGCTGCGTAAGATAGATGCAAAGATACTCATGATTTAGCCCCCTCATTTCCACGCCGTAATGCAGAGCCAGCTTTTCTTTTTGTGTATCTGCACATCGTGAAAGCCCGCCTGCTCCAGATACGTCTTCAGCTCGGCGTCCTTGTAGATGG
>ENA-UONT01001227-UONT01001227.1-human-gut-metagenome-genome-assembly--contig:-CS20-NODE-1227-length-23057-cov-64.003565_pt1 | contig 23057 bp, 19 predicted proteins | sample MGYA00242459_ERZ724006 | MGnify/ENA metagenome assembly ERZ724006 | reverse complement strand
GGCAAGTCAGCAAACTCTGCCGCCTGTGGGATGATCCCGTCATAGTCGAGAACCACGACGCCCTCCCAGCCGTCCGCTCCGAGCTGCTTCTGCGCTTTCCTCAATGCTTCAGCAGACGCAGGCAACTCCAGCGTGACAGTCCGGTCATCTTCAAGGTCGGGATGAAGGCCAAGGGTAAGACGGAAGAGATATTCCGGCTTTTCGGGAAGCTCCTTGGCGCAGGGTGGTGCGGTGACCAGTTCACTGTGCTGCACCACATAGCCGTTCCGCGTGAATGTGCCGTTTTCGCCGGTACGCAGGGCTTTGCCGATTTTACCAAAGTCCAGCATCTCGAACACATCGTCGGAGAGTCCGTCCAGTTCCTCCATGAAGCCGTTTTCCGCATAGAAGCGGCCCAGTTCTGCGTCACTGGTCGCGCCGACCACATGGCAGCAATCTGCCCCCGCGCTGACCGCCAGAGTTCTCAGGTCCTGCATGGTAAGAATACTGCCGTTGGATTCTACCTTTCTCTGAATTTCCAGACGGAGCAGGCCGTCAAACGCTTCCTGCTCCGTTTCATCCAGCACAGCCAGACGACCGGCAAGATCGTTCAGTTCATTGAGGCTGGCGTCCAGTTCCATCAAGTGAGGAGCGAGATACTCGAAGCCATAGTAATCGTCAATTTCCAGATACAGCTCCTCGTTCTCCTGAAGCTGCACCTTGTCCATTGCATCGTGCAATTCCCACGGGGAAGCGGGCAGTTCCAGCCTTGCGTGGGCCTCACTATTGGGTGCGTCCAGCTTTGCCAGATAGATGCCAAATATCTTTTTACCCAAGGGTCATTCCTCCCATCTTCTGCTCATAGTAACCGGGGTCAGCGCCAGGAGTGTTCCAGCCGTGCATGCTGCCGCACTCCATCGCCAATCGCTGTTCCTGTGTTACGCCGAGGCGTTCGTTGTTGTAATCTGCCAGCTCGTGGTTCTGCTGCGGATTGTCCGTGCTCCAGTCACTCGGATAATAACCGCTCTCACCGCGCTTAATGCAGATGAGCTCGCCGGTGCCGGGGAGCGTGGAGAAGCACAACTCCGGCAGTCCCTCCGCCAGCTTGGGGGAGAAAAGCTCCTGCTCCGTTTGGATGCTCCACTCGTCCGAGTTCCAAAGGTGGACATACAATTCACCGCCGTCATCCACGGAAATCTCCCGCTGCTCAAAGCCCTCGCCCCAGCCGTCCGAAGCCTGTCCAGTGAGATATTCCTTTAAGGTTTCCAGCTCTGTGTCGGATAATTCCCCGGCGACACGGCATTCCGCCACGCCCCAGAGCTGCCGGTCACGCTTCTCCACGGTGAAGACGGCGGAGCGTACCTTGCGGTCAACGCTGTCGGCTTCATCATACCAATGCATGAGACCTCGCTCGGTCTCCTCCGGCATCCGGTTTTTCACCAGCGCCGCCGTGATCTGATCCTGATAGCCGCGCAGCTCACGGCCCTCCAGCAATGTGCTGCTGTCGTCGAGATCGCCGTACTCGTTCCGCTCATAGAGATCGGCGGTCAGGGGCATATACAGCTTGAGGGTGGTCAGCTTGGGCGGCAGCACGGTGAAGCTGTCCTCGCCGGGGGCGAGCGGCAGCGTGCGGCCATTGTCCCACTTCATGAATATTTGTCCTTCGTCGTCCACGAAGTCCACCTCGCCCTCGGTGCCGGGAAGAATGGGCGCGTAGGGGTCGTCCATCGAATTGAGCCGGATGCGGGTGCCGGGGGGATATTGCTCCTTGATAAAATTCACCATTTTTCTGTCCATCATCGTTTCCTCCATGTTTTGCTCTCTGTCGTAAAACTCCAGCTCGTAGATCACGCCGCGATCTTGCTTTCGGGCATCCTTCACCTTGACCGTCGTACCATCAAAGATGTAATTGCCGGCTTTCCCAAAATCGGTGTAGAAGCCCTTGCCGTGGTTGCAGGTGGAGAAGGGATGCTCCGGCTGATCCTTGATCTTGGAATAGAAGCCCACCGTCTGCACCGTGGTCACCACACGGGTCAGCCCCACCATATCCGCGTGATTGGCGTGGCTGACGGTCTTGAACTCCACACCGGGTCGGATGAACCGCTTCAGCTCGGCAAGGCTTTTGAAAGCGACCGGCTCTCGCTGCTTTTTTGAAGCGTCCATTACATTCCTCCGAAGGTCATGCCCTGCTCGGGTCGAGGCTCGTGATCCTCCTGTCGGCAAGGGGCTTCCTCGCCATAAAGGTCGAAGATCATGTCATCCACCTGCCTGCGGACGCTGGGATCGTCGGCCAGCACTTCGTAACGGAAGCCTGTGGTGGGACGATACGGAAGTTCTTCTCTCACACACTTGAGAAAGGCTTCGGCATCGGTAAACTCCTGTGCATCGCCATTGGCATAGGTGACGCGGCCCACCAGCGGCTTGTCCTGCGCCATGTTCTGCCGCTGGACATCCAGATCATAGGCCGTACAGTAGCAGTTATAATCTCCGGGGGACGGATTGCAGCGCAGGCAGTAGCGGTAATGCTCGGTTTCCACGATGTAGCCGTAGTTTTGTGTCCAGCCGCCGCTGATTTTGCCGCCGTGTTCATAGCAGAAACGCTCCATAGCGAAGCGGTTTTTCAGCACACTCTCCCGCAGCGTGTCCACGACCTCCTGCAGCTCCAGCTTGAATGCGGGGCTGTTCAGCTCCTCCGGGCCACGGGGCCACCATGTATGCCAGAACTCGTTGCCGCTGCGCCCGAAGTCCATGCGGACATGGCCAACGGTACCCAGCCGCTTATCTTCTTCGGGGTGCGGGGTATAAAATAAGCCCGCCTCCTCTGGGCGGGCAGGGCGGATATGAAATTGCGTTGTATTTTTCAAGGTTAAGATCTCCTTTCGGTGTAGAATTTGTCAGCCTACATTTATATGGCAGTGTAATACAACTTTCAGTTTACCTCTGTTCAATCATACAAGCTCTTGACAATAAATCTCCTATATAGTATGATTTTATAAACTACTATATAGGAGCTTTTGCATGAAAACAAATGGAGGATTTCTTGTCACCAAAATAAAACAGCTTGGGGACCGGATTTTTGAGAAGATTCTCAGCGAAAAGAATATTGATGCGTTCAATGGAGCCCAGGGGCGTATTCTTTATGTGCTGTGGCAGGAGGATGGTATCTCAATCAGGTCACTCTCGACTAAATGCGGATTAGCGATAACATCTCTTACTACGATGCTGGAAAGAATGGAAAATCAAGGGCTGATAAGCCGTGTTCAGTCTGAAACGGACAAAAGGAAAACACTCCTGTTTCTGACTGAGAAAGCACATGCCTTAAAGGGCGAGTACGATTCTGTATCTGATGAGATGGGCAGTATTTACTACAAAGGTTTTTCAGAGGAAGAAATTACCCGGTTTGAGGAATGCCTCGACCGCATCAGAAAGAATCTTGAGGAGTGGCAGAAGTCATGAGTATTTGTATCAAAGATCAGATTCAGAACATGAATCTCGTCATCGGCTGCACAGTGGGGTGTGCATATTGCTATGCCCGCAACAACGTGAAACGCTGGCATATGATTGATGACTTCGCTGACCCTGAATTCTTTCCGGGTAAGCTCAAGATGATGGAAAAGAAACGTCCGCAGAACTTTCTTCTTACCGGCATGAGCGATCTCTCCGGATGGAAGCCGGAATGGAGAGACGAGGTATTTGCAAAGATCCGTGAAAATCCACAGCATCAGTTCCTGTTCCTTACCAAGCGACCTGATTTGCTGGATTTTGATACCGATCTGGAAAACGCATGGTTTGGCGTTACGGTGACGAGGAAAGCAGAACTGTGGCGTATCGACGCCCTTCGGAAAAACGTCAGAGCAAAACATTACCATGTTACCTTTGAGCCGTTATTCGACGATCCCGGCACAGTTGACCTTTCCGGAATCAATTGGATCGTTGTCGGCACCATGACCGGAGCTCAGAGCAGGAAGATTCATACGGAGCCGGAATGGGCATGGTCTCTGGCGGACCAGGCACATAAGCTCGGCATTCCGGTGTTTATGAAGGAAGACCTTGTCCCTATCATAGGGGATGAAAATATGATTCAGGAAATGCCGGAAGAATTTAATAAAGTGTTAGAGGTACAGAAATCATGGAAGAAGTAATAAATGGAATCCTCATTCGTGAGGTGGAAACAAAGAACATCATGACCAAGTCCAGTCTGCCGGTAGGCGGTTACTCGGTCAATCCCTATGTGGGCTGTACACATGCCTGCAAGTATTGCTATGCTTCTTTTATGAAGCGCTTTACCGGACACACGGAGGAATGGGGCACTTTCCTTGATGTGAAGCATTGGCCGGAAATTAAAAATCCGAAGAAATATGCCGGACAGCGTGTGGTCATCGGTTCTGTGACGGATGGCTACAATCCACAGGAGGAGCAATTCGGGAATACCAGAAAACTTCTGGAGCAGCTGATCGGCAGTGACGCAGATATTTTGATCTGCACAAAGTCTGATCTTGTGGTACGGGATATTGATCTGCTGAAAAAGCTTGGACGAGTAACCGTTTCATGGTCGATCAACACACTGGATGAAAATTTCAAGAACGATATGGACTCTGCTTCGAGCATTGAGCGGCGCATCGCTGCTATGAAGCAAGTATATGATGCATGTATCCGTACAGTCTGTTTCGTATCTCCGGTATTCCCTGGCATCACGGATTTTGAAGCCATCTTTGAGCGGGTAAAGGATCAGTGCGATCTGTTCTGGCTCGAAAATCTCAATCTTCGGGGCGGCTTCAAAAAGACGATTATGGATTATATCGCCGGAAAATATCCTGATCTTGTACCACTTTACGACGAGATCTATAACAAGCATAACCGCAGCTACTTTGAAGCACTTGAAGTAAAAGCTGAGAAAATGGCTAAGAAGTATGATTGTGCCTTTGTGGATAATGAAATGCCTTATGGCAGAGTCCCGCAGGGACATCCGGTGATCGTGGATTATTTCTATCATGAGGAAATCCGAGGGACAGAAAATACAGGAAAAAGAAATCGTTAAGCAGAAATTTATTGCTGCGGTGCATTCGTATTTTGCTTCGCTTCAAACGCACAATTCCAGTTTGTCTGCCTATCAAGCGGCTTGATCCTTTTGGATCGAGCCGCTTTTGCTTACATCATCCTCTGTCCCTGCCGCTGCTCCGGGAAGGGTGGGCCCAAGCGACGCAGCAGGCCGAACTCTGTTTCCGTCACGCAGTCGTTTTCCATGCAGTCCTGACCGTATTTCTCAAAATCCATGTAGCCGTCCAGCTCATAGATGGCTTCATCGTCCAGCCCCAGTGTTTCCTGCAATCGCTGCTGACCGTAACCGTAGGCATCCTCCGTGATGCGCTGGTAGTTATCCAGATCTTGCAGGAGCTCACAGGCTCCGCGCAGAGTATCCGGCCGCTCAGCCTCCAGTACGGCGGCGTAGGTCAGAAGCGCACCGTCCTGCTGCCAGATGTCCTCCAAGGCTTCGGCAAAATCGTTGTAATCCTCCACGGCGGGGCAATCCGTATCACGGATCAGCTCCCCGATGTAAGGCACCTTGAAGCGAATATCACAGAGCATGGCATCCGCGAAAACATCAATATCGAGGTAAGCCTTCACCGCGTCCAGGTATTCCTCATCAGCGGGGAGGACGAGGGTGTAGTCCGGCTTTCCCTCGACACGCAGCGTCATGCGGAGCATTTCATCCCTGCTCTCATCCCGCCAAGGCTCTGCCGGCGAAAGATAGCTGCGGTCGATCCCCATATCCGGCGTCAGCAAACTGCGGGCGTTGGGGACAAAGGCACTGTACCGGGCGTAATTATACCCCTGCGGGTCAACAAGGAAACCGTCCGTTCCCTCCGCGTCGAGGATGAGCAGGCAGTGCCTGGAGTCATCATCGTGCCGGATGGCATTTTTGTTCTCCGCGATGAAATCATAGTCAGCCAGCAGTGCGCGGCTGAACTGCTGGAACCGCTGGCTTGGCAGCTCGATGACCTTATCCACGGCACAGGGGTCTGCCTCACACCCGGTCTGCTTACACTTCAGTTCTGCTTGAATGATCATCGTGAAAGCCCTCCCATCTCCATGTGGCTGCTCTGGCTGCCGTTCATCACTTCTTCCATGCGAAAAAAGCCTTTGTAGGCAACATAGCCCCGGTCGGTGAACATCCCGTCCTCCTCGTTCATACGCTCCGTGCCGTACTTTTCATAGTCGTAAAAAGCGTCGAGATTTTCGTCATAGTCGAAATGACCGGACTGCTGGATCATGTACTTGCCGTACTCGGCGGGAGAGTGCGCGTCGGGGGCGAAGTCAAATAAGTCAAGGCTTTCTGCAAGGTTTTTGATCTGTGCCGCGGACTTTGGCTCTGCCAGCATGACCACAGCACCCAGCTTTTCCATATCCGCTTTTGATAACCCATCCGTCGCCGCTGCCAGTTCGTTGAGGTCGGCGAGGGTTTCGTACTCCATATCCAACAGAACATCCACCTCGTTGGGGAACTGACTGTCCTCCAGCCGCAGGCGAACATCGGCGGGATCTGTGATGCCCCCGCGAAGGAGGGCGCGGTCGATCTCCCCCTGCGCCACGGGGAGGTACAGCCATGTGACGTAGCCCGTATCTCTCGACTCGTTCTCTGCGGTCACCAAAACGGTGATGGCATTCGGTTCATAGTAGTAGCAAGGAAAGAAGTGTCCATCATAGACCTGCTCCAGCTTCATGCCGTTGTCGTAGACCACGCCGTAGGGGGTAATCGTGCCGCTGCCGCTTTCAATGAGCCGCCGTGCGGTTTCCTCGCCATTCAGTTTGTTCAGTTCATCCACGCTTGCACAGCCGCCGTGCAGGTTCATGTAGTGGTCACGGCCGACAGCGTCGAGGTCGGAAAAGTCGGTAATGACCGTGGCCTGCTGGCAGCAGAAGGTCAGGTTGATGAGATCCTTTAACTCGAACAGCTCCAGCTTGTGCGCCATCGCCTGAAACTGCGCGGCCTCGCCGGTGTCGAAGCTGTCCAGCCGTTTTGCGAGGTAGTTCAGCTCCTCTACATTGACCGTGCGCATCTCCGTGCGCTTAAGGACAGTATAGAAGCTGTCGATCTCCTCCACCTTGCAGTCCGCCTTGGCCGCGTCGCCGATCTCCAATGCCTCCAACAAGTCCATGCAGTGTGCGTACTGGTCATGTGGAATGGGGAACGGGATGGTCGCCACGCCGTATTCCGGGTGATGCGGATTGCCAAGCACCGCTTGTATCATCATGTTTCGTCAACTCCTTTTTCCAAATTCAAAACCGCATCTCCGTATTTGGCCATCAGTAGTGCGCCAGTGATCAGGTGGAACGCCTCATCTGTGACCAATTCCGGAGACGCAAGGTCTGCGAGAGTGATATTACAGCAGCCGACCGCAATGGCCTTCGCCGCCTGGTAGACGCTGTATAGCTCCGGCTCGATTCCTCCGAGCCGGACGCTTTGGAAGTCAAAGCCGTCATTCCCGCATTTCCAGACCATCCTGCGCCAAAGGCTCTCGTATGCCGTGAGCAGGAAGAGGGCCGCTTTGTTCCGGTCGGACAAACGCCAGCAGCGCTCTCGCCAATGTGTCCATCTTCGCCGGTGGGCATCGGACAGGAAGAATTGGAAGAATTGAGGTTTCCTCTCTCTAAATTGCTGATGCATCCTTTTTCGGAACTGCGGCCCCATAGAGGGGGTGAAGCAGTCCCGCATGAACGCATTCAGCTCCAGCACACCTGCCTCGATCCGCTCCTCCAGGCAGGTACATTCACATAGGCGGCACGGATGCTTGCGGACATAGTTCTGGCAGTATTCGCACGCCACATCTTCGGGCGTGTAACGAAATGGGCTGCGGTATATTCCACCACCTCTGGGCTTTTGACCGGGCTGAGACATCATCAACTGCTCCAACGCCTGCAGCGGCGTGTCTCGCATGAAATAGTACGGCATAAGCGAACTCCTCTCTGAAATGAAAAAAGGGCCGGAATCTTATTGCTAAGACTCCGGCCCGTTCCGTTTGATATTACATTGTCTGTTGCTGCGCGACTTGTTCCAAGGCTTCTTCCTGCTGCCGGATTCGCTCGTCCAAATCCGGCACACACTCCTCAATCTGCTGCTGAACACTGCGGATCATTTTTTCCTGCTCTCCCGTGAGTTCAAAGAAATCTCCGTCTACAGAGTCTGCACAGCAGCGATAAATCTCGGTCATCTGCTCTGGGGTGAAAAGCCGTTCCTTTTGAATCAGCCCGGAGCGGATAGCAAAGTCCTGTTTGGCTCCTGCATAGTTCTCCATGAAATAGTGCCCATGACATACTCCTGCGCGCCCATAGGCCCAATCCCATGTGACGAAGTGGACTCCGTGTTTGCTCTGAACTCCAGCCAGCACAGTGCCGTTGAAATCCGCCAGCACCTTGTAGCCGTCCTCCAGACCGTCGGCTTTCAAAAAGGGCGCCATCTCCATCTGCCGCATATACTCCGCTGTGATCCTGATAATCTCATACACCTTGTCCTTGGCAGCGATCCGTTCTGGCTCGTCAATATCCTCATTGCGGTAGGCAACACCACCGCTCCCAGTTACTTCACAAAGCGGCGAACCGTCAAGCAGGATACACAGCCTGTCAGTATGAACTTCGTCCAACTGGAAACCCTCCTTGGCAAGGACGATTGCTGCTTCTCTGAGGTAACAGACCTTTTCTTCTGCGCTGATGCTCATATAGCTCCTCCCATGCATAAAAAATAAGGTCGGAGCGATCATGCTCCGACCTACAAATGCAGGCGCTGCGACCAGCGCCCTTTTTGAAATGAAAAAGGGCACCGCTTTCTTAGTCCGTCAGGACCAACAAAACGACGCCCAAATCTTTGTGATTCTTTTTTGAGAAAAATACCGCTGCCAGCCGGAAAAATCGCCGCTGAAAAAGGGCGCTGGCTGAGCGCATCTGCATGAAACAGGAAAACGCCCGGTTCGAATCGGGGCAGACGCCCTGAAACAGCGATTTGCATCTATGGTTTGAGAGAAGAAATCCGGGCTTGAAAAAGCCCGGAAACGGTTGATGCGCCTGACTTTTCGCCAGACGCATCTATACCGTTTCGTTAATATGGTCCGAGTGTTGAGATTCGAACTCAAGGCCTCTTGAACCCCATTCAAGCGCGATACCAAACTTCGCCACACCCGGATATTCTGTTGTCTGCTAGACAGCTTAGTTATAATAGCATATCTTTTTTCATTTTGCAACCCCTAATTTTCGATTTTTTTATTTTTTTCTTGCGGCGCTGTTCTTTTTGTTGACAAAGCGCCTTTTCCATGGTAAGATATTACCTGCGTCTGGGGTTTAACCGCGGAACTTCGCACACGGAGAGATGGCTGAGTGGTCGAAAGCACCGGTCTTGAAAACCGGCGATGTGAAAGCATCCGTGGGTTCGAATCCCACTCTCTCCGCCAGCAACTTTATATTTGCGGAAGTACCCAAGTGGCCGAAGGGGCTCCCCTGCTAAGGGAGTAGGCCGTCAAAAGCGGCGCGAGGGTTCAAATCCCTCCTTCCGCGCCAAAAATCCCACCCAGACGGGTGGGATTTTTTTGTAGTACCAGAAAGACATCGCAAGCCGGAGGAGCATCCATGGAAAAAACCGTACAGTATCTTGAGACCCACTCCCAGAACCCCTATTACAATCTGGCGTTTGAGGAATACGTCCTGTGTCACCGCACCCAGGGCGACTATCTGCTGCTGTGGCAGAACGACAACACCATCGTGGTGGGCCAGAACCAGAACACCGAGGCGGAGATCAACCGCGCCTTTGTGGAGCAGCACCATATCAATGTGGTGCGCCGCAGCACCGGCGGCGGCGCGGTGTATCACGATCTGGGCAACCTGAACTACTCCTTCATCACCGACGTGGGGGACGACGGCATCAGCATCCGCCGCTTTACCGAGCCGGTGGTAGCGGCGCTGCGGAGCCTTGGACTGAATGCGGAGGCCTCCGGCCGCAACGATATTCTGGTGGAGGGCCGCAAGGTCTCCGGTACGGCCCAGCGCCGTCACGGCGGCCGCATCCTGCACCACGGCACGCTGCTGTTTGACGCCAATCCCGGCATGGTGGCCGGGGCGCTGAACGTGGATCCGGAGAAATTCCGCTCCAAGAGCACCAAATCCGTTCGCAGCCGCATCGGCAACATCCGGGACTTTCTGCCCAACGACATGGAGCTGCCCGCCTTCTGGGCCTATCTGAAGGACGCGCTGTCCGGCGGCGGCTTGACGCCCGGCGCGCTGAGTGCCGGGGAGCTGGCGGAGGTCGACCGCCTGAAGCGGGAGAAATACGACACCTGGGAGTGGAACTATGGCCGCTCCCCCAAGTTCAACGTGAGATGCAAGCGCTACTGGGACGGCGGCTGTCTGGAGGCCAACGTCTCCATCGCCAATGGCGTCATCACCGACGTCCGGTTCTTCGGCGACTTCCTGTCCGTCTGCGGACTGGAGGAGCTGGTGGAGCGGCTGAAGGGCGTGGCTTTCCGTCCGGAGGATGTGGGGGCCGTGCTGAATGACAGTCCGGTGGGCGAGCTGTTCGGCGGCATCACCGCGGACGAGGTAACAGCCACGATCTTTGACCTGTGATCCGTCTTGCCAACGGCGAATGTATATGATACAATGGACACACTACCCCCTTCCGTGCGGAGGGAGAACAGGAGAGGGAATGCTTATGAAACGTATGACCAAACGCCTGATGCTGGCGCTGACCACGGCGCTGCTGCTGACGCTGCTGACCATAACGGCCTACGCCGGGACAATCCCCGGCACGGCGAAGCTGACGATTACCCCGACTGAGACAAAGGTCAGCGGTGATACCGCCACCGTGACCTACTCCGTTACGGTCACACCGCCGGAGGGGAAAGCGCTGGGTGTGTTCAGCGTCCAGTTGCAGCCGTCTGTGGGCATGACGCTGGCGCAGGATGCCAGCGGCCTGACCTATGGCGACGGCAGCCTTGCCTACAGCGGTATCAGCGGTACGGGCATTTTTGAGATGTACGGCTATACGGCCAAGACCGGCTACTTTGCCGCCGTGGGCACCACGCCCGACCGCCGCATGACGGAGGAGGCCACCATCCTGACGATCCAGGCCACCATGCCCGCCAACAAGGATGGCGTGTATACGCTGAACGCCGAGTTCATCGCGGCGCTGGACGGCTCCGGCGACGTCTATACCGCGCGGGTCGTGACCACGCCTGTGGCCATCACCGGCGGACAGGAGCCTGTGGCGGAGGAGACGCCGGTGATTACCGAAACCAACGGCGACGATTTGAAGACCGACGCCAATACCGCGCCTGACGGTACTTCCGGCAACGGCAACGGTGCGGCAGGCGGCGATACGGCGGGAGCTGGCGACACCGCCAATGGCAGCGGCACTGCCAACGATGGCGCGGCGGCCTCTGCCGGCGTGACCGGCAGCGACGCCGCAAGCCCCGCCGACGGCAGCACGCCCGATGGGCAGGAGAAGCAGAGCGGCAGCGCCGCGCTGTGGATCGTCCTTACGGTGGTGATCGTGGCGGCGGCAGTGGCCGTGCTGGTGCTGAAAAAGAAAAAGAAGTGATAGTCAGCGCCCTCCCGGCTGCGATAGTGGCCGGGAGGGCGCTGGTTATTGACAGGATTCAACAAATGTGATACGATTGTTCGTGCAAGGGTATTGCAAAACAAAGCGGGGCGGTTGGGCCGGACTCACCTTCTGGAAAGGAGGTGATTTCATGCCAATCACGTTGACATTCCATCTGTTTGGACTTACGTTCACACTGCGGATAAAACGCGAAAACCGCCACTCTGCCAAGTGACGGTTTTCTTTTTGATAAAACTTTAAGCTTGTCGGGCTAAACCGCTCTGCGGCATTACCCTTGCTTTTATTATACCCATTTTCACTACTTTGTCAAGCCAGCCTGCTGGATTACAAATAAAATTACAGATGAAATGATGGAGGGGGATACCGGACATGCCTTCCAGTTTTTGACATGACGACTAAAAATCGTCAAAAAAGGGCTTGCCTTATAGATGAAAATGAGGTACAATGTACCCGTGTATGGAAAGCACATCCGGCTGAATTTTATTATGGCACGGCGAAAGGCGGCGGGGGAGCGTCCTCGCGGCGCGGTTGTTGTGCCGAGATTTAACGAGAGAGGGAGTGCAAATGAGGAGAGTTATCACATTATTGCTCACTGTTGCCATGGCCCTGTCGCTGGTGGTCGTGGCGAACGCAACAAGCACGGAAAAGCAGTCTGTGTACTTGAAGACCAAGAAAGTGGAAAGCGGCGATACCGTCACTTATACTTTTACCCTGGACGCTTCCAAGTGCAAGGGCGTTGGTGCGCTGGAATTTTACGTGGTGCCGACAAATCTGACGTTCCAGTCAAAATCCTATCCTGAGGCAACAAAGCTTCAAAATGTATTTGAGGTCAGTGATTTCAGCGGCGGCAGCGGTCACGTTGAATTTCATGAAAACGAGAATTACTTCATTGCCTATGGCGGAAATACACAGAGTTCTCCGGCGCGTGTGTTGACGGGATCGGTCATTCTGGTTTCTGTAACGTACAAGATCAACGCCAGCAATTACGATCTGAAGGTTACGGGGTTCAAGGCCTGCTATGACGGAGAACAGGCTAAGCTGACTACGACCCGGTATAACTGCGTGGTCGGCAACGGCTTGAAAGGCGACGTAAATGGTGATGGTAAGGTCAATACGATGGATGTGAGCCGCCTGTATGCGCATGTCCGCGGCACGAACCCTTTGAGCGACGAACAGCTTGCCAACGCAGATGTGAATGGCGATGGTAAGATCAATACCATGGATGTAAGCCGCCTGTATGCGCATGTTCGTGGTACAAATCCGTTTTAACATTTTATTGTAATTTTATTGAGCATGGAGGCAAACTGAATGAAAAAAAGAATCATTGGGTTTCTGTTGGCTTGTGTCATGATGCTGACGCTTCTGCCGACGATGGCGTTTGCAAGCACAACAACGCTTAAGGTGACTGCAAACAAGACGAAAGTAAATCCTGGCGACACTGTTACCTTTACCGTTTCAATCGGTGCAGTGGAAAAGCTGCGGAGCTTGGAGTTTGTGCTGGATGTTCCCGCGGGAATGACTTATGTCGCAAACAGCGCTAAGACGGCGAACAACCTGAAAGATACTCTGGGTACTGCTGCGGCCGACTGGACTGAACTGACGAAGAAGTTCACGGCTTATGGCGACGGCGCGTACACCAACAGCAAAGATACCGTGCTGCTGACGTTCAACTGCACTGTTGATACTGCAGCCGGTCTGGGCAGTAAGAATGTTACCATCAAGGAAGTCGTTGTTGGTAACTCTGAAGATGTAGAGATTGATAATACGGTTTCTCCGGCTGTTGTTACCGTTGAAGCCAAGACGATCAAGGTCACTTCCGTTGCCGTCTCTCCCAAGACCCTGAATCTGGAAGTGGGCCAGACCGGCACGCTGACCGCGACTGTCAAGCCTGACAACGCGACCAACAAGACCGTTACCTGGACGACCAGCGATGCCAAGGTCGCCACTGTTGACAACAACGGTGTTGTTACTGCTGTTGGCAAGGGCACTGCCACTATCACCGCTGCCGCCGACGGCAAGACCGCTGCCTGCACGGTAACTGTGAAGGTGCCTGCCTGCAATCATAGTGAGGATAAGCTGACCCATGTTGACGGCAAAGCGGCGACCTGTACCGAGGACGGTGTGAAGGAGCATTACCTGTGCAAATGCGGCACCAAGCTGGATCTGGATAAGAAGACCGTTCTGGCTACTACTGTGATCCCCGCTACCGGCCACAAGACTGAAAAGGAAGAGAACAAGGCCACCTGCGCGAAGCTGGCTGTCTGCGATGTCTGCGGTGAGAGCTACGGCAGTCTGAAAAAGCACACTGTTGTCAAGGTTGATAAGGTTGATCCTACCTGCAATACCCCTGGTGTGAAGGCACACTATGAGTGCTCTGTTTGCGGCAAGTGGTTCAGCGACAAGAACGGTACCAAGGAGATCGCTGAAGCTGATAAGGCTTCCTATGTGATCCCTGCGGATCCCGATATGCACGTATATGACATTGTTAAGGACTCTTACAAGGAATATGATGAGGGTTACTATGTAGAGCAGTTCCAGTGCACTAAGTGCGGTGATTCCTACTGGCTGGCATCTGTTGACCTCAGAAATGTAGATGTGAAGTTGGTTCAGGACGGCAAGGGCGACCTTAAGAATGCCAAGGTCGAGGTTGCTTCCACTTCCGTGAAAACGAAAGAAGTGATGAGCCTCTATTATAATGATACGGCTAATGCTGGCGATACTTTGAGTCTCCCTGTGTTCTTCAATTATAGCAAGAGCGCAACTGAGGCTGAGGCGATTGCTGCACTGAAGAAGGATATTGCTGAGAATTCTACCTTCACCGTTAAGGCTGCTGCAACGAAGTCTGGCTGGAAGTTCACTACCGATAAGACGTATACCGTTACTGTTGAGTTAGATGATGCCGGCAAGATTGTGACCAAGTGGGTTGGCAGCGACAATACTGAGGTTAGCGCTGAGAATACTCCGACTTTCACCATCACCGGTAAGAAGACCACTGGCGGCGGCGGTAACGGCGGCAGCGGCAACGGCGGCAGCACGACCACCGACACCACCAAGAACGATGGCAAGAAGGTGGAGTCCGGCAAGACCTTCGACGCTGGTATCGCCATGTACGTTGGCCTGTCCGTCCTGTCTGTGACCGGCGGCGTGCTGGTGATCGGCAAGAAGAAGGAGCGCTTCTAAGCTTCAGCTTCCCGTTGACACACTGATTTGAATCAAAAAAAGAACACCCCGGTGGGGTGTTCTTTTTTTGCCCAGACTGACGAAAAGGTCTGTCATTGCGCGCCAGTGCTCACACTGGCGCGGCAATCCGTTTTCCTGCTGTATGACCGGCCATCAGCAGGAAATATCTTCCAACGTTTACGCACCGCTAAACCGGTGAAAACTACGGTATGGCAGGGGTTGACAAGCCCCCGGCGGGTCAGTATAATATAATATTTGGATAGATCACCTGCATAGAAAGGAAGCAATATGAGAAACATTACCTGCAGCATCGCCGACACCCGCAAGCGCGTGTTCGCGGAAGTGGCCAAAATGGCATATGACGAGGATTACTCCCGCATGGAGAAGCTGCCCTATGAGATCATGCCCGGCGAAAAGGCCACCGTGCGCGAATCCATCTTTCTGGAGCGCGCTATCGTGGGCGAACGCATCCGTCTCGCCATGGGTCTGCCGCTGCGGTCGGTGTCCGAGCACAATCTGCTGAGCGACGGCGTGGAGGAAAGTGCCATCGCCGAGAAATATTACGATCCTCCCCTCATCAACATCATCAAGTACGCCTGCAACGCCTGTCCCCCCACCCACTACGAGGTGTCCAACATGTGTCAGGGCTGCCTTGCCCACCACTGCTACCACGCCTGCCCCAAGAACGCTATTTCCTTCGTCAAGGGCAAGGCCGTCATCGATCAGGAGAAGTGCATCAAGTGCGGCCGCTGCAAGCAGAGCTGCTCCTATCAGGCCATCATCAAGTTCGAGCGTCCCTGTACCGAGGCCTGCGGCATGAACGCCATCACCAGTGACGAGCTGGGCCGCGCCCAGATCGATCAGGATAAGTGCGTCAGCTGCGGCATGTGTCTGGTGAACTGCCCCTTCGGCGCCATCGTGGACAAGGGCCAGCTCTTCCAGCTGATCCACGCCATTAATCAGGGGCAGAAGGTGGTGGCCATCATCGCGCCGGCCTTCTGGGGCCAGTTCGGCGACAAGGTAACGGCGGGCCAGATCAAGGAAGCCATGAAGCAGCTGGGCTTCGCCGCGCTGGAGGAGGTCGCCATCGGTGCCGACCTGTGCGCCATCGAGGAAGCGGAGGAATTCATGGAGAACGTGCCGGAGAAGCAGCCCTTTATGGCTACCTCCTGCTGCCCCGCCTGGGCCATGATGGCGAAAAAGGAGTTCCCCGGCATGGCGCCGTATATCTCCATGACCATGACGCCCATGGTGCTGACCGCCCGCCTGATGAAGCGGAAAGACCCCAACTGCCGCGTGGCGTTCATCGGCCCCTGCGCCGCCAAAAAGTTGGAGGCCAGCCGCCGCAGCGTCCGCAGCGAGGTGGACTTCGTGCTGACCTTCGAGGAGCTGCGGGGCATGTTCGAGGCCAAGAATATCGATTTCGACCAGATTCCCGACGTCCCCTCCCACTTTGAAGCCAGCGCCCCCGGCGTGGGCTTTGCCGCCAGCGGCGGCGTGGCCAAGGCGGTGGAGGACGTGATCCACCGTGAGCGCCCGAATATGGAGGTCAAAACCGTGTATGCCGAGGGCCTGCGGGAGTGCCGCCAGATGCTGCGGTTGGCCCGCACCGGAAAGTACGACGGCTATCTGCTGGAGGGCATGGCCTGTCCCGGCGGCTGCATCGCAGGCGCCGGCACCGTTCGGCCGCCGGAGAAATCCAAGGCGTGGCTGGAGAAGTACAAGGCCGCCGCACCGCTGAGCAATCCGCTGGAAACAGCATATATCAAGGACTTGTCCCTGCTGCACGAGGACAGCGAGGAATGGGAACGGGTCAGCCACCACTAATCAATAAAAAAACCTGTCTTAGGCCAAGCGGCCTAAGACAGGTTTTTTCTTTATGGCGGGAGCTTACTGGATGCCCTTTACGGTATAGCCCGCGTCGGTGACGGCGGCGCGGATGGCCTCGTCGGTCACATCGCCCTCCACCACGGCGGTGCCGGAGGTCAGGTCAACGGTGGCCTTCACGCCGGGCAGGGCGGTCAGGGCCTTTTCCACATGAGCCACGCAGTGGGCGCACATCATGCCCTCGATGGTAACGGTCTTTTTCATAGTCGGTTCCTCCTCATTGTCAGCAATATGTTCTGCCGCCGTGCCGGCGGCGCTGGGGACGGGTTTGGTTTTCGGCTTCCACAGCCGCAGGCGCAGGGCGTTGGACACCACGCACACGCTGCTGAGGGACATGCAGGCGGCGGCGATCATAGGATTCAGCAGCAAGCCCAGCGCCGGGTACAGTACGCCTGCCGCCACGGGAATGCCCACGCTGTTATAGAAGAAGGCCCAGAACAGGTTCTGCCGGATATTTCGCAGTACGGCGCGGCTCAGCTCTGCGGCAGAGGCCACGTCGGCAAGGCTGCTTTTCATCAGCACGATATCCGCCGATTCGATGGCGATATCGGTGCCTGCGCCGATGGCAAGGCCCACATCCGCCTGCACCAGCGCTGGGGCATCGTTGATGCCGTCGCCCACCATGGCCACCAGCTGGCCGTCCTTTTGCAGCTTCTCCACGCAGGCGGCCTTGTCCTGGGGCAGCACCTGCGCGATCACCTGATCCACGCCCACCTGACGGGCGATGGCGTTGGCGGTCTGGGTGTTGTCGCCGGTCAGCAGCACCACCCGGCAGCCGGAGCGCTTCAGGGCGGCGATGGCCGCGGCGCTGTCAGGCTTCACGGTGTCGGCCACCGCCAGCATGCCCAGCGCCCGGCCCTGCTGGGCGAAGTACAGCACCGTCTTGCCGTCGTTGGCCCAGGTCTCCGCCTGAGCGGAAAACGCGTCGATGGGGACGCCGTTCTGCCGCATATAATCGGCGTTTCCGGCAAAGACAGTCTCGCCGTGGAGCGCCGCGTGAACACCGCCGCCGGGGACGGCGGCGAAGTCCTCTACGTCGCACAGGGGGATGCTCCGCTCCTGCGCCGCCTCGGTGACGGCGCGGCTGAGGGGATGCTCGCTGGGCTGCTCCACGCTGGCCGCCACGCACAGCAGCTCCTCCTCCGTAACGCCTTCCGCCGCCAGACAGTCGGTGAGACGGGGCTTGCCCTGGGTGACGGTGCCGGTCTTATCCAGCACCACGGTGTTGACCCGGCCCATCAGCTCCAGCGACTGGGCGGATTTGATGAGGATGCCGTTCTCCGCCGCCTTGCCTGTGCCCACCATGATGGCCACGGGGGTGGCAAGACCCAGTGCGCAGGGGCAGGAGATCACCAGCACGGCGATACCCACCGACAGGCAGAACTGCACGCTCTGGCCGCCTACGAAGGCCCACAGCAGCGCCGCGATCAGGGCGATGGACATGACCACCGGAACGAACACGCCGCTGATTTTGTCCGCCAGACGGGAGATGGGCGCTTTACTGGAGGAAGCCTCCTCCATCAGCTTCACGATCTGGGACAGGGTGGTGTCCGCGCCTACGCGGGTGGCCTCCAGCTCCAGATAGCCGCTCTGGTTCACGGTGGCGGAGGTGACGGTATCGCCTACGTTTTTCTCCACCGGCAGGCTCTCGCCGGTGATGGCGGACTCGTCCACCGAGCCGCTGCCGGACACCACCACGCCGTCCACGGGAATCTTGCCGCCCTGACGCACCACCACGATATCGCCCTTCTGGATATCCTCCGCCGGGACGGTGACCTCCACGCCGCCCCGCTTCACCACGGAGCTGTCAGGAGTCAGCGCCAGCAGGGCGGAAATGGCGTCGGTGGTCTTGCCCTTGCTGCGCTCCTCCAGGTATTTGCCCACCGTCACCAGCGCGCAGATCATGCCCGCCGACTCGAAGTACAGCTCCGGCATGCCGGATACCTGTCCCGCCGCCAAGCGCACCATTTCGATCAGGCTGTACACCAGCCCGGCGCTGGCGCCCAGCGCCACCAGCGTGTCCATGTTGGGGCTGCGGCGGAACAGTTGGGAGAAGCCCACGGTGAAATAGCTGCGGTTCAGGATCAGAATGGGCACGCAGAACACCAGCTGGGAGATGGCGTGGGTCAGGTGGCTGGCCGTCAGGAACGAGGGCAGAGGAAGCCCCATCATATGGCCCATGCTGATATAGAACAGGGGCACCAGACACACGATGGACCACACCAGACGGCGGCGCATTTTCGCCAGCGCCGCGTCCTGCTCCTTATGGACGTTCTGCTTCACGTCGGACGCCCGCTTCGCGCCGTAGCCGCCGCTCTCCACCGCGGAGATGATCTGCTCCGGCGTCACCTGCTGCGGGTCGTAGTCCACCATCATGGTGCCCAGCATCAGGTTCACCACCGCGCTGTTGACGCCGGGCAGAGAGCCCGCCGCCTTTTCCACATGGGCCGAGCAGGCCGCGCAGGTCATGCCTGTTACCACAAATTTTTCTTTCATCACGCCGCCTCCTTATTTCATCAGCTTTTGCAGCGTGGTCACCAGCTCGTCGATGACCGCGTCGTCCCCCTGACGGATGCCGTCCGCCACGCAGGTGCGGATGTGGGTGGCCAACAGTTCCTTGCTGAAGCTGTTCAGCGCCGCGCTGACGGCGGACACCTGAATGAGAATATCGGGGCAATAGGCGTCTTTTTGCAGCATGTCCTTCAGTCCCCGTACCTGCCCCTCGATCCGGTTCAGGCGGTGGGTCAGGCGCTTCTGCTCCTCGTCAGAGCGGTGCTTCGTCTTTTGACAATGGCAGCAATCCATAGAGCATACCTCCTGGGGGTATATTTTGATGGTGGCATTATATACCCATGTGGGGTATTTGTCAACGCTTTTCTTTCGGCTTACACAAAAGTGCCATGATAAGGGCGAACACCACCGCCGCGGCGATGCCGCCGGCGGTGGCGGTCAGCCCGCCGGCGAGAACGCCCAGCAGTCCTTTTTCCTCCACCGCTTTTGCCACGCCCCTGGCCAGCGAGTAGCCGAACCCCGTCAGGGGCACGGTAGCGCCAGCCCCGGCCCAGTCCACCAGCGGCTGATATACGCCCACCGCCTGTAGGATCACGCCCGCCACCACGTAGCCTGACAGGATACGGGCGGGGGTCAGCTTCGTCAGGTCGATGAGCACCTGTCCCACGGCGCACAGCAGCCCGCCGCAGAGAAAACACCACAGATAGTCCATAGTACCTCCTTATCGCTCCGCCGACAGCACCACCGCGTGGCACACCGCCGGCATGGTCTCCTTTTGAAACACGGTGGTGGGGCTTTGCAGCGCCCCGGTAGGGGCGAAGATCATCCGCTTCCACCGGCGGCTTTTCAGCCCCGGCAGCAGGTAGGCGCACAGCACCGAGGCGCTGCATCCTGCGCCGGAGCCGCCGGCATGCATGTCCTGCTTCTCCCGGTCGAACAGCAGCAATCCGCAGTCGGTATAGCGGCTGTCCATGTTGAAGCCGTCCCGCGCCATCAAGTCCTTTACCACGCTGTGGCCGATGGCGCCCAGATCGCCGGTGACGATCAGGTCATAGTCCTGGGGCGTGGTGCGGGTATCCCGGAACAGAGCCTCCAGCGTGTCGATGGCCGCCGGGGCCATGGCCCCGCCCATGTTGCACTCGTCGTTGACGCCCATGTCCACCACCCGGCCCATGGTGGCGTGGGTGAGATACGGCCCGTCGCCGCTGCGGCCCAGAATGCAGCAGCCGGAAGCGGTAGCCGTCCACTGGGCGGTGGGGCACCGCTGGGAGCCGTAGGGGAGGGGCATGCGATACTGCCGCTCGGCGGTGCAGTAGTGGGAGGAGGTCACGGCCGCCGCCACGCGGGCCACGCCGCCCTGTAACAGCATGGCTGCCAGCGCCAGCCCCTCGCCCATGGTGGCGCAGGCGGCGTACAGTCCGGCCACGCTGAAGGGCTGGTTCCGCAGGGCAAAATTGCTGGCGGCGCATTGGTTCAGCAGGTCGCCCGCCAGCACCAGATCCACGTCCTCCGGCCCCATGCCGCCCCGCTCCAGCGCGTGGCCCAGCGCCCGCTGCTGGAAAATGGATTCCGCCTTTTCCCAGCTGGCCTGTCCGCAGAAGGAATCCTTCTCGATCTCGTCAAAATAGCTGCCCAGTGGGCCCTGTCCCTCCAGCTTGCCGCCGATGCTGCCCCATGACAGCACGCTGACGCCGGCGGAAAAGGCCACTGTCCGCCCGGTTCGATGCATTTCCATTTGCTTCACCTCACAGTTTTCCGGTAGTATGTGGAGACGCGGGGAGAATATGTATCCGGCGGCAGTCCGCGCCCCGTTTTCTTGCGCATACCCTTGCGCAGGGGAAAAATCTATCGTATAATAAAGTCAATCAAAAACGGAGGATGGCTATATGTACGAAAACGGCAAGATCTATATGGGTCTGGCGGACGGACAGCGGGTGGAGCTGGCCCTGAACATGTGCAACCGTCACGGCCTGATCGCCGGCGCCAGCGGCACCGGCAAGACCATTACCATGAAGGTGATGGCCGAGTCCTTTTCCGATGCGGGCGTGCCCGTGTTCCTGTGCGACGTAAAGGGCGACGTGGCGGGTATCTGCGCGCCCGGTGTCAACAGCGAGGGCATGGAAAAGCGCATCGACAAATTCGGTGTCCGCGATACCTTTACCTATAAAGCATACCCCACCACCTTCTGGGATATCTATCAGGAGGGCGGACATGCCGTCCGCGCCACCGTCAGCGATATGGAACCGGAGCTTTTGAGCCGCATTCTGGGGCTGACTCCGGCGCAGGAGGGGATCCTGCACATCGTGTTCCGCATTGCTGACGACAAGGGTCTGCTGCTGATCGACCTGAAGGATCTGCGGGCCATGCTGACCTACGTCAACGAGCACCGCTCGGAGTACATGATGACCTACGGCAACATCACCTCCCAGTCCGTGGCGGCGATCCTCCGGGCGCTGCTGCCGCTGGAGCAGCAGGGCGGCGACCTGTTCTTCGGCGAACCGGCGCTGGACATCCGGGACTGGATACGCACCGACGCCGATGGACACGGCATGATAAACGTGCTGGACTGCGTCAAGCTGGTGCAGAACCCCACCCTGTACGCCGGTTTCCTGCTGTGGATGCTGTCGGAGCTGTTCGAGAATCTGCCGGAGGCCGGCGATCTGGACAAGCCCAAGCTGGTGTTCTTCTTCGATGAGGCTCACATGCTGTTCCGGGACGCGCCTGCCGTGCTGCTGCAAAAGATCGAGCAGACGGTGAAGCTGATCCGCTCTCGCGGCGTGGGTGTGTTCTTCGTCACCCAGAGTCCCAGCGATATTCCCAACGCCGTGCTGGCCCAGCTCTCCAATCGGGTGCAGCATGCTCTGCGGGCCTATACCCCCGCCGAGCTGAAGGCCGTCCAGGTGGCGGCGCAGGCCTTCCGGGCCAACCCGGCCTTCCAGGCGGAGGACGCCATCATGGAGTTGGGCGTGGGCGAAGCGCTGACCTCCTTCCTGGACGAGGGCGGCGTACCCGCCATGGTGCAGCGCACCAAGATCATCTGTCCCCAGAGCCTGATGGCCGCACCGGAGCCCATGGCCCGCGCCAAGGTGCTGATGCGGGACGGCATGGAGAAATATGACGACAACGTGGACAATCTGTCCGCCTATGAGGTGCTGACGGAGGAGGCCGAAAAGGCGGAGACCGCCAAGCAGGAGGAGGCCGACCGCAAGGCCCGTGAGAAGGCGGAGGCCGAGGCGGAAAAAAAGCGTCTGAAAGAGGAAGAAGCCGACAAGAAGCGGCAGCAGAAGCTGGAGGACGAGGAGCGCAAGCGCCAGCAGAAGCTGGACGATGAAGCACGCCGCCGCCAGCAAAAGCTGGAGGACGAGGCGCGCCGCAAGGCCGAGCGCCAGCAGGAAAAGGCGGAAGCCGAGGCCAAGCGTAAGGCGGAGCGCCGTGCGGCCAAGATTGAAACGCAGCTGATCTCCGCCGGAGGGCAGATCCTCAAGCGGGGTCTGCTGGGCGTGTTGAAAAAGAGATAACAAAGGGCCGCCTGACATAAGAAAACATACGGCAAAGGGTCGGCCTGTGGCCGACCCTTTGTCAACTTTTGCTTGCATCTGTTGGGGAAGTCTGGTAAAATAGACGGGTATCCGGGTGTAGCGAAGTTGGTATCGCGCCTGGTTTGGGAGTGCCGTGGCGGTATCCGGGACAGGGCAAGGCGAAACGCCTCAAAGCCTTGTGGCGCCTGCGTTTGCTGGATTTTCCCCGATTGCAGAAACGGCACAAAAGCGGCTTTGACCACATAAATGACCACAGACAGAAAAAACTTTATTTTTACCCTTCGCCGTGGTATCATGGCAGAAACTGAATATCCGGGTGTGGCTCAACTGGTAGGGCGCGACATTTGGGATGTCGAGGT
>ENA-UONT01001219-UONT01001219.1-human-gut-metagenome-genome-assembly--contig:-CS20-NODE-1219-length-23114-cov-8.013053_pt1 | contig 23114 bp, 22 predicted proteins | sample MGYA00242459_ERZ724006 | MGnify/ENA metagenome assembly ERZ724006 | reverse complement strand
TATCAACGATATCCAGAAGATCGTTCTGGGGGATCTAGTCCTTTGGAAAAACGACCCTTAACGAGAAATTTCAAGCCATTGCAGACAAAGAGCCGGTATCCCCTTTTTCGGGATACCGGCTCTTTGTCTGTGTCCGCATCTGTGATTTTATGTTTATGTTACGGTAAAGGACGCATCCTTCAGCACAAGATATTGAAAGCCGTTCTCTTCCTTTATTAAGTCAAACTCACCGCTCACGGTGATATCCGTCCCCGGCTCGGGAAAATCGTCCGGATAGGCAAGCGCGTCGGCCGGAAGAAATTCCAGCCCCTGCGCGCAGCATCCGGCGGCATCGGCAATGTAGCAGGCATAATAGCTTTTCCCGCTCTTCTCATCCACATAAGCGGAAAACTGCCCTTTGACGCGGATCGTCCGGCCAAGATAGTCGTCCGGCTGCTTCATCATATTATAGATCATCGTATAGAGCATGGTGCCGCTCATGCCTGTCAGATCCAGTTCGCCGGTTTCGGTCTCCGAAAGCGGCTGCGGTGTAGGCTCCGCCGTCGGGAGAGGCGTCGGTTCTCTTGTCGGCAGCGGCGTTTCCGCCGGGAGCGCAGGCGGCGTCTGCTCCGATGCAGACGCAGCCGCCGCGCCGCAGGCCGCAAGAGAGCAGAGCGTCATGACGATCAGCAATACGCAGAGTCGTTTTTTCATTTTCTCACACCTCCAACGACCGTGCCGGCCAGCCAGGACAGAGCAAAAGCAATGATCTGAACCGCGACAATGGTCGAGCCTACCGGCGTACCGGCAAGGATCGATACCAAAATACCTGTCAGCGAACACACGACCGACAGGATCGCCGCGCAGATCGTCACACTGCGGAAGCTCTTGAATACGCGTATAGCGGACAGCGCGGGAAAAATTACCAGTGCAGAGATCAGCAGCGAGCCGACAAGGTTCATCGCCAGCACAATGATGACAGCCGTAACAACAGCGATCAGCAGATTGTAAAGTCCTGCTTTCGTGCCGGTCGCCCTTGCGAAGTTCTCATCAAAGGTCACAGCGAAGATCTTGTTATAAAACAGGATAAACACTGCCGCCACCGATATCGACATCCCTGCGCAAAGCCACACCTCCGTCAGCGACAGAGTGAGGATGGAGGTGGAGCCGAACAGCGTGCTGCACACATCGCCCGAGAGGTTGGACGAGGTGGAAAAGATGTTCATCAGCAGATATCCGACAGCCAGCGCCCCTACCGAGATCATGGCGATGGCGGCGTCGCCCTTGATCTTCGTGTTCTGCCCGGTACGGAGAAGCAGCACGGCGCTGAGGACCGTAACGGCCATCACCAGCGGCATTTCGTTGGTGAGCTGCAGCACGGCAGCGATGGCCATTGCGCCGAACGCCACATGGGAAAGCCCGTCGCCGATGAAGGAAAAGCGCTTCAGCACCAGCGTCACACCCAGCAGTGACGAGCACAGGGCGATCAGCACGCCGACAACAAATGCATACCGGACAAACGGGTACGCCCAATAGCTGGCCAGTTTTTCCATAATAGCGGTCATTGTCTGTCGCCGCCTTTCTCCGCGGCAAACAGCCGTCCCTGTGGGCTTTGGAGATACTCCGTCTTTGTTCCGAAGAAAACGGCGTCGCCGATATGCAGAATGTGGCTGGCGTATTTGACTGCTGCGGCAATGTCGTGGGAGATCATAATCACGGTGATGCCGTCCTCCCGGTTGAGCTTTTCGATAAGCGCATACATCTCCGCCGTGACCTTGGGATCAAGCCCGGAGACAGGCTCGTCCAGAAGCAGCATTTTCCGTGTGGCGCACAGCGCACGGGCAAGCAGCACCCGCTGCTGCTGTCCGCCGGAAAGCTCCCGATAGCATCGCTTTGCAAGCTGCGCGATCTGCATTTTTTCCATCGCATCCGCCGCAAGCTGCTTTTCTTCTTTGTTGTAAAAGGGACGGCTGCCGCAGCGTCCCTGACACCCGGAGAGAACGATCTCTCTCACGGATGCCGGGAAGTCTTTTTGCACCTGCGTTTGCTGCGGCAGATAACCGATCTCATTTTTTCTCAGCCCGTCGAGCGTCAAAATCCTGCCGCGGACAGGCTGCTGCAAGCCGAGGATCGTTTTCATAAGTGTGCTCTTGCCGGAGCCGTTTTCTCCTACGATACAGAGGTAATCGCCGGAAAAGACCGCAAAATTGAGGTCTTGCAGAACAGCCTTTCCATCGTAGCCGACGCAGAGATCTTGACAAATGAGCTGAGCCATTATCCTGCCTCCTCAACCCAGTGCTTCCTTCAGCACGGAAAGGTTCCGCTCCATAACAGAGAGGTAGGTCGTGCCGTTTGCCGCATCTTTGGAAGTGGTGGACTGCATGGAATCCATCGTCAGCACCTTTTGATTTTTCGCAGCCGTGTTCCGGACAATGGTTTCGGCAATCTTGTGCTGTACGCCCTCAATGGTCAGCACGCAGGGCAGGTTCAGCTCGTCCACCTTCCCGGCAAGGAACGAAATGGTCTCAAAGCTGGCTTCACTCTCGGCGGAGCAGCCCGCAAAGGCAGCGTAGTAGCGCAAGCCGTAATCCTCCGCCAGATAGCGGAATGGGAAACGGTCGCCGAACAGGACGGTCTTACGGGTCGCAGCATTCACGGCAGCCTGATAGTCTGCGTCAAGAGCGGACAGCTTTTTGATATAAGCGGAAGCATTCGCAGCATAGGTATCCTTATTGTCTGGGTCGATCTGCTGCAGCACACCGGAAATTGCGCTGCAAAGCGTTTGGGCGTTTTTCAGAGAGAGCCAGACATGCTCGTCGTACTCCGCTTCTTCCTCGTGGTCGTGTTCTTTTGCATCGTCATGCTCATCGGCATCTTCGTGGTCATGGTCGTGGTCGTGTTCCTCTTCCTGCATACCCTCGACCGCTTCTTCGGTTTTAACGCGCTCGCCAAGAGCTTCCAGCAGGTTGATGACCTTCATGTTCTTGTTGGCGGCATTTTTCAGAGCATCGTCCACCCAGTCATCCGACTCGCCGCCAACATAGATGAACAGGTCGCACTCGGAGATTTTGACGATATCATCCGCGGTGGGCTGATAGCTGTGCAGGTCAGCGCCATTATCCAGCAGCATGGTCACTTCGGCGTTATCTGCCTTGTCACCGAGAATTTCTCTGACCCAATCGTATTCGGGGAAAATCGTGGTGACGACGCGCAGTCTCGTTTCATCCGAAGCCGTCTGCACATTCTGCTTGCCGCAGCCTGCCAGCAGACCAACGGTCATTATCAACGCAAGGCACAGGGGAATTATTCTTTTCATGGGTAAATAGACCTCCAGATCAAAATAAGAACGTAAAAATGGGCGCAAAAATACAAGGGCAGCGGCAGCGCCGCAAAAGCCTATCGAAAACAGATAGACTCCACCCTTGTAAAAATTCTTATATTTTAATCTGAAAGTTTGACCTTGAGAGAAACCAGCGTAAAGGTACGGGCAACCTCTGCGCAGGAGGGAATGATCCGGCACAGAATATATAGAATCGCCGCTACGGTAGCTGCGGCGGAGCCGGCAAGCCCAATGCTTTTGAGCAGGTTTTCGCAGACGTTGATCTGATGGCAGATGGCGCAGTCCACGCCGGTACAGTCATGGTCGGATTCCGCTGCGATATAGGCAACCGAGGACAGCATAACAAACGCCAGCACTACGGCCAGCAAGCCCGTCATAAAACGAAATTTCTTTGTCATGGTCTGCCCTCCTTTGCGATTTTATAATTTTTTATACCTTCTCCTTACCGTTTTGTCAAGGTATTACTTCATCGAGAGCGCGAGCAGGCGCGCCGCGGCGCTCTCCTCGGCGCGGCACTCCGCGGCAAAGCGGCGCGCCGTTTCCGGCGCGAGCGGCAGGGCATTTTCCTTCGCGCTCTCATAGAGCCGCACCCGCGCGCGAGCCAAAATCACGATCTGCCGCAGCGCTGATAGAACGCCCGGCGCGGTGCCGGAGCGAAGCTGCGGCGCCCGCTCCCCTTCGCGGAGGAAGAACTCGGCGTGCAGCGCCCGCCGCCGCGTCTCACAGCGGCGCAGCGCTTCGCCGAAAGCATTCTGACATGCGCGGCTCGTGCGCATAAGATAGCGCAGCCGTGCCGCGGCCTCCGCCTCAAGACGAATGCTTTCTCGCAGCGCGTCCGGTGGTTTTTTCTCCTCTGCCGGCGCAGCGGGCCCATATACGCGCTCCAATACGCGCTTCATGCGCTCGGTATCCATACGACCGCCTCCCCGGTACAGTCTATTCCGCCGCCGCGCTTCGGTTCCCGTCTTGCAATCCGCGCCAAACTATGCCATAATAAGAAATAAAGTTATGTGTGGGAGGATGTGCTCATGCCGAGATTCTTTCTCTCCGGTGGAAGCTCAATCGCCGGGGGCACGGCGTTTATTCTGGGAGAGGACGCCGCGCACGCCAAGGTGCTGCGCCTTCGCGTCGGCGACACGATGATCGTGTGCGACGGCGGCAAGGACCACCACTGCACCGTTACGAAGATCACCCCCAACGAGGTCGAGGCCGAGATCTTTGAGGTCGTTCCCTGTCAGGGCGAGCCGAGCGTGCACACCGTCATTCTCGCGGGCCTTCCCAAGGGCAGCGACAAGACCGACTACATTCTCCAGAAATGCACCGAGGCGGGCGCATCGGAGATCTATTTCTTCGCTTCCAGCCGGTGCGTGGCGCGCATCCAGGGCGACGCGGACAAAAAGATCGCCCGCTGGCAGCGCATTGCCGAAGAAGCCGCCAAGCAGTCCGGCCGCGGCGTGATCCCCACCGTCGGATTTCTGCCCGATCTCGCGGAGGCCTTCAACAAGGCGAACGCCACCGCGCTGCCGCTCTTTATGTACGAAACCGGCGAGCGCGAAACGCTGCGCGAGGCCGTGGAAAGCGCCGGAAATATCGCCTCCGCCGCCATTCTCACCGGTCCGGAGGGCGGCTTTGAGCCGTTCGAGGCGGAGCTTGCCCGCATTATGAAGCTGCACATCTGCTCAATGGGCCCGCGCATCTTCCGCTGCGAGACCGCGCCGGTCGCCGCGCTCTCGGCGCTTATGTACGCCACCGGCAATATGTAAAAAACTCCTTTCATTTTTCTGTATATTTCATCGAATCGTCCGCGAAAAAGCATTGCTTTTTCGCGGACGTTCTGTTACAATACGTTCCATCAAGAACATTTGTTGTTAACTCAAGGACATTTGACCAACCAGAGAAAGAAGGCGATGCCGTGAAAGTTGCGGTTTTAGGATACGGTACGGTCGGCGCGGGCGTTTATTCGATGCTGTCGGACGCCCCCGGCATGGAGGCAGGGCCGGTGCTCGTGCGCCCCGGAAAGGCGGTCGAGAGCTTCATGGTGAGCGACGCCGCGCTCATTTTCGGCGATCCGACGGTCGACGCCGTAGTGGAAACGCTTGGCGGGCTCGACCCGGCATATTCCTATGGTATGCGCGCGCTTGAGGCCGGGAAGCACTTCATCACCGCAAACAAGGCGATGGTCGCGGCGCACGGTCTGGAGCTTGCGGCGCTCGCGCGGGAAAAGGGCGCGGCGTTTCTCTTCAGCGCGGCGTGCGGCGGCGGCGTGCCGTTTCTCCACAATCTCGCGCTCTCGGCGGAGACCGACCGCATTGAGGCCGTTTCCGGCATTTTGAACGGCACAACGAACTACATGCTCGACGCCATGCAGCGCCGCGGTCTTTCCTACGGCAACGCGCTCCGGGAAGCGCAGTCTCTCGGCTATGCCGAGTCCGACCCGACGGCGGACGTCTCCGGGCTGGACGCGCTGCGGAAAATGCAGCTCGCGTGCGCGGTCGCCTTCGGGGTGCTGCCGCAAAGCGGCATGCTCTGCGAGGGCATGGAGCACTTCACCGCCGCGGACGTGGAGGATATCCAAAGCCGCGGTCTCGTCTGCCGTCTTTTGGCGCGCGGCAGCCGCGCCGGGGAGAGCGTTTCGGCGTATGTGGAGCCGGTGCTCTTCCACCGTGCCGCGCCGGAGAGCTCTGTTTTCACGAATAACAACATGGCAAGCTATACCGGCAAGCGCTGCGGCTCCATTGTGCTGATGGGGCAGGGCGCAGGCCGCTTCCCCACCGCTTCGGCGGTGCTGCGCGATCTTTCTGCGGCGCAGCAGGGCGCGCGCTCCATGTTCCCGGAAAACTGCCGCGCCGCGGAAGCCGATAACCGCGAAGCGGTGCATTCCTACTACATTCGCACCGGCGGCTTTGCCGCTGTCCGGCTTTCGCTCCGGTCGGTGCTCGCGCAGGGCGAAGTTGTCCGCGCCGTGACCGAACCGATGAGCGCGGAGAAAATGCACGCGCTCGCGCAGAACATCCGCAAGGACGGAAACGATCTGTTCTTCGCGGCGCTGGAGGAAGAACTATGCTGAAAGTATGCAAATTCGGCGGCTCGTCCGTCGCAGGGGCGGAGCAGTTCCGCAAGGTGCGCGACATTGTCCTTTCGGACGATTCGCGCCGCGTCGTCGTCATCTCGGCTGCCGGAAAGCGCACGAGCGACGATCACAAGCTCACCGACCTTCTCTATCTCTGCCACGCGCATCTGACCTACGGCGTCTCGTGCGCCGACATTCTCGCCGCGATCCGTTCCCGGTTCGTCTCCATCCGCGACGAGCTGGGTCTTTCCTACCGCGTGGAGGACGAATTCGACGCTTACGCCGCGACGCTCTCGCGTGACACGAGCGTGGACGAGCTCGTCTCCCGCGGCGAATACTTCACCGCGCGGCTCATGGCCGAAACGCTCGGCTACGCCTTCGTGGACGCCGCCGACTGCGTGTTCTTCGGCTTTGACGGCCAGTTTGACCGCGCCCGCACCGACGCGGCCATCGCTGACGCGCTCGAAAAGAACGGGAAGATCGTCCTCCCCGGCTTCTACGGCCGCGTGCCGACCGGGAAGATCAAGGTGATGACGCGCGGCGGCAGCGACATCACCGGCGCACTCGCCGCAGCCGCGGTGAACGCGGACGTATACGAAAACTGGACGGACGTTTCCGGCATATTGATGGCCGATCCGCGCATTGTGGAGAATCCCCGGCCCATTCCCCGCATCACCTACGCGGAGCTGCGCGAGATGGCGTTCATGGGCGCTTCGGTGCTGCACGAGGAATCCATTCTGCCGGTCAAGGAAAAAGGCATTTCCCTGAACATCCGCAACACGAACCGGCCGGACGAGCCCGGCACGTTCATCGTGGAGCACATCGAAAGCGAAAGCGAGCTCGAGCGCCCGATCACCGGCATTGCCGGGCGGCGCAACTTCACGATCCTCACGGTGCTCAAGCGCAACATGAACGCCTCCACGACGCTCTGCAACGCGCTGGAGATCCTCGACCGCTACCACGCAAGCGTGGAGCACATCACGCTCGGGCTGGACAGCTTCGCGCTCGTCGTTTCGTCCGCGGCGCTGGAAAATACGCTCTATGATGTCATCGCCGACATTCAGAAGACCTGCCGCCCGGACGATGTGCGCGTGCAGGACGGCATCGCGCTCGTCGCCGCCGTGGGCCGCAAAATGCCCGCCCGCCCCGGCACGTCCGGCAAGCTCTTCCAGGCGCTCGGCGAGCACGGGCTGAACATTCGCACCATCGCCCAGGGCGCGGACGAGCTTTCGATCATCGTGGGCGTGGAAAACTGTGATTTTGAAAAGGCGATCCGCGTATTGTATGACGGGTTCACCGGCTGACAGAAAGGAGATCCTCTTATGAAAAACTGCAATATCGCCATTCTCGGCGCGACCGGCGCGGTCGGCCGCGAAATGCTCAACGTACTGGAAGAATACGATATTCCCGTTTCGCGTCTCAAGCTCCTCTCGAGCGCGCGCAGCGCGGGGAGCAAAATTCCCTTCCGCGGGGAGGACCTCACCGTGGAAGAAGCGGCGGACGCCTCGTTCGAGGGCATGGACTTTGTCCTCGGCGCGGTAAAGAGCGGCATGTCCCGCGCGTTTGCCCCTGCCATCGTGAAAAGCGGCGCGGTATACATCGACAACAGCTCCGCCTTCCGCATGGATCCGGCCATCCCGCTCGTCGTGCCGGAGATCAACGGCGAGGACGCGAAGAGCAATTCCGGCATCATTGCCAATCCCAACTGCTCCACGATCATCACCGCGATGGCCGTCGGCGCGCTCAACCGCCTCTCGCCGATCGAGAGCATGGTCGCGTGCACATATCAGGCCGTATCCGGCGCCGGACAGGGCGGACTTGAGGAACTCGAGCGCCAGATGGACGCGCTCGCCCGCGGCGAAAAGTGCGAGGCGAAGGTATTCCCCACGCAGATCGCGCTCAACGTCATCCCGTTCATCGGCAGCATGCTCGATAATCTCTATACCGATGAAGAAATGAAAATGCAGAACGAGGGGCGCAAGATCCTGCATCTCCCCGGGCTGCGTGTTACCTGCACCTGCGTGCGCGTTCCCGTTATGCGCTCGCACTCCATCGCCGTCACGGTGCGGACAAAGGAGAAGATCACCGTTGCCGAGGCCAACGAAGCCATCCGCGCCTTCCCCGGCTGCCGTCTGATCGAGGACTACGAGGGCCGGTGCTACCCCACCCCGCTCGACACAAGCGGGCAGGACCTCGTCTGGGTCGGCCGCGTGCGCGAGGATCTCACGCAGGAAAACGCTCTCACGCTCTGGTGCTGCGGCGATCAGATCCGCAAGGGCGCAGCGAGCAACGCCGTGCAGATCCTGAAATACCTTCTGTAATTCTTTCATTTATATGCAGCCATCCGGCAGTCTTCCCTTGGGAAGGCTGCCGGATATTTTTTCGCTCGTTACATACAAATATGCACAAACTGTTTGGATAATATTCCGTATTCGCCGTATATTATTTATAATAACGCAAATATTCCGAATTTTTTCTCATTCTTGTGTTGACTCGCGTGGATAAGTATGCTAATATTCGCACCATCTTAAATAAAAATTCATTTCGCAACGGAGGCACACAACAATGAAAAAGAAAACATTTGCAAAAGTACTTTCCCTCGCCCTTGCTGCACTGATGCTCTTCGCGCTCTGCGCCTGCGGCGCGGCGGAGACTCCCGCCGCGGAGCCCACGGCAGCCCCTGCCGCCGACGCTCCCGCATCCGAAGCCCCCGCCGAGACCGAAGCTCCCGCCGAATCGCAGGGCGTGCTCGATCAGATCAAGGCCGACGGCGTTCTCTACGTCACCCTCTCCCCTGACTTTGCCCCGATGGAGTTTGTCGATTCCTCCAAGGACGGGCAGGAGCAGTACGTCGGCTTTGACGTGACGCTCGCCAAGTACATCGCCGAGTACATCGGCGTGGATCTTGTCATTGAGCCGATGAGCTTTGACGCCTGCCAGACCGCCGTTTACACCGGCTCCGTGCCGATGTCCATTTCCGGCTACTCCTGGACGGAGGAGCGCAGCGAAAACTACGAGATCTCCGATTACTACTACGCCGGCGATAACGAGACCGAGCAGGTCATCCTCATCAAAAAGACCGACGCCGACAAGTACACCTCCGCCGAGGACTTCTCCGGCGTGGATGTCGGCGCGCAGAACGCCTCGCTCCAGATGAATCTCCTCACCTCCCAGCTGCCCGACGCGAACCCCATCACCATCGGCGATCTCGGCGTGGGCGTGCTGGAGCTGCAGAACGGCAGCATCGAGGCGCTGGCCGTTGCGAAGGGCAACGCTGAAATGATCATTGATTCCAACCCCGATCTAATGATCTGCCCCTGGGAATTCGAAGTTGCCGCCGAGTATGAGGCGAACGTCATTCTCATCACCAAGGGCGAGACTGCGCTGCTGAACGTTGTAAACGAAGCTCTCGCCAAGGCCTATGCCGACGGACTGTACGGCACATGGTACGAGGACGCCGTCGCGCTTGCCAAGTCGGAGAACGCCGCCGAAGTAAGCGTCGAAGACTGATTGCAAATAACAAGCCGCCCGCCGTGGGGGATTTCTCCGGCGGGCGAAGGGGAAGGATCCGTCCATGAGTTTCATAAAGTTTGAAAACATCGTCAAGCTGTTCACCAAATACTGGGAAAAGTTTCTGGTGACCGGCGTATCGTATACGCTGCTGCTCGCCGCGATCACGGTGGCGTTCGGCGCGGTGATTGCCTGTCTGCTCGTGGGAATGAAGCTTTCCAGGATCGCGCCGCTGCGCTGGCTTTCCACAGCTTACATCGAGATCATCCGCGGCACGCCGATGCTTCTGCAGCTCTATTTCTTTTACTTTGCCCTGCCCGCGCTCATCCCGGCGCTCAACAAGCAGAAATTTCTCTGCATCGCCATCGCGCTCGTCTGCAACAGCGCCGCCTACGTCTCCGAGGTCATCCGCTCGGGGATTCAGTCGGTAGACGCCGGGCAGAGCGAGGCGGCCATGAGTCTCGGCATGAATTCGTTCCAGCGCACCTGGTACATTCTCGTGCCGCAGGCGCTCAAAACGATCCTTCCCGCGCTCGGCAACGAGTTTATCATGATCGTGAAGGACACCTCGCTCGCGTCCACGTTCTTTATCGGCGATCTCATGACGCAGTATCTCATCGTGCGCGGCGCAAGCTATCTGCCTCTGGAGCCGCTCGTGATCGTCGGCGTCATTTATTTTATTCTGACGTTCCTGCTCAGCAAGCTGTTCGGATTCTTTGAAAGGAGGATGAGCCGTGCAGACCGGTGAAACGCTCATTGAGGTCAAAGACCTCTGCAAACACTTCCGCGACGGTACGGTCAAAGCGCTCGACGGCGTGGATCTCACGATCCGCAAGGGCGACGTGATCGTCATCATCGGGCCCTCCGGCAGCGGCAAGTCTACGTTCCTGCGCTCGCTCAATCTGCTCGAAACGCCGACCTCCGGCAGCGTGATCGTCGAAGGAACGGATATCACGAAGAAGAAAAACGCGCAGGGAAAGAAGATCGATCTCGACGCTCACCGCCGGAAGATGGGCATGGTGTTCCAGCACTTCAATCTTTTCCCGCACAAAACGGTGCTCGAAAATCTGACCATCTCCCCCATTCTTGTAAAAAAAGCGGACAAGGCCGCGGCAAAGGCGAAGGCCATGGAGCTTTTGGAGCGCGTCGGACTCGCCGACCGCGCCGACGCTTACCCCTCGCAGCTCTCCGGCGGGCAGAAGCAGCGCGTCGCCATCGTGCGCGCGCTCGCCATGGAGCCGGACGTGATGCTCTTTGACGAGCCGACGAGCGCGCTCGACCCCGAAATGGTCGGCGAGGTGCTCGACGTTATGAAGCAGCTCGCCCGTGACGGCATGACGATGGTCGTCGTAACGCACGAAATGGGCTTTGCCCGCGAGGTCGGCAACCGCGTCGTATTCATGGACGAGGGGCGCATCGTGGAGCAGGGCACGCCGGAAGACATCTTCCAGCACCCGCAAAGCGCCCGTTTGCAGGATTTTCTTTCCAAGGTGTTGTGATATGAACGAAATCAAAAAAGCCGCGCTGCATACGATCGACGCGCACGCAAATACTTTCACCGCGATCTCCGACGCGATCTGGGACGAGCCGGAGCTTTCGCTCAAGGAATTCAAGGCCGCCGCGCTCTATACGGACGCGCTGGAAAAGCTGGGCTTCACGGTGCAGAAGAACCTCTGCGGCATTGAAACGGCGTTTTCCGGCTCCTACGGCTCCGGCCATCCGGTGATCGGCATCCTCGGCGAGTTTGACGCGCTCTCCGGCCTCTCGCAGCAAAGCGGCGCTGCCGAAGCGCAGAGCGTAACCCCCGGCGGAAACGGCCACGGCTGCGGCCACAATCTGCTCGGCGCCGGTTCGCTCGCCGCCGCCGCGGCGGTAAAGGAGTATCTCGCCGCGAGCGGAAAGCCCGGCACCGTCGTTTTCTTCGGCTGCCCCGGCGAGGAGGGCGGCGCGGCCAAGGCGTATATGGCGCGCGAGGGGCTCTGGTACGGGCTCGACGCCGCGCTCACCTGGCACCCGTCCGACACGAACGAGGTATCCACCGGCACGAACAACTCCTGCATTCAGGTGCTCTATAAATTTCACGGCATCGCCGCGCACGCCGCCGGAGACCCGCACAACGGGCGCAGCGCGCTCGACGCTGTGGAGCTTATGAACATCGGCGTGCAGTTTCTGCGCGAGCACATGACCGACGACTGCCGCATCCACTACGCCATCACGGACGCGGGCGGCGTGTCGCCGAACGTCGTGCAGGCGAACGCCTCGGTGCTCTACATGGTCCGCGCCAACAAGGTCGCCGATTCCGTAAAGCTCCAAAAGCGCGTGGACGCCATCGCCGAGGGTGCGGCGCTTATGACCGGGACAAGCTACGAGCGCATATTCATCGACGGCACGGCGGAAACGCTGCCGAACTTCACGCTTGAAGCGCTGCTGCACGCCTCGTTCGCCGAAACCGGCGTGCCGCAGTATACGGCGGAGGAGCTTGCTTTTGCCTCGGCGCTCTGCCGGACGTTTCCGCCGCAGACGCGCGCTCCCGGCATCGGCGCAAGGTTTGACGGCGAAATCGCCAAAGAATCCCGTGCGCTTTCAGAGAATATGACCAAGCCCATGAATGACTTTCTCCTCCCTCTCTACTCCGGCGAGGGCTTTCTCCCCGGCAGCACGGACGTCGGCGACGTGAGCTGGCAGACGCCGACAGCGCAGGCGCTTATCGCCGCGTGGCCGGCGGGCGTGCCGGGCCATTCGTGGCAGGTCGTTGCCTGCGGGAAAACATCCCTTGCACACAAGGCGATCCTCTGCGCCGGAAAAACTCTGGCAACCGCCGCCATCGCGCTCATCGACGATCCCGCGCTGCTGCAAAAGGCCCGCGAGGAATACGCCGGGCGAGCCGGATCCGGCTACGTCTGCCCCATCGAGCCGGACGCCGTTCCGATCGCAATCTGATATCCCAAAGCATTTTCCGACAAATGTCCGCCGGTTCTCCGTCCGCCGGACATTTGTTTTTATTCATTGTTAAAATCCACAGTATATTCATTTTTATTCGTGTTTCCCCGTTCACGATTCATAAATTTCATAAATCGCTGAATTTTATTCGTAAACAGGCTTGACTTTGCGGGTGGCCGGTGTTAATATCCGTCCATACTAAATAATAATTCATTTGGAGGAAGAAACAATGAATACCGTTCCCAAGTACATGTCCACCGCCGTCACCGTCATTCAGTGCGCAACGATCGTTGCCCTGATCGCGATCTTCGCCCCGCTGTTCATGTAAAAAACACAACTCCCGGATCTTCCGGTGAGATACGAAACCCCCGGCGCAGCCTATGCACCGGGGGTTTCGTATCAGAAAGGAAAAAGCTGTACGAATTTTCGTTCGCACAGCTTTTTCTTCAGGCTGTCAAATATGCCTCGCAGAGTTTGCGCCCGCAGGCGCAAATAAAGTTTTAATCATTTTCTCCGGCGACATGTGCGTCGGAGAAAATACTTTACGGCTCGCAAACGTGCGAGCGTAAGCGAGTGCGCTGCGGCGAGCCGCAGCCCCTTCAAACGAGAGCCCAACGAAGTGGGTCTCGTTTGAGCGGTTTACCGGCAGACGAGCTCGTCGTTTTCGACGTCCACCGTGAGCGTGCTGCCCGCGGCGATGTCGCCGGAGAGGATGGCTCTCGCCAGCAGTGTTTCCACGCTGCTCTGGAGATACCGGCGCAGCGGACGCGCGCCGTAGAGCGGATCGTAGCCGCGCTCGATGATAAGCTCCTTCGCCTTGTCGGTGATGCAGAGCTTGAGCGAGCGGTCGGCCAGGCGCTTCTTGAGCCCTTCGACCATGATATCGATGATACCGGTGAGGTTGTCCTTCGTGAGCGGCTTGAAGAGGATCGTCTCATCGAGACGGTTCAAAAACTCCGGCCGGAACGCGCGGTGCAGCTCGGCCATCACGGCTTCCTTCGCGGAATCGGTGATGTTGCCCTCCATATCGATGCCTTCGAGCAGGTACTGGCTGCCGAGGTTCGAGGTGAGGATGATGATCGTGTTCTTGAAGTCTACGGTGCGGCCCTGCGAATCGGTGATGCGGCCGTCGTCGAGAATTTGCAGCAGGATGTTGAACACATCCGGGTGCGCCTTTTCGATCTCGTCGAACAGCACAACGCTGTACGGTTTGCGCCGCACGGCCTCGGTGAGCTGGCCGCCCTCGTCGTAGCCGACGTATCCCGGAGGCGCGCCGATCAGACGCGAGACGGAGAACTTCTCCATATACTCGGTCATATCGATACGCACGATGTTGTGCTCGTCGTCAAAGAGGCATTCGGCAAGGGACTTCGCAAGCTCGGTCTTGCCGACACCCGTGGGGCCGAGGAACAGGAAGCTGCCGATCGGGCGGTTCGGGTCGGCGATGCCGGCGCGGGAGCGGAGAATGGCCTCCGTGACCTTCTGCACAGCCTCGTCCTGACCGACGACACGGCGGTGGAGATAATCGTCCAGATGCAGGAGCTTTTCGCGCTCGCCCTCGACGAGACGTGCCACGGGGATACCCGTCCAGCGCGCGACGATGGCGGCGATCTCCTCCTCGGTAACGGTGTCGTGCACCATGGAGTTCTGCTTCTTCTCCTCCGAGGCTTTCACGGCCTCGGCGAGCTTTTTCTCCAGCGCGGGCAGCTCAGAGTATTTGAGCCGGGCCGCCGTTTCATACTCGTAGCGCAGCTGCGCGTTTTCGATGTCCGCGTGAAGCTTTTCGATCTCGCCCTTGAGCTTTTTGACCTCGTCCACGCTGTTCTTTTCGCTTTCCCAGCGCGCTTTCATCTCATTGAACTTGTCCTTGAGATTGGCGAGCTCTTCGCGCAGCTTGGCGAGACGATCCTGGCTGAGCTGGTCGTCCTCCTTCTTGAGCGCCATTTCCTCGATTTCGAGCTGCATGATCTTGCGGCGGATGCCGTCGAGCTCCTCGGGCATGGAGTCGATCTCCGTGCGGATCTGGGCGCACGCCTCATCCACAAGGTCAATGGCCTTATCGGGGAGGAAACGGTCGGTGATGTAGCGGTTGGAGAGCGTCGCGGCAGCGACAAGCGCGTTATCGTGGATACGCACGCCGTGATAAACCTCGTAGCGCTCCTTCAGACCGCGGAGAATGGAGATCGTGTCCTCGACCGTCGGCTCATCCACCTGCACGGGCTGGAAGCGGCGCTCGAGCGCGGCGTCCTTTTCGATATACTTGCGGTACTCATCGAGCGTCGTGGCGCCGATGCAGTGCAGCTCGCCGCGGGCGAGCATCGGCTTCAAGAGGTTGCCGGCGTCCATGCTGCCCTCGGTCTTGCCCGCGCCGACGATGGTGTGCAGCTCATCGATGAAGAGGATGATGCCGCCCTCGCTCTTGCGGACTTCCTCGAGCACGGCTTTGAGCCGTTCCTCAAATTCGCCGCGGTACTTGGCGCCCGCGATCAGCGCGCCCATGTCGAGCGAGAAAATGGTCTTGTCCTTGAGTCCTTCGGGCACGTCGCCGCGCACGATGCGCTGCGCCAGCCCCTCGGCGATGGCGGTTTTGCCGACGCCCGGCTCGCCGATGAGCACGGGGTTGTTCTTCGTTTTACGCGAGAGAATGCGGATGACATTCCGGATCTCGTTATCACGGCCGATCACGGGGTCGAGCTCGTTTTCGCGGGCGCGCTTGACGAGATCGGTGCCGTATTTGGCGAGAGCGTCATAGGTGCTCTCCGGGTTATCGCCGGTCACGGGACCGGTCTTGACCTTGGAAAGCGCCTCGGTAAAGGCGGTCTTCGTGATGCCGTGGTCGGAGAAAATACGCTTGATCGCCGGCGTGGCGGCGGCGAAGATGCCGATCATCAGATGCTCGACGGAGATATACTCGTCGCCCATCGATTTGGCGGCTTTCTCGGCGGCATTGATGGCACGGTCGCACTCCGGGGAGAGATACACCTCGCTCACATTGCCGACCTTCGGCAGCGCGGCGATGGCGGTATCGAGCTCGGAGAGAACGGCGTTGCAGTCCACCTTCATTTTGCCGAGCAGGGACGGGATCAGCCCGCCGTCCTGATCGACGAGAGCATAGAGAAGATGCTCGGGGGTGATATAGTTGTTGCGGTTTTCCTCCGCCATGGATTTGGCGGTGCGGACCGCCTCCAGACTTTTCTGGGTGAATTTTTCAGCGTTCATGAAAATCCCTCCTTAATAAATTAAGAGAAGAAATGGTATACAGGATTAAATCAGCACAGCGGCGCGGCGCATCTGCGTGAACCACTCGCGCTCGATGGCGCGCGCATCCAGCTCGCCGCTCACATAGCCCTTCATCAGCCGGTCAAAAAGCTGGATGTATTCGCTGATGGCCTGCGCCAGCTCGTCGGCGGTGCAGTCCTTGGTGGGCGGTGCGATGGAACGGACGAATTTGCCGTCGTACAGCGCATACTGCCGCTCCGTTCCGGCGGGCAGGTGCGTATCTTCGATACGCTTCCAGAGCCGGAAAAACTCCGTCATCGCGCGGATAAGCGCTTCGGACTGCGTGCGGAAGAGCACCGTCAGCTCGCCGATGGAGTTTTCGTCGCCGCCGTGCAGCTCCAGCTCGTACTTGACCGTCGGGCGGTATTTATACTGCAGAGAGCTTTTGAGCGACATTGTGCTGCTGTTCGGCGAGAAAAACGGCACAAGCTCACGCGAGGGGCTGATGAGCTGCTCCAGCGCGGAGAAAATGTCGTTGATGCGGCGCTCGGGCGTTGTATAGTTCACATATTCGGCGAGGATCTGATTGATGAGATTCGACCGGCTCGTCCCCAGTCGGTGCGCGAGCGCGTCCACCTCGCGGACGACCTCCTCGTTGAGCATCAGACTGTACAATGTCTTTTTCAAAAGGAACCATCTCCTTTGACCTATTTTGACCTTTTGATCATAGTATAGCACAAGAAAAACTTTTGTCAATAGTTTTATATAAATTATTTTTCAAATTATATTTTCTTCGTCGCGGTTTTCAGCATTTACTTTCCACAGGAGGTTCGTCTCCCCGCGCGAAAAACCCCTCCGTCTTTTGCCTGCGGCAATACTATCTTGGCTCCCCTAACAGGGGAGCTGGCAGCCGTCAGGCTGACTGAAGGGTTTTTCTCACCACGCGAACCAAGCAGAACGCCCCGGCCGCAGCCGGGGCGCTTTCCTTTATTTATAGGGACTGTAATCCGGCAATATAGCCGAGGCGGCGTAGGTGTCGATCATGTAGACCGAGGCATCGCCCGCCATGGTAGCGTAGCCGGGAAGAACGTTGGCTTCAATATCGCCGCTCATGCCCTTCAGGAGCACGCGCGCCATCCAGACGATGTTGCGCACCGAGAGGTCGGTCGTGAGATTCTCCTGATATATGCGCCAGAGCCCCGGCAGCGCAGCGAGCGTTTTCGGCCGCAGCCACTGCTTCATGGCGGTCTTCATCACCGCGCGCTGCACCTCCGTGCGGCCGATGTCGGCATTGGCGTATCCCGAGCGGAATCGCACGACCCACATGAGCTGCTCGCCGGTCAGGTGCTGCTCGCCGGCTTTCAGATGGATGAAAAGGTTCTGGTCGGGATCGTCGTAGTCCATGTCCATGGGCACGTCAAAATCCAGCCCGCCGAGCAGATCGACCGCCTCCACAAAGGCGCTGAGATTAACGAGCGCATAGCCGTCCGGCATGAAGCCGACGACGTTTTTCACCTGCTCCATGAGCTGCTCCATGCCCTTTTCCCCGCCGCCGACCGCGCCGTAGGCCGAGTTGATCTTCGGCACATAGTAGGCAGGCGCATAGGTGTCGCGCGGGATGCTCAAGAGGCGGATGCTGCCCTCGTTCCGGTCGAGCGTCAGGAGAAGGATCGTGTCGGTTCGCATGCCGTCCTCGTCCGTGCCGCAGAGAAGTACCGTGCTGCGGCCCGAAATACGCTCAAGGTTATCCGGATTTCGCACCGGTGCTTTGCCGATGACCACCAGCGCGACGATCGCAAGCACGATGACCGTGACAAGAAACCGCAGAAAGCCCCCCTTGCGGCGGCGCTTTTTCTTTTTCGGCTTCTCTTTCGGCTCCACCAGCGTTTCGGAGCGGTCCTCGGGGGCATAGGAAACGTCGTCCTCTTCCTCCTCCGGCTCGTCCGCGTCGTCGGCATAGTCTTCGCCGTACTTCTCTTCGTATTCTTCGCCTTCCTCGTCCGCGGCGCGCTCCTCGCGCTCGCGCTGGGCGTAGTAGGCATCGCGCTGCGCATAGTAGGCGTCCCGGCGGGCGTAGTAGGCGTCGCGCTCGGCATAGTATTCTTCCCGCGCTTCCGGCGAGAGATGCCGTCCCGCGGCGGGATATTCCTCCGGCGGAGTGTTCCAGTCGGCGAAATAGTCCTCCTGCGGTGTGCCGTCCCAATTGGCAGGCGTTCGGTTTGTATTGTCGCTTTGTTTCATGGTGTTTCGTTCCTAAAAGCATTTTATGATATTCGTTAGACGGTTTTCGCCATCCGGGAGTTCATTGTAGCAGGGTTTTTGCCATAGAGCAAGAAAAAACGCGCGTACCGGAGAACCGATACGCGCGTTTTTATTGGATCGGGTCGATCAGCCGATGCCGCCGAGCGCCGCGCCTGCAACCAGTGCGATAACGCAGAGGATGCAGTACACATACTTGGCAAGCGGATAGAACCAGCCGCCGATCGGGGATTGGAGGCCATGGTTGACCTCCTTGAGCGCAAAGTCCTTTCCCGCGACCCAGAAGAACATCACGCCGGCCAACAGCGCGCCAAGCGGACAAATGTAGATGGAGACGACATCCATCCACTCGGAGGTGATCTTCTGGATAAAAATGGCAACAATGCCGCCCACAGCGAGAATGATCGCCGTTGCAGGGACGCGCTTGAGCTTCAGGTTGTCCTGCAGCGTTGCGACCGGAGCCTCATACAGGTTGATAATGGAGCTCAAGCCGGCAAACAGGACGCAGATGAAGAAGATAACGCCGATGATACGGCCGCCGGGCATACCGTTAAGAACGTTGACGAGCCACACGAACATGAGCCCCGGGCCGCCTTTCTCCAGAGGAGCGCCGCCCGCCGCCATCGCAGGGATGATGACGAATGCCGCAAGGAGAGCCGCGAGCGTATCGAACACGGCAACGTTTCTCGCGGAGGTCACGATGTTCTCATTCTTCGGCAGATAGGAGCCGTAGATGACCGAACCGTTACCGGCGACGGACAGAGAGAAGAACGCCTGGCCGAAGGCGAAAATCCACACCAGCGGGTTGAGCAGCCCTTTGGGGTCGAGCGTGAAGATGTACTTGTAGCCGGCGCCGGAGCCGGGAAGAAACGCGATATAAACGCCGAGAACCACAAACAGGACAAACAGCGCCGGCATCATGATCTTATTGGCTTTTTCAATGCCGCCGGATACGCCCAGCGCCATGATGGCAAAGGAAGCGAGGATCGCAACAATGATGCAGGGGACGTTATTCACCGCGACAACGTCAAAGTGGCCGCCGATGGACGCCATGTCCTGTCCCATTGCATGCATATCGCCGGTGATGGAGATAAAGGTGTACTTGAAGATCCAGCCCATGACGACCGTGTAACCGATCGCGAGAGCCATAGAGCCGATGACCGGGATAAGGCCGATGCCTTCGCCGATCTTGCGGTTGCCGCGGAGAGCCGTGCATTCGCCGAAAGCGCCGATGGGGCCGGCGCCGGTCGCACGGCCGAGAGCGAACTCGCCGATAACGCCGGTAGAACCAATCAGGAGAACGCAGATGAAGTACGGGATAAGAAACGTCATTCCGCCCCATACCGAGACCATGATGGGGAAGCGCCAGATGTTGCCCATGCCGACGGCGGAACCGATGCAGGCGAGGATGAAACCCCACCGGCTGGTAAAGCCGTCACGGTTTGAGGTAAGCTGTTTGTCTGCCATTGATTTTCCCTCCAATAATTTGATGGATTCGACTGACGCACGACGCCGGTGGGGACCGGCGCCGTGCCGTCCGGGTTCGCTGGTATGCGCTTTCTCAGTTTCTCCGGGATTTTGCTTTACTTCTTCTTACTTCTTACTTCTCTTCGTTGGGGTAGGGCTCAAGGAACGCGTGGAAGTGGCGCATCGGGAGATTGTGGCCCCAAATGATGCGCATGTTGGGGATGGATTCGCGGTCTTCATACAGCGCTTTGACAGCGGCGATGACGTAGTCCAGATGCTCCTGGGTGAGACGGCTGCGGTCGATGGCGAAACGGACGACGTTCGCCAGCTCCGCCTGCTGCTCGGGGGTCTTGAGGTCGTATTCCATGGAGTAGTCGCCGAGCTCGGAGACGCGGATGCCGTAGCGGCGGATCAGCTCAAGCGAGAAGCCCTCGCCCGCGAAGGTCTCGTGGCCGCGCTTGCCGTCGAAGAACTCGTCCATGTTGATGTACACGGCGTGGCCGCCGGCGGGAAGAACGACGCCCTTGACGCCCGCTTTGTAGAAGCCCTGCGCGAGATATTCGCACTGGGACACGCGCTCGTGCATGTAGTTGAAGTCGCAGCTCTCGTACATGCCGACGGACAGAGCCATGATGTCACGGCCGGACATGCCGCCGTAGGAGTCGTTGCCGTAGCAGGAGATCTGCTTGACCTTGAGCAGAACGCCGACGTCGGTCTTGATCGTGCCGTCGGCATTGAAGTCGGAGAAGTTCTGCCAGAACAGGCCCTTGTCGCGGAAGGCAACCATGCCGCCCATGTTGGCGTGGCCATCCTTCTTGGCGGACATGCAGAAGCCGTCGCAGTAGGAGAACATCTCGGTGGCGATCTCGGCGATGGACTTGTCGGCGTAGCCGTCTTCATTCATCTTGATGAAGTAGCAGTTCTCCGCCCAGCGTGCAACGTCAAAGATCAGGGGGATGTTGTACTTGTGCGCAACGCGGTTGATCTCACGGATGTTGCCCATGGAGACCGGCTGGCCGCAGATGGGGTTGTTGGTGATGCAGGTGAAGACCAGCGGGACATTCTCGGGGCCGACAGCGGTGATAAGCTGCTCCAGCTTTTCAATGTCCATGTTGCCCTTGAACGGGTTCTTCTCATACTTGCCGCCTTCGGGTACCTGATACAGAAGCTCCTTATGATAGAGGTTTCTGGGGATGGAGCCCATCTGCTTGATGTTGCCCTCGGTAGTGTCGAAGTGGCCGTTGGAGGGGATCGTGAACACCTTGCCCGGATGACGCTGGGCGAGGATCTTCTTGACGATCTCCATCAGGACGGACTCCGCGGCACGGCCCTGCTGGATGATGAAGGTGTTGGGGCGCTCCATCTGGGCGGCGCCGCCGTTGAACAGTCCGCCTTCGTACTCGGGAAGGTAGACGTTCTCCATCATGGTCTCCACGTCGCGGCAGTCGGTGCGGACATAGTCGATGATCTTCTTCCAGTTCTTCTCGCCGCCGCGCTCGAAGATGTCGCGGAAGGTGTCGAGAAGGACGTAGTAGCCGGTGTTGCGGCCGTAGGCCTCGTCGCCGAGGAACAGGGACGCCCACTGCTGGTTGGTCATCGCGGTGGTGCCGGAGTCGGAGAGCATATCAACCGTCAGCATGCCGGCGGGGAAGGCAAACTCGTTGTAATGCGTTGCCTTCAGGACGCGCTCACGCTGTTCGACCGTGACATCGGGAATGTCGCGGACGGCGAACGTGAAATGATGGGGCGCGGGAACGTTCAGGGGATACTCTTTACTCATAATACTGACCTCCATAATGTTGACGCATTGCGCCTTTTGTTTTGGAGATACCCCGGTCGTCGCAGACAGCTCGCTGCCGGCGCCTGGCGGACAGTATCAGATCGACGAAAGAAATTAAAGGACGGCGATGCACTCGATCTCAACAAGCGCGTCCTTGGGGAGGCGGGCGACTTCGACCGCGCTGCGCGCCGGATAGTCCCCGGCAAAGAACGCGGCGTAAACGCCGTTCATGGCAGCGAAGTTGTTCATGTCGCTCAGAAAAACGGTGGTTTTGATGACGTTTTCCATGGTGGCGCCGGAAGCCTCGAGGACGGCCTTGCAGTTTTCGAGAGACTTGCGGGTCTGCTCCTCGATCGTGGCAGGGAACGCACCGGTGGCCATATCAATGGGAAGCTGGCCGGACGTGATGATCAGGCTGCCCGCCCGGATGCCCTGCGAATACGGGCCGATCGCCGCGGGGGCCTTTTCGGTTGCGATAACGTTTTTCAATTCTGGTTTTCACCTCCTTGGTGTGAGAATAGTTTATCATCGCCGCAAAACGCTGTCAATATAAATCACAAATCTTTTCAAAGTCTAAATATATTTTTGTTTATTGCTCACAAATTTCAGCGGAAAAATCTTATATAGCGAGAATATTTCTTCTCGTTGTGAGAAAATTCCCGAAAAATCGCGGTTTTTTTTCTTGTCTCGGGCATTTTGGTATGGTAGTATGAGAATCACCGCACTCCAAGGGAGGTACAAAACCCATGACGGAACAACTGCTTTTGCACTATACAAGGCTTGTTGAGTTTCTCGGCCACGTTCTCGGGCCGGATTATGAGATCATTCTGCACGAAATTTTGCCGGAGCAGAGCCGCGTTGCCGCGATCGCCAACGGCGGCATCAGCGGACGGGACGTAGGCGCGCCGATCACCAACGCGGCGCTGCGCATGATCATGCAAAAGCAATATGAATCCAACAACTATATTATTAATTACACGGGCCAGTTATCCAACGGAAAAACGCTCCGTTCGAGCACGATGTTCATCAAGGACGGCGGAAAGCTCGTGGGGCTTTTGTGCGTCAACTTTGACGACAGCCGCTTCCATGAGGTCAGCGACACCATCCTCCGACTGGTGCACCCGGACGACTTTGTCCACCGCCACTACTTCCCAGACGACGCGCCCGCCAAGCAGCCCGCCGCGCCGCAGCATGCCGCCGCGCAGCCGGCGGAGCATTTCCAGTCCGACATGAACGGGCTGATGGAGGACCTGTTCGCGACCGTGACGAGGGACGCCGGCGTGCCGCTGCGCCGTCTGACGCAGGCCGAGCGCGCCGAGATCGTCGCGCGGCTCTATGAGCAGGGCATGTTCGAGCTGCGCGGCGCGGTGCAGTTCACCGTGGAAAAGCTCGGCTGCTCGCAGGCGAGCGTCTACCGGTATATAAAAAACGCCAAAGCCGCGGAGGAATAAAAAACACCTCCCTCTGACGAGGGAGGCGGCAAAATTGATATTTTGACGGAGGGAGAGAAAGACTTTCGACGCGGAAAACGCCGTTTTTCTCTCCCCCCG
>ENA-UONT01001216-UONT01001216.1-human-gut-metagenome-genome-assembly--contig:-CS20-NODE-1216-length-23135-cov-36.240858_pt1 | contig 23135 bp, 26 predicted proteins | sample MGYA00242459_ERZ724006 | MGnify/ENA metagenome assembly ERZ724006 | reverse complement strand
CCCTCGTTGAAGCGGGCAAGGTGTACGACAGGAATTTCAATCCGGTCTGCGGATAATTTGCAGGCGATCTGGTAAGGCCCATATCCCTCCAGCGTGAGGGAGAAGATACGGCGTACCACTTCGGCAGCTTCCTCATCTACCAGCCAATGCTCCCGTTTTTCGTCCCATAAGTAGCCGTAAATCACAGTGCCGGTCAGGTGCTTGCCACTCATGCCTTTTGACTTAAACACAGAGCGGATTTTCCGGCTGGTATCACGGGCGTAAAATTCATTCATGATGTTGCGGAACGGGGTAAAATCGTCATCGCCTTTCAGACTGTCCACACCGTCGTTGATGGCAATCAGACGAACGCCTCGCTGCCGCAAAACCTCCATAACTTGACCGACCTTCAGATAGTCGCGTCCTAACCGGCTCATGTCCTTGATGACGATTGCCTCTACACGCCCTGCCTCCACTTCCTCCATCATCGCCAAAAATCCGGGGCGGTCAAAACGGGTGCCTGAGATACCATCATCGGTAAAGTGCGTAGGGTTTGGCAGTCCATTTCGGCGGGCAAAATCCTCTAACATCTGCTTTTGGTTGGATATGGAATTGCTCTCGCCCTGTAACTCATCGTCCCGGCTCAGGCGCTCGTACAGTGGGGTGATTTTTTCATTTCTCATGGCTGTACCTCCTGAAACAAAAATGCTCTAAGTGATTGCTTCACTAACCATGACAAAATCATGATTAAGAAGTCACTTAGAGCATATATCACCCGCCGCCAATTTGTATTTTTTATATTGCTTCACCGCGAAATGGTCGGGGCTGCGTTCTTCCAAATCGGCAAAGAGCAGATCAACGGGGCTTTGGTATTCCTCGTCGTCCTCGCGTGCTTCGCTTGCATTGATAAGTTCAAGCAGCGTTGTAAAGTTCATTTCCTCGGCGGGGGCTTCATACCAAATGTAGCCGATCAACGCGCAATATAGTAACCTCTCGGCTTTCACCCAAAAATCTTCCGCGCTTTTTTCTCCCTCGCCTTTGGTATTGACAATAAGGGTATTGACAACCTTTAACACGTCCTTTTCGCTGCGGATATAGACAAAGGGGTTATAGTGCATACTTTTCCGAAAGTTTATCGTATTCAGTACCTTAATGCGGTAGCCTGCCCGTTGCAGCAGCTTTCCGCACTCGATTAGGACGGTGCCTTTCGGGTCGGTCAAGACGTAGGAAGAATGAAGCTGCATTAAATTAGGCTTTACAAAAAACCTTGTTTTTCCGCTGCCGCTGCCGCCGATCACCACGACGTTTTTATTTCTCGCGTATTTCGGCTGCTTCGGGCGGCTGTTCATGGTAAGCCGTTCGGTCTGCGTCAAAATGATGTTGTTCTGAAAATCCGGGTCGATGTAGGGCTTTATATCTTCGGCGTTGCCCCAACGTGCGCTGCCGTATTCTGCGCCCTTGCGGTATTTCTTCGCGTTTTTCCCTTTGACATAGACAATCAGACGGATAACCACCGCGCCGACAATGCCGATAAGTAAATCCAGCGAGTGAACGCTCGGCAAGGCATTTGAAAACGCTTCGGAAAATCCCTGTGTGATATTGAGTATCTTTTCGGAAATATCCGCGCCGGGGGCAAGCCGCGCCGCTTGTCCGACTTTATCAAAGAGATAGACAAAGAGCACATACGGGATATTCGGGATTATCAGCTTTTTGTAGTTCATCTGCTTCATATCTCGCGCCCCCTGTCTATTTTCTTTACCTTGTCGCGGGCGGCGTTAAGCTGCTTCGCCTTGTCTTTTGCTGCGGCAAGGGCTTTGCGGATAGAGGGCTTTTTATCCCTGTTCAGCTTCTTTGCGGAAAACTCTTGAAACGCTGCGGTCATAACGTCCGCGTCCCTGCCTTTGAAAAACACAAGGTAACGGGTCTGTTCGCCCTTAACCTTTTTCAGCGAAAAATCTATGTTGTATTTCTTCGCGGTACTTTCAAAGGCTTTGATATTGCTGTCGGTGATCTCGATGTTGGAAACACCCGCATTTTGCTTCATAAGCTGCCGCATGGTCTGTTTCCCATGCGGTGCTTTGCTTTTCTGCTCCAAAAACTTCTTGATTGCTTTCTGCAACGCCTGTTCGGTAAGCCTTGCCGCGCCTTTTCCCACGTTGACGGATAGGGCAATCGTTTTTTGGGTTACTTCCTCCTGCAAGGTATCAACTCCTTTCCCGGTAAACTGCGGCTATGCTCATTTGCTGCCGTAAAAGTCGTGATTGACAAGGGCAGTATAGTAGCTGTCAATGGTACTCGGTGCGTTGAACAGCACCGCTTTTAGATACTGCTTGATGTTGCGGATTTTGGTTGTGTTCTCCCTCATGCAGTCCAAAACAAACTCAACGTGGCTGCTGTTCAGCTTCATAAACTTTGATTTGACAAGTTCGGCGGGGTAGTCGTCCCCGGCGATACGGATTGTCTTTCGGGCTGTGCAGACGGTTTCCAGCATGATTTCTACAATCTCGTCCAAACGGTCTTTATCCATTTTGGGGTCTTGAATGAGAATGTCATAGTCAATGTTGTCTTTGATGATTTCCCGATAAATCTCTATTGCGCTGTTTGTTTTCGCTTCCGTTCTTTTCCTTTCCGGCGGCGTAGCCGCTTCGTCCTGCTCATAAGGCAAGGGATTTAGGGAATGGAAAGGAATGGAATGGGTACTTGATAAATCAGTAATTGATTTTTCTGTATTTAATATTTCTTTATTTAATTGCGTTGGATTTTCCAACGTAGGTTTTTCCAACGTAGGTTTTTCCAACGTTGGATTATCCAATGTTGGATTTTCCAATGTAGGTAAATCCGATGTAGGCGGCTGCGGCTGCTCATATATGACATAATCCGCACCGCGCAAACGTCCTTTTTCGTCGCGTTCCCGGCTGCGGACGATATATCCGGCTTTTTCAAGTTCTTTGACCGCTTCGCGGATTGCGTCGATCTTCTCGCGGTTGATGTGAGATAAGCCCGCAAGGGTATAATCCCAATCTTCGGGCAAGGACAGCATTTGCGAAAGCAAGCCTTTTGCCTTTAAGGTGAGTTCCTTATTGCGCAAGTGGTGGTTGCTCATAACGGTATAGCCCGTATTTCTCTCAACTCGGAAAACTGCCATTTTTTATCACTTCCTTTCTCGTTTTGCGTGGAATATTAGAAAGCCGTTTTTGGCGGTTTTGGTATTGCAGTATGCCTTTGCCGTTTTTGCGTCTGAAAAGCCTTGTATTGCAAGGGCTTTTTCGCGCCTAACGTTCCACGTTACCGCCTGTTTTCGGGCATAAAAAAACCGCAACTCTTTTCAAGCTGCGGTATGACAATATGCAGAAAGGGACGCTATCGGTCTGATAACGCCCCTTTTGCTCGGTTATTCAGTTGTAACCTGTTTGCCCGCCGTCCATAAACGCGATGATTTAAGGCTTTTTGCTTGTTTTCTTATCTCACCGCGCTTAAGGCGGTCATTTTTATATTGCGAAGCGTTACCACTCCAGATTCTTTTCCGTCTCCTTGCTGAACACATGGGCCACGTTGCCACCGAAGATCATGTTGACCTCGCTGCCCATGGGGAAGTGGGCGGCATTGCCGTTGGTGGGCACGATGACCACCACGTCCTTGTCGCCAGCGGTGATGTGCAGGTGTACGGAGGAGCCCATCAGCTCGCTGACGTCCACCTTGCCCTTTACGCCGTCGGCGCACAGCATGATATGATCCGGGCGCACACCCAGCACCACATCCTGCTCCGGCACGTCCTTGGCACTCAGCCGCTGCTGCTTCTCGTCGGACAGCTCCACGGTCACGCCGTCAATGCTCACGGCGTATTTGCCGTTATTCTTCACCAGCCGCGCGTCGAACAGGTTCATCTGGGGGGTGCCGATGAACCCGGCCACGAACAGGTTGGCGGGATGGTCGAACACCTCCTGGGGGGTGCCGATCTGCTGGATAAAGCCGTCCTTCATGATGACGATGCGGTCGCCCAGCGTCATGGCCTCGGTCTGGTCGTGGGTGACGTATACAAAGGTGGTGTCGATCCGCTGGCGCAGCTTGATGATCTCGGCGCGCATCTGGTTGCGTAGCTTGGCGTCCAGATTGGACAGCGGCTCGTCCATCAGGAACACCGCCGGGTCGCGGACAATGGCGCGGCCAATGGCCACACGCTGCCGCTGGCCGCCGGACAGCGCCTTGGGCTTGCGGTCCAGATATTGGGTAATGTCCAGAATTTCCGCCGCCTGACGCACCTTGCGGTCGATCTCATCCTTGGGCACCTTTTTCAGCTTCAGGGAGAAGGCCATGTTTTCATACACGGTCATGTGGGGGTACAGGGCGTAGTTCTGGAACACCATGGCGATATCACGATCCTTGGGCTCCACGTCGTTCATCAGCCTGTCGCCGATCCACAGCTCGCCGGAGGTGATGTCCTCCAGACCGGCGATCATCCGCAGGGTGGTGGACTTGCCGCAGCCGGAGGGGCCGACCAACACGATAAACTCCTTGTCGGCGATCTCCAGACTGAACTGCTGGACGGCCACGACGCCCTCCTCGGTGATCTGGAGATTGTGCTTCTTCTCCGGCTCCTCGCCCTTCTTGACCTTTTTCTTCTTCTCGGTGTTGGGGTAGACCTTCTTCAGATCCTTCAGTATGACCTTTGCCATATTCGTATTGACTGTAGCCGCTCTGCCTCCGCAAAAAGCCGCCTCGCAGCCGCCTTCCGGCGCGCCGCCTTACGACAGGTCTCCACACTGCCGCACCGCCAGTCACAGCGGATCTTCCTCCTTTAAGTTGCCGCCGCCGGGCAAGAAGTGGAGTGTCCGGGCAGCGGTTGGAATAAGACAGCTTTATTGTATACGAAAGAAACCGGAATTACAAGGGGTGAATTGTGAATTTTGCCTTACGGGCAATAAGAAAACCGCGCCTGTCAAGTGACAGACGCGGTTTTATAAGACAAATTACTCGGCGGGGTAAACAGAAACCTGCTTACGATCCTTGCCCAGACGCTCAAAGCGGACAACGCCGTCAGCCTTGGCGAACAGGGTGTCGTCGGTACCCTTGCCCACGTTGGTGCCGGGGTGAATGTGGGTGCCGCGCTGGCGAACAAGGATGTTGCCAGCCAGAACGAACTGACCGTCAGCGCGCTTGGGGCCAAGGCGCTTGGACTCGGAGTCGCGGCCGTTCTTGGTGGAGCCCATACCTTTTTTATGGGCGAAGAACTGCAGACCAATGTGCAACATTTCGCAGTACCATCCTTTCTGTAAGATACAAGGGCGGGAGCTTACGCTTCCAGCACCTCGATGTGTTCCGGATATTCGTCGTGAAGCTGGGCCAGATAGACCATCAGGCCTGTCATAAGATTCTGACAGGTAGATTCCGCTGTGGGAGCCAGTCCTCCGGGCAGCCGGAGGGAAATGGCGGCGGTCTCCTGGTTGACCTTCACGGAGGCGCACAGCCCCATCACGTCGTTGACGGTGGCTTCCACCAGCCTTACGGCGCTGGTGACGGCGGCGCAGACGATATCCTCGCCCTGTTCGCCGTAGCCGCTGTGGCCCTGTGCATCAAATCCGATGATGCGGTCTTCCACGGTGTGGAAAATGACGCTCGTCATGCTGTCACCTTAGAAGCTGATCTTGCCGATCTCGACCTTGGTGTAGGGCTGACGATGACCCTGACGTTTGCGGTAACCCTTCTTGGGGGTGTACTTGAAGATACGGATCTTCTTGCCCTTGCCGTTCTTCACGATGGTGGCGTCCACCTTCGCGCCCTCCACCACGGGAGTGCCGAACTTGGTGTTCTCGCCGTCCACGATCGCCAGCACCTGGTCAAACACCACGGAAGCGCCAGCCTCGGCGTCCAGCTTTTCGATAAACAGAGTGTCGCCCTCAGAGACGGCGTACTGCTTACCACCGGTCACGATAATAGCCTGCATTACTTGTTGCACCTGCCTTTCCTTTATTACGGACTCGCTGTCGGGGGCGTTCAGCCGAAGCCGAAACTTTTGACCCATTCAAAGCGGCCTTACTAGTATAACAGCGGGAAAAGCCGTTGTCAACAGGAAATTCGGGATTTTTCCCGTGAATTTCCGCAGTTTTTCCTTTATTCCGGATAGACCAGCTTTTCCACCGTCCAGCTGTCGATGATGTCGGCGTAGAAGGCGCAGCATTCCCGGGCCAGCGCCACGTCCAGATTGTTGTAGTTGCCGCACTCGCGGGAGGACTTGCCGGGCATGGCGGCGTTCCACACCGCACCTTGGGCGAACACCTGCCGCAGCAGGTCGATGGCCTGGGCGTCGGTGAGCCGCTGACTGTCGAACAGGAAGTAAAAGCCCGTCTGGCAGCCCATGGGGCCGAAGTAGATGACGGCGTCCTTCTGCGGGCTATTCCGCAGGGCGGTGGCGATGATGTGCTCCACCGAGTGCATCTGGGCGTTGGTCAGCAGATCGCCGGTGTTGGGCTTCTTGAAGCGCAGATCAAAGGTGGTGACGCTGCCGTCCCGGCGGCTGAGATACAGCCCCGGCGTCAGCACGTCGTGGTTGACGGTAAAGCTTGCGATACGTTCCATGGTTCAGTCCTCCAGATGATCCACCAGCGCCATGACGGCGGCGTTCAGGTCACGCATGGCGGTGGGAAAATTAAAGTTGTAGTCGTGCTTGCTGGTCAGGCAGTCGGACACGGATTTCAGCGCCATAAAGGGCACGCCGCAGCGATAGCACACCTGCGCCGCCGCGCCGCCCTCCATCTCGCACAGCAGGGGATGGAAGGTGTCACGCACCCAGTCGGCCCGCTGACCGGGGATGCCGAACCAGTCGCCGGTGGCCACCGTGCCGGTGCGGTAGGGATAGCCGCTCTTGTCCATGGCGGCCCTGGCTCTTTCAAAATCGGCGGTGGGGAAGTCCACCCTGTTCACAGTGGACACCAGCCCGATGGGGTCACCTACGCCGGTGGTGTCCACGTCGTGCTGGACAAATTTCTCCGCCAGCACCAGCGTGCCGATGGGCACCTCCTCGAAGCAGCCCGCCACACCGGCGTTGAGGATCAGGTCGGGGTGATAGCGGTCGATCAGCACCGCAGCGGCCATGGCGGCGTTGACCTTGCCCACGCCGCCGCAGCAGGCGATGACGTTGGGGCGGATGCGGTAGAAGGAAACGCCGTGCACCGTCTCCATGGGCGCGGCCCCTTGAATGAGGCTGTCGATCTCCGACGGCATGGCGTAGAAAAGGGCGATGTTCATGGGAAAGACCTCGTTTCGTTATGTTGCTCCTATTGTAAATAGGGGGTGGGGCAAATGTCAAGTTGCATTTGCGGTTCGTGTAGGGTAAAATGGGAGAAAAAGGAGGTGACGCGGATGCAGGTGACCGGCATTGTGTGCGAGTTCAATCCCTTTCATTTGGGACATGCCTATCTGCTCTCCCGGCTGCGGCAGCGGGGCGCGGACGCCATTGTCTGCGCCATGAGCGGCAACTTCGTCCAGCGGGGCGAGATGGCGCTGGTGAATAAGCTCTCCCGTGGGGAGATGGCGGTCAGCTGCGGCGCGGATCTGGTGCTGGAGCTGCCCACGGCGTGGGCCATGGCTACGGCGGAGACCTTTGCCCGGGGCGGCGTGCAGCTGCTGAAGATGGCGGGCTGCACCCACATCGGCTTCGGCAGCGAGTGCGGCGACGCGGCGCTGCTGCAAGCGGCAGCGGACACGCTGCTGTCGCCTGATTTGCAGGCGGATATCCGCTCAGAGCTGGCGGCGGGGATCACCTATGCCGCTGCACGGCAGCAGGCGGTGCAGGCCCGGCTGGGGGACGGCGCGGCGGTGCTGCGCCAGCCCAACGACACGCTGGCGGTGGAATATCTGAAAGCCTGCCGGCAATTTGAGGTTGATATGACGCCGATAGTGGTGAGCCGCGTCGGCGCGTCCCACGACGGCGGCGCGGCGGAGGGCTACGCCTCGGCCTCCCACATCCGGCAGCTGCTGCGGCAGGGTAGGGGAGGGGAAGCGCTGGCGTTTCTGCCGCCCGGTGCGGCGGAGGTGCTGCTGCGGGAGCTGGCGGCGGGACGGATCGCGGACGGAGCGCTGGTGGAGCGGGCCATTCTGGCCCGGCTGCGGCAGATGACGGAAGAAGAATTCGCCGCCTATGACGGCGGAGGAGAGGGCCTGTACCACCGGGTATATGACGCGGTGCGGCGCTGCGCCACGGTGGAGGAGCTGCTGGCAGCGGTGAAAACCAAGCGCTACACGGCGGCGCGGCTGCGGCGGATGGTGCTCTCGGCGTGGCTGGGACTGCCGAAAGCGCCGGAGACCGTACCCTACGCCCGTGTGCTGGCGGCCAACGAGACCGGCCGCGCTCTGCTGCGGCAGATGCGGAAGGCGGGCGCTCCGGTGCTGACCAAGGCGGCGGACGTGGCGGCGCTGGGCAGTGGGGCGGAAGCGCTGTTCCGCCGTGAGGCGGGATACACCGACCTCTACACGCTGGCCTACACCGATCTGGCGCAGGCTGTCCCAGGCAGCGACTGGCGGCTGACACCGGTGATGAAATAAGCAAAAAAAGAGTGAGAAGCCGAAGCTTCTCACTCTTTTTTGCTTATTTCAGGGGATCCTGATTCTTCTTGCGAAGGCGGATGCGATCCGCGATCATGGCAATGAACTCGGAGTTGGTGGGCTTGCCCTTGGCGCTGTTGACGGTGTAGCCGAAATAACCCTGCAGCGTTTCCAGATCGCCCCGGTTCCATGCCACCTCGATGGCGTGGCGGATGGCACGCTCCACGCGGGAGGGCGTGGTATGGAACCGCTTGGCTACCTCCGGGTACAGCACCTTGGTCACGGCGTTGATCACGTCCATGTCCTGCACCGCGATGATAATGGCCTCGCGGACATACTGATAGCCCTTGATGTGGGCGGGAACGCCCACCTCGTGGATGATGGCGGTGACGTCCGCCTCCAGTGTGGGCAGCGCCAGCGCGCCGTTTTCCGGCACGGCAGCCTCGCGGATCCGCTCCAGCAGCGAATCCATGTGGGCAGGCTTGGGAATGAAGTACCATGCGCCCAGACGCATGACCTCCTGCACCATATTCTGGCTGCAAAAGGCCGACAGCACGATGGTTTTTACGTTTTTCGGCATCCGCTGCAACAGGCTCACACCATCCAGCCCCGGCAGGATCACGTCCATGACCACGATATCGGGCTGGGTCTGCTGGATCAGCTCCCACGCCGCCTCGCCGTCGCCGGTGTCGCCCACGATCTGAAACTCACCGGTATCCTCCAGCGTGTGTCGTAGTAGTAGTCGGAATTCTTCGCTGCTGTCCGCCAGCAGGATCTTGGTGATCATTTCCATTGTTGCTCATGCCCTCTCTCATAAATTTTGCCTGGCGTGTTTCGTGATATTATCCGGATTATCGCCTTGCTGCATATCAAATTACCAGAAATCAACATCGTTTTCAAGGTATTCTTGTCGATTTCAAACAAATTCTTGTTGACTGAATTCGACAAAATAGGAAGAACAGACACCGGGTTTTCGGCGCCGGAGGAGTGTGGAGTTTTGGCGAAACTACCACATCTTCGACCTGCGAGGCTTCCGGGGGACTGTATGTTGCGGCGTGGCGAGGTGCGGCGCAGGTGACGAGTTTTGTCGAAAAAAGACGGTAAAAGGCTGTTTTTTCCGCGTCTCGCGGAAAAATCTTGACGATTTCTTGATAGCTATTATAATAGTCCGCCCCTCTGGCTGCTGTCAATGGTTTGCGGCGCAAAAAACGAAAATCCGCCGGAGGGACTGGAAATGGCTGGAGACATGTCGTATAATACAGGGTATCATAACGAAGATAATACGGATAATGAGGTGGAATATATGGAAGAGGTACGCAGTTTTGGCTATATCTGCCCCAAATGCGGAAAGGCGGTGCTGGGCACGCGCAGCGTTTTCGCTTTGCAGGCCGCGGCGGCCCGTATCGATTGCCAGTGCGGCGAGAGCGAGCTGGAGATCCAGACCGACGGCGTGAAATTCCGGCTGTGGGTGCCCTGCGGCCTGTGCGGCGGCACCCATCAGGCGGAGGTAGACGTTTCGGCTATTCTGACGGGCCGGGGCGTGGGTCTGGCCTGCCCGGAGACGAAGCAGCTGTGCTGCTACGCCGGAGACACCCGGCAAGTGCAGAGCGCCATGGAGGAGCTGGCCATCCGGGCGGAAAAGGAAAAGTGTGAGGAAAAGGAAGCTTTTACCGATAATGTCATCATGTACGAGGTACTGTCGGAGCTGAAGGACATCGCTGCCCGTGGCGGCATCCGCTGCACCTGCGGCAGCGCGGAGTACGGCATTCAGGTGCACCGTGACGCGGTGGATCTCATCTGCCGCCGCTGCGGCGGCAAGCTGCGGCTGCCCGCCGGGACGGATGAGGATCTGGATCGGCTGTGCTGCCAGATGAAGCTGACCATCCGGGGCGCGGAGTGATGGGCGGCGTGGTTGTCTGCTTCGCCCTGTTTCTGGCGGCGATGGCGGTCTGCCTTGTCATGGGCTGGTCGTTCCTGTGGGCGCTGCTGCTGGGTCTGGCGCTGTTCACGCTCCACGGCCGCAAGCAGGGCCACAGCCTGCAAACCATGTGGGGCATGGCCTGGTCAGAGGGCCGCAAGGTGCTGATCGTACTGCGAATCTTTGTGTTCATCGGAGCCATCACCGCCCTGTGGCGCAGCGGCGGCACCATCGTGTTTTTCATCTACTACGGCGTACAGGCCATCTCTCCCAAGCTGTTCGTGCTGGTGGCCTTTCTGCTGACGGCGCTGATCGCCTACGCACTGGGCACGTCCTTCGGCGTTATCGGCACGGCGGGTATCGTGCTGATGGCTCTGGCCCGCTCCGGCGGCGTCAGCGAGGCGGTGGCGGCAGGCGCGATCCTGTCCGGCGCGTATTTCGGCGACCGGTGCTCTCCCGCGTCCTCCTCTGCCGCGCTGGTGGCGGCGGAGACGGGGACGAAGCTCTATGACAACCTGCGGAACATGCTGCGCACCGGCGCGCTGCCGGTGGTGCTGACGGTGATCGTCTACGCTGTGCTGTCCGTCCGCCACCCCATCACGGCGGTGAACGAGAGCCTGCTGCAAGCCCTGCGGGACAGCGCTGTCATCTCCCTGTGGGCGCTGCTGCCGGCGGCGGTGATGCTGGTGCTGCCGCTGGTGAAGGTGCCGGTGCTTATCAGCATCGCCCTCAGTGTGGCGGCGGCGGGACTGGTCAGCGTGTTCGTGCAGGGCATGACGGTGTGGGACATGCTGAAAACGGCGGTGGTAGGCTACTATCCCGCCACGGGACAGCTGAAGGATATCCTCTCCGGCGGCGGTATCGTCTCCATGGCGAAGCCGACGGCGCTGGTGTTTACCACGGGGCTGCTGGCAGGTCTGCTGGACGGTATCGGCGTGCTGAACGGCGCGGTGGGACTGGTGGAAAAGCTGGCCCGGCGCTGGGGCCGCTTTGCCGCTTCGGCAGCGGTGAGTCTGGGCGCGGGTATGATCTTCTGCAACCAGTCGGTGGTGATCGTTATGGGCAATCAGCTGCTGCACCGCTGCTATACCGACCACAATGAGCAGGCGGTGGACATGGAAAACAGCGGCATCGTCCTGTCGGCGCTGATCCCGTGGAACATTGCGTGCAGCATCCCATTGGTGATGCTGGGGGTGGATCAGCGGGCCATTCCTTACGCCGTGCTGCTGTACATGATCCCGCTGGTCTACGGCCTGACGAAACGATATGTGTACCCCCATAAGGAGAAAAGCGTATGATTTTACTGCTGGCAAAATGGTGCATCCCTAACCGGGAGCGGGTGGAGGACGGCGCGGTGCGCCGTGCCTGGGGCGCTCTGTGCGGCTTTGTGGGCATTGGGCTGAATCTGCTGCTGTTCGCCGGAAAGCTGGCGGCAGGCAGCATCAGCGGCTCCATCGCCATCACGGCGGATGCCTTCAACAACCTGTCGGACGCCGGCTCCTCGGTGGTGACGCTGCTGGGCTTCCGGCTGGCGGGGAAGAAGCCCGACGCAGGCCATCCCTTCGGCCACGGACGGATGGAGTATATCTCCGGTCTGGTGGTGGCGGGCCTGATCCTGGTGATGGGCGCGGAGCTGGCCAAGTCCTCCGTGGACAAGATCCTCCATCCGGAGGCGGTGACGTTCTCGTGGCTGGCCTGCGGTATCCTGCTGGCCTCCATCGCCGTGAAGCTGTATATGTACCGCTACAACAGGGCGGTGGGGAAGAAGATCGATTCCGCCGCCATGGCGGCTACGGCGGCGGACAGCCTCAGCGACACGGCGGCCACCGCCGCCGTACTGCTGGCCACTGTCGCCAGCCGGTTCATCAGCGTGCCGCTGGACGGCTGGGTGGGGCTTGTGGTGGCGCTGTTCATCCTGTGGTCGGCGGTGCAGGCGGCCCGGGACACCATCAGTCCCTTGCTGGGGCAGGCCCCTGACCCGGCGCTGGTGCGCCAGATTGAGGAGCTGGTGACGGCGCATCCGCAGGTGGTGGGCGTCCACGATCTGGTGGTGCATGACTACGGCCCGGGGCGGCGCATCATCTCCCTGCACGCCGAAGTCCCGGCGGACGGGGAACTGCTGGAGATGCACGACGCCATCGACAATATCGAGATGGAGCTGGCCCGGAAGCTCCGCTGCGAGGCGGTGATCCATATGGATCCCGTGGTGGTGGGCGACCCGGTGGTGACGGCGCTGCATGAGCAGGTAGCGGCGCTGGTGAAAACCATCGATCCCCGGCTGACCATCCATGATTTCCGTATCGTTCCCGGCACGACCCATACCAACCTGATCTTCGATGTGATGATCCCCTTTGACGAGCAGCTGACCCGGCCGCAGGTGGCTCAGCAGGTCTGCCGTCTGGTGGAGGGGATGGAGGGCCGCTACCGGGCCATTATCAAAGTGGAAAATTCCTATGTAGAGTAAGGAGGAGCGTACAATGGACGAGCAGATCCGCAAATTGAAGGAGCTGGTGGACGGCAGCCATAACATCGTGTTTTTCGGCGGAGCGGGCGTGTCGACGGAGAGCGGCATCCCGGATTTCCGCAGCGTGGACGGGCTGTATCACCAGAAGTTCCGCTATCCGCCGGAGACCATGCTGAGCCACAGCTTTTACATGGCCCACAAGGCGGAGTTCTATGAGTTCTACCGGGCGAAGATGCTGGCGCCCGACGCCCAGCCCAACGCCGCTCACCGGAAGCTGGCCCAGTGGGAGCAGGAGGGCAAGCTGAAAGCCGTCATCACCCAGAATATCGACGGCCTGCACCAGAAAGCGGGCAGCCGCGAGGTGCTGGAGCTCCACGGCAGCGTGCTGCGGAACTACTGCGAGCGGTGCCATAAGTTCTACGGGCTGGACGCCATCCTGCACAGTACCGGCGTGCCCAAATGCACCTGCGGCGGCGACATCAAGCCGGACGTGGTGCTGTATGAGGAGGGGCTGGACGAGGACGTGATGGACAAGGCCCTGCGGTACATCCACAACGCGGACATGCTGATCATCGGCGGCACGTCGCTGGTGGTGTATCCGGCGGCGGGACTGGTGCGCTACTACCGGGGTCATAAGCTGGTGGTCATCAACAAGGGCACCGTGGGCGCGGATATCGGCGCCGATCTGGTCATCGACGGGCCCATCGGTCAGGTGCTTGCGCAGGTGTAATTTTGGGGCTTGACAAATATAGGTTGTCTGGTATAATGAGCAAGTACCTTTGAGAGGCGAACATCTGCGAGCGTGCTGGAATCGGCAGACAGGCAGGCTTGAGGTGCCTGTGTTCGTAAGGACGTGTGGGTTCAAGTCCCATCGCTCGCACCAGCCTCTCAAAAAAGTTGAAAGAAATCGAAAAAAGGTGTTGACAAACACAAGAACATCGGTTATAATTAATTATGTTGTTTGCGCGAGTGGTGGAATTGGCAGACTCGCTAGATTCAGGTTCTAGTGCTCACTACGGGCGTGCGGGTTCAAGTCCCGCCTCGCGCACCATGAAATAAGAGACACATGAAAGTGTGTCTCTTATTTTTTGCTTTTCGGGGGCAGTGCGGGCGGTTTAACACGGTTATCTGCGGGTAACTGAACAGAGACATAAGAAAATGTTGGGCACGAAAGTGACAAAAATTTTTATGGGAGAAAATGTAAAAAACAGAGAAAATTTTGCTTTTCAAAGGGACAAATGTATGGTATACTTTTGCCGATATTACCAGACGTACTGTTCATTATTAAGAAAGCAGGGGAGTGAGAGCATTTGAGCGAGCTGCTGAGAATGGAACATATCAGCAAGCGGTTTGGCAGCTTCTATGCCAATAAGGATATCAGCCTGACCGTGAACCGGGGCGAGGTGCTGACGCTGCTGGGCGAAAACGGCGCGGGTAAGTCCACGCTGATGAATATTCTGATCGGCCTGTATCAGCCCACCGAGGGTAAGATCTTTCTGGAGGGCAAGGAGGTTCGTATCGAGTCGCCCAGTCAGGCGGTGAAGCTGGGCATCGGCATGGTGCACCAGCACTTTATGCTGGTGGAGGCCATGACGGTGTTTGACAACATCATTCTGGGCGACAAGCATGCCAAGGGCCTGTTTATCGACCGGGCTGCCCGCCGCAAGGAGATCGAGGAGCTGTCCGCCAAGTACGGTCTGGACGTGCAGCTGGATCGCCTGATCACGGAGATCTCCGTGGGCGAGCAGCAGCGCACCGAGATCCTGAAGGCGCTGTACCACGGCGCTGAGCTGCTGATCTTGGACGAGCCGTCCGCCGCCCTGACGGATATCGAGGTGGAGGGCCTGTTTGCCATCATGCGCAAGCTGGTGTCCGAAGGCAAGAGCATCATCTTCATCAGCCACAAGATGCGCGAGGTCATGCACATCTCCGACCGCATCACCGTGCTGCGGCTGGGCGAGGTGGTGGGCACCGTCAACTGCGCGGACACCGATAGCCAGAAGCTGGCCAGCATGATGATCGGCCGCGAGCTGGTCACCTCCCAATATGAGAAAAAGGACTGCGCCGACGCGGCAGTGGCGGTGGAGCTGTCCCATGTGGATTATCATAAGGAGTCCAAGCACAACGGCCTGAACGACATGTCCCTGACGGTGCGCCGGGGCGAGATCGTGGGCATCGCCGGTGTGGACGGCAACGGACAGACCCAGCTGGCGCAGCTGATCACCGGCGTTATCACCCCTGACAGCGGCACGGTGGAGCTCTCCGGCCAGCGGCCTGCTATTTTCGATCCCCACGGCTTCATCAAGGACGGCGTTTCCCACGTGCCGGAGGACCGCAATTTGCAGGGCCTTGTGGGCGATATGACCATCGCCGAGAATCTGGTGCTGAAAAGCTGCGACAGCGCCGCTTTCAGCAGCGGCAAGGGTCTGCTGCTGAAGAAGAAGGCCATCGGCAGCTATGCCGGCGAGATGGCCAAGAAGTACGATATCCGCTGTACCTCCGTGGATCAGGATGTGCGCAGCCTGTCCGGCGGCAACCAGCAGAAGGTCATTCTGGCCCGTGAGCTGGAGTCCGACCCGGTGCTGCTGGTGGCGGCTCATCCCACCCGCGGCCTGGATATCGGCGCCACCAGCTTCATCCATGACCAGATGATCGCCGCCCGTGACCGGGGCGTAGGCATTTTGCTGATCAGCGCCGACTTCGATGAGATATTGGAAATGTCCGACCGGATTCTGGTTTGCTTCGAGGGCCAGATCATGGGCGAGTATTCCGGCAAGAATCCTCCCATCGAGGAGATCAGTCTTGCCATGACCGGTAAGTAAGGGGGGAGTGTATATGGAAAAGTTCAAACGCTCTCTGGGCAGCTTCGCGGTGCCGCTGCTGTCGATCCTGCTGGCCTTCCTGATCGGCGGCATCATCATGGCGGCGCTGGGCGCCGATCCCTTCCAGGCGGTGAAGTATCTGTTCCAGGGCGCCTTCGGCTCCCGCGCCAACATCGGTACCACGCTGAATAAGTCCACTCCGCTGATGTTCACCGCGCTGTGCGCCTGCTTTGCCTATAAGTGCGGCGTGTTCAATCTGGGCGGCGAGGGCCAGTTCCTGATGGGCTCCATCGCCGCGTTCCTGACGGCCTACTTCAGTGGCCTGACCGGGTTTGCCGGCATCCTGCTGGCGCTGCTGGCCGGTACGCTGGCCGGCGGCATCTGGGGCATGATCCCCGGTGTGCTGAAGATCACCCGCGGCCAGAACGAGATGATCATCTCCATCATGCTCAACTACGTGGCCACACTGTTTATGGGCGTGCTCTATACCAGCTGGATCCGGGATGAAAACATCCCCCAGACTCCGGCCATCTCCAAGCTGGTGCAGCTGCCCCGCGTGGTGACCGGTATGCGCTTCACCTGGGGCTTCGTGCTGGCTATCGCGGTGGGCCTGCTCATGTATTACGTGCTGTTCTGGACCAGCGGCGGCTTCAAGCTGCGGGCCGTGGGCTACAACATGACCGCCAGCCGCTTCAACGGCATCCCCGTCAAGCGCTACATCCTCACCAGCTTCATCATCTCCGGCGCGATCGCCGGACTGGGCGGCGGCGCGGAGCTGCTGGGCACCCAGTTCCGGCTGATCAACGGCTTCGGCGCAGGCTACGGCTTCGACGGCGTGGCCATGGCGCTGATCGGCCAGCTGCACCCCATTGCGACGGTCATCGTGGCGCTGTTCTTTGCGGCGCTGCGGGTGGGCTCCACCACCATGCAGGCCGCCACCGGCGTTCCCACCAGCGTGTCGGATATCATTCAGGCGCTGGTGATCGTGTTCTCCGTGGCCGGTATGGCGCTGACCAAGCTGCCGGAGTTCGAGTCATGGAAGAATCGGTTGTTCTCTAAGAGAAAGGCGGGTGACAAGTAATGGATTGGATCTCCAGTTTGCTTCTGGCCACCGTCCGCCTGGCCATCCCTCTGCTGCTGATCTCTCTGGCGGAGCTGTACGGACAGCGGGCCGGTATGGTCAACATCGGTCTGGAGGGTCTGGCCTCCATCGGCGCCCTGGTGGGCTTCCTGACCTGCTACATCACCGGCTCCAACTGGCTGGGCCTGCTGTGCGGCGCTCTGGCCGGTCTGCTGGTCAACATGATCTACGCGTTCTCCACGGTGACGCTGTGCGCCGACCATACGGTGTACGGTATGGCCATCAATATCTTCGCCCCGGCGCTGGCGTCCTTCATCTACCGGGTGTATTTCGGCACCGGCTCCGACCTGAAGCAGATCGTCACCATGCCCAGCATTGCCATTCCCGGCTTGAAGGACATTCCGGTCATCGGCCCGCTGCTGTTTGACCAGAGCCCCATGGTGTATCTTACCATCGTGCTGGTGGTGTTTACGGCGATTTTCTTCAACCGTACCCGCGCCGGTCTCAGCTACAAGGCGGTGGGCGAGCATCCCAAGGCCGCCGCTACGCTGGGCATCAACGTCATCGGCGTCAAGTACATCGCCTGCATGATCTGCGGCGCACTGGCCGGTATGGGTGGCGCGTACCTGACCACCTGCTACTCCAGCACCTATACCGACGGCATCGTGGCCGGACGCGGCTTCATTGCGCTGGCTGCCGTCATCTTCGGCCGCTGGAACGCTGTGGGTGTGCTGCTGGCCTGCCTGTTCTTCGGCTTCTGCGACGCTTTGCAGATCCGTTTGCAGGTGTCCGGCATCGGCATCCCCTATCAGTTCTTCCAGATGATCCCCTACGTGGCCACTGTGATCGTGCTGAGCGTCATCGGCACCCGTCAGACCGGCCCCAAGGCTAACGGCCAGCCCTACCGCAAGGAGCAGCGGTAACAACGGTAATAACGCAGAAACGCGCTATTATAAAGAATCTACATTAGGAGGAAAACACAAAATGAAGAAGTTTCTTGCGCTGCTGCTGGCGCTGGCTATGACCCTGTCTCTCGTGGCCTGCGGCGGCAACAACAACGCCGCCAACGACGGTGACGACGCCAACGCCAACACCGATGGTGACAAGGTCTACAAGGTCGCCATGATCTGCGACTCCAGCATCAGCGACGGCGGCTGGGGCGCTGCCTGCTACAACGCCATGGTGGCTGCGGCTGAGAAGATGGGCTGGGAGACCGAGTACACCGATTCCATCTCTCAGGATCAGTACTATGATTCCATCGTGGCTTACTGCGCGCTGGGCTGTGACATGATCTATGCCCCCGGCAACCAGTACACCGACGCTGTCCTGCAGGCGGCCGAGGAGTATCCCGATGTGGCCTTCGCTCTGCTGAACGGCGCTGAGAAGACCCCCGGTGAGGCTGTCAACGGCAACGTGTCCTCTCTGCTGCCCAACGCACAGCAGATCGGCTGGATCGCCGGTGCTCTGGCCGGTCTGATGACCGAGAGCGGCAAGCTGGGCTTCATCGGCGGTATGGAGCTGGATACCACCAAGGGCAAGATCGCCGGCTTCGAAGAGGCTGCCAAGTATGTGGCCGAGCAGGAAGGCAAGACTGTCGAGCTGCTGCCCGTTCCCTACGCCAACTCCTTCTCCGACGCCCCCAAGGGCAAGGAGTTTGCCACCGAGCTGATCAGCCAGGGTGCTGACGTGTTCTTCGGCGACGCTTCCGCTGTTGACTCCGGCGCCCGCGAGGCCATCGACGATGCCAACACCGCTGCCGGTTCCATCAAGATCTATGATATCGGCCAGCCTGCTGACATTCTGGGTCAGAACCCCTGCATCATCTGCTCTCAGGTCACCGATAACTCCGCCATGATCGTCGCCTCCATGGAGGCTGTCGAGGCCGGTAACTTCGGCGGCAACACCGTCTACGGTACGCTGGAGAACGGCACCCTGTCCGCCGGCGCTATCAACACTGAGCTGGTTCCTGCTGAGATCGTTGAGAAGTACAACGCCTATCTGCAGCAGATGATCGACGGCACCTTCATGAAGTAATCACGCTGTCAAGTAAAGCAAAAAAACTCCGGTTGCAAAACCGGAGTTTTTTGCGTGAAAAGGGGAGGGCGTGAATCGCGGGTTTCATGGTGCCTCTCGCTTCTCTGTGTGATCTGGACAGGGGACAAAATCACACCCGGCCACAGGGCGGCGTGACCGGGTGTGATTCGAGGGGAGGATAACCCTCATTATGGAAAAGATTGGGTACAGATAGGGGGATTATCTGACACGCAGTCGGGGATAGCGACGCCGCAGCGCTGCCAGCTCCGCACTGTCATCGCCCAGTGAAAGGGCCTGGTCGATGTAGGCCAACTCCGCGTCGGACATGGGATGGTCGCCCTTGGCGCCGCAGGAAACGCAGTAATAGCGTCCGTTCCGGTATACCACGCTGCTGCTGCCGCACAGGGCGCAGCGGGTGGTTTTCACGGGCGTGTCCATGCTTCCTGTCCTCCGTTTCGTAAGCTGTACATAGGATAGCACGGAAATCTGCATTTGTAAAACGCATCTTTGCTATTGATTTCATGAGCGACCGTCATGTATAATAGACGCATCGACAACAGCGAGGTGGTTCCCATGAGCATTTCCAAGTATCAGGTGTTTTTGAAGGTGGTGTCCTGCGGTTCCTTTACCAAGGCGGCAGAGGCGCTGAACTTCACCCAGTCCGGTATCAGCCACGCCATCACGTCGCTGGAGAGCGAGCTGGGCATCATGTTGCTTAGCCGCAACCGGGGCGGCGTGGTGCTGACGGCGGATGGCCGGGCGGTGCTGCCCAAGATCGAGAAGCTGTGCGCCGCCCATCACGCTCTCATGCAGACGGTGGAGGGGCTGAAGGATATGGACAGCGGTCTGGTGAAGATCGCCACCTTTTCCAGCGTGTCGGCCCAGTGGCTGCCCCGGATCCTGAAAAGCTTCGGCAAGCTGTACCCCAACATCGAGTTTGAGGTGGTCACCGGCGATTTCTACGACCAGATCGAGAACTGGATTGTCACCGGCGCGGTGGACTGCGGCTTTCTGCGGCTGCCGTCGGTGAAGCACTTGCAGACCTACGCCCTGCACCGGGACGAGCTGCAGGTCATTGTGCCCTGCGACCATCCTTACGCGGACAGTGAGCCCTTTCCCAAAGAACTGCTGGCGTCGGAGCCGTTTATCCAGCTGGAGGAGGGCGACGACTATGAGATCATGGCGGCCTTTGACGAAATGGGTATCCGGCCCAATGTGAAGTATGTGGCCCGTGAGGATCGGACGATTTTGTCCATGGTGTCGGAGGGATTGGGCATCAGTCTGCTGCCGGAGCTGATGGTGCGCCACAGTCCCGCGCCCATTACCGCCTGCCGCCCGCCCATGACCTTCCACCGCACCATCGGCATCGGCGTGAAGGACGAGAAGGCCCTGTCCAATTCCACCCGCCTGTTCGTGGACTATGTGCGGACATGGGTGGCGGAAAACGGGGATCAATGAGGCTGCACGGGCTGCGGTGGAATGGTATAATCTGCGGCAGAGAGGCAGAGGGATCGTTGTTCGTGGAGGTGTCAAATGATCTTATACTTTCCCGCCACCGGAAATGGCAAATGCGTTGCCGCCAATGGGTCATTGCAAACACAAGGGCAGCGTGCTATAATCGGTCAACAACAATGTACGGCATCCATCAAGACAGTCAGGAGGGCCTGATATGATTTTCCAAAAGGCACATATCAATGATTTTGAGCGTATCAAAAGCTTCTATTGGGATCTCATCGACGAGATGCAGGATCAGAACGATGTGATCGGCTGGAAGAAGGGCATCTATCCCACGGACGAGTTCCTGCAGGAGAGTCTGCTGCGGGGAGAACTGTTCACGCTGGAGGAGGATGGGCAGTTGTACGCCTGCACCGTTCTCAACAGCGAGTCCAATAGGGCTACGCCGGCACCCCCTGGAGCCTGAACTGCCGGGATGACGAGGTGCTGATCCCTTACGCATTGGGTGTTCGGCCTGCACAGCAGGGCAAGGGCGTCGGACAGCGCGTGGTGGAAGAAATCCTGCAATACGCAAGAGTAAACGGCAAAAAGGCGGTGCGGCTGGACATTCTCGGACAGAACGCCGTCGCGGAAAAGCTGTACACAAAATGCGGCTTTCAGTTCGTGCAGGCCAAAACGATGTTTTACGAGGACACCGGCTGGACTGAGTTCAAAATGTACGAGTTCAACCTGTGATGCTTTTGGGACAGGAGCTATGCCGCCAGTATAAAGGAGAAACGCCGACGCCACCGTGTGACCTTTCAGCGGAATTTTGCTTCACCGGCAAAACGGACGAGGAGTACTCTCTGGTCTGCGCCACCGGCTATGTGCCCGCCAATGTGATCCGGCGGGACGACGGGTGGAAGGGCTTTCGCATTCAGGGGATTCTGGACTTTTCACTGGTGGGGATCCTCTCCAAAATCGCCGCGCTTCTGGCCGAGAACAGCGTTCCGATCTTCGCCGTCTCCCCCTACAACACCGACTATGTTCTGACGAAAGCAGCACACTATAAAAAGGCGCTGGAGGTTCTGAAACAGGCGGGATACGCGATCGTGAAGTAGTGGTTTTATGATAAAACAGACATCGCCTGGAGCGGCAATGCCTACAAGTTCTACTACCCTGAGCCGCGCGGAATCCCTCTTGCAGCAGCTTGACGAGGAGGGCATCGTCACTGTGGAGACAGACCAAGGAGACCGCCTGTATAAATTGAAAGCGTAAGGCGGCTCAAATTCTGCGCCGCAGGAATCAAAGAAGAGAAAGGCCCCTCTGAAATCATTGATTTTAGGGGGGCCGAGTAGTACGACTCGAACGCCCGGTCTCCTGGTCCCAAACCTATGTCTGAACCTTCAGGAAGCCCTGTTGCGCCCTCTTTGGTGCTTTCCAGCACTCCTGCGGTTCCTCTTTGAAACTCTTTTGCCCTGTTTGTTTCAGACACCGCTTTCGTCTTTTGGGATTTGTGTGGGATGGAATTCTGTATATTAAAAGTGCTTCCGACCGGGTTTACCCCTGCATCAGACGATTCTGTCGCAGAAAACGCCTCAGAAATTGCGCCACATAAACAATGAAATAAGCCTCGGCTTGGGAGTTGTTTTGAAGATGTAAAACCGGATTCTTGTCAAGTAATCAGCAACTGACAAGAATGACAAGAACGGCCACATGCGGCATCGCCTGGAACAGTCATTCTTCTCAAAAAAATTCGTTCTTTCCAGTAGCTATTTCCTGCTTTCTGTGATATTGTTCGTTTGCCAAAAGGAGGCGATGATATGCAGAAAGAAAATTATCTCACGGTTGATCAGTGGTGCGACCAGTGGTTCACCAGCAACCGGCACAAATGGAATGGCAACACCGAGGGCGGGTACCGCAATCTGATTTACAGCCACATCATCCCCAGCATCGGAAGTGTGGCGCTCTCTGACCTTACAAAGCAGACAATCACCGATTTCTACGACAGCCTGCGAAGCCAGGGACTCAGTGCCAGAAGCGTCTGGTGTGTCCACCTGCTCCTGCGCCGGTGTATGGACGAAGCGGCACAGGACCAACTCATTCCCTACAACCCGGTGCGGCTCTGCCAGGAACCCAAGGAAGAGGAATACAAAACAGCCCCTCTGCGATTGGGGCAGCTCCAGCGTTACCTGAACGCAGCGGAACAGCTCGGCGTACTCCCACTCATCTATACAGGACTATCAAGCGGTCTGCGGCAATGTGAACTGATCACCTTGTCGTGGGCCGATTTTCATGTTCGCTACAAGTACATTCTCAAAGGCCGGCGCCTGCTTACGCTCAATGAGAAAGCGGCGTATCTCCTGAAGCGAATCCCTGAAACAGACTCAATCTATGTGTTCCTCAACCCCAGAACCGGAGTGCCGTATAAGCTCCACGAGTTCTACTATCTGCACAAGAAGATATTGAAACAAGCCAGACTCCCGTGGGTAGCCTTCCGGGATTTGCAGCGTCAGTGCATGGAGGTGGAAATATGACACTTCGGGAATACATCAACTTCTGGCAGGAAACCTACGACAAGCACCAAAGCAGGCCGACCACCTATGCGGCGCACAACTATGTATTCAAAAACCATATCCTTCCCGGCCTGGGAGACACACAAATCTCTGAATTGACATCGGAGATGGTCGGAGAATTTCTGGAGGAACGGAAGCGCTTCGGCAATCATCGACCCGGCAGCTCTGGCTTGGGAGAAGAAACCATGCGGCACATCCACCGCCTGCTTCAGCAATGCTTGGATCAAGCCATACGGGACGGTCTCCTGACAGAGAATCCTGCCAAGGCATTCCGCTACCGCAAGTCCAC
>ENA-UONT01001202-UONT01001202.1-human-gut-metagenome-genome-assembly--contig:-CS20-NODE-1202-length-23482-cov-34.916549_pt1 | contig 23482 bp, 16 predicted proteins | sample MGYA00242459_ERZ724006 | MGnify/ENA metagenome assembly ERZ724006 | reverse complement strand
TCCCCCTAACAAGCTGCCTTTGTGGTATCACAAAGGCGATGCTTGCTGGTACATATACATTCCATTCCCCGCAGGGGAATACCGAACGCCCGAAAAAACAATTCATCGTTCGCCCCGGTCGCGGCTGCGGCCTCTGGGGTAGAACTCCACATCCCTGAAGCTGTCTGCGTCCAGGATATATTCGCCGTTTTTCCATCGCTCTTCCACCATCCGGCGGTCCTCCTCGCGGCTCGCTGCCTCCACCGTGACCGTCATTTCCATCGTCTCTCGAATTGCAATGTCATACTCGTTCATTGGCCTGCACTCCTTTCTGATTCTAAACTTGGGCAACAAAAAAGAGCGCCCTTTTTCAGAACGCTCTCCAATCGGATGTTTTAATTTCATCTTGCCTTTTCCTGTTTTTGACGGCGGCGGGTGGGGATGGCAAGGAGCTTCCGCACTCGGCCCTCCAGGTGCTTCTCAATGGCCTGCAAGTGTTCCTCCGGCAGATTGAGGCTTTCATGCCGTTTGAACCGGAAGCCGATCATCCGCCGAAGCTGCTCTTTCTGTCTGGCCCCCATGACCTCCGCGCACACCTCCTCATAGGAGATGTTGTAGGGGTTGGAACGGGTTTTCGCATACTCGTCCAGATGGGCATAGTCCTCTTTTCCCGCATAGCAGAACAAGGAAAGCCCGTTGTCAAAGACAGGGGCCGGGGCGATAATCTTCCCACTGTGGTTGTCACGCAGAACGCCGAAGTTGCCAAAGTGCCGATCCTCGTTGTAGATCAGCGCGTCGAACACCAGCATACTGCAAAGCTGCTCGGAAAACTCCGTCCCCAGCTTCTCGTACCAGGCAAGGCAGGCAGCTATTCCTCCGGTGCGCACAATCCGCCCAATGGGGATATATGCCGTGTCGATGTTCGTAAACAGCTCACACTTCGAGGCCGTAATGCCTTTCCAGTTCTCCAGATCGTAGTGGACGGCGTTTAACCCCATGGTTTCCGCAACCTGCGACGCATAGTATTCGCAGTAGGGTTCCCGGCCTGCGTTGGACGCGCCGGTGGTGCCGCCTTTATAAAGATAAATCCCGTCCTGCTCCACATAGCGCCACGCTTTGGGCAGCATACCGCCTGTGGTAAGCTCCGGGGAAGTGGTAAATGCCTGACGGCTTCCGCCCGCGCCGGTGTAGGCCACCAGGGCCAGAATCTCGGAAAAGCGGTTTTCATAAAGGTTGTATTGGGAAAACTTCCCCTCAAACCCCTCCGGCACCACCCAATAGCTGTCGTTCAAAGACAGCCCCTTGCAAACGTCAATGATCCCCTTGGTATCGTTATGGCTGAGGCCCAGGGTTTTCAGAATCTCATCCACAAAGGCGCGGTTTTTGGGAATCACCCGCCGCTCCAGCCAGTGAATAACGCCCTCGCCGGTGCGCTCCATATCCAGGGGCAGTAAGTGGGTCTGTTCCTCATTGGTATAAAGGATTTCGGCCACCAGGCCGGACAATCCCTGCTTCTCCATTGAAAAGCGCATAAGCTCCGTGTCGTAGATACGCAGACTGTAAATGTTGCTCATAGGTTCCTCCTTGTCGTCCAAAAGAAGGGAAACGTCTTTCCCCAGCGCGGACGCAATCTTCAAAATCATATCCAGCGTGGGATTCTGCACACCGCTTTCCAGGCGGCAGATATTGGAGCGCTGGGTTCCCACACGCCTTGCAAGCTCCGCCTGAGAAACGCCCTGTTCCAGCCGGGCCTCTACAAGCTGGGCAATAATTTTTTGCCGTCCATGCAGTTCATCCATGTTCTCACCTCGTCTATAATGTTATCATAAAAGATAACATTATGCAAGGCGAATGACAATATCACCTTTCGCTCATCGTTCTTGCTCCTTTCCTTTCGCGCCCCGGATAGGAATACCCAGCCTTCGGCACAGGTAGTCGTTCACATCCTTTCCCCTGGGCGGCGGGCAGTTTTTGACCTCGTATTCTTTGGAGATCACTGTCTGGATGGCTTCGGCGGCCATCCTGCCGGGGCCGTCGTTGTCCAGATGGAGATAGACGGTTTTCACATGAGGATAATCCTCTAAAAAACGGGTGAGGGCCACAGGCAGCTTGCTCTCCGCAATCTTTTTCTTCGGCTGATATACCCCGGCCAAAGACAGCAGGTTGTGCTGTTTCCAGTCGATTCCGTCCAGCCTGCAAAGGCTGGCATAGGACATGACATCAATGGCACACTCACACAGATGGACAGCCGGATTTTTCCCGCAGGCGGGCAGGGCAAAGGAATAGTGCTTGTCGCTGCCGCTTAAATCCCCGTGGAACCGGCCCTCGCCAATCCCGCGCAGGCAGCCGAACCGCGCCTTGCCGGTTTTGTCAAAGCCTACAAAGACCACATTTCCATGGCCCCTGTTCCGGCTCTCGTAAATCCGCCCGGTCTGGACGCAGAAGTCCAGCACCTCCATGGAAATCCCACGGCCTGCAAGATACTGGAGCATGGCCCGGTTGTCTGGGGCAGGCGGCGGCAAAAGCAGGTGCTTCGGCGTTTCTTCCCTTGGAATGGGCGCAAGGGACGGCGGCGGGATGGCGGCCCTGCCCACGATGGATTCCATCGCCTCCATAAAGGAGCAGCCCTTGACTTTGATGAGGTAGTCCAGCGCGCTGAAACCGCCGATCCCACGGGAGAACCAGCACCATTTGCCATTGGAAATGCGCAGGCTGTCGTGTTCTCTGGTGCAGTAGACGTTTCCGGAAACATGGACAAGCTCCTGGGGTTCGCAGGCTTGCAGATAGGTGAACAAGTCCACCTCCCGCGCTTTTTCGATCTCCTCCTGGTTGTAAAAAGGCATAAAAAATACAGCCCCCTTCCCATAGCCATAAATTAGCTGCCCGCGTGGGGCAACCGGCTATGTAAAGGGGGCTGTATTCTTCGGATATGGAAAAGGCCGACTGGATTGCTCCAATCGGCCCCGTAAAATCATAAATTTTTTTATTTCACCGCCATGATACAAAGCCGGTGCTTTGTCTCGTCATGGTCAATGGTAACTTTTGAAAATCCGGCGTCTTTCAAAAAAGTGGATAGCTGTGTTTTATCAAAAATCCGTAAGCCGTCGATAATGTCCATCCATTTTTCATCGTTTTTATTCGTACCATCGGATTCGTTTACAATCAAAAACAGGCTGCCAGGCTTTAAGACCCGCCAGACTTCCCGAAAACTTTCCGTAGGCCCCGGCCAAAAATAGACGGTTTCAAATGCGGCGGCCAGATCAAAGCTGTTTTCTGCAAAAGGCAGGGCAGCGACATCCCCCTGCAACACGTGGCACCTCTTATTTTGGATTTCCTTTCGGTTAATCTGTTTTGTTTTTTCTATGGCTACCTCGGAATAATCCAATGCAGCCAATGTTGCCTCTGGAAAACTGCTGAGAAGCCGGGCTGCATTGCGTCCGCCGCCGCAGCCCAATTCTATGATCGTCTTGGGGTGCATGGAAAATATATGCTCCATTCCCCAGTCGGACACTTCCGCATGGGCTTTATTCATGCCGCTTACCATCATCTTCCCAAACATCCCGTCCGGCTTCCGGGTATTACTGAAATATTTTTTAATCAGCCCCATTTCCCTCACCTCCGAAACAAATTAGTTATAGCTAACCTTTTTTATTATACATCATTTTGTAGAAAAGTCCATCTTGATATGTAAAAAGCCGACTGGATTGCTCCAATCGGCACAGGGGAATTAACGCTCCAATCCCATCACCTTCCTCTGCGGGGCTTCCTCGCCCTCGTCGGGAACGCTGTCGATGAGCGTCTTGTCTTTCTCATCCACTTTCAGCAGGATGTTCAGTTCTTTCAATCGGGCGGTTTTCTCCGCCAGCTCCTCCTCGCGGGCAAAGGGCGTGTCCAGCTCGGCGCGGGCGTTTTCAAGCTGGCCTTTGGTTTCCTCCAGACTGTTTTTCTCTGCCTGCAAGCTCCCCGGAAGGTTTTCCAGGGTATTGTCCAGACGGGTGATATTGCCGAACACATCCGCACCCAGCGCCACCGTATGGGAGAGGGTGCCTTTCAGGGTAATGCGGTACTCGTTGCTGATACCATCATAGGCCAGCACCATGGAAAAGCCCCTGTATTCTCCCAGCAAAACCGCGTCGGAGCCAGTCATTTTGCTGCAAACGTCGATGATAGCTTTGCCAGCGTCCTCTTTTTCGGCATACTGTTTGCCCTCGATCACCATGCCGCAGAAGCCCTCTTGACCTTTCGGATGGGCGGCTGCCAGCGCCACATCCTTCTCATAGCCCGCAATCCGTTCTGTAATCCGAGCGATGTCTGCCGGGTATTCGCGCAGCACCAGCTCCTCCAGGGAATACCGCTGATTGAGATAGCTGGCCTTGAGCATATTGAGCTTTGCCACCTCCATATCCAAATTGCATTTCTCAATAATAAGGGGATTGCCGGTTGCCAGCGCCTTAATCTCGGAATAGCTGAGAGCCGTTTCGTCCACATCGTCCGCCACCCGGACAGGGGTTTTGCTGGTCATGATCTGGGCAATGAATTTCTGCTTGTTCTCCACGAGCTGGTAAAGGTAAGCGTCAAAGGTGCCCTCGGTTACATACCGGTAAATCTCCACCTCCTCGTTATCGTTGCCCTGGCGCACAATACGGCCCAGCCGCTGCTGAAGGTCGGAAGGCCGCCAGGGACAGTCCAGGTCATGCAGGGCGATGAGTTTTTTCTGTACGTTGGTTCCGGCCCCCATCTTCTGGGTGCTTCCGATCAGCACCCGCACCTGGCCCTCGTTCACCCGGCCAAACAGCAGCTTCTTCTTCGCCTCGGAATCCGCGTCATGGATAAAGGCAATTTCATCCTCCGGGATACCCTGATCCATGAGCTTCTTTTTCAGATCGTCATATACGTTGAAAGAGCCGTCTTTGGTGGGCGTGGACAGGTCGCAGAACACAAGCTGGGTGGAACGCTGTTCTTTGGTCTTTTCCCAGATTTTGTAGACGTTCCGGGAGCAGACGGCCACCTTGCCGTTTGGGTCGTCGGCAGCCAGCGGATTGATAAGACGCATATCCAGGGCCAGCTTGCGCCCATCGTTGGTAATGCGCAGCATATTGTCCACATGGGGGTCAACACCTCCGCCCCTGATTTTTTCCGCCCGTTCCGCCAGCCCTTTCACCATCTCCTGCTGAAGCTCGGAAGGCTTGATGACCTCGGTGTGGAAGTTGGCCTTTGGCACGGGAAGATGGAGCATATCCGCCGTCTGGATGTCGGCCACCTGTTTGAAAGCGGCCATCAGCTCCGGCAGATTGAAAAACTTGGCAAACCGGGTCTTGGCCCGATAACCGGTGCCTTCCGGGGACAGCTCGATGGCGGTGATGGTTTCTCCAAAGTCGCTGGCCCAATCGTCAAAATGGATGAGGCCCATTTCCTGTAACAGCCCATACTGCAAATACCGCTGGATGGTGTAAAGCTCCACCATACTGTTTGAGATGGGGGTGCCGGTAGCAAAAATGACGCCGCGCCCTCCGGTGATTTCATCCAGGTAGCGGCATTTCATAAAGAGGTCGGAGCTTTTCTGCGCTTCGGTCTGGGCGATCCCGCCCACGTTGCGCATTTTCGTCATTAAAAAGAGGTTCTTAAAATAATGGCTCTCATCCACAAACAGGCGGTCAACCCCCAACTGCTCAAACGTCACCACATCGTCCTTGCGGCTCTGGTCGTTGAGTTTTTCCAGCTTTGCCTCTAAGGATTTCCGGGTGCGCTCCATCTGCTTGACGGTGTAGCGTTCCGCTTTCTGAGACTTGGCCTGTTCAATCCCTTCCAGGATTTCTTCAATCTGACGCTCCAAAATGGCCCGCTGGCGCTCGGCGCTCATAGGGATTTTCTCAAACTGGCTGTGGCCGATGATAACAGCGTCATAGTCGCCGGTGGCAATACGGCTGCAAAACTTCTTGCGGTTTTGGGTTTCAAAGTCTTTTTTCGTGGCAACCAGAATATTGGCGCTGGGATAGAGCTGGAGCCATTCCGCCGCCCATTGTTCCGTGAGGTGGTTTGGCACCACCACAAGTGACTTGGTACAAAGCCCCAGCCGTTTCATCTCCATGGCGGCGGCCACCATTTCAAAGGTTTTGCCCGCGCCCACCTCGTGGGCCAGCAGGGTATTCCCGCCGTACATAACATGGGCAATGGCATTGATCTGATGGGGCCGCAGGGTAATTTCCGGGTTCATGCCCTCGAAACGGATATGCTGGCCATCGTATTCACGGGGACGGCTGGAATTGAATGTTTCGTTGTAGATGGCGCACAGCCGTTCCCTGCGGTCGATGTCTTTCCAAACCCATTCGGAAAACTTCTGCTTGATCAGCTCCTGCCTGTCCTGGGCGATGGCGGTTTCCTTCTTGTTGAGGACAGCCTTTTTATTTCCGTTTTCATCCTCCACATAATCAAAAACCCGCACATCCTTCTGGTTCAGGGTCTGCTCCAGGATGAGGTAGGCGCTCATCCGCTTTGTGCCGTAGGTGGTGTTGGCCTTGACATTGGCCCGGTCAAAGTTTTTTTCGGTAATCGTCCATTGGCCGGTGGCTTCGGAACGCAGGATTTTAATACGGCTTCTGGCCTGCCCATAAGGGGTGAGTAACTCCCACATGAACTGCTGGTACACGTCGATAGGCACCCAGTTCGCGCCAATGCGCACGCCGATCTCCCCAGCGCCCAGATCCTGGGGCTGGACGGCCTCCAAAGCCTCCACCTGTTTGCGGGCGGCTGGTTTTTGGCTGTCCGGGGCCGCCTCCAGAAAGGCTTTTGCCATCCGCAGCTTGCGGCGTACATTCCCCGAAAGGTATTCGTCCGCCGTCACGGGGGAAAAGGCTTGCAGGCTGAGGGAAGCTCCCCGCAGCCCGTCCGGGTTTTCCGGGCCTTCGATGTTGCGGAAGATCACGCCGGAAAGCTCGGCCTCCAGCTCCTCTGGGGATTTGCCGGAAAGCTGGGCCATATAGCCCAAATCTACACGGGCTTTTTCTGCAATCGAAACAGCCAGGGCCTCGCTGGCGGTGTCCACGCTGGTCACAGCCACATGGGGCCGGATGGTGCGTTTGGTGAACATATCCGCTTTTCTTTTTAGGTTGCCTTCTTCGTCCAGCACCTCCAGGGAACACAAAAGGCAATAGCTGGAGTCCTCCGAAAAGGCCAGCTTATTGCCCCGGCTGCTGATGAGGCCGTATTTTTTTGTGAAGCTATCATACAGGGCATTGAGCTTTTCCTGCTCGGCCTTAATGTCTGCGTCCGGGTAGCCCTCGGTCTGGTAGTCGATGAGCCGGCGCACACATTCCCGCAGCCCGATCATGCCCCGGATTCGGTTTTCTGCTGTGACAGACACCTCCACTGGGTGCATACGGCTGTTTTCCCGGTAGTACACCTGTCCATCTGCAATGGTATAACTAAAGTTCTTTACATTCGGATCGGCGGGGATGGAGCGGTCTTCCTCCTCGTCCAGTTCCTCCAGCTCGTAGGGCTTGATCTCCGCCTGCAAAAACTGGACGGCTTCGGCAAGCAGCTCTGACAGGTCGGCCCCCTCGCGGGCTTTGCAGGCGCTGTCCGGGCCAAACCGCGTGGATTCCATCACCATGTCGCCTAAAACCATCTCCGGGTGCTGCACAAAATAGCTGTTCATGCGGATGCCGTTTTCATCCGTATCCAAATGCAGCCAATCCGGCTCCAAATCCGTGATATGGTCGCGCTTTTGCAGAAAGAGGATGTCGCTGGTGACTTTTGTTCCGGCATTTTGCTTGAAGGTGTTGTCCGGCAGGCGGATAGCGCCAATCAAATCGGCGCGCTGGGCCAGATATTTGCGGACGGCAGAGTTTTCCTTGTCCATGGTTCCCTTGCTGGTAACAAAAGCAATAACCCCTCCGGGCCGCACCTTGTCCAGCGCCTTCCCAAAGAAATAGTCGTGGATGAGCCAGTGGTGCTTATCGTACCGCTTATCTACCACCTTGAAATCCCCAAAGGGGACGTTGCCCACCGCCGCGTCAAAGAAGCTGTCCGGCATTTGCACCTTTTCAAAGCCGTTCACGGAAATGCTGGCATTCTGGTAAAGCTGCTGGGCGATTCTGCCGCTGATACTGTCCAGCTCCACGCCGTAGGCTTTGCAGCCCGCCATATCTGCCGGGAGTAGCCCCAAAAAGTTGCCGGTGCCGCAGGACGGTTCCAGGATGTTGCCCTGCTGGAAGCCCATCTGGGAGAGGGCTTTATAGATTCCCCGGATGACAACGGGCGGGGTATAAAAGGCGGTGAGGGAGCTGGCCCTTGCCGCCGCATAATCGTCCTCGTCTAAAAGGCTTTTCAGCTCCTGGTAGTGGGGGCTGGTTTCTTCAAAGCAGTCGGCAAGGCCGCCCCAGCCTACATAGCGGGATAGGATTTCCTGTTCTTCCGGGGTGGCCAGCCGTTCCTCGGCTTCGATCTGCTTTAGGGTACGGATGGCGGCTGCGTTAGCCGCATACTTCTCACCGGGTGTGCCATGCCCCAGGGCGTCGTCGGTGATGTGAAAATCATGGCGCTGTTCCCTGGGGATTTCCGGGTGTAAAGGGGTAAAGGTTATGCGCTCACGGTGGGGGCGCTTGGGCAACTGCGGAAGAAATCTTTCTTTTAGGGGTTGTAATTCTGCCTGTTCCTCTGAGGAGAGAGCCTGTGCAGCTTGCTCGATTGCATATTGATTGGGGAAGTTCCTGAAAACGCACAGCCATCTGTTTTCATGAATATCATAGACGGCAGCGCCCTCGTAGGCAAAGTCACTTTCCCCCTCCATAACGCCGTCCACATACTTCTGTGCAGCCTGTTCCGCTTCTGCAAGCGTTTGATACCTCTGCTTGTCTACAAACCCTTTCTCCTCGTTAGGATACACGACTACTTGATAAGGCGGGGCCATCAGGCGGTCATAGCGCCCTATATCCTCCGGGGCAAGCCATTCCGGTTTTTCAGGGAGAGCAGCATATAATTCCCGCATTTTATCAAGATGCGTTCTTACATATCCAGACCAAAGGTGCTTTTCCGCCCGTTTGCCAGCCCCCAGAAAGTAATCGCAGTCGGCTTTTAGGCGGCTCAACAGCCGGTAATTCTCCTGAGAAGCCGGATCACCGTTAAAAATGTGGATGGATTCCAGTTCTTCCTCTGAAGCAGAGATAAGGTTATCAAAGACCAGTTCCTCCAGCTCGTTTTGGATGAGTTCCTCCAGGCTCTTGTACTGCCTGCGCTCCAGGAATTCGCCGTTCAGATACCTCTCTATGCGGAAGTTGACCAGATCAGCGTTGACCTGGATGGGGATTTTCTCATCTGTAATAGTGGTGTAGGCAAGACCCACATTCCCCAGGTCGCTGAAATCAGCAGGCTCGTTGTATTCATCCTCACAAAACTCGTTAATCAGATCCTTTGCCTTTTCCAGAAGTTCTGTATCCGGTTCCTCTGTCAAAAACTCACGCTCAATAAAGCCTGCAATTTCCCGGTTGCTTCCTTCGCCTCCGTGGGCTTGGTATTCGGCAATGCCGTCTGCGATCAATTCTTCGGAAGCCACAAACCCGGCTTCTTCCAGATACCCCGCAATTTCTTCCCGTTGGGCCTGTTCCGGGGTGAGCGCCGGGGGAAGCCCCTCGATTTCCTCCATACAAAGGGTGATGGCCGCCGCGATTTCTTCCTCCGGGTCAGCATGGTCGAGGAAGGATTGCAAAAGCCTTCGGATTTCCCCGCGCCGGGCCGGGTCATGGAGCTGTCCTGCAATGGTTTCTACTGCCTGCGCGTCGGTATCCCCATAGCCCAGCCGGGAGCCGTCAAACTCGCCAATAAAATGCAGCACCTGGGCTGCCAGCTTGGAATAGGGGTCTGCGGCTTCTTCTTTTTTAGGTGGTTCCTGCACTTTGGGCGGCACAGCGAACACCGGCGCGTCCTGGGTGGCGGAGATGGTCATTTCCGAGGTGTCGGCAATCCGCTGAATCTGATCCCGCACCGTTTGAGGCATTTCCTCGTCATAAAACTGCACGGTGCGGTCGGGGGCGATATGGGCCACGGTTTTGTAGTCCCCATGTTCTTCCTCCAGACGGTTCCAGACGGTGAGGCCGTTCCCCAGGTAGCCATAGCCCAGGTCATAGGCTTTGGACGGGGGCATGGCGGGGGCCGCAGGTTCCTTGTGTTCTGCAAAGAGGGTAAACGTGCCCTGCCGGAAGGCGGTGAGGTTTTCAAAGCCTGTTTTCCGCCATTCATACATCCGGTCGTCCTGCGGGGTGGCTTCCCACACCGGCACCATCATCTGGTAGATTTCCTCCACGCGGGCCGGGTCGTCAAGCTGCGGCTCGATGAGCTTCACCGCGTCCCAATAGTCAAAGCCAAACGGATAGGGGTGAGGCTGCTCCTGGGGTACGTTCTCAAAGAAAGTGCGGATGTTCCGGGCAAGCTGGTGTTTCTCATACTGCGGCATGGCGGCCCGGTCTTCCTCGGATAAGAACCGGCCCTGGCCGATCATGGCGCTGACGCGCTTTTCCACCGCGTTCCATTTCAGCTCCACCTTGGCGTAAGGCTCTGTGATACTGCCGTGGCTGAAATGGACGCCCTTGCCGGATTGGTAGGTCACGTTGTCATTTCCGCCATGATACCCGCTGTATTCCCCATGATAGTGCTTTAAGAAATCCTCGCGCTCCCTGCGGTCTGTGTGGTTGCGGTAAAAGAAATACACGGCCAGCCGGTAGTCGGTGCTGCGTTTTCCTCCGCGCAGAAGGCTGTCGATCTCATCCATGGAGATATACAAACGCCGCTGAGGGTCATAGCTTTCAGCGGCGGTAAAGTGCAGCGGTTCCCGCTGTAAATCTGTAAGCTGCTCCAGCAGCTTTTGAGGGCGGTGGAACTGGAAACGCAAAAGCTCCCTGTCGAGTTCATATACCTTTACAAAGCTCTTTAACTCATCCCGCAGGGTCTGCAACGCTTCCGGCTGTCTTAACAGTTCCTGGATGGCGGCGCTTTCATCAGGAAAGCCCTTGTGCGTGTTGTAAATACTGTTCACAGTAGGAAGAAAACCAACGTCTGCGGTAACTTGTTCAAAATCCTGCCGCAGATACCAAAGCTGTGCGGCCAGTTCCCGGCGCTCATAATCGTCTACCAGGTCAAGCTCGCTCTGGGGCATATACCGCCCCAGCTCCAGCAATTCCCGGATACGGGCTGCCGCCTGTTCCCAGGGGATGAGCGTGGCGCTGGAACCCTGGGCGCTCTCGCCCTCGGCTATGCGGATTCCTTCGGCATTGTACCAGACGGCATACTTGCGCCCATCCAGATAGAAGCCCGCGCCGTTTTCCCCATAGTGTTCTGCGAGGAAACGGGCATTGTCCGGCTTATCCTTTTTGAAATAGGCGCAGACGATTAGGCGGCTGTTTTCATGGTTGGAGCCGATACAAAGCGCCTCGTCGATCACCTGCTGGGGCAGCGCATGAGAAAAGAGGGAAATCTGGTTTCCGCCCTCCGGCTGCGGCTGGTTGAAAGCTCCAAAATCAAAAAGGGACATCTGCTGGCCCTCCTGGGTGGGGAGCCTTGGGATGTCCGTCTGGATGAAATATTCTTTTTTATTGATGAGCTGGGCCGTCCATTCCGCCACCAACCCCCAGGAAAACACGGCTTCTTTGGTGCGGGATGGATAAGAGCCTTCCCACATGAGCAGCCCGTCCTCCTGCGGCTTATATCCCAGACGCTGGCCGTCCGCCATGATTTCGGTGTACCTGTCCTGGTAGGCTGTTTTCAGATAATCGGCCCGTTCCTGCGTATCCGGGTGGACAGAGAAGAAAAGCTCGATCTGCTGTTTCTTATACTTGAGGCCGTCGTCCTTATTGGCGATAACGGCCATGATCTGCCTTTCATCCAAAAAAGCGGGCAGCTCTGGGCTGTCCGCTTCGGAAATTAGCTGTAAATCAGCTCTTTCAGTATGATCTCCTCCGCTGCGTTCTGAAGGTTGTTCATCAGCCCTACCCACTTCATCGGGTCGCGCTCCTTCAGCTCCTCCGTCACGCCGTTCTCTTTGGCCATCTGTGTCACCATCTGCTCCATCTGGCGCTGGGCCGTCTGCTCGATCTCCGCCAGATGGCTGGAGAGCTGCCCGCTGGTCAACAGGTTCGTGTAGGTGATCCTGCGGTGTTCTTTCAGAAACTTCTTCCGAAGCAATGCGTATTTCCCAGAGGGAGCCTCCGGCTCCTGCGGGGGCAGAAGGTTCGGCAGGTTGTAGTCGCCCTGTCTCGTGTATGTGATCCCGTTCATTCTCAAAACTCCTTTCTGACGGCTGGTTTCTCTGTTCAGTTACAGCATACTGGATTTGCGGCTGGCCTGCAAATGTGCGATTTTCTTTTTGGGGCTGTCTTTGCAGGGCAAGGACGGTGCGGGAAATCTCGGAAAGGCACATCTGGGAGATGTCGCCGGTGGCCACGCCCAGGGCGTTGAGGGTTTCCGGCGTGTTAAAATTCAGCACATCCCGGAAATCCTCATCCTCAAAGGCTCCGGCAGGGTCAAGGCCGCAGCGAACCATGAGCATATATCCAATGCTGTTTTCCAGGGCCTTGCGGTATAGAACCTCCAGGTTCAGATCGTCCAGTTCTTCCAGAAAACTGCCTTCCGTAATGGTTTTCAGCTCGGAGAGGTAGTCCTGAATGTTGTCCTCCACCGCGTTTTTTGCCGCAGAGAGCAGGGCCGCGCCTAAATCCTCTTTATGCTCCAGCTCCCCAAAGCTGTTCTCCAGCGTTTCGATGATTTCCGGTTCATATTCCGGCCTCACAGCCCAAAGAGGGACGGGCTGGGGGAAGTTGCCCTCATGGGTGTCGGAAATGTCAAAGTAGTATTTCAGCCGGGGCCTGTCTGTATGCCTGCTGTCAAACACAGCAATGCCATTCGCACCCCGGTTTACCCAGCGCCCAAACCGTTTATTCCATCGCTCGATCTCCAGGACGGCGGTGGCGTCCGGGCGCTGGGCGTGAACCAGAAGCTGCTCGTCAAAAGGCAGGCGGTAGTTGCGGCAGGCTGAGACAAGAAACCTCTGCCATGCCCCTGGAGCTGTCACGCTGCGCTGGGCTTCCTGGTATAGCTCCGTCAATGCTTTGTATCGTATCGCCATCGGTTGCACCTCCTTTTTTTGTTATTCTTTTTCTGTGTTTTTCAGCTCCGCGCTGTAATCTCGATCCGGGTCATACTGCCTGCAAAGGGTAAGCAGAAGCAGCCAGATGGTTTCTCCGGCTTCGCTGGGGTACAGCCGCAGATCCACGCAGGACGCTCCATATCCATCTGTAAAAGGCGTTCCGTAGGCCATACATTTGGAGAACAGCCGTTGTGCCATCTGGCGGTATTCCTCATACGGATTGTTTTGGGCGTGTTCACGCAGAAGCGTAAGCAGAAGATTAAACCATGTGGTGTGTGTTTCCAGTTTTACGGGCGGCAGATTTGCCATTTTTCTCACCTACCTTTCCAATGACGCAGCTTTGCGCTGTCGGGATTTGACTGGTTGACCCTGCTCATCGTAGTTTTTGGGGTCTGCGGCAGGGGTCTGCCATCCGAACATGGAGCCGGCCAGCATGGCGGCCTCCTGCGCTTTGGTGACACCGTTTTTCACATTGCAGTCATCCGCGAACTCCCGATTCTGTCTGGCGTCGGGGGTTGAAAAATCATAGCAGGGGCTGTATCCATTTTCACCCCTGGTTAGGAGAATCAGTTCCCCGGATGAAGGAAGTACGCTGAAGCATTGTGCAGGCAGAGAGGAGCGTAGGGGAATGACGGTGCTGCCGTTTCGTTCCATCATCTCAGCGAATTGATAGACATGACAGAGGTTATCCCATCCACCGCCAATCTCCATATGGCACTCGTCAATATACCGGCAGCTTCGGTCAACATGACTGCCATCGGAACGCTGAATACGGATGTGGTCGCCGTCTGGAATACGGAACAGCTCCCTGCCGCTGGAAGCCATAAATCGAATGCCTTCTTGGGCCTTCTCTATGTGGTGTTCTAAAAACCGGGCAACGTAGGCGTAGAGGTAAAAGTTATAATCTCCATAGTTGAGATTACACCGCAGCATATAGGTGTGCTGGGACGTTTGCACCTTAAAACCATACTCGGTGCAGTAGTTCCCCTCAAATTCAGCCTCTGGATGTTGACAGCAGAACCTGTTCATGCTGGCCCGGCTACAAAGCAGCCCATCCTTTTCCCGCAAGGCGTTGACCACTTCGTCAAACTCCGCCTTGAACTCACCGTCCTTATATTCCTTTCGGCGGTCGAACCAGGAAGTATAAAACTCTTGCCCAGCGCCAAAATCCCCGCGCAGATAGCCGATACAGCCCGTTTGACCCTCGATCTGACTGCTCTGGCTGTATGCGTACAGCCGTTCCTCCGGGGTCATGCTGGTAATTTGAAACTTCATCATCGTTCACGCTCCTTGTGTTTTGCAGTTTTTGAGTGGGGAGTCCGCGCCTTTTCCGCCCTCAACGTTTCCCGCGTCTGCCAGTATTCCGGGTGGAAGGTTTGCAGGCTGTCGTTAATCACAGCCTCGTATTCCCCAGGGGCAAAATACTCGTTGACAGGCGCTTGGTACAGCCCTCTGTCCATCAGCTCCCGCAATGCCACCGGCGCGGCGCAGTCCTCCTCAAAGCAAAGGTAGCCGCGCTCCATAAAGCCGCAATCTTTGGCTTCCTTGCAAAGCACCTTGTCTGCAAGCTCCCGGCTGACCATGACGCCGCCATGGCCTGCGGTGCTGACGGAATAAGCGCCGGGGCAAAGGGTGTGGCAGGTCTGGATTTCTCCCCAGGGGGAATCGGCGGGTTCCAGCTCCATCTTGTTGGGATCAATGCCGCGCTGCTCCAGATATTGAACCTCCTCATGCGCCCGCGCTACCAAATCCTTTTGCGCGTCAAACAGGCTGCTGAAATAGTGGCCCCAGTAGTAATCCGTCCGGTCTTTGCATTTCCAGGTAACGAATTGCTGAGGCGCTGTCAAATGGACGCCCAATACAAACTCGCTTTCGCCCACATGGCAGGAATCCGTTATGACATATCCTGCATTTTCTCTGTAATCCATCATCGTTCACGCTCCTTATTGGTTTTCTTTTGAGCCTGTTCCTGCTGGATGGCAGTAAGCCCATGCCTGGCCCAGCCGGGAAGGTTTTCCGGCTCCATCGTTCCCATCACATCCATGCGCTCATACCGGCTCTCTTTGCCGGTATAGAGATCAATGCAAAAACAGGCGGTGCCCCGGCTGTGGGGAGAAGCGCCAAAGCCGCCCGTGCAGAGCTTGAGTTGATGGGTTGCCCTGCGGTATTCCCGGCGCAGCACATCCGGCTTTACCACCACGATTTTTCCATGCAGATCATCCTCACCGGAAAGAGGGGTGCAGCTCTCCGCTGTGATAAGGCGGTCGTTTATGCCCTGTATGCGGGGCTTGTTCAGTTCTATGCGGGTTTTCTGCGCTTGCTCGGCAACCCGCCGGCCGAACAGCTCTGCAATCTCTGGGAAATCATCACTTGCCATCACTTCGCTGTATTCTGCAAACAAAGCATTTTGACGGCAAAAGGCGCACATATACTTCATGCCGGTTTCATCCCGTGGATTTTCCCCCAGAACAATCTCCCGGTCGCCTATATGCAGCCCTTGGATGATCTCATAATCACCGGCCATGCGTTTTTCCTGTAAATCATCGTTCATCTCTTTGCCTCCGTTTCGCTCAAAATAAACGCCTTGATTTCCTTTACACTGGCGAAATCCCGTTCATCCCCTGTGAGGTAGCGCACCGCCTCCTGCCATTGAGAGAACGGATAGGCATTTTCCTCCATCCGGCGTAGGTCGGACAGCGCCATCCGGCGCAGGAACGGTGCAAGATTGAGGTCGGAAATGTAGCAGCCGCGCCGGGCCGCCAGGACGTCCAATATATGCAGCTCGCTCATGGGCGCACCTCCATCCCTCCCGCCTCTTTCAGAAGCTCCTCCACCAGCCTGCCGCTGCGGATTTTGTTGCGGTCGGCCAGCACCTTGTTCTGGACGCACAGCACCGCCCGGATGTTGGGGACGGTAATGCCGGGGATCTCCACCATCTCCTCCGGGGTGACGGTGAGAAGCTGCACCGGGGAATAGCCCGCCTGGGCGAAAATGCGGAACAGCCGCTGTTCAAAGGGTTCTTTCATCTGCCATCAAGCTCCTTTCCAGTTCTTTTTTTTGTATGTAAGAGAGGCGGCCCCGCATGGCCGCCCCTGTGGCTTCTGTTATTTCTTCCGGCTTCTGATTTTAAGGAAGACCAGCCCGCCAATGATGAAAAGAACAAGCCCGATGGCAATGATTGCTTTTAATTCCATGATGATTTCCTCCTGACACAAATTCAAACCGCCTTATTTCGCGGATTTGTTACCCTTTTTCCTCTTGTTTACATACCCCAGGACGCCCAGCGTGGCAGCGCCCGCAGCGGACACGCCCATGAGGGCCATCCAAAGCCACGGCTTGCTCTCATCGCCGGTTTTCGGGGTGTCGCGCAGCTCGTTGTGCATTTGCGCCACGGTGGTCTTGTCCGCAAGGATTGTCACTGTCTTATCCGCAGGCAGCACATAGCTGGCGCTGGCCCCGTCCGACACCTCGGACACGGTATAATCGCCCACGCGCAGGCCCTCGATGTGGATTTCACCGTTTTTATCGGTTTTGAAGGTCTGGTCGTAGCCATTCGCGCCTGTCACGCGGAAGGAGAAGCCCTCCACTTTGCCGTCGCTGGATGTCTTTTCAATCCGCAGGGAGCCGGTCTGGGCCGCGTTGACAAAGCCTTTCCCGGCTTCGTTTTCCACCTCGTAGATTTTGCCGTGTTCGGTGATCTCCACATAGTAGGCGTTTTCATCCAGCAGGAAGCCCTCCGGCGCTTTGGTTTCCTTTACGAACACGCCGCCGTAGAGGATGTGGGCCAGCTCATAAATGCCGGTGCTGGTTTCCTCCAGCTTGCCCAGCAGCTCGTCACCTTCGTCCAGCTCCTTGTTTCCATTGGTATCGCGGTACACCTCGAACTCGGCCCCGGTGAGCTTGTTGTCCCGGTAATCCTTATCCACTTTGGTAAGGCGCAGGCTGCCGTAAATGCGCTCGTTGGCAAGGGAGATTTCCACTACCTGCCCATCTTCCTCAATGGTAACGGGGATGACCTCATCAGAGAGGATAAAGCCTTCCGGGCTTTCCAGCTCTTTTAATACCCAATCCCCAAAAGGCACATCCGAAAAGGAGAAGCTGCCGTCCTCCGCAGAGGTGGCGGTGGCAAGGGCGTTTTCTGCGGTAAACTCGGTTTCATCGCTCTGAAAGAGGCCGATCACAGCACCGGAAAGGCCCGTGCCGTTCTCATCGGTTTTAAGGCCCCGGATTTCCCCGCGAATCAGCTCATTGGTGATCGCTTCACCGTCATTGGCGGCAATCTCCACCACGGCCAGGGAAGGCCCGCCGTATTCAAAGGTGAACGGGAAGGTTTCACCATTCAGCAGGTAATGGCTGTCGGTGGACAGCTCCTTCAGGTAAAAGCTGCCAAACGGCAGGTCGGTCTTGCACATGGCCTGGCCGTTCTCGTCCACCGAAACGATTTCCAGAAGCCCGTCTGCCGGGATGATGGAGCCGTCCGCTGCGGGGATGTCCTCTTTCGCGTAAAGGCCAAAGGTGACGGCTGTGATCTCGCCGTTCATACCAATGCCAAAGGTTTCCTCCTGCTCCAGCACCTTGTCAAGCGTCACAAGGGCTTTCTGGCGCTGGTTGTAAAAGCTGGTAGAGGTTTCGGTGATTTCGACTTCCTGGCCCGCATACACAAGCTCCACCTCGGTGATGTTCTCGCCGGTGTCCACCATGCCGTGGGGGAACCCGGTTTCCTTCACCTGGAACTTGCCCAGGTAGAGGGGCTGGCTCTGGGCCGTCCCGTCCTCGCCGGTGGTGATGGTGTCCACCACTTCACCAGCGGAATAGCGCAGGGTGCCGTCCAGCGTGTAGATGTCCTCCAAAGCTGTGATCTCAAACACCGCGCCCGGCAGGCCGGTCACTTCGTACACCGGCTGATAAACGCCATCGGATTCCGTCACAGAGGAAAATACTTCGCCGGTCTTGCTGACCTTGATTACGCCTTTCTGGGCCATGTTGGGCTTGGTGACTTCAATGACCGTCACGCCGCCCTCCTCCGAAGAAGCGTCCTGTGTTACATCAAAATACACTGGCGTGCTGTCCAGCACATAGCCGTAGGGGGCCTGCACCTCCACCAGTGAATAGCCGGAACCATACTCCAGCTTTTCGGGGGTGACAAGATAGCCCTCGGCGTTGGTGTAAAAGGTATCAATCGTGGTGGGTGTCGGGTAGGTGAAGGTCATTTCCACCTTGCTGCCGTCCGGGCGGTAAATCTGGAAGCCAGCTCCCGCATAGGGGATGGTGACGCCGGTTTCCGCGTCCACCTTGACTACTTTGATATAGCTTTCAAAAGCTGCATTGTTGATGAGATAGCGGTAGGTTTGCCCGTCCTGGGCGATATACACCTCGAAATCGTCCATCAGCTCCCGGCCCTCCCAGCCTTTGGTCTGGTGGACGATATACGTTCCGTAGGGCAGCTTTTTCGACTGCGCAAAACCGTTCTCATCGCAGACGAGAACATCGCGCTCGGAATCCTTTGCCGCGTCATAGTTGCCCGCAGCTTTCAGGTAGATTTGGAACTCTGCGCCTTCCTCCGGGGTTTCTATTCCTGTTTCCCCATCGTCGCTGTGTTTGATGATGGCGATGTCGCCTTTGATGACCTGTTCCGTCACATCGTTGGCGGTGTCATTCAGCTCAATGGTATAAAGCTCCGGCTCCGCGCCCACATGGTGGATGGTGGAATCCACAAGATAGCCCTCGCTGGGATTGATTTCACGGATCGTCCAGTCGGAATCGCAGATATAATAGCCGGTGGTGAACTGGCCATTTTCATCCGTGGTAAAGCTGTCGATGAGGGTATCGCCCTTATACAGCCCATAGGTGGCGCCGGCAAGAGAGCCGTCGCCCTGGGGTGTTCCGGTTTCCACATCGCTCTTGGTGACGGTGACGCGGAACTTTTTGAGGATATTGTTCACGGTTTTATCCGTGACCTCATTCCATTCGATGACAGCCGTCTGGGAATCCGGCACCACATAGCGGATGGGGGTATCCGCCTCCTCCAGCACATAGCCCGTGCCGATCAGCACGTTTTCAAACCTTGCCACCCCGGTGGAATCCGTCACCGCGTACTCATCCACCGGCAGGCCGGAGAGGGATGTGCCGGACAAGTGGAAGGTCATGCCCTCCGCCAAACCGTCCTCGCTGGTCTTGGTAACTTCCAGACTGCCGCGCTTGAGAACATTGTTAAAGGTCACAGTGGCTGTCTGGCCGCTGACGATGGTGACGCGCTGGGTGGCCTGGGGTTCGTATTTGTCAATGGACTGCTCGGTTACGGTGTAAACGCCGGGATTGAGGTCGGTAATGTCGATTTCCCCTGCGGAATTGGTGGTTTTGGTGGCGTTATATCCCTCGCCGGTGATAGTAAAGGAAATCCCCTCCACCTTGCCATCCTCGGAAGTTTTGACCAGCTTCATATTTCCGGTTTTCACTTCCAGATTGAGGTAGCCCACCATCTGGTCGGAAACCGTCGTGCCGTAGGTGGCAAAGTCCTGGGTGCCACCCCCGGTCACGCCGTCCGTCCAGACCACCACGCCGCTGCGCTGGGCGCTGATCTTTTCCGCTTTCACGGTTACAGAGCCTTTGAGGGCCTGGCTGGACGTGATGGTGAGCTGGCTGCCGTCTACGGAAAAATTCAGCCCTGCGGTGCTGCTGGTAAAGGTGTAGTCCCCCAGCACTCCGTTGGTATCTGTGAGGGTGGCAGAATACTTTTCCCCATCCCATTTCAGCTCATAGGCCCCCGCGTCGGCGGTGCTGCTGAAAAAGCTGGGCAGCATGGTGTGGCGCTTCACCGCGCTTTCAATCGCGGAATACTGGCTGAAAATCTGGCTGCGTAAGGGATGTTCCGCGCTGATATATTCCGTTACATTGTTTTTTCCCTGGGCGTTGGCGTCCACATAGTTAAACTGGCTGTCACGCTCGCCCACAATGGTTTCCCAGACTAAAAGCTGGGTGGCGATATATCCGGCCATCTGGTTCGCGTGTTCAGGGTTGCCGCTCATCCATGAGGTGCTGGCGTTGCCCTGCCATCCATAGGTCATAATGCGTCCGATATATTCCTTGATGGTGTTGGGCGGGATAGTGGGGTTGAGGCTTGAGGGGTAGTTATCCCAGAAATCCTCCCCGCGCCCCGTGTACTGGTCGCCGGAATGGACGCCGATTCCCGGTTCGATACAGTAGATGGCGCGCCCGTTGTATGCGTCCTGAGTGTGGACGGAAAAGTGGGTGCCTGCGCTGGTTGACCATCCGCCCAGGAAGCTGAGGGCCGGGTGGCCCCAGCCTGCTTTATTGGGGTCGTTTGCACGGGGAATATCCACCATATACGTCGTCATGGTTTCTCCTGCGGCAAACGCCGGAACGCCTGTCCCCGCAAACACGCCCAGGCACATGAGGAGCGCCATGAGCAGGGAGAGAGGCTTTTTCAGTGTTTTCATCTTGTTACCTCCTAAAATTGGCCGCAAAAAAAGCACATCGCTTCTGGATGTGCTGCTTCCGGCTGGATTCGTTTACGTTCTAAAAAAGAGAGGCGCGCCCGGCTTTTCTCACTCTTTCAAATAATCTGCTGTCTGTTTATGAAAAACAGTCAGGGCTTTTTATGCTCTAAGCCGCCTTACTATATCTTCTTTTTTAGGCTGTTTAGGTTGTCAGGAAGGGGTGAGGTGTGGAGAGGGGGAACCGGCAAAAGCCGCCGTTTCCCTGCAAATGGGCGCACTTCTCCCTTGTGAGTAGGGTTATCGTTCTAAACTGCGCTGACGCTTGCGGTACAGCTCCAGCGCCTTGATGATGGTGTCCTCGATCTTCTGCGCGGGCGTCCCCGGCGCAAAATACCGGCTGAGTTTTTCCTTTGGGATTTTGAATTGTTCTTTCTGATTGGGCTTTTCCTCCTTCATAATGGAAACAAGCGCGTCCTTGGCTAATCGTTCCCCGCCTGTCTTGGCTTCGGACATCTGACGCATTTTGATGGCCTGGGCGTGGGACGGGGTACAGTCCAGTTCGTCCATGATTGCAAACAAGTCGGCCTGTTCCTCTTTTCGCAGGTAGGACAGCTCCACCGCAGGCCGCAGGGCGATTTGCAGCGTTTCCGGGTCTTTCAACACCGAATTGTCCACCAATTCCAGAATTTCCGGGATGAGATTGGTGAGGCGGATAAAACGAAACACTTGATCTCTACTTTCACCACTTTGTCGTCCGAGTTGCGCCGCTGTATCTAACTTTGTCGCCACTGGCGATAAAGTTAAATCCGTCCTCTGTCCCTGCCTTTTCATCGCGTCCAGCTTCATTTTGTAGGCGAACGCCTTTTCTGAGGGCAGGATTTGTTCCCTTTGCAGGTTGGAATCCACCATAATGATCGTGGCTTCATCGTCGGTGAGCTGCCGCACGATACAGGGGATTTCTGTGAGGTTTGCCAGCTCCGCCGCCTTTTTCCTGCGGTGTCCGGCCACCATCTCATAACCGCCGTCCGGTTTGGGCCGCACTAAAGCTGGCACCAAAACGCCGTACTGCTTCACGCTCTCCGTCATTTCCTGCATGGCAGCGTCCATCCGCACCTTAAATGGATGATTAGGAAAATCGCTGATTTCCGAGGGATTGAGGTTGATGACTTTTTCCAGGCGCGCCTCCGCCCGGCTTTCTTCGGTGCTGAACAGGTCATCGGCTGAGGGAAGATTGAAGTTTAGCGCGTTGTTTTTCGCCATCTGCCAGCACCTCCTTTGAAAACTCTGCGTAAGCCTGGGCCACCTTGCTGCCTTTGTCATAGGCGTAAATACTCTTGCCTGCGGCGCTGATTTCTGCGGCTTTGATTGCCACGGGGATTTCGGAACGATAGATTTTCAGAACGCTCCCGTAGCTCTGCCGCAGGGTATCCGCCGTCTGGCGGGCCAGATTGGTGCGTCCGTCCACCAGGGTGAGCAGCACTCCGTCCACCTTTAAGGCCGGGTTGATCTGACGCTTCACCTTGCCTATGGTTTTGATAAGCTGGGTCATGCCCTTTGCGGGGAGATAGTGGGCCTGGACGGGGATAATCACGCTGTCCGCTGCTGCCAGAGCGTTAATGGTAATCATACCCAGGGACGGCATACAGTCGATCAACACCACATCGTAGTTTTTCTTTGCCTCATTGACATAGGTGCGCAAAGTGACCTCCCGGCTCATGGCGTTTACCAGACTGACTTCCAGCTCCGACAATTCGATGTTGGCAGGCATAAGGTCTACGCCCTCGCTGTGGTGCAAAATGCCCTCATCCGTGGTGAATGGCTCATCACGGATGATTTTTCCCATGACGGTGGCAAGGGTGGTCTGCAAGCTGTCCTGATCTTGCCAGCCCAGGCAGGTGGTGAGGTCGCCCTGTGGGTCTGCGTCGATGAGCAGCACCTTTTTCCCCAGACGTGCAAGTCCAATGCCCAGGTTGACCGTCGTGGTCGTTTTGCCTGTGCCGCCTTTCTGATTGGCTAATGCGATCACACGGCCATTCTTCGGGCGGCTTCTTTGTTCCGGCATTTTCATGTCCTCCTTTTCCATAGATTTAGCTGCCCGTTGGCAGGACGGACAGCTATGTATGCGGTAAAATAGGTATGAAAAAAAGCCGTCTACTCTATGAAAGAATAAACGGCTTGATTCAGTCGGCACAATATGTAATTTTCAGATTCTCTTGACAGGGGCGCACATGACTTTAAGCAAAAGATCATCCACGCAGCCGGTGTCCCGGTTTTCTTTCAGCATGGCGTTGCGCAGGTTGTTAAGGCTCTGGATCACAATGCGGTTCTCTGTGGGGGTAAGATATATTTTAAGTTTCCGCTTTTTCATTTGACACGCCTCCTTTGTGCCTCCATTGTATAGAAAGGGGAGCATTTTTACAAATGTGCGAATACTTTGCAACTTGAATCATAGAAAAAATCTTATGTAAAAGACAGAATAAACTGTATTCGGTTTAGTCAAACCTTGACAAACCCGGCCAAACCTTCCAAAAGAAAATCCAGGAATAACAGACCGTAAAAGCTGGCTGTCACAGGGGAGAAAATCCCTCTCAAAAACGGCCCGATTTCGGCTCCCAGTTGCCCCATTTTTTAATCATAACGGGGTCAAAAATGCCTGTTGCCCCATTTTTAATCAAGAAAAATGAGGTCAAAACCGTTCAAATCCGAACAAAATTAGAGAAACAAAATCAGCGTTTCGAGAATAGAAAAAGCCCGGAAAACCGCATGGTTCCGGGCTTTTTGAACATTTTTGAATTGGTTTGTCGGGCCTGTTATCTCTTAGAGAACTGAGGCGCGCGACGAGCTGCCTTGAGACCGTACTTCTTGCGCTCCTTCATACGAGGATCGCGCGTGAGGAAGCCGGCCTTCTTCAGGA